>Ga0302319_10015333_pt1 | contig 14207 bp, 15 predicted proteins | sample Bog_T0_2_FD_203319 | JGI IMG/M metagenome (GOLD analysis project Ga0302319, IMG submission 203319) | Peat permafrost microbial communities from Stordalen Mire near Abisko, Sweden - Bog_T0_2 | ecosystem: Environmental > Terrestrial > Soil > Wetlands > Peat | place: Sweden: Abisko, Stordalen Mire... | reverse complement strand
TCAATGACCGCGTGAAACTGCTTGCCTATCGGATTTTTGATCCGGCCAAAACGGGGCCAAAGGCTGAAGCCAAGGCTGATTCCAAATCTGGAGCCACACCCGCCAAAACTGACGCGAAATCTGAGGCCAAAACCGAGCCTGAAACTCAAGTCAAGACTGAGGCGAAGCCGGAAGCCAAGGGCGAGGCTAACCCTGAAGTCAAGGCTGATGCGAAACCCGAAGTCAAGGCTGGCGCTAAACCCGAAGTCAAGGCGCCGTCCGATTTGACGCCGCAGATCGCCAAGCGAGCTTACGAACTCTATGAACAGCGCGACCACCAGGACGGTCAAGCGGTTCAGGACTGGAAGAAGGCGGAGCAGGAGATTCGGAAGCCCGAAGCCAAAGCTGAACCGAAGCCAGAAGCCAAAACTGAGGCGAAGCCCGAGGCCAAAACCGAGCCGAAGCCGGAAACCGCCCAGCCAACAACAGAAAGCAAGACTGGACCGAAGCCCGAAACCAAGGCCGTGGCGAAGCCAGAACAAGCCCAGCCCGAAGCAAAGGTCGCGGAGAATCTCGAAGCCAAAACCGAGCCTACACCTGAGGACAAAGACAAGTCACCGTCCGATTTGACGCCGCAACTCGTCAAGCGGGTCCACGAACTGTACGAGGACCTGGGGCGCAAGGAAGTTCGAGCAGTTGAGGAATGGGAAAAGGCGAAGCGAAAGCCTTCCTAACGATGAAGTCGATGAAGAGAAAACGCGGCCGAGCGGCTGACATGCCGAAGGGAAGAGGATGACAATTCATTCCAAGGATTTCCGTGTACCGCATCACAAGAAGATCGAACTCAAACACTTGCCGACGATCGTGAAGCCCTTTTGCGACTCAAAGGAGGGATATAAAAAACTCCTGGAAGAGCACATTGCAGAGTTGAGCTCGCTGCAAAACCTTCACTACGCGTCCAACCGGTATGCGCTGCTGCTGATCTTTCAGGGTATGGACTCAGCCGGTAAGGACGGCGCCATCCGGCACGTCATGTCGGGAGTCAATCCCGAAGGCTGCGAGGTTTTCAGTTTCAAACAACCGAGCGCCGAAGAACTGGAACATGATTTTCTCTGGCGCACGACCTGCCGCCTTCCGGAACGCGGACGGATCGGCATCTTCAATCGTTCCTACTATGAGGAAGTGCTGATCGTTCGAGTGCATCCGGAGATTCTCCGCAACCAGCGGCTTCCGGAAGAGTTGCTCGACGAGAAAAAGATCTGGAAGGAACGGTACCGGTCGATCGTGGACCTGGAGCGCCACCTTTATCACAACGGAACACGGATCATTAAGATCTTTCTAAATCTTTCGTACGAAGAGCAGCGCAAGCGGTTTCTGGCGCGCATCGACGAGCCCGATAAGAACTGGAAAGTCAGCTCATCGGACAATCACGAAAGGAAATACTGGAAGCATTACATGGAAGCGTACGAGGATTGCCTGAACGCGACCAGCACCCGTCACGCGCCCTGGTACGCCGTTCCCGCCGACGATAAGGAAAACGCCCGGCTGATTGTGTCCCGCATTGTCCTCGATACGCTCCAGGATCTCAAGATGGCATATCCGAAGACCACGGAGAAGCGTCGGCTGGAATTGCAAGCGATCGGCAAGCAGCTTTCCAAAGAGAAGTAACGCTGGAAATGTGCTCTCTTAGTTGAGGAGTGCTACCACGCAGACTCAAAGGCCGATACTCCTCGTTAACTTGGCAAACGGCGTGAAGAATGCACGTTTTTCGGTCGAGACTGTGGCTCGGGGGAACCACGCGGGCTTGGTATTGCACCGGAGGTGGACATGGAATCGGCTGGGCAGGGCATGCCGAACACGGCGCAGCAGCAACGTGCGATCCAACGAAAATCGACACTGGATTTTTTCGATTCCTCCCTTGAGTGGCGACGTGTGTTCGCAGAGACGTGGGGCACGTTCCTGCTGGTGCTGGTCGCCGCCGGTGGCGGTGTCGTTGCGGCGATGAGCGGTGGCAGAGTCACCCTGGGCATGGTGGTTGTGGCGCCGGGACTCATGGTGATGGCGATCATCTACTTTATGGGGGCAGTGAGCGGAGCGCATTTGAACCCGGCGGTCACGCTGGCATTTGCGGTGCGGTGCGACTTCCCTTGGAAGAGAGTCCCGGGCTATATCGTCGGACAAGTCATCGGCGGCATTGGTGCGGCTGCTTTCCTTCGGGCCATGTTCGGGACGATTGGCGCGCTCGGCGCGACGCTGCCGGGTCGTGGTGTGACTAGCGGGAAAGCTCTGGCGATGGAAGTTGTACTCACGGCGGGGCTGGTGAACACGATTCTAGGCACGGCGTCCGGTGCGAGGAACATCGGCACGAACGGTGCACTTGCCATCGGCGGGTACATTGCTCTGGCAGGGCTTTGGGCGGCGCCGGTGACCGGCTCCTCGATGAACCCGGCGCGTTCGCTGGCACCGGATCTGATTCGCGGCGACCTTCATACGACTTGGATCTACCTCGTCGGGCCAGCGGTGGGCGCCTTGATCGGAGTGGCTGTCGAGTGGATTCTCAAGGGGAAGCCCACAGCGGCCGGCCGGATCGCCGCGCAGGGCACGATGGGTGCCGATGATGCGCCCGAGTCGGATACTTGAGTGCGACGAAGTGGCTACTCCACGCGGTTCACCCGTGACGGTCTCGAAAGGCGTGTTGCCCGGAACAGTCCACTATCGCTCAGACCTGAAGGAGTTGAGGCCTTCGCGGGTTTTTCCGTCGCTGGATCTCGTCTGCAGCTCTGCAGCTAGCATTTTTGCAAGGGATAGGATTCCAGAATGTTAAATGAATAAGATTCTTCTGCCGGTTGACTTTTCAAGCACCTCGCTAAGGGTGGTTCATCAGGCCGCATTCTTGGCTCGCCATTTTCATTCCGAGATCATACTGCTGCATGTGGTAGCGCCAATGAGCTATCCAGTCGGCATACTGGAGATTGGGTATGAACTCACCGGGGATTTACATGCGGAGATCCTGAAGCGGGCTCAGAGAGACCTCGACCAATCGCTGCGGTCGGAGCTGCGGGCTGGACATCTGGAGGTTCGAAATTTCGAAAGGGATTCGATAGCGATCTTCGACCGGATCCCTATGACCAGTGCCAGTCTACGGTCGGTTGCCGCCTGATTCAGCGCGACGTTGCGCCAGAGCTTCCCGCGCCCTCGACGGTTTGGTCTTCCCCAGCAACATGTATTGCACCATACGCAATCTCATGCCCAGTTCCTTGCGCTTGGATTGTACCCATCGCATCCACGACAAGGTGGATGGAGCGCCTTTGCCTAGATCCGTTCGCTTTCCGGTTACGCTTAGCCGTCTTTTCATCTCAAGACACGTGAAGTCGTCCGCGGAAAGCAGGATGATCGACTGGTTGGGGAACCGTTGCTTGATATGGCAGGCTATGGCCTCTGCATCAATGCCTTCCTGTTGGTACTCCAGTACGACCACAGTCACCGACGTTTCCTCCAAGACCTTCATCGCAGTTTCGCTGCTCGACGCGATCTTGACGCAATAACCATGAGATTCTAGAGTCGCTTTGCGAAGCTCCAGCACTTGTGGACGGTCGTCGATGCACAACACGGTGGGGGAGTCCATTGCCACATCTCCTCTCTCGATAGTTACAAGCTTTATTTGGCTAAATGCTGGTCCTATGCGGCGGCCTCTGCTGACGGTTCCTTGCCACTCGGCTACGCGGCTTGAACCCCCGCCAACAGCCACCTACTCGGTACCGACTCAAAAATCAGTTCATTTTCCGGGACGGTAAAGTCGATTCCGCAGCGCGGGCACGTGAACTCCCATGGCTCGGAATGGTCACGTCCCACGACATCCATTGACCTGTAGGCAAACGCCAACTCACCGCAGTCGGGCATCGGACAACTCGACCCTGCCGCAACATCATCGTGCTCGTCCCAGTCATCTGACACGGTGTCCCTCTTTCAACCGCGTTTTTACACGACCTCCGAAGTGCTCTGGCAAACAGGAACTAACGCCACGGAGCAACAGCCCTCTTTCTCGATTTGCCGAGGTAAGGGCGACACCATCAGGAACGCCACGAATCGGCTCTGGGAGCAATACTGGAATCACGCTCCCGTCTTCGCTGAGGTGCAATGTCATCGTTGACGAGCAGCGATAGCAAAGCCAGAAGTAGTCCACTCGGTTGGATTTCGAACGGAGCGCCGGATCACTTTCGAGGCGAAAGAGTCTTCCGTCTTCCAGATAGCGAAACGAAGCAGAACACGAATCATTGGTACACTTGGCGAGCTTCACTATGCTCCGAAAAACCCAAGATGCTGGGATTGTTGGCAGTCTTCGTGAACCGCCCTGCCGTTGTCATCGGTTGGCGTGTTGTTGGTGAGCCATACTGGCTTTCGGCAGATGGCGCAAGGGTGGGTGAGTTGTGAGTAGTTCTTGGCGGTAAGCAGCTCTGCGAGCGTGACTGTTCCACTCATTGGACGGTTTTCCGCTCTGATTGGGGATTGTGCGCCGAAGTACGAGTTGAAGCATGTTCACAATTGACCAATCCCTATCTCATATTGGCATCCCGCAGAAGTTTGGTCCGCCGTTCTTCGTATTCCTCACTTGTGATCTCCCCGGCGGCATATCTCCTTTTCAGGACCTGCAAAGGCGATTGCATTTCCCGATAGGTAGTCCGCCTCATCGGCATCATGAAGGAAAAGAACAACATCCAGAGCAGTATCCAAAAAAACCACCAATACCAATGCATTCCCCAAAAGTAGTACATAGCTGGCCTCCGAAGGTGTGCGGGTTATCCTTTCCCGGCTTGTACCGATGAGTTGAAAATCTCTTCATGGGTCAGCACGAGCTTTGTGCGAATTACTTCATCGGCGACCCGTCCCTCCGCTGACGACTCCGCAAGAACTTGACGAGCCTCTACGAAATCGAGTGCGATAACGGTAGGGCTGGCAGTCATGGTGCGACTGTTCACAATTGAACACTTTTCACAAATAAATTACGGGTAACTATCCTCAGCACGAATACGCGGCACTAACCCATGGGCACCAACTCCGGGTTGTACTGGAAGGTTCGAAGGGATTCGATGGCGACCTTCGAGGTATCCCGATTAACCAGTGCCAGTCTACGGTTCGTCGGCGTCTGACGCTGTGCGACGTGGCGCCTGAGCTTCCCGCGCCCTCGAACAGGGCTGAGATTGGCCTTCGTCGGGACGAACTTTGAACTCAACGCGGACGAGGTGAATGCCGCATTTCCCGGTCAGATACGCACCGGCGATCTTGTTCAGGTCGTCCGCGGTCCGGCTCCCCATTAAGTCACAAGGTTGTCGGGTTCACTGCGGGAATGAGCTAAGGTGTCCCCCAATCACGAGGGGAGCAGATCTCAGCCGTGCCGATTCGGCATTAGAGTGCACGGTGGCGAGAAATACACTGGATCCGGGCGTGCCGTGGCAGAATGTCTGTTGAGCAAATTGCAGGGAGTCCGAGTGATGAATGACTATGCTTGGAGCGATTGTGTTTAGCGTTGACCGCACAGCACCGGCGGCGCGAAGGGTCGGGCCGGCAATCTTGTGGGCGCTCTCGCTGCTGGTAGGGATCGTGGCAGGTCTGGGAGCCGTGGCATTCCGAGCTCTCATCGCGATCTTTCACAATCTTTTCTTTCTGGGCAGGCTCTCCGCAACATACAACGCAAACACGCATACACCAGCAGGCTTCTGGGGGCCATTTGTGATTCTCGTCCCGGTCGTCGGGGCCTGCGGTGTGGTTTTCCTTGTGAAGAATTTCGCCCCAGAGGCGAAGGGGCACGGTGTACCGGAAGTTATCGACGCGGTCTTCTACCACAAAGGAGTCATTCGCCCCGTTGTGTCGGTGGTTAAAGCGCTGGCATCCGCGCTGTCGATCGGGAGCGGCGGATCCGTTGGCCGTGAGGGACCCATCATTCAGATTGGTTCTTCCTTTGGTTCGACCATGGGACAGCTCTTGCGTTTGCCTACCTGGCAAGTTGTTACGCTCATCGCGGCTGGCGCAGGTGGGGGAATCGCAGCTACGTTCAATACTCCCGTTGGCGGCGTGCTCTTCGCGGTAGAGATCGTCATGCACGAAGTCAGCGCAAGGACGTTGGTGCCGGTGGTAACTGCGACGGCGACGGCCACCTACGTGGGCCAACTCTTCTTTGGCCTATATCCATCTTTCTCCATCCCTGCTCTTGAAACGGCATACTTTCGGTTAACTGATCCGAAGGTGCTCGTTGCCTATGCGATTCTTGGTGTGATCGCCGGTCTTGTTTCTGCACTGTTCATTTACTCCATTTACGGATTCGAGCACTTCTTCGAGAATCGGGTCAAAGGCGGATACTACGTGCAGCACGCGGCCGGAATGCTGACGGTGGGGCTCATGCTTTATTGCTTTATGCGCTTCTCTGGCCACTACTATGTGGAAGGCGTGGGATATGCAACGATTCAGGACGTGCTTGCTAGCGTTCAGTTCCCAATATACTTTCTGGTTCTCCTGTTTGTAGCGAAGCTGCTCGCCACCTCTTTGACACTTGGATCGGGGGCGTCGGGCGGCGTATTTTCCCCGGCGCTGTTTTTGGGCGCGACGGCTGGAGGTGCCTACGGCGTGGTCCTTCACCGGCTGTTCCCCGCACTGGACATCAGTGCACCTGCGTTTGCCGTCGCGGGAATGGCTGGAGTTGTAGGTGGTGCGACAGGCGCAGCCATGGCTGCGATCGTGATGATTTTCGAGATGACGCGCGACTACACGGTGATCATTCCAATGACTTTGACAGTCGCGATCAGCTATGGCGTACGGAGAAGCGTGATCAAAGATAGCATTTACACGCGCAAGCTGGTTCTGCGAGGGGACCCAGTGCCCGAGTCCCTGCGAGCCGATCTTCAATTCACGCGGCGCGCTGCGAGCATCATGAATTCGAAGCTGGAGATCCTTCCAGCAACAACACGTCTACAAGATCTTCCGTCCAACAGGAGTGACGCTTTCGTCGTCATAGACGGGTCTGGAGCCGTGGAGGGAGTGGTCCCCGGAGAGAATCTAGCCGCCCTCGCCCATGCCAGTCCAACCGCAGTGATCGGAGATGTTGTGCAGAGCAACTATGTAGTGGTGAAGCCTGGTGATTCCGTGTGGGACGTTGTTGCTGCGATGCGCTCTACCGACTCTGCCATCGCGTTGGTCGCAGAGCACAAAGCAGATTTGTCAGCCGGTAGTGTGCAAGGAATAATAACCCGCAAGGCCATCATGGACGCCCTCGCAGGCGATATGGAGGTGTTCGGCATCTAAAATTTCGGGTTGCAAGAGCGGGCGTCCCGGCACCATGCGTGGCCGAGAGCAGCGCACCGAGGCGCAAGTCCCGGGGTGCGCTCAGTCCTCAAACTCGCAACGTCAAGAATTTTCAATTAGCGCTTAGACACACCGACGGCGTGGAGCAGTAAACTTGGAGTCAGATGGGTAACATGACAAAGCAGGTCATTCTTGTTGCGGTGCTGGCCGTCGCTTCCTTTGCCCAACATGACGTCGAGAACATTATCCAACGTTCGGTCGAGGTCAATGCGGTAGATTGGAAGGCCGCTCCTGACTATGATTACGTCGAGCGTGACCGGCAACCAGGTGGGGGAACCAAGACATACGAAGAACTCATGATCTTGGGCTCTCCCTATGAGCGACTGATAGCCGTGAACGGCAAACCGCTATCGCCAGAACAGGCGGCGCAGGAACAACAAAAGCTGGACACGACGGTCGTTGAACGCCAGAAAGAATCCCCGCAAGGAAGGAGAGAGCGGATCGCAAAGTATGAAAAAGAGCGCCAGAGCGATGACCTCATGATGGAACAATTGACAAAGGCCCTCGACTTCAAGCTGGTGGGAGAACAAAGACTGGGTGCGCAAGACGTTTATGTGCTCAAAGCGACACCCCGTCCCGGCTATAACCCTCCCAATGCCCAGGCCAAGGTATTGACGGGCATGGAGGGCAAACTTTGGATCGACAAGCAGACATTCCAGTGGGTCAAGGTCGAAGCCACAGTCATACACCCGGTTTCAATCGGAGGTTTCCTCGCCGAGGTCGAGCCGGGTACACACTTCCAACTGGAGAAGATGCCTCTGGCAGACAGCATTTGGCTTCCCAAACATTTTGCAATGAAATCGCGGGCCAAAATACTCTTCTTGTTCACCCGGAGGTCGCAAGCGGACGAAACCTATTCCGGCTATCACAAAACTGCGCCAACTCAAGCAATCGCCGTTGAAAGATGAGCCGCCAAGTTCTCACCGAGCGCATGCCGGCTGCCCCTCCGGGCGCGACCGCTATTGTCCGCCCTCCGGCGGAATGTAAGTTGACCGGGCACGATCTTCACTGGTGCGTACCGGCCTCTCAGGGTGGTCCTCAGCATCCTCGACACCGCTGACGGCGTCCGCCTCGTATGCTTGATCCGTATCGGCGAGTTCTTCGACGCTCTCGTCCGCAGCATCTGCGATTTGCGAGAGACCCTGAGTATCCCCCGATTGCCCAGCGCTATCTGAGCCTACTTGCCCGGGATCGCTTCCTAATTCATCAAGCTGCGCTTCGTTATCACGCGATCTTGGTTTCACCATCGGCCTCCAGATTATCTTCCTTTCAGCTGAGCGCGCGACTGTCCTTCGTCTGTGGTCTCATCGGCATATCAGCTTCGTGTGCCCCGTCTATCGTGGCGGCGTAGCCAGCAGCCCTTTGAGTGAATTGATTGCTTTCTGGGCCTCCGCAAGTTGGGCCCTGGCTTGATCCAACACCGCCTTCGGCAAGAGACCTTGCGTCCCGCTCATTTGTCCCGCTTGCGACGGCTGTCCTGGTGATGTTCCAAACAAGGAACTCAGCGCTTCGTCGAGTGTGGGCTCCATCACGACTTTATCTCCTGTCGCCACGATCACGCGTTTCAGTTGAGGGAAATTTGTCCCTTCGGCCTTGAGATACAGTGGCACCACGTAAAGAAAAGAATTCTCAATCGGGATGACAACCAGCTTCCCGCGAATCACTCCGGAGCCCTTTTGATCCCACAGCGTCAGCTGTTGAGAAATAAGGGTGTTCTGATCGATCATGGCGCTGATCTGGTTCGGTCCGTAGATCAGCTTTTCTTTCGGGAGTTCATAAAACAGCATTCTTCCATAGTCGGGGAAATCGCAGCGGGCGGCCAGCCAAGCGATCATGTTATCCCTGTTCTGCGGGGTAAAGGGAGTCATGATGAGGTACTCAAGTTGGTCGCTGCCAGGCAGCTTCATGAGAATGTAATAAGGCTCCATGGGGTTAACTGCGCCATCGTATTTCTCTTTCGGCGCAACCCAAAGATCTTCGCGATTGTAGAAAACCTGCGGATCGGTCATGTGGAAGGCCTCGTATTGATTCGCTTGAATGGCGAAAAGATCCTCCGGGTACCGCAGATGGCTCTTTAGATCCGCTGAGAGTCCAGCCAGATCCTTGAACACCCCCGGGAACGCGCGCCGATACGCTGCAAGCACGGGATCGTTGGGGTCCATCACGTAAAAGGAAACAGTTCCGTCATACATGTCGACGACGGCCTTGACAGAGTTGCGGATGTAATTGATGCCCACCGCCGAGCCACTGGTTTGTGGCTGCGAGTAAGGGAAGTGATCCGAGGTGGTATACGCGTCCTGAATCCAATATTGCTTCCCTTCGCTCACCACGGCGTACGGGTCCTTGTCCAGAAGCAGGAAGGGTGCCACTTGTGAAATACGCTCCTGTACGCTTCTCCAAATCTGGATTTTGCTTTGCGGCCTCAGATACGAAGTGAGCAAAATATTGATGTCGGTCTGCGTCCAGGAAAACAGAAGTCTTTTCCACACACTGTCCAGTGGAATCCCGCCTTTGCCCTGATAGCTGGTATAAACATTTTCGTTGCCCTTGGGATAATCAAATTCCTTAATTCCGGTAGAAACGATCTTGTAGCCCGGCGTCACCTCTCCATAGTAGATCGCCGGCTGAGAGATATTCAGTCGCGCATACTGAGATTCGGGTGGAATATTTTCGATGAGATATTGAGGAAACCCGCCGCCCTGGGTCTTCGATACAGAGTTCATGACCACGCCATAGCCGTGGGTGAATTGCAATTCTTCGTTCACCCAGGTTTGTGCTTGCGAGGGTAGTTCGGAGGCAAGTTCCCGCGAGGCAAGCATCACTTGGTGATAACCATCCGACAAATGGTAGCGATCGACATCCACGTTATAGAACTGGTAGTAGAGACGAATGGCCTGTGTTTGCTGATAGGTCTGAAGTAAAGGCCGGGAATCCCAGAGGCGCACATTCTGGATCGTATCTTGATTTCGAGAAAGAACTTCGGGAGTTAAATCGGTCAAGGCCGGATACGCCGTTTCTTGAATTCCGCCAAGGTTATAGGCTTTGCGGGTGAAGTCGATGTAATGATTAAGATAAGGGGTTTCCCGCGTTAGCTCGCTGGGGCGAACCACGAAGGCTTGCACTAACGGCGGCAAAGCCAGTACTCCTCCTAAGTACAGGACTGCATAGACGCCGACTCCGACGACCAGCATTTTGATTCGTGGTCGGCGATAGGCAAGAACCAAGAATGCACATGCCAGCACGGAGGCGCCGAACATCATCCAGAAAACGACCCGGGTTACGTGAGCCGCTGCATAGCCCGCTCCGTAGACAACCCCGAGGGTTGAATAGACGAGCTCGTAGTGATCCAGATAAAAACCCCACGCGAAAGTGCCAGCCAAAATGAAGAGTAGCAGGATCAGATGGCGGGCTGTATTGTCCGCGATTGTGAACTTCTGACCTTGCTTAAACTGTCGAAGGCCGAAGAGGCCGAATAAACCAAGAATCGCGAGAGCGCCGACCGTTAGAAACGTCAGGTTACCCTGAAGCAGTTCATAGAAGGGAAGGCGGAACAAGTAAAAGCCAAGGTCCGCTCCATTGAGAGGGTCGGTGAGGCCGAACGATCCGCCATAACGAAAGCGGAGATACGTGTCCCACTGCGAGGAAACACCAACCGCGAATATGAGAGAAACGAACATCACAGCTACACCGCTCGCCCACATCAATAGCTTGGGACTCAAATCGACGTTGATTCCCCGGAGTACATCCGAGGCAGCGATGACTTTTCCGGCAGGAGACACGGTCGTGACCCTTAAAGGAGGGACGTTCGAGGGTGAAAGGTCGATGCGCTTGGCCGCAAAGCGAGTGTTGATCCACAAATAAAGAAATGCGAATAGCAAGGCCACGCCAAACATTCCCCACTTGACCGACAGAAGGGTCCAGAAGATTCCTGCGTAGTCGAGTTCTCGCATCCAAAGCAACTTTTGTACGAATCCGAAGAGGACTGTCAAAGCGATGATGCATGCGATCGCTACAAACAGACCCCATCTCCACCTCGAAAAATGCCTTTTTGTAGTTGAAAGGTTCCGGCGGGTAGCGTCGCGCGGTTCATGTGCCTGGGGCGTAATTTTATCAACGGCTGTTGCGCTCATTGTCCGGCCCTCCCCGTTCAGATCTCTAAAATCCTCCTTAATATCAAGCAAAATATGAGTAGAAATCTGGTCAATTGTGAACATGACGGGGCAGAAGAAGTGTTGTTCGGAGCTTCTGATGGGCGAGCACCCACGACGACGCCTAGCTATGTGAGCAGCCCATTTGACGAGCAAGTCTCCACTTTCACGACAGGGGATTTGGTCGTGCTGTTTGTCGTCGAGGCCTATCGCGAGCTGTTCCCCTCTGAGGATGTGCTGTTAGCGGAGACCGCACCAAGGCGGCGATTGCAGAGTCTCGATCAAGACTGACCAGCATGCACCGCCTTTCTTCCGGCGCTTTCGTAATTACACACCCACAAACTCAGGGCGGTAATCCTTCCAGATTCCAGTCGCTGGCGAGATTATTCGGACAGGGGCATCTTCAGCGTGTTTCGCAGTCCGCGCCCACTGCCACGCGTGTTGGATTTCAGAGGATTCGAAGTAATGCGTCTCGGACTGCAGAACGGCGGCTCCCGCGGTTAGAATGTCCACAATCTCTTCCCATCGATGTGCCCCGACAACCGCCATCCGGGCGATATGGTCGGTGTGCTTTTGCAGAAACCGAAGGTCCTCCCAGCGAGCCTTCCATTCGGCTCCGTGCATTTCTGTAAGGTCCGCGAGGATGCCGATCGGGTGCTTCTTATGTTGTGCGATGAAGAATTCAAGCTGCGGCTCGAATGCTTTGAGGTCTTCCTCCGACAGCGCTCCGGCCACCTTAAAACCGAATGCCGCTCCCCCAGTTTCCTTGAGTCGTTCAATCACAGGCACACCTCCTAATTTTGAACTAGAAATCGTTGACCGTATAGTTCCGGTAATCGACAGTCAGTCTCTCCTTGCCGAATATTCTGATGGCTGAAATCGCCTCTTCTCTCGAGAGAAGCCAGAACCCGTCAATCTTCTGATAGTTCCGCGCATCTACTTGCTTGATCCAAAACGATGGGCTCTTAGCGAGATGGCCGGTAATCTTCACTATCGCGAAGTCCTGGTTGTCGATCCACATCTTTCCTTCGAAGAGATCCATCTCCTTGCGCTTCGGAACAGCGTGGACCACTGAGCAGTCAGAGTTGCCGATTCGATCCGTGCCAACTACCTCCAAGGCATAGTTTTCCGGAGTGATCAGGATGTCCGGGTCTTTGTTAACCCTTACCCTCTCCTCTTCAGCCTTCATCAGTCGCTGGAAGACATGGTGGAGCACGAATCCCGAGCCTTTTCCTGCGGTGGTTGTGAATTGTTCTGTTGTCGGCGCCCTGTATTCCACCACCACCGCTTCTTCGGCCACGATTTTATCTTTGTCATTCTCTAACTTATAGGTGCGAACTCCAGAGAGCCGAATTAGACGAGCTTCTTGCCAGCGGTGACGGACGTTCAACTTACGAAAAAGGTCTTCTGTATTGTTTTGCTCTCGAACGGACGAGTTAAGCCGCACTGCAGCCACATGCAGCTTAGAAAGGTTCTCGCACGGACATGACGGAAGGGGCGCGATTGACATCGCTCCCAACAAGGACATACCAAGGAACTGTCCTATAAACCCAATTACAGATTCCATTCCTCCACCTGCTTCATGCGGAAGAACTGGTCCACATTCCGCTTCCCCTCATCACCACGCTCTTCGCGCGGTCTGGAAGGACATCCCGACAGGATGTCCCTGCTAAGCCGTGATATCGCTCCGGAGTTCGGTACTGGCAAAGCGCTTACACATTGATCCGTTGGCCTGTATCTTTCTCGGCAGCCTGGAGGTGCAAAGCCATGCGTGCCGGTTGCATGCGATTAGCGCAAGATCTTAGGAAGGTCCGCATATAAGACTGCGCTACCTGGTTCCACACCATATGGCGTGCATAGAGGTAAGCTCGTCTACGCATCGCCTGGCGGGCTGCATCGTTGTCCAAGAGTTCAATCGCCGTATCCGCGATGGCGGCTGGGTCTTCGAAGGGAACCAGCACCCCGCGCCCATCGTCCAAGAGTTCGGTGGCGTGCCAATACGGAGTCGAGATGATTGCCTTGCCGGCGCCCAAGGCGTACGCCAGTGTGCCGGATACGGCCTGTGCCTCGTAGCGATAAGGAGTGACGTAGATGTCTGCCGAACCAACCAGCGCAGCCATTTCTTGAGTGCTGACGAACCGATTGTAGAAGACCACGCTCTCCTGAACTCCGAGCTTTTTGGCTAAGGCCTCCAACTGCAGTCGATATCGATCACCCTCGCGACGTCTGACGTGCGGGTGAGTAGCACCTGCGATTATGTAGACAACGTTGCTGTGCCGGGACAAAATGTTCGGCAACGCTTGAATTACGTTTTCGAATCCCTTGTTTGGAGACAGGAGGCCGAACGTGAGTAAAACAGTCTTTCCCGTCGAAAACGAATCTCTGTAAGAAGTTGGTTCCGAAAAAGGCAAGTCGGGTATGCCGTGAGGAATCAGATCAATCTTCTCGCCGGGAACCCTAAACACATCCTGAAGAAACTGAGAAGAGTGTTCGCTCATAACAATAAGACGATTGGAGCGCGAGGCGATTTCTTGCATGACGACCAGTTGGTCAAGGTCTGGTTCACGAAGAACCGTATGCAGAGTTGTCACCACGGGCATTTTGAGACGCTGCAGCAGTCGCAAGACATGGCTGCCAGCCTTCCCTCCAAAAATCCCGTACTCGTGCTGCAAACACACCAGATCGACATTGCTGGAATTAAGAAAGTCGGCGGCGGCTTTATAGGAT
>Ga0302319_10015332_pt1 | contig 14208 bp, 9 predicted proteins | sample Bog_T0_2_FD_203319 | JGI IMG/M metagenome (GOLD analysis project Ga0302319, IMG submission 203319) | Peat permafrost microbial communities from Stordalen Mire near Abisko, Sweden - Bog_T0_2 | ecosystem: Environmental > Terrestrial > Soil > Wetlands > Peat | place: Sweden: Abisko, Stordalen Mire... | reverse complement strand
CCGCTCTTAGATGCTGCTGTCAGAGACAACCAGACCAGTGAACTGATCCAGCAGATAAGTGCCCGAGCTCTGAGGAGTGGTGAAGTCGAACATGTTGTTGATCGGATTGGCGTTGGAGTCAAACGACCCCTGACCGATCCGCTGCCCGCCGAGCCAATTGTCTTCGATAAAGCGCAGGATCGAGGACTGATCCGTCATCGTGTGATCCACGAAGTTGCGCCGAGCCCAGGGAGAAATGACGAGCAATGGCAGCCTGGGACCATGCCCGCAGCGCCCCTGAGCGTGGGTGGTTGCGGCATTGACACCTGGCAGCGCCGCTGTTCCAGTTCCGCAGGCGCCGGGGCCGCTCAAAACATCGGCCGCGGTGCTGGACTGATTGACGATCTGACCCAGCTGATGGTCGTACCAACCATCCGAGTCATCGTAGGCAATGATCACAGCCGTCGAACTCCAATCGGGCTGCTGCTCGAGGAAGTTGATCGTGTTGACGATGAAATGCTGCTCGTCCAGCGGATCGGAGTAGCCGGCATGGCCATCCTGGAAGCCCGGCGCCTTGAGGAATGTAACAGCCGGGAAGTTGCCGGCAGTCACCGCAGCGGTGAAATCCTGGATGTCGTATTGATGATTGGCAGGGTCGCCGCTCCAGCCGATTGCTGAGATGGAGGAAGGACGGGCATGCGTCGGATTGGCAGTCGAAGGATAGTACTGGAATGGCTGGTGATGCGGAATGTAGTCAGCCTTCTTGTCGTTGGTCACTGTCGAGGTCGTGCTTCGCTTGCAACCCGTGGTGCCATTTGAGTTCTTCAGGCTCAGGTTAAAGCCACCCTCAAAGAAGCCCCAGGAAATTCCCTTGGCATTCAGCAGATCGCCCACATTGTTGCCGCCGAACTGAACCAGCTCACCAGTGGTCGTCGAGCAAACATCGCCAAGAGGATCGGAGTCCGAAATGAGAGTGAGACCGCCGTTGCCGTCTCCAATGGTAGCGCCACCCGGGTTTTCGTCGTCGACCACGCCGTTAGTCTGGCCAGAGATAAGGTTGATCGCACCCGGCGTCGACGGTCCAAAGGTCGTTCCGTACGAGTTGTCGCTCATCGCGTAGCGCTGCGCATAGTTCCACATCGCCGTGACCGTGTTGCCATCGTAGTAGCCCATGGTCAAACCGGTCGTGGCGAAAATTGGCGTGCCGGTTGGAGGAGGCCCCGCGACACCGACCGAGTAAGGAAAAGCATCCATCAAGCCATGATCGAAAGCCTGCTGCTCCGGCGTGTAGTCGTGATCCTGATCGTTGGTGGCAGCCTGACTGCGGTCCAGGCGAAAAGGATTGGTCGCGCCCGTGCCGTTCACCGTGTTTGTCGCATTAGGATTGTTGGTGAGCATGGAACCAAGCAAACCGTTCACCGAAGGCGTACCCGGAGCGGCGACAAATCGTGGCTGGCCGGTCGGATTCGTTGCGTAGGGGTAAGTGCCAAAGTAGTGGTCGAACGAGATATTCTCCTGGAAGATGACCACAAGATGTTTAATCGGTGTGGCAGTCTCTCCCGTGGATCCAGCCGCAGTCGCGGGAATCGGGAAAGTACCCGCTACAAGCAACGCTGCGAGGGAAGAAGCTACAAGCTTTTGCATTTGACCTCCTTGTATCGTCCCGGAAAGGGCGACCTTCGCGTTTGTAGTCGTCCGGCATGAACGTACGTTGAATAGAAAGTGACTGGAGTGCAAATTTGCGGCTTGCAGAACAGGGGAAGGAGACGTTCGTACGATGATGTTCCCTTTGCCCCAGCAGGCTATTTCGAAAGACACCATGGACGCGCGCAACTGAATTACGAAGGTCACCATGAAGATACTTTCTGCCGCAGAGATGCAAACTTGTGACCGCCTCACTTCGACCCAGTTCGGAGTCTCCTCCTTCGAGCTGATGCGTTCCGCGGCCGGCGCGGTCACAGATTTCGCGCTGTACCATTTCCCGGCAACCCGGTCCGTCACTGTCCTCTGCGGAAAAGGCAACAATGGCGGCGATGGCATGATGACCGCCTGTCGGCTCTCCCAGGCCGGATTGGCCGTGACAACGCTGCTTCTCGGTGATCCCGCCGGGTTGAAAGGCGACGCCGTCCATGCATGGAACCAGCTCTCGAAAGCGAATTTGCCGGCAGGCTCGATTCGCGTTGTCCAATCCCTCGAGGAGCTATCCGGTCTCTCCGACGCATTGTCGGCTGACCTCATCATTGACGCGCTCGTTGGCACCGGTTTTCAGCCACCCTTGCGAGGACTGCCCCTCGATGCCCTGAATTGGTTGCGAAGCGGTCTCAAGCCGAGTACGAAAATCCTCGCCATCGACCTGCCCTCGGGCTGGGACGCCGATTCAACCGCACCCGTCCAGCCGGGCCCCGTTTACCCTGCGGACGCTGTCGTTACCTTTTCGGCACCCAAGCCGGCGCACGTCTTCGGCCAACTCACCCGCAACATCTTCCAGCCCATCGTTGTCGCCCCCATCGGCTCTCCCGATGAAGCGATCCTCTCCAGTCTGAACCTCCACTGGTCCGGCGCATCCAAGGCCATCACCGATGTGCCGCGTCCGGCAGTCTCAAACAAGGGCATGTACGGACATGTCCTTGTCATTGGCGGCAGCCGAGGAAAATCCGGTGCGCCCGCCATGGCATCTCTCGCCGCGTTGCGAGCCGGCGCCGGCCTCGTCACCGCAGCAGTCACTCCGTCGGTTCTTCCGCTGGTAGCCGCCATCGCTCCCGAACTCATGACCCAGGCTCTGGCCGTCACATCCGAGGGAGAGACCTCTTCCGAAAACCTGTCTGCAGCAAGCTTGAAAAACCTGTTGCATCGGATCAGCGTCCTCGCCCTTGGTCCCGGTCTCGGTACGAGCCCAGAAGCAATCGAATTCGCCCTAGGACTTCTCTCCGCGACCAAGTTGCCAGCTGTCGTAGACGCCGACGCGCTCAACGCAATCGCCACGCAACCCGACTTGCTTCCCCAGTTATCTACCGGACGCACGCTTGTCATGACCCCCCATCCCGGCGAGATGTCGCGGCTCTCGGGTCTTTCGATTCCGGAAATCCAGGCCGATCGCCTCAAGGTCGCTCGTGAATTTGCTGTCAAAAATCAAGTGATTCTGGTCCTCAAAGGCTGGCGGACTCTCATTGCCCATCCGGATGGCTCAATCGCCGTCAATACCACTGGAAACCCCGGCATGGCCAAAGGCGGCAGTGGCGATCTGCTGACAGGCATGGTTGCCGGCCTTCTTGCACAGTACTCGGGCAATCCGCAGCAAGCGGTCGAGGCCGCGGTCTACCTTCACGGCCTGGCTGCCGACATTACAGTCAATAGGCCTGGAATTGGCGGCGATCAACATACCCTGCTCGCAACCGATTCATTGGATAATTTGCACAGGGCTTTCCGCTATGATCCACAGGGCGATCCCGGCTATGGTTGGCTGCAGGGTTTTCGCGAAGAAATCATTTGAACTCCCAACTTCTTCAAGGAGCATCATGAGCAAGGTTGAACCGGTTACCCATGAATTCGAGTCCAAGTCCAGCGCTGGGACGATTGCAATCGGTCGCAAACTGGCAAATCTGCTCACACCGCCCCGCCTGATGATTCTGCGCGGCGACCTGGGCGCCGGGAAGACCACTTTGGTGAAGGGCATCGCCGCCGCTCTCGGGGCCGCCGATCCGGACGAAGTCACGAGCCCGACCTTCACGCTTGTCCATGAATATGCGGGCACTCTCGATGGCCGCCCCATCAAGCTGCTGCACCTCGACCTGTACCGCCTTGATGCGGAACGTCAGCTCGATTCACTTGGAATTGAAGAGATGCGAACCCCCGACGCCATCATCCTCGTCGAATGGGGAGAAAAGTTCAAGAGCGTCCGCAAACATGCGGACGGCGAGATCGTGGTGACTTCGGCCGGCGGAGATGCTCGCCGGATCGTAGTCACCCTAAACTAAAAACACTTCAGACCTAAACAGCTTCCAGTGCCTGCCCAAGGTCGGCGATCAGATCGTCCTTGTCCTCGATCCCGACCGAGAGCCGCACGAGTTCAGGCTTGATCCCGATTGCCTGCCGTCGTTCCTCCGTCATGCCCGCGTGGGTGGTTGTCGCCGAATGCGACGCCAGAGACTCCACGCCACCCAGAGACTCGGCATTCAGGAAGAGTTTCACTGCTGCCAGAAACCGCCCAACGGCATCCTGCGATGCAAGCTCCAGAGTCATCATGGAGCCAAATCCCTTTTGTTGCCGCACCGCCAGCTCATGCTGTGGATGCGAAGCCAGACCCGGGTAGAAGATCTCTTGTACCTTGGGATGTGTCGAAAGGAACTCCGCAACCGCCCGGCCATTCTCGTCGTGCTGTTTCATGCGCAGCGGAAGCGTTTTAATGCCTCGCAGCACAAGGAAGCACTCAAACGGAGAAAGAATGCCACCGAGCGCCTTCTGCATCAGGACGTACCGATCCTTATGCTCAGGCTTGGTTCCGATCAGAACGCCACCCAATCCGTCGGAATGGCCGTTCAGAAATTTGGTCGTCGAATGCATCACAATGTCTGCGCCCAGGGCAAGCGGGCTCTGTAGCGCCGGTGACAGGAACGTATTGTCGACACTCACCTCGGCCCCACGGCTATGAGCCAGCTCAGAGACAGCCGCGATATCCGTCAGCTGCATCAGCGGATTGGTGGGCGTCTCCACATGCACAAGCTTTGTATTCGGCTTCAAGGCACCTTTCAGCGCATTCTGATCCGCCAGGTCCACATATTCGACCTCGATCCCGAAATGGCAGATCACTTCGTCCAGCAGCCGGGCAGTGCCGCCATAGACGTTGTGCGAACAAATGAGGTGATCGCCCGCATGCAGCGGAGCCATCAGCGCCGTCAGCGCAGCCATGCCGCTGCCAAACGCATGGGCGCTGGTTCCACCCTCCAGGGCTGCCAACGCCTCTTCCAGCCGGTCGCGGGTTGGGTTGCCGGCGCGAGAGTAATCCCAGCCTTTGTCCGTGCCGATGCCGGTCAATTCAAAGGTGGAAGACAGATAAACCGGAACGTTAACGGCGCCAGTTTGCGGATCGGGATACTGCCCAGCGTGGACGGCGAGCGTCGAGTATTTGAATTCAGACATGATTAGGTTGGAAAGACTATCTCCTGTACCTAGCTTATCGTGCCGGATGCACTTCAACCGGTGATCAAGCCGCCACAGGTAGTATCACGCGCAATCGGGCGCGGCCAAATCGGCTCACCACAACTTCGTACCGGACAATCTCGAATCCTTTGAGGGTTATTTGAATTTCGAGGGTCTCGCCCCGCTTGCGCTTATCAAAAAAGAACTTCCCATAACCATCGGCAAACGTAGATGCAATCGCATGATGGTCATTTGCATCGCGTAACTCGATCAACGCATAGGGAATCGTCCCTCCCGAACTATCGAATACGGTCCCGGAGAGTTGGCGAAGATGCACCGGTTTCTGATGCGTAATCAGCGACTGTGATCGCGCCGCGCACGCTGCGGCGGTTAGTATCAGCAGAATCATGGCCCGCCGGATCAAGTTCAAACGCCGCCCTCGAAGATTTTCTTGGAAAGATATCGCTCAGCCGAATCAGGAATAATCAGAGCAATCCGCTTTCCCTGACCAAGGTCAGAGGCGAGTTGCGCAGCCGCATAAACAATTGCTCCAGCGCTCGACCCGCCCAGCAGTCCCTCCTCCGCCGCCAGCCGCTTCACCATATTGAAGGCGTCGATGTCTGAGACAGCAACGATGCGGTCGCAGAATTCACGGTGGAAGGTCTCGGGAATAAAGCTGACGCCAATCCCCTCAACCTTGTGCTTCCCCGGCTCGCCTCCCTGCAGAATCGACCCCTGGGTCTCGACCGCAACATTGACGACCTCAGGATTCCGTTCCTTGAAAAATCGCGCAATCCCCGAGAATGTACCACCGGTTCCAACCCCAGCAACAAAACCATCCACTCGGCCTTCCATCTGCTCCCAGATCTCAGCAGCAGTCGTGTCGTGGTGAAAGTCAGGATTGGATTGATTCTGGAACTGTAGCGCGACAAACGATCCCGGAATCGCCTCCGCGGCCTCTCTCGCCCTCCGAATCGCTCCAGCCATGCCTTCATCTTCGGGAGTTCGCACCACTTCCGCGCCGAACCCACGCATCAGTATGCATTTCTCCTCGGCAAAACCCTCCGGGACAAAGAGCAGGACCTTGTACCCGCGATTCACTCCGATAAGCGCCAAACCCACACCGGTGTTGCCCGCAGTCGCCTCGATGATCGTCGAACCCCGATGCAGCAGTCCGCGTGATTCTGCATCGAGAATCATCCCAAGCGCAGCGCGATCCTTGATGCTGCCACCTGGATTCAGGAACTCGAGTTTGGCAAAGAGTGAGGCGCTCGCGGCAGGAGCAATCTTCCCCAGTCGCAGCATCGGCGTCGAGCCGACCAGTTGGGTGATATCGTCGGCAACGCGCAAGGCAGAAGTGGTCGAACCGGCTACAGGCATAAGACCCCCAGTTTATCCCAAACGCCGAAAATACCGCCCGAGCGCCACAATCCCATCCCGCCGTCGCTCAGCCAAACCGGAATGTGTTATTCGGTGCGCGCAGGCGAGCGGACAACTTGCTTCCGCAATTGCGAGATGAAAATCGCATTCAAACCGGAGCAATCGTCGGAACTGTAACTAGGTCGAATAAGTAGCCAATAAGAATCTGCAAAGATAGTTGAAATATTTTCAAATTACCTATTGCTTTTCTTGTTTGAGTTATGGCACTGTACTGAAAGCGTAGGAGAAGCACCCGATGAAACACATAACGCACAGTTCGCAAATAGTAGTGCGTAGGCTGGGAGAGCTGATGAAGGTCAGCATTACCGGTCGCCGGGTGTGGTCTCCAAATTTCCAGTAGCCAACTGGTGTCTGCCTCCTACGCAAAGCGCATTCACATTGGTTTCTAAGCTCATTTCAGCCAGGGTTCGCTCTCGCGTCTGAATCCCGTTCTGCATCTCATTTCGCGATGCAGAACGGAGATTCAGGCAAGTTGACCGTAAACCCTCTGCATGGGTTCACCCCGAGTGGCGCAGATGACAGGTACTTCGACTTGACAATCGACTAACACACCCTGTCTTCGCTCATTCCCTCGGGAAAGCCCTGCACAAAACCTGAGACTTACGTTGTATCCCGGCGCCGCACTGAATAAGTCGCGGCCATCAGGAAAGCTACGTATCTAAGTCAGTCTGAAATAAGTTACAACCGCCGGTGGCGAAAGAAGAGAGTTACTTCCTCGGAAAAAAGCAGGGCCGGAATCCCTGCCGGGATCGATCACTTCACGGAGCGGAGGCGCAGCCTCGATGGACTGGGCCCCGTGAAGCAGAGCTTCCGAACTCTCATCGATGATTCCCCGGCACGAGCGACCAGTTGTGAATGCAGAGCAGCCACCCCGGCCGGTGGTGCAGGCAACGGATACTTCGCCTTGAAAGCCAGTGGTTGCGGGTTCGATTCCCGCTTGGGATGCAAGTCCCGGTAGCTCAACGGTAGAGCACTGAAATGTTCCGTAGCCGCTTTTCCCCGGCCCCAATTCTTCCGGCAATTGCCGGATAGCGAGAAAAGGACGATTCGTCATGGGCAAGTTAATTGTGAAAAACGGCACACCGGTGGGCAACGAGCACCTGTGCAAGAGCTGCAGCTGGGGACAGTACACCACCGGGTACCGCGAGTCCGAGGTCATGGTCTTCTGCACCAACACCAGCCCGAACTTCAAGGTGCTCTTCCCGGTCCACGAATGCAGCGAATACTACGACAAGCGCAAACCCGACTACCAGCAGATGGAGAAGCTCGCCATCGATATCGAACCGATCACGACCAGGAAAAAGACCCGAGGCTTTGGACTCGCGGCAGTTTCCCGGCCTGTTGTCCCTGAGATTGAATTCGATACCGACGAAGGGGAAGACAACGAAGCGGAAGTCGCGCTGATCCGCGAAACCGCAGCCATCTATAACTAACTGACTCAACCGACCGCCGGTGGCGCAGGGTACGGATACTTCATTGGCAGAGCGCCGGTCATCCCGCCGGGATGACCGGAGGAGCAGGTTCGATTCCTGCCGTTGGAAACCGTCTGCGAAAGCGTCCGGGACCAACGTAGCAACGCCGCACCCGATTTTCCCCGGCAGAACCGCACTTTGAAGGAGGAGGCACAGAGATGCGCCTGACCGTTCTGAATCTGAACCAATACAACCCGACCGACCGCATTGCGCCCCGCACGCACGAGGGCGCCCCGGCGGCAGTTCTCACCGCTGAACAAACGCTGCGGCGGTCCGTTCTCGCCTGCATGTTGTGGGAGAAGGAGTTCTACGAGGACGGCGCGGAGATCGCCGCCCGCATCCGTTCCCTCGTGCCGCAGGCCTCCGCGGCACGCGTTGCAGCTCTGGCCGTCGAGGCCCGCGAGCGGATGAAGCTTCGCCACGTTCCGCTTCTGCTCGTTCGCGAGATGGCGCGGTACGCAACGCATCGTTCGCTGGTTGCCGAGACGCTTGCGCGCGTCATTCAGCGCGCCGACGAATTGACGGAGTTCCTAGCAATTTACTGGTCCGAAGGGCGTCAGCCGCTCTCCGGACAGGTGAAGAAGGGGCTCGCTGCTGCATTTGTCCGGTTCGACGAATACGCTCTGGCCAAGTACGACCGTGCAGGCTCCGTTCGCCTGCGCGACGTGCTCTTCCTCTCGCACGCCAGGCCTGTAGATGAGGCCCAGGCAGCCTTGTGGAAGCGGCTTGCCCAGAACGAGCTCCTCACTCCCGACACCTGGGAGGTAGCGCTCTCAGCCGCAGGGCGGGCTGACGGCGTCTCCAGGTTTGAAGTCTGGGAGCGTCTGCTCAGCGAGCGGAAGCTCGGTGGGCTGGCTCTCCTGCGGAACCTGCGCAACATGCACGAAGCGGGCGTTCGCGAAGAGCTGGTGCTGGAAGCCGTTTCGACGATGAAGACGGACCGGATCCTGCCCTTCCGCTTTCTCGCCGCGGCCCGCAAAGCGCCGCAGTGGGAAGAAGCGCTGGAAACTGTCATGTTCCGGGCAATCACCTCGCAACTTGCCGATGGCCGGTGCGGGATGCTGCCAGGACACACCGTCCTTTTGGTCGACGTCTCTGGTTCGATGAACTACCAGCTTTCGCCGCGTTCGGAGATGAACCGCACCGACGCAGCCTACGGTCTGGCAATTCTTCTGCGCGAAATCGCGGAGAAAGTAACCATTTACACCTTCTCCAACGCGGCCAAACGAATTCCAGCCCGTCGGGGACTGGCGCTGCGCGACGCTCTCGATCAGAGCCAGCCGCACCAGGCAACCTACCTGGGTGCAGCACTGGCCCGGGTCGAACGCGAATGCACCGGGTATGACCGTCTGGTCGTAATCACCGACGAGCAGGCCCACGACACGGTGTCAGACCCCGCCGGCCGCGGCTACATGATCAACGTGGCGGGCAACCGAAACGGGGTCGGCTACGGCCGATGGACGCACATCGAAGGTTTCAGCGAAGCGGTAGTCGAGTACATTGCCGAGTTCGAGGGCACTCAGTCTTCCGTCCCCGCAGTTTGAAGCCGGGGCCGACCAATCCCAAATGTTCGTGGACCGGAGAACCATTCCGGTCCGCGGCTGTCTCATTCCATCGGGGTGCATGAAATTGGCCTTCTCTCGCAGATTTCATCTGTGACAATGACACAATGGCCATCTCCCATTCCCCGGCGCCAAAGCTGCCGCCCAAGGGCACAGTTACGCATCGCATTCTTAATAAGACCAAGAGTATCTCCCTTATAGTTCTGGCTTCACTGCTTGCACTTTGCATGATCTTTTCGTGGATGACCCGTGACTCCATGGAACACCTGCCCTTTCTTAAGGGGCAGAGGCTCGCCGGTCTTTCGACAGACGGGGAAAAGACCCTTGTAAATCTCGGGCCGTGGCAAACCGCCGAGGCCCTCGCTCCTCTAGCTGTGACCAGCGAAGAGAACGACTATGCGCATCAGGCAGAGCACCTGGCCGATCATGAAGTGGATCAGGCGTTTGCCTCAGCCCTGCGACTGGCCACAGCCCAGGTTCAGGGTCGGGTATTGACCGGAGAGGCACTTACTCTCTCGCAGAGGGTCACCGAGCTATCGCAGCTCGTGCAGGAAGATCAGGCGCAGATAAAGAATCTCTCGCAGGATTCCGGAGTTGCAGCCAACTCCGCAAAGGCCGGCGGCCAGGGCGGTCACGCAGACGATCTTGAGATTGCCAAGGCGCAGTTGGGACTGGACTCCGATCAGCTGGTCGACGCGCAACAGGACCTCGCTCGCGCCTCAGGGGACAATCGTGCTCAGATCCAGAGCGAACTTGCCGAACATGAAGCTTCCATGAAGAAATACGACGGCGATTCCCATGGGGATACCCAGGTAGCCGTCGTTTCTGCAGCAAAGTTCGTCACGCTGGCGGCGCGCATCAAGGCATGGAATAACCAGCGAACCCGCTATAAGTTGATTCAGCAGGCCAAACTGCAAGCGCTGAGCGACGTGAAATCGCTCACCGCGGAACACAATGCATTGGAGTCCCAGGCCAACGCGCTGAACGCCGCCGCAACAAATCAACAGGATCATGCAACCAGGCTCGCCAGCATTCAGCAGAGAAGCGCTCAACGTCAGTTATTGAGCCTCTATGACGATCGCATCCAGACGCAGCAGCAGCTCGCCTCCGTGTATGACAAGTGGGCAGCGCAGGTCCAATTACAGCATCGCATTGTCATGCACCTGATGCTTGGGTCTATGGCCTTGATAGCACTCATCCTTATCAGCGCTATTTTGGTTGACGAGTTGCTGATTCGGCTCATGGCTCGCCATGAGCTGGACCGCCGGAGAATGCAGACGCTCCGTACCATTCTGCAGCTCGGCATTCAGATCGCAGGTGTGCTGGCGATCCTGCTCGTGGTCTTCGGAACTCCGCAGCAGATGCCGACGATTCTGGGTCTCGCTACCGCAGGCTTCACGGTCGTCATGCAGGACTTCATCATCGCTTTCTTCGGATGGTTTGTGCTGATGGGCAAGAATGGCATTCGAGTTGGCGATTGGGTAGAGATCAACAGCGTGGGCGGTGAGGTGACAGAAATCGGGCTCTTCCGGACAACCATGCTTGAAACCGGCAGCGGGGCAGATAAAGGTCACCTGACAGGACGGAGAGTCACGTTTATCAACAGCTTTGCAATCCGCGGGCAGTATTTCAACTTTTCAACTGCCGGGCAGTGGATGTGGGATGAAATTTCAGTAACTGTGCCGGCCACGGATGATGCATATGCCATGGTGGAAAGCATCCACGCAGTTGTGCAGAAGGAAACCCAAAAGGACGCCCGGCTCGCCGAACAGGAATGGAAGCGGGGCACCCGCCAGGACAGTTTGAGCCAATTCGCCGCCGATCCCACGGTGAATTTGCGCCCCTCCGGAGCTGGAATCGACATCCTGGTGCGCTATGTTACCCGGGCCCCCGACCGCTTTGAAATGCGGAATCTTCTTTGCCAAAAGTGATCGAGGTAATGCATAAGCCGGACGCGGCAACGGAACTGGAAGGCGCAAATCCGAGCTAAGCCCAGTCCACAGACCCCGCGATCCTGCAATTTGGTCTCTGGAGCTCCCCCTCCGCTCCCAAAATTCGTCCCTCAGGCTCCTGTAAACGGGCGTATCTGCCAGGGCTGTCGGGTATACGGCAGGTTACACTTTTGCGCGGCGCCGACTTGTAACTATCAAATTCCACAACGAAACGTGGAGAAACGACCCCTGAAAACGTGGCAATGAACTTGCTACTACAACAGCGAATCGAGCTGCGGCTGGGTCGCGTGTCCGTGACTCCGAGCCCGCCGATCGCATGAGGAGAGTTCTATGCTGGGTCGTTTTTGCGTGAGGGCGTTGTTGTTGGTTAGCCTCGCAGTACCGTTTATTGGCTGTGGTAGCAGTACCGATGTGGATTCCATTGCGGTCACTCCGAATACCATCTCTTTGGTTCCAGGAGCAACGGTGCAGCTTACGGCCATTGCAACAATTGGCCACGGTAGCCATCCAGCCGGTACCCAGAATGTCACCAGCACTGTGACCTGGTCGTCCAGCATCGCCGGAGTAGCGACTGTCAACGCCGCCGGAGTTGTAACCGGTGTCGGCGCCGGCACTACCACGATCACGGCGAGTATGCCCGGTTTCGGCGGCGTGATTACCAGCAACGCTGCCTCGGTAACCGTCGCTGCAACCAGCACTTCTGAGCCCCTCGCCTCGCTGGCAGTCGATCCCACCACGCAAACGGCAAACGCGGTCGGCGAAACCGCCCAATTCATTGCCATCGCAACTACCAGTTCCGGAGCGACGGTAAACCTTACAAATGCGGGAGTCATCATCAACGGAGCGACGATTCCGGCCGCAAAATGGAGTTCAAGCGACAACTCGGTCGCTACCATCAATCCAACCACTGGCGTAGCGACTGCGGTTGGCGCCGGCACGGCCACCATTACGGCGATCGGGACAAATCCTGATGGCAGTGTTGTCACCGGAAACGCAAAATTTGTGGTGATCATCCCCAGCGCGCCCGAGCCGCTTGTCTCTCTTGCGATCGTCCCGAGTTCCCAGACAGCAACCGCAGTGGCTCAAACTGCACAATACATCGCCATCGGCACAACGGCCTCCGGCACAACGGTCAATCTGACCAACCAGCCCGCAACGATCAACGGCTCTGTCATCAAAGCCGCCACATGGACTTCCAGTAACGCTTCGACGGCAACGATCAGCCCAACCACGGGTCTTGCAACCGCGGTCGGCGCAGGCGTTACGGCAATCACTGCAATCGCCTCGAATCCTGACGGCACCGTCGTAACGGGCAACGCGACGTTCACGGTTACAATTCCCAGCGCACCAGAGCCGCTCGTTTCGCTGGCGATCGTTCCGGCTACCCAGACCGCTACCGTTTCCGGTCAAACCGCACAGTTCATCGCCATCGGCACTACGGCCTCTGGCACTACCGTCAACTTGACCAACAAACTTGCCACAGTCGGTGGGGCAACCATCGGTGCAGCGTCATGGACCTCCAGCAGCACCTCAGTTGCAACCATCAACGCAAACACCGGCCTCGCAACGGCGGTGAACACGGGCGTCACTGCAATTACCGCTCTCGCGTCCAACCCGGATGGCACGGTAGTCACTGGAACCGCAACGTTCACTGTAAATACCTCCGGAATACAAGAACCGCTGCTTTCTCTCGCAATTGTTCCCAACAACCAGACAGTTCAGTATCCCGGCCAGACCGGCCAACTCCTGGCAATTGGAACTTTCTCGGCTGCGCCGACAACCCAGAACCTGACCAGCAATAACACCACCTATCCGATTCGTTGGCAGTCGAGTGATGCCACAGTTGCAACCGTGGGAAGCCCAGAAATCCCAGGGACAACTCCCGGACTCGTTACTGCCACCGGTCAGGGCGTCGCTTCCATCACGGCATACGCGGCAAATACCGATGGAACGCTCGTGTACGCAATCGCTACCTTTACCGTCCTGGGAGGTACGCCGGAACCTTTCACGGCCCTCACGATCTCCCCTGGCTCCCAGTCACTGTCGGCTACAGGCCAGACGGGCCAGTTCATTGCGATTGGCACTGCTGGAAGCACGGGACTCCTCACCGACGTTTCGAACTCCTCACAGGTAGTTTGGACTTCGAGCATCCCGTCCATCGCCACTGTTTCTACGTATCCGACTTCTCCGGCCGGGGTTGTAACCGGAGTAAGCCCGGGCACGACGACCATCACTGCCACTCTAACCAACCCGGATAAGACAATTGTCACCGCGACCGCGAACATTACAGTAACGGCCTCGGCTGCACCAGAGCCCTTGCTCTCCATCACCGTCATGCCTGCCACCGTCACGATCGGCAACCTGGATGGGACGGCGCAGTTCCTTGCGTTCGGTACCTTCTCGACAGCTCCGACGATTCAGGACATTACGAATGGGATCAATCGTCCCGGCTTTACCAGCGCAACTACCTGGCTGTCTCTACCGAATCCGGCCATCTTCCCAATCGAAACCGGTGGAGCTCCGGGTGAAACTGGCGGCCTGATAACTGCCTACGGGAATGGAACTGCCGATGTGATTGCTGAAGCAACGAATCCTGACGGTACCGTTGTATACAGCTCACCAGCAGTGTTCAATTGCCCGCTGGTCATCGCCAGCACTGATCCGGAG
>Ga0302319_10015331_pt1 | contig 14208 bp, 9 predicted proteins | sample Bog_T0_2_FD_203319 | JGI IMG/M metagenome (GOLD analysis project Ga0302319, IMG submission 203319) | Peat permafrost microbial communities from Stordalen Mire near Abisko, Sweden - Bog_T0_2 | ecosystem: Environmental > Terrestrial > Soil > Wetlands > Peat | place: Sweden: Abisko, Stordalen Mire... | reverse complement strand
TCGGTGAGGTTGGCGTTTATGAATCGCGGCGCGGCCCCGTGCCGGTTGGGCGGCTATCCCAGCGTCACACTGGTGAGCCCGGAGGGCGAGAACATTGGCAGCATCTCCATGGAGAAGATGAGCCAGGCGCAGGTGGTGGCGGAGCTCGAAAAGACTCGTCCAACCGAGCCAGGCGGACCCGCTCCGACGGTAACGCTGATGCCGCACGCGGTCGCGGCTTTCCAGGTGGTGTGGACGACGGGACCGGAATGTTCGCGGGTGGGGCGAATTCTGGTGATGGCTCCAGGATCACGGCGTGTGTTTGCCATTGCGCAGCCGATGAGAATCTGCACGGGGCGGATTCAGGTGACGGAGCTGCGGCTGGATGAAGGAGATGTGTGAGAGCAGGGAATTGGGAACAGGCAATAGGGAATAGGGAATAGGGAATAGGGAATAGGGAATAGCGTTCAGGCCAGATGCGGATTGGACGTCGATGGTTGTGGGCGGCGGCTGAGCGCGATGCCAGCTAAGGCGATCAGGGGCGGGAAGCATTCGAGGGTGTAGCGCGGCTCCGGGGCTTCAAGGGTAGCGAGCAGCGCGCAACGCAGCAGCACGAAGGCCAGGATGGCGCCGGAAAGGCGCGGACGCTTCAGGAATCCGAAAAGCGCGGCGATGAGGCAGGCCAGGTTGAGGGCCGCGTATCCAAAAGCAAATTCAGTTTCAGCATGATGGCGGCTGTATTGCCACCAGCGGAGTTCGATCCACAGCATCTCGGTGCGGGGACGGAGCCACATGTCGGCCAGGCGCGCGAGCGGGAGTTCTATGTAGAAGCGGAAGGGGTGTGCGCGAATGCGCTGTTCAGCGAGGGCGGCGAAAGCAGCGTCGAGTTGAGGTGTGAGGGTCGTGGTGCGGTTGTAGGCGGCGATGAGGGCACGGGTCTGCTCGGATTGTTGCGGGCTATCGAAGGCGCGTGAGGGCAGGTCGGATAAGGCAATGACATCGTTGTCGATGTTCCAGTAGACGTCCCAGGTGCAGGCGAAATCCACGCAGACGGTTTTGGTCCAGCGGTTGAAGCCGGGATTGGTGTTCTCGCCGGGGTCGACGGCGTAACGGGGCGCAAGCGGCTGAAAGACATGGAAGGTACGTTCGTTGCGCAGGGTCCAGGGGACGAAGGGCAGTACAGCGATGAGGGCGCAGAGGAGCGCCCAACGGAACATTGCGGCACCGGGCCTTTTCCCAAAAGGGGGGCGGCGCGAGCCATAGACGACGATGGCGGGGCAGAGAGCAACGGCGAGCAAAGCGCCGTCGGGACGAAGGATAGCGGCGTAACTCCACGCGAGCGCGAGAGTGAGCGCCCAGGACCAGCGTGGTGTCTCGAGAAAGCGATCGAGAGCGTAAAAGGCGAGGGCGATCGAGAAGAGCTCCAGCGTTTCTGTAAGAGGAACGGCGGCGTAATTGGCTGTGAAGGGGCAGAGCGTGGCGAGCCACAGAGCCCACCAGCCGGCGCGGGCGTCCCAAATGCGTTGCGCAAGAGCGGCGATGAGGAGGCAGGTGGCGAGATCGATGGCGACCTGGACGAACATTACCGCGTGGTAGTGCTCCACGCCGAAGAGGCGGAAGCACATCATGAGGAAGAGCGGATAGCCGGGGAGGCGTATCAGGGTGGGATGGATGAGCGTGCCATCGCTCATTCCGTAGATGCCGTGCAGCATCCAGTTCTTCGCGATGTCGCCGTAGATGAGGGGGTCGCCTTCGACTTCGGGATACGCGTGAATGAACCAGAGACGCAGCGCGGCGCCGGCGGCGAGGGCAAGCGCGACGAGCCAGCATTTTTTTGGCGCGTTGGGCACTGGGAGTATTAAAGCAGCCGGGAGCTGGTAGCCGGGAGCTGGGAGCGAAAAGCCAGTCAGAGGCGGGCGGTTAACAAGTCGGCAATATCGTAGGATGGAAAATGGTGGTCAAGCCGGGATGAAACAGGTTTTTTACGATCCGCAGCAACGGCGCCGGAAGATTCTGCGGCGGTTGAGCGATGTGTCCATCGTTCTGCTGACCATTGTGGGGGCGGTGTTTGTCTTCAGCGTGCTGTCGAAACAAACCTTGCCAGAGCTGCTGCTGCCGGCGCAAAAACGGAACGTCAAGGCTCTGAAAGAACGGCAGCCGGAACTGGTGCGCAAGGCTGCGGTGACGGGGCGGCCGGCGCGACGGAAATCGCAGCGGCGCCCGACGGACGTGGTTCCCAATCAGGATGAGGGACTGCGCGCTGCATTCTACGAGAACGATGAGGCGAACTACTCGGCGCTCAAGACGCACATCCACCAGATCGACATACTCTTTCCGGATTGGCTACACGTCGTAGGAACAGACGGCAATCTGGTAGCGGCGACACCGCTGTTCCCGGTGCACTTTTATAGCGTGGTGGACGGGTCGGGCGTGCACGGCGTCGATCCCGAGAACAAGGTAAGGACGACCATCGAGGCGGCGAAGGAAGACACCGATGTCGTCCCGATGCTGAACGATTACAACACGCTGACGCAGGACTGGAATGGCGATGTGATCGGGAAGATGTTGCGTGACCCGGCGGCGCGCAATCGGTTGCACGTGCAGCTGGACAAGTTTCTGTTTGCGAATCCGGGCTACCGGGGCATTTGTCTTGATTTCGAGCTGGTGCCGGACGATGCCGAGCGGCTTTACGAAGAATGGGTTGGCGAGCTGCACAACGACTTCCACGCGAAAAATCTACGAATCTACGTGAATGTGCAGGCGGGCGCGGACGACGCGACGCTGCGCCGCATGGCGCAGAACAGCGATGGCATCATCCTGATGAACTACGACGAGCACGAGGAGACCAGCGATCCAGGACCGGTGGCCAGCCAGCCGTGGTTCGAGGCGAATTTGAAGCGCGTGCTCAGGCTGGTGCCGAAAGAGAAGATCATCTGCGGTATCGGCAACTATGGGTTCGACTGGGCCGTGCCCCTACCGGAAAAAGGGAAGAAGCCTTCGAACAAAGTCGTGGATGTCGATGACTTGTCAGTACAGGACGCATGGCAGCGCGCGGAGGACGCCGGGGCCGATGTGCACCTCGAAGGCGACGAGCTGAATCCGCACTTCGCGTATGACGATGAGGACGAGCACCTGCGCCATCAGGTGTGGTTTCTGGATGGCGTGACGGCGCTGAACGAGCTGCGCGCGGGCCGGCAAATGGGGCTGCGCACCTTTGCGCTGTGGGTGCTGGGCAAAGAGGATCCTTCGCTGTGGCAGGTGTGGGATCATCCCAGCGCCGCGAACGCGCCGGAGCTGCTGCGGGCGGTGCCGCCGGGCGAGAACGTGGACGACGAAGGCGAGGGAGACATCCTGCGGGTGGTGGCGCGGCCGCAAACGGGCGAGCGCACGATCCAGATGGACGCGGACAATTTCACGGTGACGGACGAGAGCATGGTCCGGTTGCCGCACTCCTACACGATCCAGCAATACGGCTACGATCCGCACAAGCTGGCGCTGAGCTTCGACGACGGGCCCGATCCGGTGTGGACGCCGAAGATCCTCGACATCCTGAAGCAGTACAACGTGAAGGGCGCGTTCATGGTGATCGGGGAGGAAGCGCAGAACAACATCGGGCTGCTGAAGCGTTATGTGCGCGAGGGGCACGAGATCGGCAACCACACGTTTACGCATCCGGACATCAGCGAAATTTCGCCGCGGCAACTGGAGCTGGAGCTGAACTGGACGGAGAGGCTGTTCGCCGCGGAGACAGGGATTCAGCCGCTGTATTTCAGGCCGCCCTACTCGATCGATCAGGAGCCTGACACGAACGACGAGGCGGCGCCGGCGTATCGCATTCAGCAGATGGGGTACACGATCATCGGCGACAAGATCGACACCGATGACTGGAACGAGCATCCGCGAAAATCGCCTCAGGAGATCACCGACAGCGTTCTGCAGCAGCTGGAAGAGATGAAGACGCACCCGTGGATGAAGGGCAGCGTCATCCTGTTGCACGATGGCGGAGGAAACCGGTCGGGGACGGTGGCGGCCCTGCCGCTGCTGATCACGACGCTGCGTTCGAAAGGCTATGAGTTTGTACCGGTCTCGGAGCTGATGGGCAAGACCACCGCGGAGGTGATGCCGCCTATTTCGCCGAAGATGCGCTGGCAGGCGCGGATCGACTGGGTGGCGTTCTTCTTCTTCTCATTCTTCGCGAATTTTGTCGTGGATGTGTTTTTCGTGGGCGATGTGCTGATGAGCGCGCGCCTGATTTTGATTGGGATCTTTGCGACCATCGATCGGATAAGGAAGCGGCGGATTCCGCCGGGCGTGTACGCGCCACAGGTCGCGGTGCTGATCCCGTCATACAACGAAGAGATGGTGATCGTGCGGACGATTCGCTCCGCGCTGAAATCGGATTACGCCAATCTGAAGGTGATCGTGATCGACGACGGATCGCTTGATCGCACGCACGATGTGGCCCGCCAGGCGTATCCAAAGGAAATCGAGGAAGGACGCCTGCTGGTGCTGACCAAGGTGAATGGCGGCAAGGCGGAAGCGCTGAATTTCGGTCTCAATTATGTGGAGGAAGAGGTTTACGTCGGTATTGACGCGGATACGGTGATTGCGCACGATGCGGTGTCGAAACTGGTTCGCCACTTTGCGGATGAGCGGGTGGGCGCGGTCGCCGGGAACGCCAAGGTGGGGAACCGCATCAACCTGTGGACACGCTGGCAGGCGCTTGAATACATCACGAGCCAGAATTTCGAGCGCCGCGCGATGGATCTGTTCAACGTGGTGACGGTGGTCCCTGGCGCAATCGGCGCGTGGCGGACGAAGGCAGTGAAAGAGGCTGGATGCTATCCGGTGAACACGGTTGCTGAAGATGCCGATCTGAGCATGAGCCTGCTGGAAAGGCGCTATAAGGTGATCTACGACGATCACGCACTGGCCTTCACAGAGGCGCCGGCGACGGCGCGGAGCCTGATGCGGCAGCGATTCCGCTGGTCGTTCGGCATTTTGCAGGCAGTTTTCAAGCATCGAGCGGCGGCGAGGACGAATCCGGCGATGGGATTCTTCGCGCTGCCGAATATTCTGGTCTTCCAGATCTTACTGCCGCTGGTTTCGCCGTTCATCGACATCATGTTCGCGGCGGGCCTGATCCATTACTTCATCGACAGGCACTTCCATCCGGAGACAGCGAGCACGGCGACGGTAGAGAAGCTGCTGACGTATTTTCTGGCTTTCCTGGCGATCGACTTTGTGACGTCGCTGCTGGCCTTCGCGCTCGAACCGCGTCATCCGGCGAACAAGGGGGATGGATGGCTGCTGTTTCACATCTGGCTGCAGCGGTTCAGTTATCGTCAGATTTTCTCGATTGTGCTGTTCCGGACGCTGAAGCGTGCCGTGGAAGGGCGGCCGTTCAACTGGGAGAAGATCGAGCGGACGGCGCGGATGTCGCGGCACACGGAGAAGATCGCGGCGGGGGACTGAACTGCCAGGTTACAGGGAACAGGGTACAGGGAACAGTACTGGCTTCGAGGCGGGATGGAAGGCAGCGGCAAGACGGCCTGTAGCTCGTAGCGGGTAGCTGGGAGTCGGGCGGGTGAGGAGCGGCTCGTGGATCGCCCGGCCGGATGCGGGTACACTCACCGCATGCTTTTTATGGTGATTGAATCGTTCCGGAGAGGCGGTGCGGGTCCGGTGGGCGAGCGCTTCCAGCAACGCGGGCGGATGATGCCTGAGGATCTGATCTATCACGTGAGCTGGGTGGATCAGGAGGGCCAGAGGTGTTTTCAAATCATGGAGGTGGAGGACGAGGGGCCGCTGCGGGTGTGGATGGCGAACTGGAGCGATTTGGTGGATTTTGAGGTGATTCCGGTCGTGACATCGGCCCAATTCTGGTCGAGTGTCGAATCGGGACAGCAGGGTCAGTGAATCGCGGCAGCGAAGGTCGCGCATCGTCGCCGACGCGGCACTGCCGATAGAATCGTTGAAGCAAATTCTCCAACCCAGGTGCCCACGTTGACTGCATCGAGCCGGCCTGCCGCGTCGAAGGCTCTCACTTTTCAGGAATTATTGCTGCGCCTCCAGAGGTTCTGGGCGGAACGCGGCTGCGTGCTGGCGCAGCCGTATGACATGGAAGTGGGGGCGGGGACGATGTCGCCGGACACGTTTCTGCGCGTTCTGGGACCGGACCCGGTCTCGATTGCCTATACGCAGCCCTCGCGGCGCCCCGCGGACGGGCGGTATGGGGAGAATCCGAACCGGTTGTACAAGCACACACAGCTGCAGGTGATCCTGAAGCCGCCGCCGGCGGATATTCAGACGATCTACCTCGATTCGCTCGAAGCGATCGGGATTCGGCTGCGCGAACACGACATCAAGTTCGAGGAAGATAACTGGGAGTGGCCGGTAGGGGGCGCGTGGGGCGTGGGCTGGCAGGTGATGCTGGACGGCCTCGAGATCACCCAGTTCACCTATTTTCAGCAATGCGGCGGTATGGACCTCGATCCGATATCGGGCGAGATCACATACGGCCTCGAGCGCATCGCGGCGTTTCTGCAGGATGTGAATTCGCTGTACGACGTGGTCTGGGCGGTTGATCCGAAGACGGGGTGTAAGGTGACCTACGGCGAGATTCGCCTGGAAGAGGAGCTGCAGCTTTCCGTCTACAACTTCGAGGCGGCCGACGTCAGTAAGCTGTGGGAGCATCTTCGACTGTATGAGGCGGAGTGTCAGGCGCTGCTCGACGAGTTTCACCGGAGGTTCAAGGGAGAGAAGCCGGCGGAGCGGCACGAGAAAATTCACGACCGCGTGGTGCATGACGGAGAGGCGACGCCGGCGGAAGAAGATGTACGCGTGGCGCTGCGACGATTTCCTATTCTGGGCGCATATGAACTTTGTCTGAAGTGTTCGCACCTGTTCAACCTGCTGGATGCGCGAGGCGCGATCTCGGTGACGGAGCGGGTTGCGGTGATGGCGCGCATTCGCAACATGGTGGTGGGTGTGGCGAAGGCGTACGCCGCGCAGCGGCAGAAAGGGCGGGCTGCGTAGATGGCTGACCTTCTGTTCGAAGCGGGACTCGAAGAGATTCCGGCGCGGATGATTGCCGCCGCGGAAGCCGAGCTGACCGAGCGCGTAGTGGAACTGCTGCGGCGGGAGCGGCTGCTGGCCGACGAGCACGAGATTCACAGCTACTCGACGCCACGCCGGCTGGCTGTGCAGGTGAACGGCGTTCTGAAGCGCCAGCCCGATGCCCGGCAGGAGATGACGGGGCCCGCATGGAGTGTCGCCTTCAAAGATGGGCAGCCAACGGCAGCCGCTCAGGCCTTTGCACGCAAGGCGGGGGTCGAGGTTGGGGCGCTCGAAAAGATCAACACGCCCAAGGGAGAATACGTCGGTGCGAACGTGCTGCATCGGGGGCGTGACGCCGCGGCCGTGCTGGGCGATCTGCTGGCTGCGGAACTGGCCGCGCTCTACTGGCCGAAGAACATGTATTGGAGGCCGCTGAAGCCGGAGCGGTTTGTGCGGCCGGTGCGCTGGATCGTCGCGCTGCTGGATCACGCGATTCTCCCAGTGGAGTTTGCCGGCGTGCATGCGGCGAACCAAACCTTCGGACATCGCATTCTGCATGGCGACGCGCCGGTGACGATCGATCACCCCGACGACTACGTTGGAGTTCTGGAAGCGGCCAACGTGACAGCGGATGTGGCGCTGCGCCGCCATCGCATCCGCAAGGCGCTGGATCTGGAGACGCGCAGCGTGCCGAATGGGCGCTGGCGCGAGGATATGGCGTTGGTGGAGGCGGTGACGCATTTGACGGAGTGGCCATCGGTGGCGCTGGGGAACTTCGATCCGGAGTATCTCGAGTTGCCGGATGAAGTGCTCGTGACGGTGATGCGCGATCATCAGAAGTATTTTGCGGTTGAAGACGTAAAGGGAAAGCTCCAGCCCTATTTTCTGGCGGTACTCAATACACATCCGGAAGAGACGGGCATCGAGACCATCCGGCACGGTCATGAACGGGTATTGCGGGCGCGCTTCAGCGATGCGCGTTTTTTCTGGACGGTCGATCAGAAAATCCCGCTCGAAGGTCGAGTGGAGATGCTGAAGTCGGTTACCTTCCACAAAGAGCTGGGAAGTTACTGGGACAAGACCCAGGCAACTTTGCAGGTCGCGGATAAGCTGGCGGCCTTGCTCGCGGAGCGCGGAACGGTTCTCGACAGGAAGGCGTTGCTGAAAGCGGTGGAGCTGGCGAAGACCGATCTGACGACGGAGCTGGTGAAGGAGTTCACCGAACTGCAGGGCATTGTGGGCGGGCTGTATGCGCGGGCGCAGGGTCTGGGCGAGACTGTGGCGCAGGCGATCTACTGGCAGTATTCGCCGTCGGCGGTCGAGGATCCAATTCCGCCCACCGTGGAAGGACAGGTGCTCGGGATTGCGGATCGCATGCAGACGATTGCGGCGATGTTCTCGATTGGCCTTGACCCGACGGGTTCGAAGGATCCATTTGCGTTGCGGCGCGCGGCGAACGCGATTGTCAAAATTCTGGCGGAGACGGGATTGCCGCTGGTGCGCTCCGATCTGTTCAGGGCGGTGCCGGAGGGGCTGAGCGAGGAGACAAAGGCGAAGCTGGCGGAGTTCTTTGAGGAGCGGCTGGAGTTCTGGCTGCGGGACATCCGCGGCTTTGCCTACGACGTGGTGCGGGCCGTGGTGGCGGTGCCATCAGACAACATGCGGGACGCAATTGCGCGGGCCGAGGCATTGGGGGCGGTGCGTGGATCGGAGGATCTGGCGGCGATTGCAGCGGCGTTTAAGCGGATCAAGAATATTTTGCGACAGGCGGAAGAGAAGGGCCAGCTCACGCGATCGGAAATGGAGAGCGCCGTCTTTAGCGATAAGTTGCTCATCGATCCTGCTGAGACTGCTCTTGCGACCCACGCGGCTCATCTGGACATCCATGTGGAAGGCCATCGCAAGCGCCGCGAGTATGTCGCGGCTCTCGAACAGATAGCCACGCTGCGCCCGCATGTTGATCTGTTCTTCGACAAAGTAATGGTAATGGTCGACGACGCTGCATTGCGGCGGAACCGCCTGGGGCTGATTGCTGCGATTCTGAACAGATTTTCGACGATTGCGGATTTTTCGGAGCTGGTTTCGGCGTAAAAATCCCAGAAAGTGTCGCTGGGGATTGACTTTTTCTTGCGTCCCTTCTCAAGACGAAGGCGTCGGTTTGAAGATGACGCGGAGAACCTTTGGATTCTCGGCGTAGTTGGCATGAGCGCCAACGGGCGAAACGATGATGGGCGGAATCTTAAAGGCCCGATTGTGCACGTGCAGGTTGACGACGCGGACCGGGGGAATCTGAGGAACATTCCAGGAGAGAAGGTCGTCGGGATCGCTCCAGGAGACGATTTGGGGGCCGAGGAGGTTGGGGCCGTGTTGTTGCTGGTTGCGCTGGTCGAGGTACATCTGGCGGCGGCATTGCCAGCTGGAGATAGAAACGGCGGCCGGAGTGGTTGCGGACGACGCAGAGGTGGTTGGCGGCGTTGATTGTGCCGTGGGGGCCGGCGCTGTGTCCGATGCGGATGGAATCGCGACGGGACAGGGCGCAGGGGGCTGCTGCTCGATGGTCAGGTGGGCAAGCTCTAGCAACTCAATCTGATTGGCGAGGAAGTAGAAGCCGGCGGTGTGCGCAGAGAAGTAGGCGGCGGCGGTCTTTTGATCGGGAGAGAGAGCGAACTGCGGAAGAGACGCGGCGGCGGAGGGACCGGCGAGCTGGTTCGCGGCGGGCGAGTCGGGATCGAGGGCGGCGAGCGAGAGATAACTGCCGAGGCTGTGGGTGATGAAGAAAAACTCAGGACCGGCGTCGTTGGGGCGCGCGGTGGCCGGATCGATGCCGGAGGTCTGCAGCGACTGAATGAGCAGTTCGCGGATGGCGGAGGTGAGAATCTGCTGGAGGGGACCGAGGGCGAGGACGGCGTCGCCGAATCCCCAGTCCATCAGGGAGTTTTTAAGGCTGCGATTGATGAAGGTCGCGTGACGATGGAGATGCAGGAGCGCGGTAGCTTCGGCGTCGGGCATCCACTGGTACTCAAGGAAGCGGCCGGGATGGGCTGGATCCGGCTGCGTGCCGCCGGTGCTGGCGTTGCAGATGTCGATTTGCGTTTTGGAGGGGCCGGTAAGGTGCGCATCGGGCGCGATGAGCGCTTTGCATTTAAAGGGATAGACGATCGGCCACCAGTTGAGCTCGTCGAGCAGGATGGACATATGCGAGCCGCCTGAGATTTCGTAGCGGTCGATGAAGGGAGCGGAGGCGCTCCAGTCTTCCGGCGTATTCCAGATGCGACGACCGAGATAAGCGAAGGGGGGCGGTGGGTTGTTGAGGGCGAAGGGGCCTTCGGCGTAGATACGTTCCAGACGGTTGACGGTGCACTCGCCGACATAGCGGCAGATAGCCTTACGGAGCATGGCCGAATCATTGGGGCCGACCTGGTTGATGCCGTGGACGTAGAGGATGTGGATGGGTGGTGTGCTGGTCTGAATGGCAAGGGAGGTGAGCCCGCGGATGCGGATGTGCGCGGCGGGGTTGGCGGCGGATTGTGGGGCGGCGTCCTGGGCGCGAATGGCATCGCCGATGGAATGGGTGCCGGAGAGGGACTGGTCTGTGGTGGCGTTTTGTGCGCTCGTCAGCGATGAGATCAGGGATGCGGCAAAAAGGATCAGGGCAGGACGGAGCATGAAGACAGGTTACAGGTGACAGGTGACAGGTTACAGGTGGGCGATCAAGCGGGGAGGCGCTTGAGGAATTTGCGGGCTTTGCGAAACCACGGGCGTTCGCGGCGGCGCAGGTAGGCGGGCATAGCGGGAGCTTTATCGAGGACTTTGCGGGCCCATTCGCGGGCTTCGGCGTTGCGATTCTCGGAGGCCAGCAGTTCGGCGAAGTTCAGGTAGGTTTCGGACATCGTCGAGGTCACCGTGGCTTGTCGGAAGAGAGCTTCGGCTCTTTTGTTTTGGCCGGTGAGGGTGTAGGCATGAGCCAGAAGTCCCTGGGCGCGATGAAAATCCCAGGACGGGTCTTTGGCGACCACGTATTCAAGGTCGGGGATGGCGGGCGCGGCATCGCCCATGAGCACCGCGCAGGCTCCGCGTTTGTAGAAAGGGTCGAGAGTGGTTGATCCACCGGCGATGGCTTTGTCGAAGGCGGCGCGGGCCTGGGGGAGACGGCCGTCGTCCATGTAAAGATCGCCGAGCTCTTCGATGTTGCCGACGGCGGAGTTGATCTGGACGAGGGATTCGAGCTCGCGGATGCGTTTGCGGCGGGAGAATCCGCGGGCGGACTGCCGGCTGAGGAAGTTGAGGTCGGGGGCGGCTTCTACGAAGAGGTAGATGAGGGCGCCAATAGGTCCGAGGAAGAGGATAACGAAGATCCAATAAGTATCGGGACGGCGGCGAATGAAGTGGAGGATGGCGACGGCCTGGAGGATGATGCCCCAGGGAAAGAAGAGATGGCTGAGAAGTCCCATGAGCTAGCGTTCAGCGTACAGCGGGCAGCTAAGAAGCGGATAGCTAAAAAGCGGTCAGCTAAAAAGCGGTCAGCTGGTGAGGCGGTTAGCTGGTGAAGCGGTTGGCTGGCGAAGCGATTCGCGAACTCTCGTGATCTTGCCGCGCTCATCGAAATGCGTTTCGATGGTCGTTACGAAGACGCGTCATTTTCGCGATTTGCAGGTTTGGCAAAAGTCGATGGCTTTGGCGGCGGCGATCTCGGCTTACGGATAGATTTCCAAAAAGAGAGATGTTCGGTTTGACCGCTCAGATGCGGCGCTCAGCCGTCTCTGTTCCCAGCAATATTGCGGAAGGACATGGGCGACTCAGCGACCCCAGCCTCGCTCTTTTTCTCGGACACGCTCGCGGCTCACGCTACGAGCTTGAAACTCAGACGGAATTGGCGATGCAACTCGCATTGACTGAGAGAGCCGCCGGCGAAAAGGTCCTCGATCAGATGGATGAAGTCGCCCGGATGCTGAATGGGCTTCTGGCAAAGGTGCGAGGCGGCTAAAAAAGCGGTTAGCTGGTGGAGCGGTTTGCTAAACAGCGGTTGGCTAAGAAGCGATCGCTAAGAGTTTGTTCCAGGGGGGTGGAATCCATGTCCCCAACCGCACGGACATGGGGCACCGGGCGGATGGCTGAACGGTTAGCGGGGGGACTTGAGCTAACCGGGCTTCCGCTGGCCGCTTTTTAGCTGACCGTTTTTTTTAACCGCTCATTAGCGACCCGGATTTTAGCCGCCCGGCTTCTCGGCGTTGGGCAGCGAGAGGTCTAATGCTCCGGTGAGGTCGGCGACGCGAGCGACGTGGTGGCGGGCGCACCACTGCTCGAGTCCCTGGGCGATGCGTTGGGTGGCGCGCGGGTCGGCGTAGTTGGCGGTGCCGATCTGGATGGCGGTGGCGCCGGCGAGGAGAAATTCGATGGCATCTTCGGGCGTCGCAATGCCGCCGAGTCCGATGACTGGGATCGAGACGGCCTTCGCGGCTTCCCAGACCATGCGCACGGCGATGGGCTTGATGGCCGGGCCGGAGAGGCCGCCGGTAATGTTCCAGAGGCGCGGGCGCCGGGTTTCCACGTCGATGGAGAGCGAGAGGAAGGTGTTGACGAGGGAGATGGCGTCAGCGCCCGCTCGCTGGGCGGAATGGGCCATGGCCGCGATGGAGGTGACATTGGGCGAGAGCTTCACGATCAGCGGCCGCGTGGACCTGGACTTCGCGCGGGAGACGAGATCGAAGAGCATCTCAATGTCCGAACCGAACGCGAGGCCGCCGTGCTTGGTGTTGGGGCAGGAGGCGTTGATCTCATACGCGGCGATACCCTCGGTGTCGTTGAGGCGTGTGACGACGGCGAGGTAGTCCTCGATGGTGTAGCCGAAGACGTTAACGATGACAGCGCAGGTCGGGTAGCGGCGCAGGGGCGGCAGCTTCTCGGTGATGAATTTTTCGACGCCGACATTTTGCAGCCCGATGGAGTTGATCATGCCGGCGGCGGTTTCAATCAGGCGCGGGGACTGATTGCCGCCCATGGGTTCGGTGGAGATGCCTTTAGTGACGAGGCCGCCGATTTTCCGGAAGTTGACGATGTCTTCGAACTCGACGCCGTAGCCGAAGGTGCCACTGGCCGCGATGACGGGATTGACCAGATCGAGGCCGCAGAGATGGACGCGCAGGTCGGGCTTCATGGTCGTTGGCTCCGGCAACGAAAGAGCACAGGGCTGCTTCCAGCATTCAGCGTTCGGCGTTCAGCGTTCAGAAATGCGCTTGGCGAAAATGCGGCGATGGTCATCGGTGGGCTTTCGGGGTGGGGGCCGGTGTTGCGGCGCGATGCGGGGTGCTTGTGTGACGCGCGCGTGGCGCCGGGACCGGCTTGGGATAGGTCACTTCGGCGGCGGGTTTGAGGGCCTGGGTGAGGATGTGTCCCACGGAGGCCGACGGCTGATTGATCCCAAGGAGAGCGGCGAAGGTCGCGGCGATGTCAACTGGCTCGATGCGGCCGCGATAAAGGCCGGGTGCAAAAGGCGCTCCGTAAAAGCCGAGGGGGACATGCCGGTCGTAGGACCAGGGGCTGAAGTGGGTGGTCTGAATGGAGCTGAGTGTTTCCATCTGATAGTCGGGGGGGATGACCATGACGTACCAGCCACCGTTGGGAGAATAGCTGTGGGCGAGAAGCTGACCCCAGGGAGTGGGCGGTAAGGGTCCGTCGGCAAGTTGTTCGCGAGTATAGCTGCGGAAGAGCACGGGGTGTGGAGGCAAGCGAGTTTCTGAAGGCTTCGCGGACTGCGCGTTGGCGCTATCAGGAGCCGGCGCCGGCGCATCGCTCGGTGGCGGTTCGGGGGCGGGCGGCGCGAGCGAGGCAACGGCATCGGGCAAGAGCAGCTGCACCGCCGACTCAGCTTCCTGCTCGTTGATGCCGGCCTTCATGAATTCGGATTGGTTGAGGGAGATGTAGGGCAATTCCTGATGAGGAAGGATGTACTCGACCTTCTCGCCCGGAGAAAACTTCATGTTGAGTGCGTAGTCGAGAGCGGCGGAGAGTTTGTCGAGGTCGACGCTCGCGGCGTTGAGTCCATACAGGGCAGCCGTGGAAGGGATGGGAGCGATGCCATGGTCAGCGGTGAGCGCGATCCAGACATTTCCGAGGCCGCCGGGGATGTTCTTGTCGAGCCAGGTGAAGAAGGTGTCGAGCTGACCGTCGAGG
>Ga0302319_10015329_pt1 | contig 14208 bp, 16 predicted proteins | sample Bog_T0_2_FD_203319 | JGI IMG/M metagenome (GOLD analysis project Ga0302319, IMG submission 203319) | Peat permafrost microbial communities from Stordalen Mire near Abisko, Sweden - Bog_T0_2 | ecosystem: Environmental > Terrestrial > Soil > Wetlands > Peat | place: Sweden: Abisko, Stordalen Mire... | reverse complement strand
CTGCCGAGCAAGACTTTGATCGAGTTTCGCGTACCCACTTCGGAGTTCGGGTTTAGCCCAAGTCCGAGTCAGTCCGAGTCAGTCCGACCTTTGAGCGCACCAATCCACCCATCCACCGCCAAGTCGCACCCGGTAGTAGTGGTTAACACCTTTCAAGCCGAATTCCGAAGTGGGCCATGAGATCGAAAGGTCTTGCCGCGCGCCCAAGGTGGTAGGGCGCGTCACTCCGTGCGCGCCGCGCTTGTAATCGACGTGTTCAAATTTACCCCGCCGGCGTGTTCTCAACCCGTTGCTGATCCGGGCATTTTGCGGCTTTCCGCTTCCCAACTTCGGAGTTCGGGTTCAATCCAAAAACCACCAATTCCAAACCATGAACGTCAGCCAACCCCGCACCCAGCCCGGAGGGCGAAAGAAAATAGCCCAGCGATTCATCGCTGGGTTTGCGCCCCCAGTGTCAAAGTCCCGCCAGGGACGGAAGAGTCAGCGCAACTTTTGTTTGCCTTTTGCTGTTCCCCATCCCCAAATCCCAGACCCCAAGCCCTGCCCAAGTCCGAGTCAGTCCGAGTCAGTCCGACCTTTGAGCGCCACTAATCCACCAATCCAGCGCCAAGTCGCACCCCGTCGCACCCGGTTGCAGCTTGAAATTCAAAACTACCCAACCCCGTATCGCCATCGCGTTCAGCGCCCGCTACCTCCTGGCCGTCCGCAAACTAACCGAACCGCCAGGCCAAGCAGCGACCGAATTGAAAATCCTGCAAGAATTCTGCCACGACCTGGTCGCCCTCCGCGGGGCGACCACTGCGCGGCCCGTTTGAAAATCGAGCAAGCCCGCCGCTCGCAGCGGTGCGTAAAAGAGGTCAAACCCTGGAAAGAAAGGTGCGTTTCCGGTTTACGAAACGGCAGGTCCAAAAAATGACGTTTCTTGTGGCAGCCGCGAAGTTCAGAGCCGGCGGGAAGCAAGCCCACCGGTCATCCCGGAAAATTCGCGCCAAATTCGCGCCATTCGCGTCAAACTCCTCTGCCTTTTATCCGTGTCCATCCGTGTCCATCCGTGGTTGAAATATTTTTCTCTGCGCCTCCGCGTCTCGGGTAAACGGGTTCTCCGCACTGCCTCACGCCAGGCCGCGCTCGCGAAGCCGCGCCAGCACCCAGTCGTATTCGGCAACCAACTGGTCCACGACCGGCTGGGATTTCAGTTCCGCCGGCAGCACCTCCCAGGAGTAGGTTTCCATTTCGAGATGAGAACAAATTCCCGGCACCTGCCCGAGCAGGTCGAGGATCCCCAAGAGGTGGTCGTTGGTGTTTTCCAGGGGCGGAGCCGGCTGGGCGTGCATGGGCACATGAAAATGAATCCGCCATTCAGGCAGGGGTTCGCCATTAGTGTAATGCCGGCGGGCGTGGGCCAGGGCATCCGGCAAATCGCTGAAGATCATCCGTCCGCCAGCGTCATCGCGGGCGACGACCTGGTGGAGGAAGGTGTCCTCCGCAAACTGCACGAGGGCTTCGCGGGCCTCGGGCGTGGGGGTGGCCCGGAGGGCGGAGCTGACGTGGATTTTACTGATTTTGATGCCGTGGTTCACCAGGCAGGCGAGGGCGTTTTGCGGGTCTTCAAATTCGGCGGCAAAGTGGCACGTGTCGTAGTTGATGCCCAGATGCTCGCTGAGCCGCTCATCGCGCGGGTGCTCGGCGCGGAAATGGTCGAAACAATGCAGGGCTTCGGCGCTGCTTTCGAGCTGGCAGAGGGGTTCGGGCTCGAGGCCCAGATGCAGTTTGCGCCCGGTTCTGGCGCTGATGCGGGCGATGTGTTCAACGCAGGACCAGATGTTCTGGCGGATGATCTTCAGCGCCTCGGGCGAGGGATGAAATTCCTTGAAAGTGCCGGGCAGGGTGCTGACGCTGCCCTCCACGTTGCCCGGCACCAGTTCGGACAGCAGGTTGAACAACTGGTTGGTATAAGCCACGCGCTCCGGTGTGGTCCAGTCGGGCCGGTAAACCGTTTCCTTGATGCGGGCGCGGAACTGGCCATAAGGAAATCCATTGAGGGTGAACACGTAACAGGAGTTCTTGGCCAGCCAGCGACGGAATTCCAGCATGGTTTCGCGGTCGCTCAATTCATTGGCGGCGCGGGCGCTCAGGCGCAGGCCAATGGCAAAGGGCTTGTGCGGACAGACTCTTTCCCGGACGGCCAGCGTATAGTTTTCCAAGGCAAAAAAGGTTTCCGCCCAGCTTTCGCTCCGGTGGAGGTTGGTACTATAGGCGAGCTGAATTGAGTGGTTCAATTGCATGGTCGCAACGACAACATCGTGGCAAACCCATGCTTTGTCCACTGCGATTTTCTAACCCAGCAGGCGGTGGACTTCTTTGAGTTTGGCGATGATGTTGATATCCGCCGGGCAGCTGGACAGGCAGTCGCCGCACGCGATGCAGGCGGAGCCGTTTTTCGTGAGGGTCTGGTATTCGGCGCGGGCGCGGGGGAGATCGTGGTAATCGCACGCGTACCGCTCGTAACGCAGGATGTCGGCGATGGCAATGTGTTCGGAGCAATGCGATACGCAGTCCGCACAGAGCAGACAAGTGAGGCCCTGATTATAACCGGCCAGCAATCCGAGCGTCTCGCGATCGCTGCGGCTCATGAGGCTTTGCCGGGCGGCCGCAACATTCTCCTGCAACTGGTCAAAATTGCTGGTGGCAATCACCGCCGCTGTGAGGTTGGGATTGGACATCAGCCATTTGACCATGGCGGTGGCGGGCGAACTGCCGTGGTAACGCGGTTCGGCCAGCAAGTCCTGGAATTTCTTGTCCGTGGCCGCCCGGCCCACGCCGCCCATCGTTTTCATGGCGATGGTGCCGAAATCATTCTTTTTGGCCAGCGCCAGCACGTCGCTGATTTCGTGCTTGTCGCCGTAGGTGTAGAAAAACTGGGCGGCTTCGTAGGGCGAATGATCAATGAGATAGCTGACAATATCATAGGCCATGTCGCCGCCGATGTTGTTGTAATGGTGCTGGGAAAGGGCGAGATGTTTGACGAGACCCTCCTTTTTCAGGCGATCAAAGGCGCGGATGACGCCGGGTTCCGTTTTGGCCTCGGCCACGGAATGATAGCCGAAATGGAATTTGAACACATCGTAATAGCCGACGCCGGAGCGTTCCACGCAATGCTTCACGAAGCGGTAGTGTTCCTCCTCGTCAATGTGCCCGTGCGCATGGTCGCCGCCCACGCGGTCCACGACCACCTCGAGATGGTAGGCCTCGCGCGGCTGGCTTTTGATGGCGTCGGGCATGGTTTCAGCGGTCCATTTGTGCGCCTTGTGCCAGTAGTTCACGCCGGCGGCCACCGCCATGGGGATGACGTCGGCGCTCCAGTCGGCGGCCCCGACCAGGGCGCTGAGATTGAGTCCGGTGCGCCCGTAACGGCGGCGCGGCAGGCGGGGCGGGGCGGTGGCGGTGCCTTCGGCGTGCGCCAGGCCATCAAGGCCCAAGGCGAGGGCGGTGGAGGCGGTGGCCCCAACCCGGATGAAATTCCGGCGGGAGAGTTCTTGACTGGGCTGGGAATGGTCGTTCATGGCGTTGCTGGTGTTGACGTTGTGGTTTCGCTAATTTAGTGCAAAAGGGATTTTGTGCAAAAAATAAAAAGCGGGAGGACGTTTCAACCGTTTCAACCACGGATGAACGCGGATAAAACACAGATAAAAAGACCAGCAGTTGCCGCGAATGGCGCGAATGAACGCGAATTTTTCCGAAACAACGGAATCGGGTGCGCCACATCTGCCCTTGCATTTTGTTCGATATGACCTGGGCGTGTCCCAGCCCTATCGCAGCGGGATAACGGGCATCCCTCTCCCCTCAATGGGGCCTCAATGGGGAGAGGGATTCTAAGGTGAGGGGTGGTTATACCCGGAGTTTCCCCATTTTTCACTCCGCAAGGACCAGATGCACCCGGCGGTTAGAACAAACATCACTAAAGCTTGACTTTGCCAGGCGGAACTGCTGGCATGGCGTTCATGGCGAAACCGTAAACCGGCCTGGCGGACGGGTGTGCTTGCATGGCAAATGCCAATTGCCTGCCGTTCTGCCTTGATGGCACAAATATCTGGAAATACTAAAGATGGGAAAAAAAATTCTAATCTGGCTTGCAGGTGGCGTGCTGACGGTCATTTTGTTGGGGGCATTGGGGGTCGTCGCTTTTTTTGAATTTGCGAAACACGCCGTCGCCAAAAACTTAAGGGCTCCAGAACTAACCCGCAGCTTTACCAATGGCGCAGACTTCGCTTACACCACTTTCGATGGCGAGACCCGGCATGTCTCGGAGTTAAAGGGGAAGGTTGTCTTCGTGAATTTCTGGGGGACGTGGTGTGCGCCCTGCGTCGCTGAAATGCCAGCCATTCAAAAACTATACGAGAATTTCAAGCATGATCCTTCGGTCCAATTTGTGATTGCCTCACGATTGGATTCCCCCGCGCGGGTGAAATCCTACGCTGAACGAAATCATTACGATTTACCCTTTGATACCATTCGCGACGAAGACATCCCGGCCTCCATGCAGTTCAACCAATACCCCTCGACTTTTATTTATGCCAAAGACGGTTCCCTGGCATTTCACCATATCCAGGCAGCCAATTGGGCCGATCAATCGGTGATTCTTTTTATCAACAAATTAAAGGATCAATGAATGGGTCCAACGGCTGGCGCGCGTTATCGCGATTTGTTTTCCAAAAGGACCGGTAAGGCGTCAGGTCACCTGGAAAATGGATGTCCACAACACCGGCGGTTGAAATTGTTCGCGCTGCTGAAGATTAATTTCCAGAGGGTGATCCGCGAATGGCGCGAATGAACGCGAATTTTTCCGAAACGACGGAATCGGGTGCGCCACCCTCGCCACTCAAGGCAGGACATGGGCCGGGGTTATGTTTGTTCCCAGGGAGCAGGTGGGCGGATCGCCTACCCGGCTAATACCGTATGCACCGCCTTGCGGACAGGGTGGGATTTTTCCCAAACTATTAAGTTTGATAAACGGTGTCAGGTCGCTGGGATAGTTGATGGGAGAGCCGTTGGTCAGGTTGTGCTCCAGGGCAAATTCATTGGCGGCGGCATCAATCTGGCGAAGATTGTTGATGCAAGCACTGGCCGCGCTGTTAGAACGTAATCTGACGAAGTCGGGAATGGTGATGAGGAAAAAGATTCCAGACCATAGGCAAATATTAAGACCGAAGCGAATTCTTCCGTCTCGAGTCATGGGACGGTTTCGCCAGACAATCAGAAATGCGCCAGTCCCGGCCAGCCAAACGGCGGAAATTACCAACGCCAGCCCATGCGAGAAATCCATCGCGGCGATGAAGCCGAAAAGGGATGCCCACAGCAAACAGAGGGTGCCGGCAAAGATTTTGATTGCTTTCATTTATGGATCAACACCGGCGGTTGGAATTGGTCGCGCTGTGACTCCCCATTCCGTCCAGCAATTCCAATTTCAGTTCAAAATTATCAATGCAATCGGAGCAGATTTGCGGTTTGATGGGGGCGTGAAGCCAAACGCCATTCGCATCAATGATCACGGGCCACGGTTTCCTGCTTGCCATGGCAGGTGGTTTGGTGGTCTAATGGGTTCGCAAAGCCAATATGGAGCGGACTTATGACAGCGTTTACAATTTATCTGTTTTGTCTGGTGGTGGGTTTGGTGTTCACGCTTTTTAGCGTTTTGGCGGGGCATTTCCTGGGGGGGCATGGGGATCATGTCGGTGGCAGCGGCGGTCATGCGGAAGCAGGTGCCGATAGCAGCGACATGCCGGGCATTTCCCTCTTCAGTCCCACGGTTATCGCCTCGTTTATCACGGCCTTTGGTGGCTTCGGCATCATCTTCTCGGAAATCCACGCCACCAGCAGCACGGTGGTGAGCGTCCCGCTGTCCATCCTTGCGGCCATGGTGGTGGCCGGGGGTTTGTATAAGTCGCTGAGCTTGATTTTCATCCACACCCAGGGGTCCAGCGAATCGCATGTCGGGCGGCTGGCGGGGACGGAGGCGAGTGTGGCGACGCCCATCCCGGAAAATGGCGTGGGGGAAATCGCCTATGTCGTGGGTGGCAGCCGTTACACGGCTCCGGCGCGCATGGAAAACGGCGCGGCAGTGGGCGCTGGCCGCCTGGTCATCATCACGCGCGTGGTGGGCACCCAGTTTTACGTGGAATTGCCGCACTGATTTATCATTCATTTAACCTTAACACACCAAAAATACTATGCATCCCATATCCATCCTGGCCGAAGGTTTCTTCTCGGGCGGGCTGACCGTCATCGCGGGCCTGGTCGTCGCCGTGGTGGTCTGTCTCTTGTTTGTTTTAGTCCTGAGCCGGTACACCAAGGTGGGGCCGAACCAGGTGCTCATTGTTTCCGGCCGCAGACACCGGCTGGAGGATGGCTCCCAAGTCGGGTTCCGCATCGTCAAAGGCGGCGGCACCTTTGTATATCCCATTTTGGAAAAAGTGGATGTGCTCTCGCTGGAATTGCTGACGATTGACGTGCAGACGCCGGAGGTTTACACGAGCAAGGGCGTGCCGGTGAAGGTGGACGGCGTGGCGCAGATCAAAGTGAAGGGCGATGATGTTTCCATTCGCACGGCGGCGGAACAATTCCTGGGGAAGTCGCAGGATGAAATCCGCAACATTGCCACGCAGACGCTGGAGGGTCATTTGCGCGCGATTCTGGGCACCATGACGATGGAGGAGATTTACCAGAACCGCGACGCGTTTGCCTCGAAGGTGCAGGAGGTGGCCGCCGGGGACATGGCCAACATGGGGCTGGCCATTGTGAGCTTCACCATCCGCGACATCCGCGATACGCAGGGATATCTGGACGCGCTGGGCAAACCGCGCATCGCCCAGGTGAAGCGGGATGCGCAGATCGCCCAGGCCGAGGCGGATCGCGACGCGATGATCAAGTCTTCCCAGGCCACGCAGGCGGGGCAGGAGGCGAAGTTCGCGGCAGATTCGAAGATTGCCGAGGCGCAGCGGGATTATCAGACCAATGTGGCGGGCTATCAGGCGGTGGTGAACCAGAAGAAGGCCGAGGCGGACCTGGCGTATGATTTGCAGAAGTTCAAGACCGGCCAGTTGGTGAAGGCGGAAGAAGTGCAGGTGCAGATCATCGAGAAGCAGAAGCAAATTGAGCTGCAACAGCAGGAAATCCTCCGCAAGCAGCGCGAGTTGGAGGCGAACGTCCAGAAGCCGGCCGATGCCGAGCGGTACAAGGTGGAGACGCTGGCCAATGCGAAGAAATTCCAATTGGAAACCGAGGCGGCGGGCGCGGCCTCCGCGACCAAGGCGACCGGTTTTGCCACCGCGGATGTGGCCAAGGCCACGGGTTTTGCCACGGCCGATGTGGCCAAGGCCACCGGTATAGCGGAGGCGGAAGCGAACAAGGCGCGCGGTCTGGCCGAGGCGGCGGTGATCGAGGCGCAAGGCAAAGCCACGGCGGAGGCGATGCGCATGAAGGCCGAGTCCTTCAAGCAATACAACGAGGCGGCCGTGATCGAAATGATCGTGCGGATCCTGCCGGAAGTGGCGGGCAAGGTGAGCGAGCCGCTGTCCAAGATGGAGAAGATGGTGATCATCAACTCCGGCAACGGTCCGGGCGGCGGCGCAAGCAAGCTGACCGGCGATGTGACGCAAATCATCGCGCAATTGCCGCCGGTGATCGAAAGCCTGACGGGCATCAAGTTTGAGAAACTCCTGGAACAGGTGCCCGCTTTGAAAAAGGCGATGGGCAAGGAGGAGGAACCGAAGTGATTTACCATTTATATACGATTTACGGACCCTGCAGGGGTGGCACGGGCCACTGGCCCGTCCTGCCGGGCTACCAGCCCGGCTGAGCGGAGCGGGGCGCACTGTGGGAAACGGTCTTGGCATGCCAAAAGAGCGCCTCACCCGTTCCGTCCGGCGGGTCGCCGGACGGTACGGGCCAGTGGCCCGTGCCACCCTTGTTTGCAACCGCTCGATGATGCCGGACTTTAGAGCGCCCCTGGGCATGCGGGTTCAAACCCCGAAAGATTTTGACGGACGAAATGCATAAGATTATGGTCATGATGGTCATATCGGCAAAGGTCGCCCGCGCGGCTGGCCGCTTGTAAATCGTAAATCGCAAATTGGAAAAGTTATGAACTTGACAGGATTCAACGACCAGCAGAAGCAGACGTTGCTGGATCTGCTGGTGATCGGCATGTATGCGGACGGCAAGCTGGCGGACGCCGAGGATGCGAAGATTCAAGGGGTGTTGCGGACGATCCAGTTTTCGTCCGACAGCGCGCGGGATCAATTCCTGGATGCCAGTATCACGCGCGCCCGGCGGCATTTGGATTCACCGACCGCGCGGCGGGATTTTGTGGCGGACATTGCCGCGCATTTCCCCACGCAGGAGCTTCGCCAGAAAGCCTTTGACGATCTGGAAGAATTATTGGCGAGCGACAACCAGGTCGTGGAGCCGGAAACCCGGTTGCTGGCGGTGGTGAAGGAAGAATTCAAACTGTAGCCATGAAATTGTGCCGCGCCAGCAAGGATTTCTGGATTGCAGGGATTTGTGGCGGACTGGCGCAATTTCTCGGCTGGAGTTCCCGGCGGTTGCGGATCGTTTGGGTGGTGGCGATAGTTTTCGGCGGCACCGGGATTTTGTTTTATCTGGCGCTTTGGTTTTTGATGCCCAAAGCTCCGCCCGAGTCGGCGAATTTTGAGCCCGCCCTGTTGCAGCCGTGGAAAAAGCCCGAGTGAAAGTCTATGGTTGAAACTGCGTCACCCAGGGTTTGTCCGCTTTGCGCCGAGACCATCAAGGCGGCGGCCAGGGTTTGTCCGTTTTGCCAGACGCGGCAGAGCCGGTATGCTTTATTGAAAGGGCAGATGGCAGGGGTGATGATGGTTTTGATTGTCTGCAGCGCGGCGGGATTTGCTGTGGATTGGGCAGTTTCCGGGACGGATGAAACGTCTTTCTTGGGGCATCTGCGGTATCGGAATTATTTGTCCGGGGAGCGGGTAAAGTGGGTTAAACAAGGGGGTGACAATTTTTACAGCCTGACCGGATTCGTGACGAATCGCGATAATATGCCGTGGCGGATTCATGGTTTTGAAGTGCGGATTTTGGATCGCCAAAATCGTCTGGCGGATGCGCGGCAGGTGGCTTTGGACAAGCATGAAGTATTTGTGGTCCAATCTGGACAGGAGCATGCCTTTGATGTCCGACTTTATTTGCCTCTATTAACCCAAGATTCACGGCTGGTCGTGCGTGTGCAAACGGCCACGGACGGGCGTGAAAGATATCAACCTGATGAGTGGTGAAACGAAAATCTGTCCGTTTTGTGCCGAAAGCATTTCCGGTGCGGCCAAGTTGTGCCCACGATGCCGCCAATGGCTGTCGTGGCGTTCCTTCCGGCATCCTGCGGTTGGGTTTGTCGTGGTATTTGGCATGATGGTGTTCTTGGGCGCGGGTTTGGATGGTGTTTTCAGGCGCTTTCTTAACCCGCCACCCTTTTACTCGGATTTTCTTGGAACGTTACAGGTGGTTCAGTCCCGGATGACTTTTCTGGAGGCGTCCAACAATTCCCATATTTACATCATAGGGGTGGTCACCAATCAGGGGCCAGTCGCCTGGCATGATTTGGAATTTGAATGCCGTTTTTATGGAACGAACGGTGATTTGTTGGATGCGTACACAGCCCAATCTCCGGTGACGGTGCTGGCCCAGGATGACGGCGCGTTTCGACTGACGCTGACGCCCGTTGCAAAATTTTCCGATTACGCCAGCGTGAAGCTCTTTATTGGCAATGCCCGAAATCTGAAAAGCCGGTTTTAATTTATGCGCCTTTTTGAATCCATCGTTGACGCCAATCACCGCGCGGTGGCCGGTGATGCCAGCGCCGGACTGCACCCGGCCGAGTTTGCGGATGCGCTGCCGGTGATCGCGCTGACCTGCGTGGACCCGCGCTTGAATGCGTATTTTCCCAACGCGCTGGGATTGCGGGGGGAGCATTTCATCTGGCTGCGCAACGCGGGCAACATCATCACCAGCACCATGAGCAGCACCATGCGTTCGCTCGCGCTGGCCTGCGCCGTGAAAGGCGGGCGCGAAATCGTGGTGATCGGCCACACCGATTGCCAGATCTGCAAAACCCCCGTCATTAGTTTGCTGGAGAAGCTCAAGGCGCTGGGGGTGGATCGCTCGCGGTTGCCGGATAACATCGCCGAGTTCTTTGGCTCCTTTGGCAGCGAGCGCCAGAATGTGATCAAGGCCTGTGACTTCATCCGCAACAGTCCGCTGATCGGCCCGAAGATTCCGGTGCATGGCCTGGTGCTGGATCTGGAGAACGGGCGGCTCGACTGGGTGGTCAATGGCTATGAGACGCTGTTGACGCAGGCGACGCGAGCGGCGGAACACCCGAGCACTTCCAAGCTTGGCGGGGCCATGGAGGAGTTGGGTTCGTTCAAGGATTTTGCGATGGGCGAAATGAAGTTTCCCGAGTCGAAGATCGGCGAACTGGCCACGCATGTGGAACAGGTCGTGGTGCAGAAGGCGGGTGAGTGGGAAGCCCAAATTGGGGCGAAGATTGCGCCCGCCGCCGCGTCGGTCGAACAGGTGGCCGGGCAGGTGGTGGACTACGCGGAAAAGCATTGGCCCAAGCCCCCGGCCATTCGCATGCGGCCTGCGCCACTGCCACCCGTGAAAAAGCCGCTGCCGCCGCCCTTCCGGCCCAAAGCGGATTTGAAGCGGCCCCGGGAATAGTGGCCCGGGCGTCTCGCCCGTGTGTGGCCGCAACCATGTAGTCAAAATTTTTTAACCGCAGTTGAACATGGATGAACACAGATGCTCCAACAAACCAGCAAAGCGACTGCAACGCAATGACGCCTTAGTTCCATACCCGAAGTCATTGGCGTGGTGTTGTTGTGACGTTGTGACGAGGTGTCCGGTCATTCAATTATGAGCCACTCGTGGGAACAATTCGAGAATGACTTCCTCAGTGCCAATTCATGGGCGCAACGGAAGGATGGTTTCCCCGCCGACCTCCTCGAAGCATTGTCGGCGGATGAGCGTGTTCGTGCTGTCGAGATATTGAGAACTCGATTGGACGGCAGAGACGACTGGCCAATCCGCGCGATGGCGCATCTTGGCATTGCCGAGTCTGTCCCGCGACTTCGTGAACTCCTGTGCATTTGTCAGGCGCCCATCATGCAAGCCGTCATCGCCACGTCGATATACGAGTTGACCAAGGATTCGAGCATGGAGAGCATCGTCACGACTGTCGCCACGGCAAGGGATCGCGAATGGGTTCATCGGCTCGATGCCATCCATTGCCTTGGCCGATTCAAAACAGACACGGCAGCGAAGGTTCTCTCCAAGTTGACGGAAGATCCGAACTATCTAGTCTCCTATAATGCAAGAATTGCTGGAGGAAAACCAAAATGAAGCCCATGCTTCCACCAAGAAAACTGATATGAATAAACCACCTCGGAGTGGCTGGTTTTGATTCGACCCAAGCTGGCTGGTTTTGACGTGACCGGTGACAACCGAAAATCACTCGGACTTTTTTTATCCGTTCACTGTTTTTCGCGGGTGTGCTCCCCGGCAATTTCGGAATCCGGGCTTAATCCAGATCACTTTTCACCGATTTCCGGTAAGCGCGGATGGAATCTCTCATGGCGGGCGTTGGCGGACGAGGCGGTGCCAGCAATGCTTCGACGAAGCGGGCGGATTGTTCGGCATTCAGTTGAATCTGATGGCTCTGACTTACAATTTTTTGTGCCACTTCACGAGCGTGAGCAATGACGAAAGTGGCCATTGAGCGTCCTTCAATCGTCGCTGCTCGCTGGAAAAGCTGTTTGTCCGCCGCCGTAACCCGGGCAACGAATCGCTGTCCTTTTTGCTCATTCAAAACTTCACTCACACGCAGAATGTATGCCGCACAGACACACATTGAAAGAGTTGTTTGCCACCATCGTTCTGGAGATGGAACGCACGGGCGGGACGCCCGGGCCACCACCTTACTTGCCAATGCAGAAGGTGCTGAAGATGGAGTCGAGCAAATCTTCCGTGGTGGTCTTGCCCACGATCTCGCCGACGGCGTTGGCGGCAATGCGCAGGTCCATGGCCACCAGTTCCAGCGTGGCGTCGGCGGCCAGGGCGTCGGCGGCTTGGTGCGTGGACTGGCGGGCGCGGTTCAGGGCATCCTGATGGCGGGAATTGATGGCCACTTGCAACATCTCCGCCTGGATCTCCCCGGCCCAGATCAGGTGCTTGATCGCGTCCTTCAGGGCTTCAATGCCGGCTCCACTCAGGCAGCAGATGTCCACCACGGGGCCGGCTTTCAGCGCGGCCGGCAGTTCCCATTGCGCGGGCAAATCGGTTTTATTGCGAACAAAAATGCGTTTCTTGGCGGCGAATCCGGCAAAGCCGGCGGTGTCCGCGTCCGTCAATGGCTGGCTGGCGTCGAGGACGTGCAGAATCAATTCCGCCTGCTGGAGGGAGGCGTGGCTGCGGCGGATGCCTTCGCGTTCAATCTCGTCCTGGGCCTCGCGGAGGCCGGCGGTGTCGATGAAGATGACCGGCAGGCCGCGGATGTTGGCGGTTTCCTCGATGGTGTCGCGCGTGGTGCCCGGGATGGGGGAGACAATGGCGCGCTCGTGGCCGAGCAATTGATTCAGCAGGCTGGATTTTCCCGCGTTGGGCTGGCCGACAATGGCCGCGCGGATGCCGCGCCGGAGGAGTTGTCCCTCATTGGCGGTGCCGAGCAGTTGCTGCATGAAGGCGATGCCCGCATGCAGGCGGGCCAGCAATTGGCTCCGCGTGGCGGGCGCGATGTCTTCATCCGGGAAATCGATGTGGGCTTCCACGTGGGCGAGCGTGTGCATCAGGTCGTCCCGCAAATGGTTGATGCGCTGCGAGAGTTTGCCGGCGAGTTGCTCGTTGGCGGCGGCGAGGGCGAGTTCGGTGCGCGAATGGATCAGATCGGCGACGGCCTCGGCCTGGGCGAGGTCAATGCGGCCGTTGAGGAAGGCGCGTTTGGTGAATTCGCCCGGTTCGGCCAGGCGCGCGCCGCCGGCGAGCACGGTGTCCAACACCAGCTTGGCGGGGAGGAGGCCGCCATGGCAGGAGATCTCCACCGTGTCTTCGCGGGTGAAGGTGCGCGGGGCGCGCAGGACGGCGAGCAGGACTTCATCAATGACCGTTTCGCCCCGGATAATGCGGCCGAATTGGATGGTGTGGGAAGGCGCGGCGGAGGGCGTCAGGGAACGCTTGCCCACGGGGCGGAAACTCGCATCCGCAATCGGCAGTGCCCGGGGGCCGGACAGGCGGACCACCGCCAGACCGCCTTCGCCCAGCGGGGTGGCAATGGCGGCAATGGTGTCATCAAGCCGCATTTTGGGCTAATGGCCGAACAGACTGCCCAGGCTGGTGATGGTGCGCGACATCCAGGAGTGTTGCACATCCATGTAGCCCAGCAAATACATGCCGGTGATCACCCGGACGGTGGCGGAGGTCATCACAATGACAATGGTTGTGGAGAGATAAACGCCGAAGGCGTGCGTGGGGTCCGGTTGCATGACGCGGGGGATGCCTTGATACAAGGTCCAGACGACCACGCCCATGCCGAGCAGCCAGGGGACGACCGGCGACACGCTGGCCCCGGCATCCAGAAAGTGAAACAAGAACATCGGGCTGAACGCATACGCCACGGTCCGGAACGCCTGTTCAAACGTGAGCCGTTCGAGGAAGGTCTGGCCAATGCGGAAAACCACCAGGGCACAGAGGAACACCATGGCCAGCAGCAACAAAAACTGAATGGTCTCAAAGGCGGCAATGTCGGGAGGGGTGAACCGTTTCATGATTTGGAAACGGCCCTGCCATTTGCCATGCGCGCTCAAGCCCCACGCTTCCAACAGGGTTCCCGCCAACAGCAGGGGCAGGATGGTGACCAGCGTGATGTGCCACAAACCGCGCCGGGCCTGGGCAATTTTGTCCCAGGCGGAGGTCGGTTCAAAAATCAGAAAAAACACCTTGATCATTCGGCTGGAAGAATTAACGATTTTTTTACCCCATGACAACAAAATCCGCTTTCGCTGTCGTGTAGCATTCAAAGTTGGAAAAGTGTGTGCGATCAAAGTTGGAATGGATCAGAAGACGGGACAATGGAGCAGGACAATGGGTTTGGAGTTTTGAACTGGGGCGTGCCGGAGGTAATAGATG
>Ga0302319_10015326_pt1 | contig 14213 bp, 11 predicted proteins | sample Bog_T0_2_FD_203319 | JGI IMG/M metagenome (GOLD analysis project Ga0302319, IMG submission 203319) | Peat permafrost microbial communities from Stordalen Mire near Abisko, Sweden - Bog_T0_2 | ecosystem: Environmental > Terrestrial > Soil > Wetlands > Peat | place: Sweden: Abisko, Stordalen Mire... | reverse complement strand
TTCGGTGCCGCCCGAGTATGTGGGCCGGCAAGTCTGGGCCCGCTGGGAGGCCCGTTTGCTCCGGGTGTTCAACCAGCGCCGGGAAGTCATTGCCGTGCATGCCCTGGCCGAACCGGGCAAGTTTGTGACCGACCCGGCCCACCTGCAATCCCCGTACCGCCGGGTCATTCAACACAGCCTGGAGCATCTGCTGGACCGGGCGCGGCTCATCGGCCCGCACACGGGCGCTTGGGCCGAACCCACCGCGGCGATCCTGGACAGCCAGAGCGTCAAGTCCGCAGGGCACGGCAGCGCGGTGGGCTATGATGCCGGCAAGCGCATCAAAGGCCGCAAACGTCAATTGCTGGTGGACACGCTGGGCTTGGTGCTCTGGGTGGTGGTGACGCCGGCCGACACCACGGAGCGCGAGGGGGCCAAGGCCGTCCTGCTCCGGGTGCGGGGCTCGCAAGCGGAGCGCCAGGTCGGCAGCATCGCCGGGTTCCGTCTTTTCGTGTCGGACAATCTGTTTCGCGGTCCCGAGATCGTAATCAAAGGCGCGGGCGCTTACACCGCCAACGTCACCGAAACCGCACTGGGGACGATCCGTTCGGTCGAACACACCATCCAACACCTCGATGAGACCGCCGCGAATCTCGCCCAGAACCTGGCCGACACCCGCAAGCGCCTCGCGGACACAAAAGTCCAGGTCGAAGCGCCGTTTGAATACGCCGAACGCCTGGCCTCGCTGGTGCGTCGGCAGCAGGAGATCGAGGACGAACTTGACCTGACCAAAAGCCATGCACCGGGCGGCCTCGATGGGAAGCCGGACGAGGCTTCCCCCGAAAATGGCGCGCCCGGCAGCCCGGAACCGGAAGTCCCTGATCTGGGTTAAACCCGGGGGGGCCTGCCTGGTTCAACAAAACATCATAGATGTTAGGTTGAATGCAAAGTGATGCCAGGAGGAGATGGCGAACAGCGGTCCGCCATGCACTTTACCCATTGGGGAAAATCAGGCCGACCCGCTTGACTTTTTACCGCTGTTGATTTAAATGTTTGTTGTTACGGAAATTAAAGACCGTTACAAAAAACTATGAAAGCAACAGCACAAATTTCCAGCAACAACGGCCATACGGTTCTGCCGGCCGCCGTCCGCCGCTTTTTGGGCGTGGGCAAGGGGGCCAGGATCGAATTTGAATCGCGTGCCAACGGCGAGGTCGTCGTCCGGCCGCTGCCCACGCTGGCCGCCCTGTTCGGCAGTCTGCCCGGCAAAGACCAGCCGCCGGCCGATGAATCCGCCCGGGGCTGGAACGCCCGCGCCGAGCGCATTTTGAAGAAAGGCATGGCATGAAACCGGTGGTCATGCTGACGGATGCCAACGTTTTTTTGCGATTTCTTCGCAATGACCACCCCCAACACTCGCCGGCGGCCAAACAGTTGATTGAGGAAGCGGCCGCGTGCCGGGTCATTCTCCAGGTGCCGGAGATTGTTGTGGCCGACATATTCTATACTCTCACCGCTCCGATGATGAAGATTCCGCGTGCCCTGGCCGCCCGCCAACTGGCGGCCCTCTTGCAGCAGCCGGGGATTGACGTGGAAAACCGCACCCGGGTGTTCAACATTCTGGCCCTTTGCGAGTCCCGGGATGTTGATTATGGCGATGCGGCGCTTATGGTGGCCGCCCATGGTGCGACCCAAAAGCTCCCTATTCTCACCTACGACAAGGATTTTACCGGCGTGCCAGACCTCACGGCCTTTTCCCCGATTGAATGGCTGCAAAAAGGACACAAGCTGCTCCGTCAGTAAGTCCGTTTGAGCGTCCTTTCTCCTGCAATTCAGGGTCGCATGCTGGGTTGGGTCTCCGGCAAAATCCCGTGCTAAATGGGCTGCAAGGGATTCTCATTTGCCGGCCCCGTCGCCAAGACAGCGAGCTTTCGATTCCCCTTGAAAGACGACGCCTCGAAACATCACTGACTTGGCTTCCCCGTAGGCTCCCATGCGGCATTTTTAAACCCACCGCTCCGTTCCGCTCCCTGGCCAGTCCGCTGATTCGCGCCGCCCCTTTCCCCAGCGCGAGCGGTCGGCCAGACGCTCCACTTCACTCTCGGTTTTAAAATCCCACAAACGAGCCGGGAACCATATGGGGCTCCCGCCGCCCCAAACCCGCGCGCCAAAGGAGGAGTCCTTTGGAATCCTGCTCCGCCCATGCCAGGCTTCATGCCAAGCCAAAGGCCATGAAGCCAGCCAGTCTAGCCCGCTGACGCGGATATGGTTTGGAAATTTGTTTAGTCTGTTTTCAGGTCCTTTTCCGCATTGCTCACCTCTGCATCGGTTTTGCTTTCGCCCTCACTAGCCCGACTTCATCAGGGGGCCGGGCGCGGTGCCCTCCGGGGATTCCTCCCGCTGGCCGCCCTGACTACGCGGGCTGTTTCAGTGAGGGGCGAAAGACAGAAACCGAACAGCAGAGCACAAAAAAAAGACCATGAAAGCAACATCCATACAAAATCACGATCAGGGGCTCCTGAGCAGGCCCGAACAGGTGGGCACGAACACGGGAACCAAACACGGTTACGTTTACGAGCAGATTACCGAGCGAATTGTCAGTATGCTCGAAAAGGGCACTATCCCATGGCAGATGGGTTGGAAAACCCGTTCAGCTTGGCCTTGTAACCTCGTTTCAAAGCGCCCGTATCAGGGCATGAACGTCTTTTTGCTCCATGCCATGACCTACGAAAGCCCGTTCTGGTTGACCTATCGCCAAGCCCAGGAATTGGGCGGGAACGTCCGCAAAGGTGAAAAGGCCTGCCCGATCATCTTTTGCAAGCGGTTTGAAAAGGTGGACGAGCAGTCCGGCGAGGTGGAAAAAATTCCCATGCTTCGCTTCTACTATGTGTTCAATGTCAGCCAATGCGAAAATTTGAACAATATCCCCTCCCCGATTGACGCACCCAACACCGCCCCGACCAAGCCGGAGGAAATTGTTTTGGGCATGTCCAGCCGCCCGGAGATCAAACACGGGATGCGGGCGGCATTCTACAACCCGAGCGAGGATTTTGTCGGGATGCCCGACAAGGATCGATTTACAGCCGAGGCGGCATATTTCAAAACCCTGTTTCACGAATTGACGCACAGCAGTGGAGCCAAGCACCGGCTGAACCGTCCGGGAGTCACCGAGGCGATCAATTTTGGCAGCGACCCCTATTGCAAAGAGGAGTTGATTGCGGAAATGGGCGCTGCGTTCCTTTGTGGACAGGCGGGGATTGCTGAAACCGTTTTGGAAAATTCCGCCGCTTATATTCAAGGCTGGTTGAATAAGTTGCAGGAGGATAAACGGATGATCGTGCAGGCGGCCTCCCAAGCCCAGAAGGCGGCGAATTATATTCTAGGAATTGAGCCGGAGGAAATGCCCGCCGAACCACGGGAGACGGCCACCGCTTAAACTACAGTGCCCGCTCACGACCCTCGAACCGGCCACGGAACGCGGGTTTGTTTTTCCCGGCTGGACCTCACGCCGGCCCAGACCCGCGCCAAAGGTCATGGACCTTTGGAATCCTTTAGTGCTATACGCCACTTGCCACCGAGGATTGACCCCGGCATATGCTCGTCTTACGATCACAAACAGGAGGAATTCTTATGGCAAAATCCCACCCCCCGCAACCACCCGCCGAGTCCGAGACAAACATTCAGGTTGTTTGCCCGGAGCCCATCATCGTCCCCCGCGACGCCGAACCGGCCGAGCAAACTCCCCTCCCCTCAGATGACGCTTGGGGGCCGAGGCTATTCCTCGTCGGTGGCACCCTTGCCGTTTTGTTGTTCCTGTGGTGGCAATACCCGGCGCAAACTCAGGCGCTTTGGCAAAGTTTTATAGGACAGATGTTCCGGCAGGCCTGACAGCGGAATAGGGCTGGAAAGCTGGACGCTCAAAATTTTGGAAGTCTGTCACGCCAGACTTCCAAAGTTCCAGCCATCCAGACGTTTGAAAACGTGGCGCGGATGGGGTTGACAGCCGCGCACATTTCCCCAAGCCTAAAATTATGGAAGGCTGGACGGCTGCAAATTCAGCCATCCGGCGTTTCACATTTCCACAACGTCAGACTTCCAAACTTCCAAAAATTCCACATCATGATTATCACCATAGCTTCCTTAAAAGGCGGACAGGCCAAAACCACCAGCGCCGTGCATATCGCGGCCCTGTTGGGAGCCGACGCCAAAACCCTGTTGGTGGACGGCGACCCCAACCACAGCGCCTTGAATTGGCACAAACGGAAGGGTTTTCCGTTTGAGGTGTGCGATGAACGGCAGGCGGTCAAATTCTCACGGGATTTCAACCATATCGTCTTTGACACCCAGGCCCGGCCCAGCCACGAGGATTTGGAAATCCTGGCGGGAGGGTGCGACCTCTTGATTATCCCGCTGACACCCGACGCGCTTTCCCTCGATACGCTGTTTTCGTTCACCGAGTCGCTGAGGCAATTGGGCGCAAAACAGTTCAAAGTATTACTAACCATCGTGCCTCCGAGGCCGGCCACGGATGGCCTGTTCGTTAGGCAGATCCTTGAAAAGGCGGTTTTGCCGGTCTTTGCCACTGATATTCGCCGGTACAAGGCGTATCAAAAAGCGGCACTCGCAGGGATATTGGTCAAAGACGTGGCGGATGATTATGCGGCGGCGGCCTGGTCCGACTATGCCGCCATTGTCGGAGAGATTTTTAGCCATTCAGGAAGGGGGGCCGACCAATGAAATCAACCGGCGCAAAAACCGGGAACCAATTTGCGGCGATTTTGCAGGCCCGGCACAAACCGACCGGCGAGGCACCCGCCAACGTTTCACCGGCACAAAGCCAGCCGGAACCAGTGGCCTCGGTGATTGGCCGGCCGGGAGGGAAGGGGAAAAAGCGAGATCCTAATTACAAGCAGGTGACGGCCTACATACCGCAGCAGTTACACACCAACGCCACGATTGCGTTGCGGCTGGCGAACCAGGAACGGGTGAATTCTGACAAAGAAGATTTCAGCGAACTGCTGACCCGGTTGCTGGCCGAGTGGTATCAGCGGCAGAGCTATTACCGGCCCGGCCGGTGAATGGCTGGAAGTCTGAAAGTCCGGCCGCCATCGGCGGCCAGGCCCTGCAAACCGCAGGCGAGGGGATGATCACATCCCGATCGCCACCCCCTTTTCTTTGGCATCTTGCCGCTTCTGCCAGCGGACGGCCTCGACCACTTTTTTCGGTTGCAGCCTGGGCTCACTTTTATTTTCCCCGCCCAGGTATTTGACCAGTTCCGTCGCCATCTGCCGCTCGCGTTCGCGGGTTACTTTCTCCCGCAATTCCGCAATGTTGTCGGTATAAATCCGGACTTCCTTGCGTCCCCGCGACACGGAAACATAAAATTGCCGGGCGTCCGACGCCCCCGACGAGATCAGGCCCGACTGGCAGACCAGCACGCAATCCACCGTCTTGCCTTGCGCCGAGTGTGATGTGGATGCATAGCCCCACGCCAGATGCGTGAAGTTTTTGTCCAGCTTGCGGCCATTAACCAAAACCAGCTGGCCGTCTGGCAAGATATTCTTCACGGTGTGAAGGCTGCCGTTGTCCAAGCGGCGGCCTTCGGCATCCTTTGAATTGGCGGTGATGCGGATGTGTTCGCCCCGGCCAATCTCGATTTTGTCGCGTTCAAACACGGTGAAACGCTCCGGTTTATTCAGCGGCAGCAGTTTGCGTTCCTCACCGCACCGCACCCACACGCTGTTCTCGGCCACGCCGACCACTTCCATTTCCCGGCCGCGTTTAAAACCTTTTATGGGCTTGCTGGTCTTGACCACCTGTCCGGGCCGGTAATGACGGGCGTCGCTTTTTTGCGCTGCCGTCAGGGAACAGTCACGCAATATCGCCCACTTCCGCTCTTCAACCAAGTCGCCCCGTTCCTTGAGGGTCTGCCGGATGGCGGCGGTGACGTTTTCGCCTTCGGTGTGCGTCGGGGAGATGACCAGGGTGCTCTTGCCCTTGGCGGTCTGGGCCAGGTAATCCGCCGCCACCGCCTGTTCGCGTTCCGCCTTGGGAAGTTCCCGAAACGCCCCCATCTTTTCCAGCGTGGCAAACGCCCCGCTCAAATCTCGGGCGGCGATTTGTTCCACCGCCCGTTTGTAAGCGCCGGTCTGCCGCTGAATCTCGTCCACCACGGCCACCGGCATGTCTCCGTATTTTTTCAGCAGGTCAAACGCCTGCCCGCGCTCGACGGCATGATGCTGCTTGCTGTCGCCCACCAGCACCAGCCGGGCGCCCAGACGGTTGGCCAGCAGCGTCAGCCGGTCCATTGTCCGGCAGGACAGCAGCCCGGCCTCGTCCACCACCCATAACGCCCCCTGTGCCTGACGTTGCAAGCTCTCGCTTTCAAGCAACCGGGCAACCGTTTGTGCGTCCCGAAAACCGTCGTTGGGCAGGGTATCATGGGCCGTGATGGACAATGGTGTCAGCACCATCATGCGCTGCCCGCCTGCCTCCAAAGCGGTCTGGAGTTCTTTAAGCATCCGGGTTTTTCCCACCCCGGCGTTGCCTTCGATGGCCATGATGGCGTCACAGGAGCGGAGAATATGGAACACTCCGTCCCGTTGTCCGACATTCAGCGCTGCGTCCAGGACCTTCCAATGCGGGTTAAAGGCTGGAAACCGGCCCTGTCCCGCCTTGAACCGGTCCACGATGCGGGTCTCTTCGGCGCGGACTTCTTCGGTTGTCACGAGCGTTTCACCGTCTTTGACCACCCGAATCAAAGCAGCCTCCTTGACCGCCATTTCGACCGCTTTTTTGGTGGCAATCCCGTAGCTCCATTGCAGGGCTTCGGTGATCAGTTTTCGTTCGGTCACCACGCTGACCCGCTCGAATACGTGTTTGATGGCCAGGTCCGCCACCGCCCGGGCGGGCGAAACGCCCGGTGCCTGCACGGCTTCCAACACCACCGCCCGCAGGGCCGCCTTTTTGACCCGGTCCAAGGCCTCCACTTCACCCGGTATCAGCCGCGCCCACCAGCCGGGTTTCAATTCCGCAATGGTCAGGTCTTTAATCTTTTTTTCCCGCGTGCGGGCCGCCAGCCCCTCCTTGCCCGCGTGGGTGTCAATCCCCAGCTCCCGGGCCTTTTGCTTTACCAGCGTGGAGCGGCGGCTGAATTTTTCGGCCAGTTCGTCCGAAAGGCCGGCGATCCGAAACGAGTTGGAGTGTTTGGAGAGTTCAATTTCATAGCCCAATTCGGTCAGGTTCGTGGCCAGCCGGGATAGAAATGCGGCTTGGAAATATCCGGCATCACGCTTGAGGTCGCCAAACTGCGCCGCTTTCCAACGTTCCTCAACGGGGTCCCAGGTGGTGTTGAACACGTAGCAATGCCCATGCAGGTGCGGATCCGGCACCCCGTCCACGGGCCGGGCGGTGTGGTGGACAAATTCCGCCCAGACCAGGTTGCCCGTCGGCCGGTCCTTATCCTGACCGCCCATTCGAATCCGTGTGGCCGCTTCCCGCTCGATTTCTTCCATCGTCTCGCGCATGGCTTTCTTGAAGGCGGGCAGGATTCGGTCATCTCCCCACTGATAGGCCAGCGTCACCGGCTTGGGTACATGGAAGTTGAAATCGTAGCCGCTCCGCCGGATATCCTTGTTCCGGGGGGTGAGTTGCCGTCCGGTTTTGGGGTGCAGGTTGTCGCACAGGCGGTTGAATTCCTCGCCGACCCGTCCGTGCAGGCCGAGTTTTCGGGCTGCCTTGCCAAACCATTGGCCCGGCAGTTCCTGACCTTCGGAATAATACCCTTCACGGGTGAGTCCCTCATGGTAGTATTTCTTGGCTTGCTCGGATGAGGAGGATGTGATGATACGCAACATAATTTCAAAGTGGATTGATTGATTACAGTTAAGGTTAAAGTTGAAGGAAGACTTGAAGAGCTTTCCAGTTACCTTTCAAAGAAACTTTTGACAAGTTGGCAATCCAAAAAGCCAGACAGTCAGACAGGCAAAAGAGAACCAGAAATGGTAAATGAACTTCGTCATGCGTCTCCCCTAAGCGGAGCTTAGGAACGTTTCCACGGGTCAAAACCGCTGCTGGGATCGGCTGGTTCACTGAAAGTTAGGCTGGTCACAAGTGGCCTTGATGAAGGCTTCGATTTGCGCCTTCGGAATCAGGACTTTCCGCACGACCTTGCAGGGTGTCAATTTGCCGCGAGCGATGATCCGGCGGACGGTTTTGGTGCACATATTCAGAGCAAAGGCCGTTTGTTTGATGTCATAGAATAACTGTTCCGGTTTGGACGGCTCGGGTCTGGTGTAGGCGGCAATGGTCTCAGGGGAGGGGAGGTCGAAGCGCGAGATCGCCCGCCCGGACAGGGGTTCAGGTTTGCCATTTTTGGGCACCGGAGGTTGCCCGAGGTTTTGTTCCATTTTCATAGTTTTTTGGTTTGGTTGACCGTGTTTATTTTGGCAGCCGTTTTTGGCTGCTTTTTTACGGTTCCCATTTTCGCATGGAGGGGGGCAGAAACGTTTCGGAACAAACTTCTTTATCTTCGGATTTAATTTCCAAAACTTCGGAAGAAACTTCGGAATTGTCTCAAAAAAGCCAATAAATGTATTGTTTTCAGATTGGCTGTCGGGCAGAGTTCAAGGCAGGAAAGGCAGCTGTGGGGAAGCCCGGAAAAAATCAGAATGCGCCATCCGTTTCCGACGAAAAAACGGCGGTTTCCCCGTCCAAAACCACCGGCTCGGAAGCCCGCGAAAAAGGCCGCCGCTTGCGGCTGTATTTTACCGGCCCGGACGTGCCCATCATCCTACACCAGATTGAATTCCGGTTGGACAGAGATCATGGGATGGCTTTCCGCAAGCAGCGAGACCCCGTTTACAGCTTTCAATGGCGCGAAGCACCCAAGGCACTGTCCCTGATTTTCCTCGAATACGTCCTTTGGGAAAAGCAGGGGCGAAAAGGCGAATTCTTCTTTGACGGACCCGACCGGCAGGAATTGGCCGGGACTTTGGGTGATGGGAAGTACAAACCAGACAGCAATATATTTGGGGTATTTTGCGTTCGGCGCGGCAAGGACATCGATAATTATGCCCTGAACATCTTTCCGGGGCAGAATACCGCCGGACGGGCCGAGGACAACCGGGAGCAGCGCGTCACCATCAACCCGGATTTTTTGCCGCCGGATTGCATTGAGATTTTTTGGAATGCCAAGGGTAAGGACTCCCTGACCAAGCTCAAGACGCTGAACGAACTGGCGATCCTGTTCCGCAAGTCTCTGGGAATCCCCGAGGCCCCGGCGCAACCGGCTGCTGAGCCGGAGCCCGAGCAACCTTTGCCCGCAACCGAGGCCAAACCGCCGGTTCCCGAGCCTAAAAGATCACCCATAAAGTCGGCATTGGAACTGCTTGGCTTGAAACCCAAGCCTCCCCCAGTGGAGCCTGAACCTGTCCAAGAATCACCCCCCGGCAAGTCCGAGGCTAAATCCGCCGCGCCTGATGCGGACGTGACCATCGGGGGGATTGAGGTTGAATTCAAAAAAGTCCGCGAGCGGCAAAAAGCACCTGAACCCGCCAGGTCCCCGGAGCCCCAGAGTCTTTCCACCCTGCCCCCGCCACCAAAGATCGATCCGCGTTTATTTCAAATCACCAATACCTATGGTCACACCTGGGATGATTATGAAGGCCTCCTTAATTTCGGGCGGCCAGACAATGACGCCGATGTCTGGCGGATCAGGGATGCTTGCGAGGGAACTTTGATCTTCGGGGCGGTTGGCAGCGGCAAGACCAGCGGCAGCGGTTCGGCCATCGCCCGGGCATTCTTGCAGGCTGGCTTTGGCGGGTTGGTCTTGACCGCAAAACCCGACGAAGCCAGACGCTGGGTGAGCATGTGTCAGGAAACCGGCCGGGCCGGTGACTGTGTTCATGTCACCCCTAGCAGCGGCCACAGACTCAACATCCTCCAATACGAGACCCAGCGACCGGGCAACCGCATGTCCGTGACCGACGACCTGATCACCCTGTTCCGTTGCATTCTGGATGTCATTTCGCGTGACAAAAGTGGCGGGGGGAGCAATGAAGACTTTTGGACCAGATCGACCAACCAGCTCATGCGGAAGCTCTTTGATCTGTTCCTGCTCGCCGACGAACCGCTCGCGCTGGACCGGCTGGTCCGGTTCATGAATCTCGCCCCCCAGGACAACGACACGGATTGGACCAAAATCAAACTATTTGCCGATGTCATGAACCGGGCCAAGGCCAATTCCGTCCGGGGTTCCGAGGCGGACCAGCGGATTTTTCAGGAAGTCTTGGAATATTGGACGCAGAATCTTCCCCGGATCACGGAAGCGACCCGCAGTGGCATCGTCACCGGGTTTTCCGCCATGGCGGACAGCCTCAGCGGACGGGGCATCTATGAAATGGTGGCGACCGAAACTAATATCACCCCGGAAATGATCCTGTCTGGTTTGGTGGTCATCCTGGATGTCCCCCTGAAAGGCAACGTGCAGGGCGGTCTCATGGTGCAGGCCATTTGGAAATTATTGTTCCAGCAGGCGGCCGAGCGCCGGGCCGACAAAGGGCTCCCGACTGCCAGGCCGGCCTTTCTCTGGGCTGATGAGGGGCACATGTTCTTTTCAAAAAACGACGTTGATTTCCAGCCAACCGCCCGGGACATCCGCGCTCCCCATGTCATCATGTCGCAGAATATCCATAATTTCATGCAGCAGGGCCATGACTCGCACGCGATGAACGCCGTGTTCTCCGCCATGAACACCTATATCTTCCATTGCAATGGCGATCTGGACACCAACAAATGGGCTTCCGAACGCATCGGGCAGGAGAAAAAGTTAAAACTCACCAGCGACGGACTGCTAAAAACACTTAGCCACAAGGATATTACCTTCTTTGATGATCGCCCGCCGGATGAAGTCAAAAACATCGGTGGTTTTGGCCTTTCCGAAGAGACTAAAAGTTTTTTTCGGCCTGAAGATTTTGCCAAACTCAAAAGGGGAGGTGGCGGAACCTGCGAGGCGGTCATTCTCTGGCTTTCGCACCAGTTTGCCGCCAACAAGTATCGGAATTTTTGCGTATCAACCTTTGACCAGGAACCCAAACCTTAACCCTGAACACGATTATGAGTGATGAATTGGTGGATTTGATGAAGAAGCCGCAGGAGATGCTGGATAATGCCCTGTCGGCGATGACCAAAAAAGCTGCGGCCTCCTATTGGGCTCAATTCAAACTTTTCCTTGCCACGGGCAGCGAGCCATTGATGCGCAAGAATATGGGCGAGCGCTATTTCAGCAGTCAAAGCTTGGGACAGGGCTTAGTGGTCTGGCTATTTGCCACCTACATCGCCTTGGCGGTGCCGTCGGTGCGTTCGGGCGGTGCCTGGCTCTGCTATTTCTTGCATCTTTATGGCTTGGAGCGACTTTTTCAACCATGGGGCTTAACTTTCCTAACGGGCGGGGCATTCATAGTTTGCTTTTGGATATTTGGCGGGCAGAGCCTGGCGGCAGCGGCAAAGTTTCGCGCTGAGGGCGCGGCCTACCACACCCAAAGTCGGGGCGTACCGCGATGGACTGGCAGTCAGGCCTATGTTCCTTTTGCCATTTCCGCGGCACTCCTGCTTTTTGATCTGCCGACTGGAATTTTGTTTTTAGTGTCGCTTTCGACCAGCGCCAAACTTGCCGCCGAACAACAGGCCGCCATTTACTCGCGTTATCTGGACCAGTTGGATAAAAAAATTGAAAATGAGTATTTGGAGGACGCCATCCTGGGAAAATGCCCGACGGAAATCACCCAGCTCGTCAAGCCGCTTTCAAGCAGTTTAAATCCGGAATTGCGGGAGAACATCGCCGCCGCAGCCGTTGGCAAATCGGTGCAGATCCTTGCGAAGGGACCAAATCGGTCGGCCAACCCTTCCAGCCGGGCAGCCAGCCAGCCCCTTTCCCGGCCGACCGAGGCACAGCCCCCAGATGCGGCATCAGTGCCTTTGGCGGGACCGGCTGCCGTACGTCCACAGGAACCACGCGAGACTTTTACTCCGGCACCCACGGCAAATCCAAATGCGACTGCCGCCTCGGCTCCTAAACCAACGGAATCAAAGCCGAACCCATCGGCTTATCTTTTAATCATTGGGATTCTGGCAGTGTCCTTGGCCGCATTGGCCATGCTCCATTTCTGGCCATCCAAACACATCAACACTCCAGCCCAGATTGCTAGTCTCCCTCTGAACGTTCAACCGGTCCAGCAATCGGTGATACCAACACCCTCACCGCCACCGGTCCAAAGTGTTGTGCAAAATCAAAATCCCGAACCGCCACCAGCTCAGACCGAACCCCCGGTTGTAGCGCCCGCCCCGCCGCCGGTTGATACCGCCGCCTTGGAACGAGCCGCTTTGGAAAAGCAACGTCAGGAGGAACAAACGCGTATTGCCCAAGAGCGTCAGCAAAGGATTGATCAATTTTACAGCTCCATTTCCCAGAAGGTTGCCGATTTGGCCCAAGCCCAAATCGAGAGCAACAACCGGCTAAATAACAACACCAACAAAATTGCCAAGGCCTCCCGATTTCGCAGGTGGTATCTGAGACGGGATAATGTGAAAGCCGCAGAATTGGTGAAAAAGGAACTGCAAAACCAACAGGACACTTTGAACCTGTTGAAGGATTCCGTGCGGTCGTTTGCCAGCGATACGAACGCCGACCCAAGTCAAATCACCCAGACCTTTCAGGCCTATGACGAAACCACCGCCGCAATAACGCGGAACATCAATCTCATCTTGAAAAACATGGATGACGATATAGCCGGCAATAACGGAAATTCCGGGAATTCTGGGTTAATCCAAATCAGATAAGTAGACGAGGGGAACTTTTGCCGTTCACTCGCCGAGGGGCGTGAGCTTCGGCTCAAGGCACGCCCCCCCGTCCGGTTTAATTTGAGGTCGAGCACCCTTACTGGCCTTCAGAACTTCACCTTTTCCGCCATCTCCTGACTGTGTTCATTGCGCAGATGCCCGTAAGTTTTCATTGCCAGCGCCCCGCCGTCCTTATGGCCAAGCCAGCGGGAGACGGTGGGAATGTCCACCTTGGACTCAATGCAACGGGTCGCAAACAGATGCCGCAGATCGTGGTGGGTAATCCGCGCTATGCCAGTGATCCTTGCCGCCCGGTCCATCGCCTTTTGGCACTCGCGTACCAACATGATGGACTCAATCGGCTTTGCGTCCGGTCTTTGCATTTTTAGGCGGCCAAGCAGTTCCACCATATGGGGAATCATCGGGATTCTGCGAATCTCCCCATTCTTCGTTTGGGTTTCCGGGTCGCCAAGAACGGTAATCTCCTTCTTTTCAAAATTGCAATCCTGCCAAGTCACACGGGCGGCCTCTGAAATACGAAATCCACCATAGGCGAGGAACCGAACTAAATCAGCGCATGCCTTGGAAAATCGCCCGCCGGACTTGTCAATGACACCAACAAACTCTTGGAATTTGCTAAACTCCGGCAGTTGGAGCTTTTTTTGCCTCAGACTCGCCCGCTTGATGGACGTGGCTGGATTATCGTAACGGGCACCGCTTTCAATCCCGATCTCAATCACATCCCTCAGAATCTTTACGGTGTTGTTGAAAACCGAGGGGCTGTAATCCTTTCCAAAGCCGGCTGCCCAGTTCAGGCATTCGGTTTTGTTAACCCGGGCAATGTCGGTCCCCTCCAGTTCAGGCCAGGATTTGAGCAATGCCGCCGAGCGCTCTTGGTAATATTCCCTCGTTCGGGGCTTGAGGCTGACATCCCCCTCATTCCGCTCACGGTAAATGGCTAATGCCTGACCGAAGGTCAATTTGCCCCGTGTGACCTCGGCTTGGGATTCGGCGTTTTGCCGTTCAGCCTTTTCCATGTCCGCCAGGCGAAGCTTGGCCACCGTGATCGAATCGGTCTTTAAACTCTTGCGAATGAGCTTGCCTTTGACCCGCATTCGAGCAAAATACACTCCGGACGGCACGTAGCGAACGAGGTTCGCATATTGGGTTTTCTGCAATAAATTTGCAGGTTTTGACGCTGGTTCTGCGCTTTTCACGCAGGTAGTATCCGAAAGCAGTATCAGATCGTCAAGTACGCGGCATCCAAGCCGCGCAGAAAGCCAGTAAAATCAACGGTCGCACCCATAGCTCAATTGGATAGAGCGGCTGACTACGGATCAGCAGGTTAGAGGTTCAACTCCTCTTGGGTGCACCACTGATTTCAGCAAGTTCAACGC
>Ga0302319_10015323_pt1 | contig 14214 bp, 14 predicted proteins | sample Bog_T0_2_FD_203319 | JGI IMG/M metagenome (GOLD analysis project Ga0302319, IMG submission 203319) | Peat permafrost microbial communities from Stordalen Mire near Abisko, Sweden - Bog_T0_2 | ecosystem: Environmental > Terrestrial > Soil > Wetlands > Peat | place: Sweden: Abisko, Stordalen Mire... | reverse complement strand
CATGACCTGGCGGGTGTCGAAGTTCAGCTCCAGCGGACCCGCGCGCAGGGTTGATTGGCTGAAGCCCCGGTTGCGGCGGACCACAGCGTGGATACGCGCGACCAGTTCGGCTTTATCGAATGGCTTGGTGAGGCAGTCGTCGACGCCAATGCCGAATGCCGCGACCGTGCTTTCCGTACCCGAGTGCCCGGAAAGCATCATCAGCACCGGGGTCTCCAGGTGGACTGCCCGCATCCGGCGGACCACGCTGTGGGCTTCGGTGTCCGGCGTCAAGTCGAGTACGACAATGTCATAATCGTAACGGCGGGCCAGATCGAGCGCCTCGGTGCCGGTGCCGGTCTGATCGACCACGGCCCCGGCCGCCTTGAGGACACGGCTGACGCCCGAAACGGCGCCGGTATCGTTTTCAACCAGAAGCACGCGCATTTGACGCTCCCGCAACCTTCGGTAGCGTAATAGCCCGGTCACGAGACCGTGAGCAAGCGGAAACATGGCCACGCATGCGTGTCGGACCCGGGAACAATCACTCGCGCGCGAGCAGGTTGTTGAAATCGTGCGCAAGCCCGCCCGTGAGTTGGCCGACCGCCTCCATCTTGTGCGCCTGACGCAAGGCGTCTTCGACCCGCCCGCGTTCAGCCATCTCAGCCGTCAGACAGGCGTTGGCTGCGGTCAGTTCCCGGAGGTGAAGCTTCTGTTCCGTCAGATCGGTGAGGACGCCACACATCAGTGTCGTCCCGTTGTCGCGGAGAAGGCTGAGCGAGAGATAAACCGGAACGTCTTTCCCGTCCCTGGAGTGCAGGGTCAGCTCGCCCCGTGCGCCGCCTTGCCTGGCCGCCCGAAGCAGGCGGGCGAAAAGCCCGGCGTCTTCCGGCAGCACAGAGCGCTGCAGCTTCTGGCCCGCCACCCGCTCCGGCGGGTCGCCCAGCAGGCTGGTGATGAACTGGTTGCAGTATAGTACCGTGCCATCCTCGCCGAGGGTCACGGCCCCTTCCTGCATCTGCTCGACCAATGCGCGGTAGGTCCGGTCCGCGCCTTCAAGCGTGTAGACCCGTGGGCCGTCCGCCGCGCCGCTGACCACCAGGGCATCGATTTCGCCGCCCCGGATAGCCTCCAGCATCTCCTCGCTTTCGCGAAGCCTGGCCTCCAGCGCCGCAATGCGCCCGTCGGTCCCGTCCTCGGAGGTCATCATACCATCAGGCATCAGGCATCGGGGAGGCGCGGGGCCGGCATCGGTATGACGTCGAGACCGTGAAGCACCCGGTCCGTTGCGGGCGCACAGGGGGGGCCGTCCACATAAGCCATTGAGCCGCGAAATTAGGATAGTTCTGGGTGCCGACGCGTTCGACAACGCGGAAGGCAACACGGGCGGGAGCGCCAGCACGAGCGCCCGAACGGCCCGGCGTGGTCGGAGAACCTGGCATGTGCGGACGCCTTTGCGCGGGAACCGGGAGGTCTCATCTCCGACCAGCGGCGGCTTGCCGCCTCTGGCCCGCATCGGGAAGGCGAGGAGCCGAAGCCGATGATGCACGGGCGTGAGAAGTCTGACTCTGCCGTAGTAGCGACGAAGCCTGCGGACAAGACCGGGCGACTGGTTGCGGAGTGGGTGGAGCATGGGGGACATGCCGATTTCCGGCATGTTTCCTCGCGGGCATACGGCGGGCAGTGAACATGAGCGTCATCCATGTCCCCACGACCAAAACGTTCCCGTCGTATGCCGAGAAGTGCGTTTTCGTGTTGAATAACCTCGGCAGCCAATAGCCCGGCTTGCCCGTGGCCCGCCATCGGACCAGTCTCCCCGTCAACCACGGCAGCCACGGGAGGGCCGGAAATGGAGGGCAACAAGTTCATCACGCATGAGGCCGCCGCCGAATCGTTCAGCGTCCACAGCGTGAAGTTCACCCACGGCGTGGAGTTCACCGCGCTTTCCGCAGATGGCCGGACCGCAGACGGGGTCATCGATGGAGGCCGCTGGATAATCACCTTCGTCGACGGCCGGACGGTGCGGTCGGACTCCGCTGTCGCCACGAGGATCGCCGACGAGGCGAAGGAAGCGTGGGAGAAGAGTGCGGGCGCCTGGCCGGGCTGACGGCGGCCCACAGGACTGAGGAAATCCTGCGGTAACAAGGGTTTCATCGGGTTGGCGGCGTCCGGCGAATCGGCGCAGGCGTCCGGCCGATGCGTGTCGATGAACAGCCGGTGCATGGCGTAATCCCGGAGAGCCGCGGCGAACATGCGCCTTCGGCCCGTTCAACGCGGTTGCCCTTCAGCAGGCGGTGCCCGTCGTCTTTCCACTGGGCGAACCACACGTCGTGGTCATCCGGGTGGGTGTGGTGGGCCTTCAGCACCATGAGGCAGGTCACCACACCGACGCCTGGGAACAGCTGGTCCGGCATCGACAACTTGCCCGGAACCGCGGGCGCGGATCGGTCAGAGGAGGGCGCTTCCCGCGTGGTCCTTGAACGTGTCGGCTCGGCGCACGTAGCCGCGCTGGGCTATTGACCGACTCGTGTCGGCTGACGACGATCATCTTGAAAACGGTGGCCCGCTCTCGGCGGCCCTGGTCAGGAATCCGGCCCGCAGGCTGTGCCCGGTGAAGTCTGCCGGATCGAGACCAGCGCTCTCGGCATATTGCTTCACCAGGTCGGCGACGATACGGGCCGACACGCCAGCGGAGCCCACGCGTCCAGTCTTCACGCGCCGGAGGAACGGGCCTTCGGCGATGCCCGCTGCGGCAAGCCACTCGCGGACGGCCTCGACGCGGCGCTGCCGGGAACCGCGGAGGGTGGCGATCGCCTGTCCCTGCTCTTTTTGGTCCGTCTTGCTGTGCCGGGTCAGGACGCGGAAGCCGTCGCCCGCATCCACCAGACCCCCGACGTTCAGCGCCACCAGCTCGCTGCGCCCGGTGAAATGGCGCCGACGCTTGTGCGTGAGGCCCCCGTCACCCGGCGGCTTCTTGTCGACGCCATTCGAGCCACGTTTCTGCCGCCCGGCGCGCCCGGCAGCCGGGGCTGGCGGCCGGTCTCGTCTGTCATCCAAGGGCCATGGGCAACGATTCGTCGCATGCCCATTCTGCCAACGAGGCGTCGTAGAGCCGCACGTCGGGGTGGCCAAGCATGGTCAACAGCAATGTTGGACTCGAAGCGGCGACGCCACCGCCGCAATAGGTTATGACCCGCGGCTTGGACAACGGTTCGGCCAGCAGTCTGCGCAGTTCGGCAGCCGGCCTGAAGCGGTTGTCCTCATCGACCAGACGCAGGGCGGGAATGTTAATGCTGCCGGCGATATGGCCGGACCGGCCGGACGCGGACGCCACATCGCCGCGATGTTGCTCGGGTCGGAGGGCGTTGACCGTACAGACGCCGCCGTCGCCAATTGCCGCCAACACGTCTTGCCTGCTCGCAACCAACTCCGGCCGGAAGCGGGCCTCGAATTGCCCCTCGGTACGGGATCGGCCGGGGCCGGTTTCGACAGGCCGGCCTTCCGCCGTCCAACGCTGAAAACCACCGTCGAGCACGGCGACGTTGTTGTGGCCGAAGACTCGCAGTGTCCACCACAGCCGCGACGCCCACCAGTGATTGCCGGTGGCATAGCAGACGACGAACGTGTCAGGCGCGATGCCCAGCCGCCGGACAGCTGCGGCGAAGTGCTCTGACGGGGGAAGCATGAAATGAAGTCCACCAGCGTGATCGGGGTCCGACCAGTCACCGTCGATATCGACGAACTGGGCGCCCGGGATGTGGCCCCGCTCGAACTCGGCGCGGCAGGGTTGCAATCCGTGGGGAAGGACGTTCGTCGTGCCGTCGAGGATGAGCAGATCGGGCTCCTTGAGCCGGCCGGCAAGAGTGGCTGTCTCGATGGTGAAGCTCATGACTGAGGCCCAAATAGCTTCGGAGGCGAGCAATGCCATGTTCCCGCAGGGATGCCCCTGCCAGTGAAACCCGCGTCGGCGAACCTCTGATTTTGAAATTCACCAAACGGAGGCTTAAGGCCATCATTCCATCGCGGAACGTCTTGCGAAGGCGAGGGGCAGCGTACAGTTGCTTCGAACGGACAGCCGATTGCGCCGCCTCGCGTAAATTCCTCAATCATCCTCGTGCCTCATGATGGCGGCCAAAACGTGCTCCTGAAGCAAGGGCACCTGACAGATCTCGGCACCAACGGCGTCGGCAACCGCGTTGAGAAGTGTCGGGGTGGTGCAATTGAGCGCCGCCTCGCCGATGCCTTTTGCGCCATAGGGGCCGGTCGGATACGGAGTCTCGATGCTTCCCAGTATCAGAGCCTCGGGCAGGTCGAGGGCGGTTGGGATCAGGTACTCGGCCAATGTGGGGGTCTGGAGCCGCCCGTCCTTGGTCGTCATGCTCTCCATCAGACCCAGGCCGAGCCCCTGAACTGTCGCACCGTACTGCTGGCCGGCCGCCAGCGTCGGATTGATCACCTTGCCCATGTCGAGGAGGTTCACCAGCTTGAGCAGCCTGATGTCGCCGGTCCCAAGGTCTACCTCGACATCAGCCGCGGCGGCCATAAAGGTGTGGCCATAAATGTAGCGGTCTTCCGGATAACGGTACCAGCCCTCCTCTCGAAGGTTGTCACCACGGTCCGAGCAGGTTCGGGCAATCTCAGCGAAGGCAATAGCCCTGTCGGGCTCTTCCGCCAGTTGCACCGCACCGTCGCGCAAGACCAACTGGTCGGGGCGGGCCTGAAGCCTTTCGGCGGCCCTTGCGATCAGGGTCGCGCGCAGCGCGCCGGTCGCCAGCAGAACCGCGTTGCCCAGCACGTACGTCAGCCTTGAGGCAGAGGTGCGGCCGGCGCGCGGGCAGGTCCAGGTATCGCTTAATTCAACCCTGACCTGATTTACGTCGATCGCCAGATCCTCGGCGGTAATCTGTGCCAGCACGGTGGCCACTCCCTGGCCCAGTTCGACGCCGCCAGCATGGGTCGAGACGCTCCCATCTGAATGGATTTCGACGGTCGCGCCAACTCCCGACTTGCCCAACACCGGGATGGCGCCAACATCGAAGACGGGCATGTCGAAGCTGATGGCCCGCCCGACCCGCTTGGACGGGCCCGACGCAGGCGGCTTAGGCCCCAGCAACTCCTGCAAGCGGGCGTCGAGTTCGGCCAGACTGTTAGGACTATCGCCGAGCATCGCGCTGACCGGCCTGTCGCCAGGCTGCAAAAAGTTTCTTCGGCGCAGCTCGACCGGTTCGACGTCGAGCGCGCGGGCCAGCTTCTCGATCAGCAATTCGCGCGCAATCGCCGCTTGCGGTGCGCCGAACCCGCGAAAGGCGCCTGAGTCGAGGTTGTTGGTGTAGATGCCGAGCCCGACGACGCCGACGTTGTTGATGCGGTAAGGCCCTGTCAGGGCCGAGATGGTCAGCCCCACGACCTCGAAGGTGCGCCCTGAATAAGGGCCTGCGTCGGCGATGACCTCACCTTCCATGGCCTGGATCGTGCCATCGCGCCTGGCGCCCAGCCGCAGGCGTATCTCCATGGGATGGCGCTTGGCATGGAAGAACAGGGAGTCCTCGCGGTCCAGCACCAGCCGCACGGGCACACCACTCAACCAGGCCATGGCCGCCAGATGCACCTGAAGCGTCGTGTCCAGCTTGCCCCCGAAGCCGCCGCCCACCGGCGTCACTTTGACGCGGATTCGCGACTTGGGGATGCCGAGCGCTTGGTGAATGTCCTCGGCGACTCCGTAGGGATCCTGCAAGCACGAGAGAATCTGCAGCACGCCAGTGTCGTCCACGAAGGCGACCCCGGCCTCGGTTTCAAGAAAGGCATGCTCCTGCCGCGGGGTGAAGTAGGTCTGTTCGACGATCACCTCGGCGCCGCGGAAGCCGGCCGCAACGTCACCGTGCGCGAACTCGCGGCGGCAGCAGCAATTCCCCTCGGCGGCCGCATGGATGCGCGGAGCATCCGGTAGCATGGCTTGACGGGGCGAGGATACCGCTGGCAGCGGATCATAGTTGACAAAGATGGCCTTCGCCGCGCGACGGGCGATCGCCTCGCTTTCCGCGACGACCAGCGCGATGGCGTCGCCAACAAAGCGCGTCTCCTCGCCTGGCGGAACCAACACCGGACGATGCAGGACAGAATTGTAACCGTAGCGGTTGCTGCCAGGCAAATCACCTGCGGTGATGACCTTGCGGACGCCGGGAATCGCCAAAGCAGGCGCAGTATCAATGGCGACGAGGCGTGCGCGGGGATGGGCGCTGAACAGGATCCGGCCATGATGCTGGCGCGGAAGCTGCAGGTCACCCGCGTATTTGGTCTGCCCGGTGACTTTCCCCCAGGCATCGGCGCGTTCGACGCTGCGCCCGATGTGACGCATCATCCAGTCCCCTTCGCAACGGCCTCGATCGCGTCGATGATTTGGACATAGCCGGTGCAACGACAGAGGTTCCCGGCAAGCGCGTCCTGGATTTCGGTCCGGCTGGGCTGGGGGGTTTCGTTCAGGAGCGCGATGGCGCTCATCACCATTCCGGGTGTGCAGAAACCGCACTGTACGGCGCCATACCGCACGAATGCCTCCTGAAGGGGATGCAGCCGGTCTTCCGTTGCCACACCCTCAATGGTCAGGACCGCCCTGCCCTCAGCCTGCACCGCGAGAACGAGGCACGCATTCACCGGAACACCATCGAGAAGCACCGTGCATGCTCCGCAATCCCCAGCATCGCAGCCCTTCTTGGTGCCGGTGAGGCCGAGATCCTCGCGCAGCATGTCGAGCAGGCTGCGGTGCGGCGCGACGTTGAGTTCATGCGGTGTTCCGTTGACCGTCACACGCATCGTCGTTCACCGTCCACAAGCGACTGCAGCAAGTGAAGTGCCCAAGCTTCGACGAGGCGTCTACGGCCATCCGCGGTCGCACGGACGTCGGTGATCGGCCGAGCCTCCTCGGCTGCCAGCCGGGCAGCTTCTGCCAGGAGAGCGGCGCTCGGCCTGCGCCCCCGCAGCGCATCCTCGGCGTGGAACGCCCTGATCGCCGTGGGCGCCACCGCCCCGAGGAGTATCCGGGCCTCGCGCATGATCCCCCCGGTCATCTCAAGTCGCCCAGCCAAACTGATCACGCTGATCGCCATAGCCCGGCGCCTGCCCACTTTCAGGAAGCGGCTCCGTATTCCTGGCCGGTCGGCTGGGACCACCACATCGACCAGAACCTCGCCAGGTGCCAAAAGGACCTGGCCAGGCCCGGTCAGGAACTCCGCAAGCGAGAGTTCCCGCCGGCCGTCCGGTCCGGCCAGGATGAGCGCAGCGCCGGACGCCAGCAGGGGTGGAACCGAATCGGCAGCCGGAGACGCGGTGACGATGTTGCCCCCCACGGTAGCGCGGTTGCGGATCTGGCGAGCGCCCACCTGTGCGGCTGCCTCTGCCAGCGCCGGAACTTTGGCGCGCACGAGCGGCGACGACGCCAGCTCGGCCATCGTCACCGCCGCTCCGATGCGCAGCCGTTCTCCTTCGTCATGCAGGCCGCGGAGGTTCGGCACGCCGCTGGCGTCGAACAGAACGCGCGGTTCCATCTTTCCGGCGCGAATCTTGACCAGCACGTCGGTGCCGCCGGCCAAGACCGCACCAGAACGGCCGGCCTTGAGCAGCCCCGAAATCAACTGCTCAAGGCTCGCCGGCTTCACATACTCGAAGGCAGTCACGGGATGTGCTTGACGGCCATCAGTGTCTGCTCGTGCGACGGCAGGATGTTCGGCCCGAAGCGCTCAAGAAGCTTCAATGAACTGTCGAACGCCGCGATCGCGTCGGTGTGCACGGCGGCCGGGATCACCCGATAGCCGGTTCGCTTCTGCACTTCCTCGGGTGGATAGAAGTTGTCCTTGATGGCGCAATAGCCGGTAACGGCGTACCAGCCGTTGTCGGTTTCGATCGCGACAGTCTGGCCGCCGGGCGTATGACCGGGCGTGTGGATAAGCTGGATGCCCGGCAGGAATTCGAGGTCACCGGAAACGAACTCGACATTCTTGAGTTGCTCATAGAACCACCGGGGAGCGTAGGCGAACTTGGCCAGGGGATGCGGATTGAGCGCAGCGTCCCATTCCGCCTCCTGCACGATGATCCTGGCGTTCGTGCACTTGGTCAGGTTGATGACGTGGTCCCAATGCAGGTGGGTGACCAGGACGACGTCGATGTCTTCCGGCGTCAGGCCCCATTCGGCCAGACCATCCTCGAACCGGGTAACGTCCTGGACGTCCTTGAAGCTTTCGCCGCCGGCCGCGAACTGGGCGGCGCTCTGGCCCTTGATGACCCGATAGTAGTCCTCGGCGCTGCAGCCGGCGTCAATCAGGATGTTCTTTCCGGTGCCGTTGACCCGCCAGACAATGTAAGGGATGTCAACCTTTTCACCATAGAAATTGAGATATGTGAATCGGGACTTCTCGCGGGCCGGCCCCAATGCGACGGTTATCAGGTCGAGGGATAGCTTGGTCATGGAAAACCTCCTTCCGGGTGCTGGGTCAGTCACTGGGCAGCGATTTGGCTGATGCCCAGGTAGGTCTGCTGGATCATGTCATCCTGCAGCAAATGCTCGGGGCCGCCCTCCGCCACGACGGCACCACGCTCGAGGACGTAACCGCGGTCGGCGATCTGCAGCGCGATGCGGGCGTTTTGCTCGACCAGCAGAATAGTGGTCTGTCCGCGCAATCGATTGAGGACGTCGAAAATGTCTCGAACGATCAAAGGGGCGAGGCCCATCGATGGCTCATCCAACAGCAGCAGCTTCGGGCGGCCCATCATTGCGCGGGCAAGCGCCAACATCTGCTGCTCGCCGCCCGATAGCAGCCCGGCCGGCTGGGCACTGCGGCTTTGAAGAATTGGAAAGGTCATATAGATCTGCTGGAGGTCGTGCCTGATCCCGGCAGCCTCGCCTTTCCGGTGGCGCAGGTAGGCACCCATTGCCAGATTTTCCTCGACCGTCAGCGGTGCAAACACGCGGCGTCCCTCCGCCACAAGCGCCACACCGCGCGCGACGATGGCTTGCGGAGACAGGCCTTGGATCGGCGTCCCGTCCAGCCGCACGACGCCGGACTCCAGGGGTAAGACGCCGCAGATCGATTTGAGCAGGGTGGTCTTGCCGGCTCCGTTGGCTCCGATAACGCAGACGAACTCGCCGCGGCGAATGCGAAGATCGACGCCGTTCACAACGCGTAAGCGGCCGTAGCCTGACCGTAGATTTTCGACCGTCAGCATGTCAGATGCCGCTGCCCAAATAAACCTCGATCACGCGAGCGGCGTTCTGGATCGCTTCGGGCACACCTTCCGAAATCTTCTCACCAAAATTCATGACGATGACCGTATCGCTGAGCGACATGACGAGGGGCATGTCATGTTCGACCAGTAGCACCGTGACCCCTTCGGCGCGAACGGACCGGATGATCCCCGCCATGTGCTCGGCCTCACGGTGGGTCAGGCCGGCGGCGAATTCGTCGAGCAGCAGCAATTTCGGCTGCTGCGCCAGGGCGCGGGCCATCTCCAGGAGCTTCATCTGCCCAAAGGCGAGGTCGGCCGCCGGGGAGTTGGCCTTGTCGGCGAGGCCGACCCGCTCAAGCTGGACCAGGCTGTGCTCGCGCAAGCTCCAATCCTCGCGGCGCGAGCTGGCAGTATGGAACAGTGCCCCGAACAAGCCGGCCTTGCCCTGACAATGGCAGCCGATCAGCACATTCTCCAGCACGGTCATGGAGTCGAAGATCTGCGGTGTCTGAAAGGTCCGCGCCAGCCCAAGGGCGGCGCGGCGGTTGGGCTTCAGGCCGGCAAGGTCGTGGCCGTCGAAAACAATACGGCCGCCGCTCGGTCGCTCGATGCCGCTGATCAGGTTGAAAAGCGTGCTCTTGCCGGCACCGTTGGGGCCGATGACGGCCTGTATGACTCCTGCCGGCACTGTGAACGAAATGCCGGAAACCGCCATCAGGCCGCCAAACGACTTGCTTAGCGCATTGACCTGCAGCAACGCCATCAGGCGCCCCTGATCGCGCGACGGGGCAACCAGCGAAACAGCGACGCGAAGCCCTGTGGAACGAACATCATCACCAGCACCAGGATCAGGCCGTAGAGAAGGACCTCCAGGCCCTCATAGGCGCGCAGATATTCCGGCAAGACGGTCATCAGCGAGCCACCGATGACGGGACCCCAGAAGGTTCCAATTCCGCCGACGACCACCATCGTCAGAAGCAGCACGGAGCCCATGAAGCCGAACGGCTCAGGGGCAACGAAATTGATGAAGTGGACGTAGAGCGTTCCGGCAACTGCCGCATACGCCGCCGAGAGCACGAAGACCGCCACCTTGTACTCGTGGGTAGGCACGCCGGCACATTCGGCCGCTACCTCGCTCCCTTTGATTGCGTTGAGCGCGCGGCCGATCCGCGACATACTGAGGTTGAGCGCCCCTACGAGCCCGATCGCGACGCAGCTCCAAATCAGATAATAATTCTGGAGCGGCGTGCGCACCTCGAACGGCCCGACCGAGAAGTTTGGGACATCGACCAGGCCCGAGGGCCCCCCGGTCAGGCTGGCGCATTGGACAAACAGCACTTGGAGAATGACCCCGGTACCGAGCGTCGCCATCGCCAGATAGTGGCCTTTGAGGCGCAACGTGGGCAGTCCGACCCCGAACGCCACCAGGCACGTTCCCGAAACGGCGAGGGCCGCTGCCGGGAGCGGCGGCCAGCCAAACCGGGCGGTGAGCACGCCTGAGATATAGGCCCCCAGCCCCCAAAAACCGGCGTGTCCGAGAGAGACTTGTCCGGCATAGCCCATCAGCAAATTGAGCCCCGTCGCCAGCAGCACATTGATGCCGATGAAGCCCAGGACGTTGAGCGCATAGGCATTGGGCGACACGGCCGGGACCGCGCCGACGACAGCCAAGAACGCCACCAGCGGCAACCAGCGCGATACGCGGGTCGTCGGGTCAGACCTTAACAATTCGTTCCCTTCCGGTACCGCGAAGCAGTCCCTGCGGTCGCACGAGCAGCAGAATGATGAGAATCAGAAAGGCCGCCGCGTCCTGATAGCCGCTGCCGCCCAGTCCGGCGGTGAAGGCTTCCAACAGGCCGAGGATTATCCCGCCCAGGAAAGCACCATAAACGTTGCCGAGGCCGCCGATGATTGCTGCGCAGAAGCCTTTGAGGCCGATCAGGGTTCCGTGGTCGTATGACGTAAGGGTCAGCGGCGTGCTGATGACACCGGCAACCGCACCCACCGCTGCGGCGATGGCAAAGGACACAGTGCTGAGGCCGCGCACCGGGATACCCATCAGCGCGGCCGTTCCCTTGTCGGCGGCCGCGGCGCGCATCGCTGTGCCGGTCAAAGACCGATCCATGAACAGGCGCACCGCCACCATCACCAACAGGCTGGTTCCAACGATCCACAGCGCCTGCGGGGCGAGCCGCGCGCCCCCGATGACCAGCGGCGCTTCGCCGGAGAAAGTTGGGAGATCCTTCGGAAACTTGCCCCAGACCATCATCGCCACGCCTTTGATGGCAATGGCCAGCCCGATCGTGATGATCGTCAGGTTCAGCACTTGAGGCTTGCGGCTGAAGCCGAATGTCAACGCTTCCGCGGCCACCCCGACGGCCGTCGTCGCGAGGACGGCAGCCCCCAACGCCAGCGGCAGGGGCAAGCCGGTGAGGCTGAACCAACTCGCCGCCATCATGCCTCCCAACATGACGAATTCCCCCTGGGCGAAATTGACGACCTCGGTCGTGCTGTAGACCAGGCAGAAGCCGACGGCTGTCAGGCCGTAGACACTGCCAACCATCAGCCCTGAGAAAAGGAACTGCAGGAACTCGGGCATCAGCGGGTCGTGGCGTCCATCAACAGCTTCCAGCCGCCGTTGTGCCACTCGAAAACCACCGCGTCGCCCTTGGTCAGGCCGTAGTGTTTTTCGGGGCTGAACTGGTAGACACCGTTGGTGCCAATGAATTCGAGATGCTCCAGAGCTTCGCGGAGCTTTTCCTTGTCGAAGGAGTTGGCTTTCTCGAAGGCCTTGAAAGCCATCAGCAGGCCGTCATAGGCTTCCGCGCCGTAGACGTCGGGTTCCGAGCCGTACTTAGCCTTGTACTGTGCGTTATACTGCAGGATTACCTTCTTGGTTGGATCCGAGTCGGGCAATTGCTCGCCGACGGGGTACCGAAGGGACACAAGCACCGCGCCCTCGGCAGCGTCTCCGGCCATCTGCATGTACTTGGGCACGACGTAGCCGAAGCCGTGCATCAGGATCTGTTGCAGGCCCAGCTGTCGGGCGTTTTTCATAAACAGGACGCCGGAAGGGGCCACCGTCCAGCACAGGATCACTTCAGGGTTGGCCGAGCGGATCCGGGTCAGCTGGGGCGTCAGGTCGGTCGCCGCCATGTCGAACTCCTCCCAGGCGACAACGTCGATGCCGGAAGGGCCAGCCTGAAGCTTGAGCTCGTCCCGTGCGCTCGTCCCGAAACCGCTCGTGTCGGAGAGAAGGGCGACCCGGCTGATGCCCTTGGACTTCCAGTAATCGATTGCGCGGCCGATCACTTCGCGGTCGGTCAGATGCGACTTGAACGCCCACCGGCTCTTTTCGACCGGTTCAACGATGCTGCGTGCGCCGGCATTGGAGATCATTGGCACACCGTACCGGGCAGCGACCGGTTTGATGGCCAGAGCGAGACCACTCATGTTGCCGGCACCGGATATGATGTCCACCTCGTCCTGGGTGATCAATCGGTTGGCAGCCTCGACCGCCTTGGTGACCTCGCTGCCAGCATCGTAGATGATCAGCTTGACCGGGTGACCGTTGATGCCGCCATTCCTATTGACCTCCTCGACCAGCATTTCGACAGTGGTTTTCATGCGCTCGCCGAGCAGCGCGCCTGAGCCGGTCAACGAGAAAATGGCGCCGATCCTGTAGGCACGGACCTCTTCGGCGCGGGCGCTTCCCGCAAGAAGCATCAAAGACACTCCGAGAACGATCGACGCCATCCTGGCCAAGCGCATGCCCCTGGGCTCCTTGTGTATCCCGTGAAGTGCCGGTTGATAACGGATAAACGTCGGGAAATCTACCGCCGATGCGTGGCAAGGCCGGTAGTGCGTGCCGCGCGTGTCTTAGCGGCGCGCCTCAGAGGGCCCTGGCGTGATTTCGGAAACGCTCATATACGGCGGTGCGCGGGCATTTGGGGCGATAGCGCGTGTGGATTTGGTGGTAAGCCCCGCGCGATGGCGTGCGAGATCGCAATGACCTCTGCGGCGTGCGCGGGATTCTGAGAAAACGACTTTTCCGGGACGCGTGCACATCCGCACAACTCCCGATTGGAACGCCCGCGCTGGCGCGGACGTTGCTCGGCGTTCGCGGATCCCGACAAGCCAGCTTGTGGTCGCACATAATTTCGTAATTCCCACGGACCGCCGCAGTGTACCTGCGGCGGGGACCTGAACGTTTATTCCGCGACATAACCGGGTACCGCGCAGGCCGCCGCGGACCCGCCTCGCGTTGCCCTAACGGCTGATCGTCTTCCTCGCCTGCCGGCACAAACCGTCACGCGAGGCGCGTCCTGCTCGGTCTGGGGTTCGACAGGTTCGGGGATGCGAGGCTGCGGACTGGCTTTCCGACGACTGCTCGTTCCCGGCGGGGATCGCCATCAAGACCGGCGTCGCGCTGCCAACGCACGTCCGGGGTCGCGAGCGGCGACCCACTCAAGGCGGACCGACGGACCGAGGCTGCGCTGACAGCCTCTTTTCCAGCCAGGAAGCCAAAAACACGAACATCCCCGAAAGAGCCGCCACCAATACCAGGCATGCCAACACGATAGCATAGAGGTTCCAGAAAACCCCGTCTGCGGTCCATATATCGACAAGCCAGTAGACTTGCGAGAATAGCGGTAACAGCCCAGTCACCAAAGCTGCGCAGAAACCACCAGTCTCGTAGGCGATACGTATCGTCCAGATATGGAGCGCAAGCCAGCCAAGCTGAAATGCCACCAATAACATGGTGGACGCTAATACGAGTGACCTTATCGCCAAAAGATAGCGTAGCACACTTGGGGATTGAATGAGTGTAGCGTCCTTACCATCTTCATCCACTTCAGCCGGCGCAATAGCCGCCGAAGTAGCCGGCTGTTCGCACGAACGCCGGGGGTACAATCGGTTCCTCGCCATCTCAAGTGGAAGCAAGTATATCGAGCTTGCCGGCGATGAGGTAGATCATCGCCTTTAGGTTGCGCAGGGTCCGGTAGCCGCGGGCCTACG
>Ga0302319_10015322_pt1 | contig 14214 bp, 8 predicted proteins | sample Bog_T0_2_FD_203319 | JGI IMG/M metagenome (GOLD analysis project Ga0302319, IMG submission 203319) | Peat permafrost microbial communities from Stordalen Mire near Abisko, Sweden - Bog_T0_2 | ecosystem: Environmental > Terrestrial > Soil > Wetlands > Peat | place: Sweden: Abisko, Stordalen Mire... | reverse complement strand
AGAAGAGTACAGAAGTTCAGGATTGTGGGCTCGAGTGCACAATCCGCAAATTTGCGGCATGGAAATGGTTGAGGCTCCAATCAGTTATCCGATCATCCGGGGGAATAGAGCCTTAGCTCAGCCATGTGGATTGTAAAACTCGCTCTCCGGCGTCCTTATACCTTCGTCATCATGGCTTTACTGATCGTACTTCTCGGCGGGATCGAAGCCGTAACGATGCCGGTGGACATCTTCCCCTACATCAACATTCCCATCCTGGCCGTAATCTTCAACCACAAGGGCCTGTCGCCCGAAGAGATGGCCAGCCGGGTCACGATCAGCTTCGAGCGAAGCGTCACGACCAGCGTCAACGATATCGAGCACATCGAATCGCAGTCCTATAACGGCGTCGCGGCTTCATTGCGCAGGCGCAATGTTTAGCCGTCAAAAAAACTGTTTTCTGGAGAAACCGAAACCTTATGTCTGGCAAATTATTCTTTTACGCTGCGCCGCTGATCCTCTGCCTGGCGGCGTTCGCGCCCGCGAAGGCGCAGACTATCCAGGATTTTCCGGAAGCTCCCGCCAAACAATTCGTACAGCAGATCTGCATGCAATGTCACGAGCCGGCGTTCCTGCTGCGGCAGCGGCGGACAGAGGCCGACTGGAAAAATACCGTGACCCGGATGTCGCAGAAAGGCCTCGGGGGCCCGGTCGAAAATTATGAAGCAGTGGGGGCCTACATGGCTAAAAACTTTGGCAGGGTGGAAGACGCCACCAAAGTGAACGTGAACAAGGCGACGGTCGACGAGATGGTGCAGAGGCTGGGCCTCACGAAAGATGAGGCGGCGGCCATCATCGCTTACCGGACAAGACGCGGCGATTTTCACGAATGGGACGACATGCTGGTAATTTATGGCGTCGACGGTCACAAGATCGAAGCCGCCAAAGACAAGATGACTTTCTAGTTAGACTGCGTGAAAAGATCTTAATTATAACCGACTTTGCGTCCGGGCCGGCTGCCGGACCGATTCGTTCCACGACGCCCGACTCGTTGGCTTTTCTTTCTTCGGGAGCAGCCCAATCGCCGTTTCGATCGGTTCATCCGCCGAGTGGATGACTTCTTGCATTTCAAGCGGAGGCCATGTATTGACGGATAGAGGGCCCGGCGAAATGACTGATGCAGGACTCCAGATGCTCTGGCCGTGCGCGAATTCATTTTCGGCGATTATCGGATCGACGTGGCGGCCTATCAGCTTTGGAGTGGGGATCATCTCATCACTCTGACGCCGAAGGTTTTTGACACTCTTGCGGTTCTGATCCAACACCGCGACCGCGCGATCCTTGGCGCGGCTATATCGGAAGACTTGACCGCGGCCCGGTGGTACCGAACGCGATCCTGTGCTACGAAATATGAGACCTTTGTGGACGCGACGCGCGACCTGGAAGGTGACACCGCACCTTGCGAAGAACGATACGAACCGGGGAGCGCCATCGACGAACGTACCACGCGGCACCAAGGCCATGCAGTCAGCCAGCGAAAGCGGAATAGGCTGAAGAAGTCTTCGGATGGATCAAGACCGTGCCGCTGGAGTTCGATCGCGGGTTTTCGATCAAACTAATCAGCAGCGTTAGTTTTCTCCAGTACCCCTGCCAGCGCTTGCCCCGGGAAGCACGAGGTCGACATCTTTCAGAACAATCAGCATAAACTCCCTTGAATTTCATGGTTTCGTCAGGACTCCTGGGCTAGACTCGAAGCCGAACCGAACCTCAAACAGGAGCGCTTCACCAATGAACAACCGGGCATTACTTCGACGCAGTATCATCTCTGCCATCGCGGGTTTTCTGGCTTTTAGCGGTGCCACTGTCCAATATGTGGTGGCGCAAACCACGACGGCGACGATCACGGGAACAGTCACCGACAGTTCGGGAGCGGTCGTCGCCGATACGGACATTCAGCTCCGCAATGTCGGAACCGCTGCTACCCGCTCCGTGAAGACAGACACCTCAGGCCGCTACACGACGCCGGATCTACAGCCCGGCGAATATGAAGCCGAGGCATCTAAAGTCGGATTTTCAAAAGAACTGCGCCAAGGTATTCTCCTCACCGTAGGCAGCAACAGCGTGGTGGACTTTTCGCTCAAGGTTGGCCAGCAGGCCGAGACGGTGACGGTGGCCGCCGAAACCACCCAGGTGGAGACCACGTCGGCCGCGATCTCGAATCTTGTCACCCAGCAACAGGTCGCCGACCTTCCACTCAACGGGCGGAATTTTCAGCAGCTGATGTTATTGTCGCCGGGCGTGCAAATTGCCCAGGCGGGAGTCACCAATCCGCTCTTTGGCAGAGGTGACTCATACACGATAGCCGGAGCGCGGTCCGTCGGTTTGGCGATGCTGCTGGATGGCACCGACATCATTGATTACTGGCAGCATGGAACAGGTGCGGCTGCTCTGGGTAGCTCTCTGGGGGTTGATGCCATCGCTGAATTCCAAATGCTGACGAACACCTACGGCGCGCAGTTTGGAGGCAACGGAGGTGTGGTCAACGCCGTGAGCAAGTCCGGAACGAATAAGTTACATGGCACCCTTTTTGAATACATACGGAACAGCGATTTAGACGCGCGAAACTTCTTTGACGGCAAAACCATTCCAGCGTTCCGCAGGAATCAGTTCGGCGGCAGCGTCGGTGGCCCGATAAAAAAGGATAAAGCTTTCTTCTTCTTTAACTACGAAGGCTTGCGGCAATCTTTGGGTGTCACGAACATCGCGCTGGTGCCGGATGCCAACGTCCGCCTTGGAATTTTGAACGGAGTCACCTATCCGCTCACAGCGGAGCAGCAGCAACTCCTGGCGCTCTTTCCGGCGACTACGGTAAACACGGCGTCGGGGATCGTATCGGTTCCCCAGGTGGCAAGCCAGAACTCTACCGAGAACTACTATCTGGGGCGATTCGACTATAACTTCTCAGACAGGGATTCCTTCTTTTTCCGGGCCGTTTCAGACGGAGGCCAGTTGCTCGACCCGTTCGTCGGACTTGTGATCCCATTGTGGCCCGATCTGGAGAAAAGTCCCAATATGTATTACACCGCTGAGGAAAGGCACATTGTTTCGCCCGCAGTGATCAACGTCGCCAGAGCCAGCCTGGTACGGACGGATAATAAGGGCAACATGACGCAGCCGGGGAGCCCCGCCTTGACTTTTGTTCCGCAGAACTTAACGGTGCAGAACGGCACGGTCAACATTCCGGGTCTGTCGCAGCTCGGACCTACGGGCATTGATACCTTCCGCACGCTTCAAAATAAGTACACGCTGTATGACGACGTGTACTGGACGAAGGGAGCACACAGTTTTAAATTCGGGGCCTTCGCGCAACGGATGCAAACGCTTGAGAGCCTGGCGTTTCAGGAACAGGGAGGTTATACGTTCAACAGCCTGCAACTATTTCTGGAGGGCCAGGCTTCAAAATATGTAGGTGCCTTTCCGGGCTATACGGACTCGTATCACTGGTATCGGGAATATCCTATTACGGGCTATTTCAATGACGATTGGAAAATCCGACCCACTGTCACGGTGAATCTGGGTTTGCGTTATTCCTACGATACAAATCCCGTAACTTTGACGCACGACATCACGGCTTTGATTCATCCGCCCGTCGGGGTCGGCATCGCATCGTACGTCCCGGTCAATACTGTCTTTGCACACAATCCAAACGCAAAAAATTGGGATCCACGGATCGGCATCGCATACGATCCGTTCAAGGATCACAAGACATCGATTCGTGCGGGTTTCGGAATCTTCCACGCAGTTATTGTGCCTCGCGATTGGTCGACTAATTTCGCCACGCACGCGCCGCTGGTTAGCGGAACCATTCCGAACGCGCCCTTTCCGAATCCGTTCGCCGTGGCCGCAACTCTGCCCGTGCCTGGAGATTCCAACGGTACTAATTATCAATTGGGCACCGCCCCCTATAACATGCAATACAATTTCAGCATTCAGCGCGAAATTGTGCAGGATACGATTCTGACCCTGTCCTACGTTGGTATGGCTGGCCGCCACCTGATACTTGTGCGTGATTTTAATCCCGTTGTTCCTGTCGTCAACTCCAACGGCCAACTTCAGTTCGCCACGGCGGTGAATGGCAATGCGGTGCCCAACCCGCGCGTAAACCCGGCCTTTGGTCTTCTCTCGCTTTTTAACACTGAGGGTGTGTCCAGTTACAATGCGCTCCAGGTGAATCTCGTTCACCGGTTCGCCCATAACTTCATGGCGCAGGCAGCATACACGTGGTCGCACAGTATTGATGACTCGTCGGGTGGATTTGCCAACGAACTGGGAGGCGCGACGGAAAATCCGTATAGTAACGCGCAGGACCGCGGCAACAGCAAGTTCGATATCCGTCACTCGCTGCGCCTGAACGGCCTGTATACGCTGCCTTTCAACCAGAATCGTTTTGTGTCCGGATGGGGTATTGGCGGTATCGTAACTTTCGCGACCGGCCTGCATTTTTCCGCCACCGACGGCTTTGATAACAGCGGCCTCGGTGCCTCCGTTGAGCGTCCGAATCTGAATCCCGGCTGGACGGGAAGCCAGATCGTGACTGGAAATATCAATCAGTGGATTAATCCAGCCGCATTCAATCTTCCGCCTATCGGCGTGTTGGGAAATCTGGGCAGAGACACCTTGGTAGCCCCTGGGACTGTGGATGCGGACCTGTCTTTCTCGAAAGACACCAAGATCCCTGAGATCTCCGAAAACTTCCTGCTTCAGTTCCGGGCAGAGATTTTTAATTTCTTCAATCATCCGAACTTCGGACTTCCAGCCGCCGGAGTATTCACTGGCAGTGGAGCAGTAAATGCCACGGCAGGACTGATTACAACCACCTCGACGACATCGCGCCAGATTCAATTCTCGCTACGGGTTCGATTCTGAAAATGTTAGGCCGTTGTACCGGGACGGATGGTCATCAAGAAGTGCTTCTCTAACCCTGATGATCCTGGGGCTGGTTGACCGAATCGTTCAGCGTGGCAGTGCTCCCCAGCAATCATCACTACAGGTTTGCCATTGATGACTGTGGTGTAGAGAAGACGAAACTAGCAATAACTTCAGAACACAACTGTCCGGCTAATGAAGGAAGCTCGGCTGGCAAGTGGGTTTCTTTCTGAGAGTTGAACGGGGATGTGGCTTGCCGCGATTTAAAGCGTGGCGGGCCTTCGATGACCGAATAGGGGCGGTCCACAATCTGAGTCCGGCTCTCGACGGAAACAGTACGCGCGAATATACCTATCGTGCGATCGGACCGGCGATCGAAGGTAACAAGGTACGAGCCGCTCGCGCCAGCAAATGAGCGCGGGGTTCCGGACGGTACTTGTGTAAGACGCATGTACAAGGAGAAGGCTACAACTTCTGCTGCTGGTTGTCGTCGACGGCAGCGCATCGAGGGGACCTGTTGCAGCTGGAATGTGCGTCGGGAAAAAGCAGGACGGAGGGAAGAGCATAGCTTTTGCTGACTGCGCTGACCACATCTCCGCTGCGTGCGAACAATATCAGTCGCTACCACCTCCTAACAGGACTTCTTGCATTTTAAGAGGAGGCCATGTATTGATGGATAGAGGGCTCGGCGAAATGACTGATGGCAGGACTCCAGAAGCTCTGGCTGTGCGCGAGTACATTTTCGATGACTATCGGATTGACGTGGCAGCCTATCAACTTTGGCGTGGGGATCACCTCATCCCTCTGACGCCGAAGGTTTTTGATACTCTTGCGGTTCTGATCCAGCACCGCGACCGCGCGATCAGCAAACAGGAACTACTGAGTTTTGTGTGGCCCGACTCCAGGGTCACGGAGGACAGCCTCACCCAAAGCATTTCAGCCCTCCGTAGAGCGCTCGGAGACGACATTACGCATCCGAAGCTGATCGCGACCATTGCGCGGCGGGGGTATCGATTCATCGCTCCCGTCGTCGAAGTACCTGTGGAGGAGTTCGCCGTCAAGGCGGAGCCGAAGACGGTGTCAGCATCTCCTCCATCCCCATCGACTTCCCCGTTGGAGGCCCCGGCACTGCCCGACGGCACCAGCAATTTCGGGTTACTGAAGCCGCTGCGGGGAGCAAATCGCGATTTCAGGAACTGGAAAGCATGGCTGGGAGGCACGCTGCTGGGTGCTGTGGCCGTCCTCGCAATCGGCATGGTTCTGCCGCAGGTTTTTAACTTGCGTCCGGTAACCCGCCCCGAAGTTCCCACCCTTCGATTTTCTATTGGAGCGCCCCGAGGAACCACCCGCATTTACGGGGGAGTACTTTCGCCGAATGGTCGCTACATTCTTCTCCTGACTGAGAACGACCGCTCGGGCGTCGCGGAAATCTGGATCCAGTCCCTGGCCACTGGCCAAGCCCGGACTATTCCTGGAACGGAGGGTGCCTCCCGGCCTTTTTGGTCGCCCGATAGCCAGCTCATTGGATTCCTGGCAGAGGGCAAGCTCAAACGCATCGGAATCAACAATCAGACTGTGCAAGTGATCGCGCCCGCCGGCACGAACACCTCCGCACCAACTTGGGGTTCAAAACGCATCATCCTGTTCGCCGAGCAACGTGCAGGCCTTTACTCCGTCTCTGAATCGGGAGGTACTCCGGTTCCCGTAACAACGCTGAATTCGAAGGAGCAGGAAGTGGCCCACAGGTGGCCCCAATTCCTGCCGGACGGCGAGCACTTCCTGTACTTTGTTGTCAGCGCCAAGCCAGATCGTACCGGAACCTATCTGGGATCGCTGCGGTCAAAGCAGGCTCAGCGTCTGCTGGATGTCCCGGCGATCTTCGCGGCACCGGGATATTTGGTTTATACGCGGGATCATCTCCTGATGGCACAAGCCTTCGACCCAGCTCGCCCACACGTCCGACAGGCCCCTATGGTGATCGGCGAAACTGTATTTCCGGCCGCAAACATCGACGAGAGCACGTTGTCCACCGCTAACCTCTCCGTATCTGGGAATGGATTGTTGGCCTACACCAGTCTGGCTGGAATGCCCCAGGTAAAATGGTTCGACCGGTCCGGGCGCGAAATCGGTATGATCGACATGCCTGTGCCCGTGTTTAATCCGGTGCTCTCTCCCGATCAGAATCAACTTCTGGTGGGGAGCCGCAACCTTGATCATGGAGTGTGGCTGGTCGATCTTTCCCGGGGCGTCTCCACCCGGATTGTAGCGGACGGAATGAGGCCCCTGTGGTCACCCGACGGCGCGCAGATCGCCTTCAGCGCGGATCGCGCGGGAGCAAATTCGTTATTTACTAAACCTGCGGCTGGCTCCAATGAGGAAGGCTTGCTGCTGCGGGCGGGGGGCAGCAAGGCACTCAATGACTGGTCGCCTGACGGCCGTTATATTCTGTATACCCGTATAGTGCCCGATACTAAATACGAGTTGTGGCTTCTCCCCCTGTTTGGTGATCGAAAGCCCAGACCGTTCCTGCAGGCGCCGTTCAACGAAATCCAGGGGCAGATCTCCCCGGATGGACACTGGGTCGCCTATGCCTCCGATGAATCCGGCACTTGGGAGATCTATCTCCAGTCGTTTCCATCGCTTGGGGGCAAGCGGATCCTCTCGGTTGATGGCGGGGTCGAGCCCCATTGGCGAAAGGACGGAAAGGAGCTGTTCTATCTTGCGCCTGATCGCAATCTGATGGCAGTCAGTATTAACCTGAGCTCGTCGCCGGAGATCGAACGACCACACGTGGTGTTCCGCGCTCCGGTGCCCCCGCTATCGCGCATTATCAGCAATCAGTTTGCGGTTGGTGCGGACGGCCAGCGATTCGTGTTCGGCTTGGTGGAAAATACCAGTAAAGAAGAGCAGCAGCTTACCGTTCTGTCTTCATGGCCCAGCCTTCTGTCACATTGAAACATTGAATGGCTCCGTTTATTCTCTTTTTTTCAATTAGATCCACGCTGATTTGGCCCCGATTCCCCAAAGGTGCCAACATTTCGGCACAGTTTGGTTGCACCCGGCGCTGGCGAGCGCCAAGATACATTCGGGGCCGCCGCCCTTGCGATCAAGACCACCTGGGCTGGCTCATAATGCGGATTGAGCGGTCAGCGGGAACGCGAGCAGTCCCCGGATCTTCTTCTGGACTGGGAGGATTTCCGGCAGGCCAAAAGAGACAAACAAAATAGGTTCGTGTCCTTCGAGGGGTGGCCTCTCTCGCCTGAATGCTTTCCTCTTCAGAACTTTCACAACAAGATCAGAGACTTTTGATCACGCCCTCAGGACTCATGGCGCTACAAAGCGTAATCTCCGACTGTGTCCCCGTCAGCGCCTTTGCAACTACCAAAAAAACCCTCGCATCAGGAGAAACCCTTGCAATTCGTAAACTTTGAGCGGCCCCATGTTAATGTTTCCCGAATCTTCTTGGTGTTCGGAGGTATCGCCCTCGGGGCGATAGGGGCACTCGCTGGACCCAATCCGCAGGCCGCAGACCGGGCGTCGACCGCCAAAGTAAGTAATGTGGCGCCTCGGAATCCGGCCGAATACCGGCCCCTGCTCGACACATACTGTGTTGGATGTCACAACGACCGGCTGAAGACGGCTGGCTTGGTACTGGACAAGGCCGATCTTACCAACGTCCCCCAAGGTGCCGAAGTCTGGGAAAAGGTTATCCGGAAACTACGCGCCGGCTCGATGCCGCCTCTGGGGTTGCCCCGTCCGGCCGCTGCGGTCTCGGCCGCGTTCGTGTCGAGTTTGGAGTCGACGCTTGACCACGCCGCTGCCGCCCAACCGAATCCAGGTCGGCCATCTTTGCATAGGCTCAACCGAGCGGAATATGCAAATGCGATCCGCGACATTCTGGACCTGGACATCGACATTGCCTCTCTCCTGCCTCCTGACGATTCCAGCTACGGGTTCGATAACATCGCGGATTCGCTGGTCGTCTCTCCGGCACTTCTTGATCGCTATCTGTCGGTGGCGAAGAAGATCAGCCAGGTCGCGGTAGGCGACCCCAGGGTCGGCCCGGGCGGAGATACGTATTTTCCTCGCGGCGATAATGTACAGGCGGATCACGTGGAAGGTCTGCCGTTTGGCACACGAGGCGGACTGCTCATCCGGAAAACTTTCCCGGTTGACGGGTATTATACGATCACCGCAAAGCTTTTCCATACCAACCTGGGCTTCATGCGCGGCGTCTTTACTCCCCATATCCTGATCTTCACCGTAGATGGACAGGAGGTTTTTCGCAACACCGTGGGAACTGCGGAAGACTACAAAGATTTGGTCGCAAGCCCTCTATATGCCGAGAAGATCGATGCGCGGCTGCACGCCCGTGTTCCCGTCAAAGCCGGTCCCCGGGTGATCGGCGTGACCTTTATTGAGCAAGGCGCAGGCGAGGCGCTGCAGATGCCCACCCCTTTGCGCCCACTGCTGGCCGCCGGCGATCCGATTGACGTCGTGGGATTGCCTAAAGTGGATACAGTGCTGGTCGCGGGGCCCTACGATGTCACCGGACATGGCGACACGCCCAGTCGGCGTCGCATCTTCACCTGCAATCCGACCGACAGTAAATCGGAAGCGCCCTGTGCCCGGACCATCCTTTCGACGCTGGCGCGTAACGCTTGGAGGCGTCCCGTTACCGACGCTGACCTGCAGCCGATCCTCGAGTTCTATCAGATGGGGCGCAAGGACGGCGACTTCGATGCCGGAATCGAGTTAGCTCTGCGCCGGATGCTGGCTGACCCATCCTTTATTTACCGCGCCGAGCGCGATCCCGCAGAACTGGCGCCAGGGAAGGCTTATCGTATATCCGACCTGGAGCTGGCCTCGCGGCTGTCGTTCTTTCTGTGGAGCAGTGTTCCGGATAGCCAGCTCATTGAAATAGCTCGTCAGGGCAAACTTCGGAATCCCACGGTCCTCAACCAACAGGTGCGGCGGATGCTGGCGGATTCCCGATCGGACGCGCTGGTCAGTAATTTTGCCGGCCAGTGGCTCCACCTGCGCAACCTGAAGCGAGTGTCTCCGAATCCAGCGGAATTTCCAGACTTCGACGACACTCTCCGCCAAGCCATGCAAACCGAAACAGAAATGCTGTTTGCCAACGTCATGCGCGAAGACCGTCCCGTGACCGAACTTCTGACGGCCAACTACACGTTTGTGAATGAACGGCTGGCGCGGCACTACGGAATCCCCAATATCTATGGCACCCAGTTCCGGCGGGTCGCCGTCACGGATGAATCGCGCCGAGGTTTACTGGGCCAGGGGAGCATCCTGACGGTGACTTCGTATCCGAACCGGACGTCGCCGGTGCAGCGCGGGAAGTGGATTCTTGAAAACGTCCTCGGGACGCCGCCGCCTCCTCCACCTCCGAACGTGCCGGCTCTCAAGGACAATTCGGACGACCCAACCAAGCAACTCACCATGCGGGAGCGGATGGAGCAGCATCGGGCGGTGCAGCCGTGCTCCGGCTGCCACAAGCTGTTCGACCCGTTAGGCCTTGCTATGGAAAACTTCGATGCGACCGGCGCGTGGCGAGCGAAAGACGGACCGGCATCGATCGATCCCTCCAGCCTGCTGGCCGACGGCAGCACCGTGAACGGCGTCGTGGGATTGCGCGAAAATCTGCTTCGCCACCCAGAGATGTTCACTGGCACGCTTATCGAAAAGCTTTTGACTTATGCCACGGGCCGCGGGCTTGACTATTACGACATGCCGGCAGTTCGAACGATTGCGCGCGATTCGGCGCGCGATAACTACCGCCTCACGTCGCTCATCCTAGGTGTCGTGAACAGTGTTCCGTTCCAGATGAGGGTCAAGGCTGCGCCGGAACCAACCAGTAAAGCTGTACCGGAACCCGGCACGAGCACGATTGCCCGGCGCTGAGAAATTTTTAAAAGAAACCAAATCAAATTAAGGAGATCGCCGTTATGTTTATCACCAAAAAGTCGGTAGCACGAAGGACCTTTCTGCGTGGCGCGGGCACGATGCTGGCGCTGCCCTTGCTGGATGCCATGATTCCGGCGTCGACCGCGCTGGCCCAGACTGCGGCCAAGCCGGTTCAGCGGTTCGGAGCGATATATGTTCCGCACGGCAAAATCCTCAATAAATGGACGCCGATTGGAAGTGGATCCGGGTTCAAATTCAGTCCCATCCTGCAGTCGCTCGAGCCCCTTCGGGATCACACGGTCGTGTTGAGCGGGCTTATGGGCGTGCCGAATACTCTTGGCGGCCATGCCGTTGCTCCCGCGAGCTATCTCAGCGGCCACTCACCGAAACAGACGGAAGGCGCGGATATTGTTGCAGCCACGACGATCGATCAGGTAATTGCGAAATCAATTGGACAGACGACACTCTTCCCGTCGCTCGAAGTAGCCACAGAGGATTTCAGCACGTCAGTAGGCGCCTGTGAGGTCGGTTTCAATTGTATCTACATGAACACCATCTCCTGGCAGAATGCGACATCGCCGCTGCCGATGGAGACGAACCCGCGCGTGGTTTTCGAGCGGATGTTCGGTGGAACCGGCACTCCTGCTCAGCGCGCGGCTGATATGCGTGGCGACCGCAGTATTCTCGACTCCGTTATGGGCCACCTGGCTGGCTTCCAGACCGGTCTCGGCGCAAGCGACCGCACCCGGATCAGTGATTATCTGCAGAACATTCGCGAAATTGAACGCCGCATCGAGAGGGCGGAGCAACAGGCCTCCGATCATGTGGTTAATATCGATGCTCCCATTGGCGCGCCGGAACGTTTCGACGAACATGTGGACCTTTTGTTCGATCTGATGGCTGCCGCGTTCCAGGCCGATATCACGCGGGTCTTCACGTTCATGCTCATGCGCGACGTTACCGCTCTTGCTTTCCCGCAGGTCGGAGTTTCCGAACCGCACCACGCCCTCTCGCACGAGGCGAACCGCAACGACCCACTGAAAGCCGCTGACTTTGCCCGGGTCAATGCTTACCACGTACAGATGTACAGTCGGTTCCTCGAGAAGTTGAAATCGACGAAGGAAGGCGAAGGTACGTTGCTCGATCACTCACTGGTGCTGTATGGAAGCGGTATGAGCAATGGGAATCAACATTCGCACAGTCCGTTACCGCTTGTGTTGGTGGGTGGCGCGGCGGGTAAAGTAAAAGGCGACCGTCATTTGGTAAGTCCGGATCTCACACCAGTGGGCAATCTGCATCTTACGCTGGCGCAGAAATTCGGGGTCGAACTTGACACATTCGGCAACAGCACCGGAAGGATTGATCTGTAGCGCGCTGCGGCGCCGTGTCAGGTCGGGAGGAACAAATGAAGATGCGGACAAGGGAAAGTGTTGGTGGACCCGGCGTCGCCTTAGGCTACATTTTAGCTGTGCTCGCGGTGCCGGCCGGGTATGCCGCGACGTCGGGTCCCGCAGCGGACAGTCGCCTTGTTGAAGCGGCGATGCGTGGCGATCAAACTACAGTACGCGCTTTGGTGAGTCAGCATGCGGATGTGAACTCCGCACAGGCAGACGGGACCACGGCGCTCTTCTGGGCGGCGCGCACGAACGACCTGGATATCGCGAAACTTCTGATCGCTCATGGCGCCGCGGTCAACACCGCCAACCGTTACGGGGTGACTGCGCTTTCACTGGCTGCTTCGAACGGAAGTGCGCCGATGACTGATGTCCTGCTTAAGGCGGGAGCCAACGCAAACATGGTTTTGCCGGGGGGCGTGACGGTGTTGATCACCGCTGCTCGCTCCGGCAATCCCGATGTGGTGAAGGCGCTGCTGGATCATGGCGCCGACGTCAACGCAAAGGAAAGCGTGGAACAGGAGACGGCGCTGATGTATGCAGCGACGGAGAACCATCCGGAAGTGGTTCGTTTGTTGATCGATCGGGGAGCCGATGTCAACACGCGATCGAATGTGCTGGATCCGAAGATGCCTACGCCCAAGTATGAACCGAAGCCTGGCATGCACTTTCTGACCGGTGGGATGACGGCACTGCTGTTTGCCGCGAGGCAGGGAGCTATGGAGTCGGCGCGGGTGCTGGCGGACGGTAAGGCCGACCTGAATCTGGCCGATCCGGACGGCCTCACTCCCATGATTCTCGCCATCATGAACGCTAACTATGACCTCGCCGCCATGCTGCTGGAAAAAGGGGCGGACCCTAACGTCGTTGACGTGTCAGGGAGAGGTGCATTATTTGCCGCCGTAGATATGCACAGATTGGAGTGGCTGTTCAGCCGGCCCACTCCCAAATCATCGGGGAAACTCGACAGCGCCGATATCGCCAAACTCCTGTTGGAGAAGGGAGCTAACCCGAACGCGCGCCTGACCAAGCGCGTTAAGGGCTTGCAGCACAATTCTGGTGGCAACTCCAACCTGTCGGTTGGGTCCACGCCGTTCATGAAAGCTGCAACAACTTCCGATATCGCCCTGATGCGGCTCCTGGTCGCACATGGGGCCGATACGAACCTCACCAACGAGGGCGGCGCAACTCCGCTGATGATCGCCGCTGGGATCAAGTGGTCGGATCTGTCGGGCCTCGGATCGCAGAGCGAATCGATCGAGGCCATTCAGTTGTGTCTCGACCACGGCGCCGATGTGAACGCAACCAACAACCTCGGAGAGACCGCCTTGCATGGCGCTGCGGAGCGGGGGGCTGATTCGGTTGTTAGTTTTCTGGCCTCGAAGGGCGCCAAACTGGACGCCAGGACTAAGAATGGAGTTACCCCGCTCGACGTGACTCTTGGGCAATCCGCAACCAAGGACGATGCTGATGCCCGTAAGCCTGAGCGCGTGAGCACGGGAGCGTTGCTCCGGAAATTAATGAAAGAGAACGGCGTAAACTCGGTGGCTTCAGGCGGAGGGCAGTAACTTAATGTCGAGACGTCAACTCATAATTGCGGCGACCCTGTGTGCGGCGCTGGCGGTGTCAGGCCTGATCGCAGCGGACTCGAAGAAGGCTCCGAAGCTGACAGCCGATGATTACGTGGAGATTCAGCAGCTGTATTCCGACTACGCCTATGCGCTCGATCAGAACCAGGGCGAGAGTTTCGCCGGAACGTTCGTCGATGATGGTGAGTTCACGGGTGCGCGGCGCCCTGGGCAACCACCTCGCGCGCCCACTAAGGGCAAAGAGGCGCTCATCACTATGGGTAAGGGCGGCGGCGGCGGTGCCAGCCGTCACTTCATAACCAATCTGCGCATCACACGGACGCCGGAAGGCGCGAAGGCATCGTGTTACTTCCTCCAGTTCAGCGTAAAAACTACGCCGGCGGTACTCACCCTGAATGCTT
>Ga0302319_10015321_pt1 | contig 14214 bp, 8 predicted proteins | sample Bog_T0_2_FD_203319 | JGI IMG/M metagenome (GOLD analysis project Ga0302319, IMG submission 203319) | Peat permafrost microbial communities from Stordalen Mire near Abisko, Sweden - Bog_T0_2 | ecosystem: Environmental > Terrestrial > Soil > Wetlands > Peat | place: Sweden: Abisko, Stordalen Mire... | reverse complement strand
CTGCGTCCTCGCCCATGGCGTCCTCGGCCACCGCCTGCAGGCCCGCGTCCAGGGTCAGCACCAGGTTCTGGCCGGGCTGGGGCGGCACGTCCTTGAGCACGCCCAGCTCGCGCCCCCCGGCGTCGATGCGTATCTCCTTGCCCCCGTCCACGCCCTTGAGCGTCGCGTCGTACCAGCTTTCGAGCCCGGCCTGGCCCAGCCAGTCGCCCAGCTTGTAGCCGTTGTCCTTGAGGCGGTCGAGCTGGCGCTGGGTGATCTCGCCGACGTAGCCGAGCACATGGGGCGCCTCGGCCACGGGATAGCTGCGCTTGCTGTCCTGCCACAGGGTCAGGCCCGGCAGCCCGGCCCGCCGTTCCTCGAGCCGGGCGACCAGGCCACGCTCCGCGTCCGCCATGAGGCGGGCGGGGGCAAAGGGGCGCACCCTCTGCGCCGCCACCTTCGCCGCCACGGCCTGGGGATCCAGCTTCAGCAACGCCGCCACCTGCTCGACCACCGCCCTTGCCTGGGCGCCGTCCCGGGGCAGTTCGGCGGGAGTGATGCCGACGCTCACCGCCGGCGCGTTGCCCACCAGCACGCGGAGGTGCCGGTCCAGGATCAGCCCGCGCGGCGCCCGCGCCGGTATGGTGCGCACGCTGTTGAGGCGGGCCAGCTCGCGGTAGCGGGCCCCCTGCAGCACCTGCATGGTGAACATACGCCCCGCCAGCACCCCGTAGCAGGCGGCCACGGCCCACACCACGAAGCGGACGCGGCCAGCCACCCGGTCGGGCCGGGGGCGCACCAGCCGGGCCCAGATCACGGCCACCTGCGGATGGTCTTCACCTGGCGCTGGCGCGGGTCGAGGAAGACCCGCTGCTTCACCAGCAGCCCGAGGGCCCAGAACAGGGGCAGGGCCGCCAGGGACTGGGCGGCCAGGCGGGGCAGCAGGTACTGGAACAGCACCCGCTCGGGGCCGTACTGCGGCACGTCGAAGCGGCGCGCGAAGAGGGCCAGCAGGGCGTCATGCGACAGCGCCAGGGCCATGACCGCCAGGACCTGGAGGCGGGGCTGGTCGCGGTTGACGCCGGGCTGCAGGGCGTCGGCCAGGGCCCCGGCCAGGGCCAGAGGGGCCAGGCGCAGGCCCGCAGGCAGGCCCAACAGGGCGTCCAGCAGGAAGCCCCCAGCCGCGACCGCGGGTGAGGCCGAAGAAGAGGGTCACCAGCAGCGGCAGGTCCAGCGGGCACCAGGCCAGGGGCACCGCCGCCTGGAAGAGCGCCGCTCCGGCCGCAAGGAAGGCCATCAGCAGGGCGATCACTCGGCGGGCTCCCCGACCCAGACGTAGAGGCCCTCCAGGCGGTTGAGCGCGGCAGCGGGCTCGACCTCGGCCTGCAGGCGCAGGCCGCCGTCCAGGTGGGCCAGGCGGACCACCGTGCCGACCGGGACGCCCCCGGGGAAGCTGCGGCTGCCCGCGCCGGTCTCGACCAGGTCTCCGACGCGCACGTCGTCCTCGCCGCCGAGGTGCTGCAGCAGGCAGCCGTGGCGGCCGTCCCCGGCGACGGCGCACTGCAGGCCCGTGCGGGCGAGGCGCGCCGAAAAGCGGCAGGCCGGGTCGCTGAGCAGCAGCACCTGGGAGCTCAGCTCGCCGACCTGGGACAGCTTGCCCACCACACCCGAGGCGTTGAGCACCCCGGCGTCGGCGCGCACGCTGTTGGCGGAGCCCAGGTCCACGCTGAACTCCTTGAACCAGGTGGCGGGGTCGCGGAAAAGCAGGGCGCAGGGCTCGAGCTTGGCAAGACGCTGATGGGGGAAGACGAGGTGGCCCCCGCGCAGGCGCTCGCGCTCCAGCTGCTCCTGCAGGGCGGTGTATTCCAGGCGCAGCACCGCCAGCTCCTGACGCAGGCGCGCGGCCTCGTCGTCGGGCTGCGCCGACGCGACGGCGGCGCGGGCGGCCGAGGCAAGGGGCGCGGCCAGGGCCTGGGCCGCGCCTGCGGCGCGGGCCCGGGCGCGCTCAAGCCAGCGCTGCCCGCCCCAGGCCGCCAGCGCCAGGAGCAGCGCCCCCAGGAGCGGCCACCAACGGCCAAAGGGCTTCGAACGGTTCCTCATGCGACCCAGGGATGCTCAGGCGGACTTCAGAAGAATTCCTTTTCGGGGCGAACCAGCTTCAGCAAATCTTCGGTGCTTTCATCGAGGACCCGCCCGGCGCCCATGACCACGCAGGTGAGGGGGTCCTCGGCGATGTTGACCGGCACCCCCGTCTCTTCGCGCAGGCGCTGGTCGAGGTTCTTCAGCAGGGCCGTGCCGCCGGCGAGCAGGATTCCGCGTTCGACGATGTCCGCGGCCAGCTCGGGCGGGGTGCGCTCGAGGGTCATCTTGACGGCGTCGATGATGTGCTGCAGCGGCTCCTCGAGGGCGCCGCGGATCTCCTCGCTGCCGATCTCGAGGGTGCGCGGCAGGCCGGTGACCAGGTCGCGGCCCTTGACCTCCATCTTCAGCTCCTTGGCCATGGGGAAGGCCGAGCCGATCTTGATCTTGATGTCCTCCATCGTGCGCTCGCCGATGAGCACGTTGTAGGCGCGGCGGATGTAGTTGCCTACGGCGTCGTCGAGCTTCTGCCCGGCTACTCGCACCGAACGCCCGTATACGATGCCGCCCAGCGAGATGACGGCCACCTCTGTGGTGCCGCCGCCCATGTCCACGATCATGTTTCCGGCGGGCTCCTCGATGGGCAGGCCGGCGCCGATGGCGGCCGCCATGGGCTCCTCGATCATGTAGACGTCGCGGGCGCCGGCCTGCAGGGCGCTGTCGCGCACGGCCCGGCTCTCGACCTCGGTCACGGACGAGGGGATGCTGATGACGATGCGGGGCTTGGCCAGGCCCTTGCGCTGGTGCACCTTCTTGATGAAGTGGCGCAGCATGCGCTCGGTCACGTCGAAGTCGGCGATGACGCCCTCGCGCATCGGCCGGATCGCCACGATGTTGCCGGGGGTGCGGCCGAGCATGGCCTTGGCCTCGGAGCCCACGGAAAGCACGTGATCGGTGCCTTTCTGCACCGCGACGATGGACGGCTCGCGCAGGACAATGCCTTCGCCGCGCACGTAGACCAGGGTGTTGGCGGTGCCCAGGTCGACGGCCATGTCATGGCTGAGGACTCCGAACAGGTAGTCAAAAATCATTCGCTCTCCGTTGGACGTGTACGCCAAAAAAGGCCAGCCGGGGCTGGGGGCGCCGCCGGCTGGAACCCGTCGTGGCAGGCGGTCGGGCCTGCCCGGCCTTTACTTCTTCTTCTTGGCCGCCTTCTTGGCGGGCTTCTTCTTGGCCTTGGCCTTCGACGCCGCGGCCCGGGGTGCCGGGGCCTTGGGGGCGGCGGCCGGGTTCTCGGCCAGGGGCTGTGCCTGGGCCGGCTGCGACCACTCGCTGGCCATCATCAGCACGACAAAGCCGATGCTGATGAGCAGGACGACCAAACCGATCACGACTCCAGTGCTGATGCCCACGTTTTTCTCCTTGAAACGGAACGGTTTTTCGGAGACGCCCGGGCAAGCGGGCGCGCCACGAACGTGCAAGATAACACGCCTCTTTTGACCCTCACAAGCGCCTTTTTTTCGCTGGCGGCTTGATGCCGGGGGCTTCGGCTGTTACCATGCGCGTCTTCCTAAAACCCTTGGCATTCCGTCTTTTTTCCTGACAGGTGGCAAACATGGTCATGCGCACCCTGCGCAAGAAGGTCAGCCTCATCATCTGGATGTCCGTCATCCTGCTCGTGGCCCTGGTCGTCGGCCTCGTGGCCCCGGGAATCATGGGCCGCAAGGACGCCGCCGGCGCCGCCGCGCTGGTCAACGGAGAGCCGGTGAACGCCCAGGAATTCTCGCGGGCCCTCACGGCGCGCCTGGAGCAGGCCCGGCAGGACCAGGGCGGCGAACTGAGCGAGGCCGAGTCCAACAAGGTCCGCAGGGACACCCTCAACAGCCTCATCGACGAGGAGCTGGCCTTTGACCAGGCCGGCTCCCTCGGCCAGACCATGAGCCCCGAGGAGTTCCGCCAGGAGCTGCTCGACGACCCCAGCCTCAAGGACCAGCAGGGCCGCTTCGACCAGAGCCGCTACCAGCGCATCCTGGACATGCAGGCCCAGCAGGGCGTCCCCTGGCAGGAGGCCGAGGCGAACTTCCAGCGCGGCATGCTGCTGGGCAAGGTGCGCGGCTTCTGGGCCTGCCAGGCGGTGCTCACGCCGCAGGAATCCGCCGCCGCCCGGGCCCGCTTCAACCGCCAGCTGAAGGCGAAGGCCGCCGTGTGGGACCTCGAGCAGCTGCGGGCCGGGGCCGCCATCACCGACGAGGACCTGCACAGCTACTACAGCGAGAACAAGCGCAAGTGGGCGAAGCCGGCCCAGATGAAGCTGCGCCAGATCCTGCTGCGGGCGGACTTCGCCGCCAGCAGCACCACCGCGCGGGCCAAGGCCGACGCGGTCCTGGCCAAGGTCAAGGGCGGGGCCGACTTCAAGGCGCTCGCCGCCACCGAGAACGCGGACGACGCCGCCCGCAAGAGCTCGGGGGACCTGGGCTGGGTGTCGCGGGACGACATCCGCCAGCCCCAGCTGGCCGCCGCGGTCTCAGGCCTGAAGAAGGGCGAGACCACCGGGGTGGTTCCGACGTCCGAGGGCTTCTACATCCTCAAGCTCGAGGACCTCAAGCCCGGCTTCGAGCCCACCTTCGCCAACTCGAAGGACAAGGCCGCCAAGGATCTCGGCGCCCAGCGCGCCGCCAAGCAGGCCTCGCTGCTGGCCCACCAGGCCCTGGCCGCCCTGAAGGCCGGCAAGAGCCTCGAGGACGCCGCCAAAGCTGGGCAGGGCCGCATCGTCGAGACCGGCTGGTTCGGGCGCGACGACGCCAAGGCCCTGCCCGCCCTCGGCGAGGACCAGGCCTTCGCCCGCCAGCTGCTCACCCTGGACAAAGGTGCCTGGACCGAGGAGCCGGTCAGCAGCGCCAAAGCGGTGGCGGTGGCCCTGGTCTCGGACGAGCGGCCCGGCGCCCCCCCGGCCAAGCCCGAGGACGCCGAGAGCCGGGACCGCGCCGCCCTCGAGGAGGCCCGCAGCGCGAAGGCCCGCAGCCTCTATGAGGCCTGGCTGGCCGGCCTGCACAAGCGCGCCGAGATCGCCGACCAGAGCGGCCTGCTGGCGGAGAAATAGCCATGCCCATCAAAGCCCCCACCGACAAGCACTCCTTCGACCGGCTCGTCGCGGTGATGAAGGCCCTGCGCGCCAAGCAGGGCGGCTGCCCCTGGGACCGGGTGCAGACCCACAAGAGCCTCAAGCCGTACCTCGTCGAGGAGACCTACGAGGTCCTCGAGGCCATCGATTCCGGCGATCCCGGCAAGCTGAAGGGCGAGCTTGGGGACCTGCTGCTGCAGATCGTCTTCCACTCCCAGATCGACGCCGAAAAGGGCGGCCCGGACGTCTACGCCGTGGCCGCCGCCATCGCCGACAAGATGGTCAGCCGCCACCCCCACGTCTTCGGCCCCCAGGACGCGCCCAAGGGCGGCGACCGCGTCGACAAGTGGGAGGCCCTCAAGGCCAAGGAAAAGGAGCACGCCAAGCGCCGCAGCATCGTCGACGGGGTGCCCAAGGCCATGCCGGCCCTGTACCGAGCCCGGCGCGTGCTCAGCAAGGCCTCGCGTGCCAAATTCGCGTGGGCTGGCAAGGCCCAAGCCTGGGCGAAGTTCGAGGAGGAGCTCTACGAGTTCCGCGAGGCCCTGGCCCGCGGAAGCAAGGCCCACAAGGAGGAGGAGCTCGGCGACCTGCTCACGGCCCTGGTCAACGTGGCCCGCTTCGAGAAGCTCGATCCCGAGGCCAGCCTGCATGCCGGCGTGCGCAAGCTGACGCGCCGCATCGCCGGGGTCGAGTCCCTGGCCCACGGCCGGGGCAAGAAGATCACCGACCTGGCGCAGGCCGAGCTGCTGGAGCTGTGGGGCGAGGTCAAGAAGGGCGAGAAGCGACGGCCCCTGCCGAAGAAGGCGCGGACCAAGGCCGGACGGCGCTAGGCGCACCGGTTCAACGGCAAACGAAAAAGGGCTCCGCCGGCGGCGGAGCCCTTTTTCGTTTTGGGGCTGCTGGAGGCGGCTCAGCGCAGCAGCACTTCGCGCACGATCGTCTCCTGGGAGGATTCCAGGCGGGCGGTGTAGAGGCCCGAGGCCACCGCCCTCCCGGCCGTGTCCTCGCCCTTCCACACCACCTCGGTGGTGGCCGAGGCCGAGGCCGCCAGGGAGGCCTCGAAGACCGGCTTGAAGTACTGGTCGTAGACCGTGAACCAAAGCTTTTCAGAGGGGGCGTTGCGGACCGTGATGGGCGGATAGATCTTGTAGGCCCGGTCCACGGTCAGCGCCGATTGCACCACCTGCTTGGCCACCTCGTAATGCTCCACGCGGTGCTCATTCTCCTGCACCACGGGGTCGATGTAGACCGGCACCCCGTCCACCAGCACCGGCGCGGCCCGGGGTCCCAGGGACTCGATGTCCCTGGCCACGGCCATGGCCAGGTGCCCGATGCCAGCGTGCCGGCGTTTTTTCGCCTTGCCGCCGGGCTGGCCGGGCGTCCCCTCAGCGGCTCCGCCTTGCGCCAGGGCCGTCTCGGCCCCTTCCGGGGCCGCCCGCCGGTCTCCGTTCGCCGCCGCCTGGACCGCCGCCTCCCCTGTGCCGGAGCCCGGGGCCCGGCCGTCCCGGCCGCCGCCGGAGGCGGGGAGGCCCGCCGCCGCGCCGGTGCCGCCCGCCTGGGCCTGCTGCTGCGCCGCTTCCGCCCCCGGCATGCCCTGCTGGCCTATGGCTCCGCCGCCAACGGCCGTCCCGCTGCCCTCGGCAGCGGGGCCTGTCCCTGTGTCCAAGGGCAGGCCCGCCGCCTGGCGCCGTTGATCGCCGCGCCCCAGGAGCACGAGCAGCGCCGCTCCCAGGAGCAGGCAGGTTCCGAAGCCCGCCGCGAACCAGCGCAGCCGGCCAGGGGCCTGCGCATGCGCCTGCGTCGGCGCCTCCGCCGGGGTCCGCTGGGGCCCATGTTCCGGCTTTCTGGCTGCCGGGCGCCGGACCCGGGCCGCTTTTGCGGGGGTCCGGGCCGGGGTCGGCGCTCTTTTTGGTCTGGTCACCATTTTCCCGCCACATTGATGTAGGGCCCGCGCGAAGTGTAATTCAGCACGGTCAGGTTGTCGTTGAAATCCGTGAAGTTGTAGCCGGCGCCCAGCTCGACATACTTCTGAACGTGGTAGGAGAAGCCCGCCAGGAAGCCCTGCTCGCTGCTTTGGCTCAGGTCGTTCCACAGGACGCGGTATTCGCCGAGCGCGTCCAGTTTGAAGACCAGGTGGACATTGAGGCGGTTGATCCACAACACGGTCTGCTCGGCTGTCCAGTCGTCGGCGCCCCGGGCGCTGTCCACCTCGCCCCACTTCCACGCGCCGCGTTCGCCCAGCTCAAGGTAACGCCCCAGCTCGAGGTTGACGTCGCCCGAGGCGACCCAGGCCCGCTGGTCCACCGACGCGATGGTGAAGGCCTGCCCCGCCGGCCCGAGGTCCTCGAGGTAGCTGAGCTTGGCCATCAGGTTCACCCGGTCGTCGTCCCAGGGCCGCAGGGCCAGGCCCAGGGTTCCCAGGGCGTAGCTGGCGATGTCGGCGCCGCCGTCGCGGGGCTGGCTGACGCTGGTGTCGAGCTTGCACAGGGCGCTCCATGCGTCATTGATGTCGTCCTGCAGGCTGCCCGCAAAGACGTTCTGCAGCAGGTCCTGGGCCCCGCTGTCCCAGCGCACCTGGTAGCGCAGTCGGGCCTTGAGCTGCTCGTCGGTGAAGGCCAGGCCCGCGCCCAGCACTTCGCGGTCGACCGATCCGTCGGAACCGTAGCCTTGCTGCGGAATCCAGCTGCCGCCCAGGCCACGGTCCTGGTAGCGGGCCAGCGTGCTGTTGGCCTGGCCGACATTGACGTCACCCAGGGAATAGTCCGCGCTGAAGTCCCAGCGCTTCTCGGGCGCGAAGTGCAGCCCAAAGGTCTGGGTCTGGCCGCTTTCGGCCTCGCCCATGCTCAGCTTGCTCTCGGAGTAGGCATCCACATAGCGGTTGGCCTTCCAGCGCTCGCCCAAGGTCCCGGCCAGCTCGGTGCCCTGGTAGGGGTCATCCGAAAGGGTGGTGGACCCGTACACCGACAGTGCGCCGGAGACCTGGCTTTCGAGGCCCAGCTTGGCGGACGCGCCCAGGCTGCCGTCCTGGACCTCGGCGCTGGCCTTCAGGGTGCGGGTCAGCTGTGCCGTCAGGCCCAGCGTGGTGGCGTCATCCACCGGCGTGGCGTCCGTCCGCCACAGGCTCGCCTGCTGGCGGGCATAGATGGTCCAGGCGCCCCCCGGGTTCCAGTCCACGCGCAAGGCGCCGAGCGCCGCGTCGAGATCCGGCAGCCCGGCGTCCTCGGCCAGGCGCCGGTCCAGCTCCGCCTTGAGCGTGAAGTGCCTGAACAGGGCCTGGCTGAAGGAGGCGGAATCGGTCTCGAGGGCCGAAGCGGCGGATTCCTGGCGCCCGAACCCGAGGTCGAGCTTGCCGCCGCCCAGCAGGCCGGCGTGGGAATAGGCGCCGATGCTCCGGAAATCGTTCAGCGTTGCCTGCGAAGCGTCGGCGAAACCGGCCTTGCGCTCCTCCACGAAGCCGCCGAGGTCCAGGTCCGGCTTGGCGGGCAGCAGCACGCCCAGGTCCGCGTCGAGGTTGGCGTGCAGCGCCCCGGCCCAGTCCGCCGACGTCGGCGACAGCTGCACATAGGTCAGGCCACCATCGGCGGACAGCTGCACCGGCTCGGCCTGCTGGCGGCTGGCGGCCAGATCCACCCCGGCGTTGAGGCCCTTGAGGGGCTGCACCTTGACACCGGCGCCGGCCAGGTCGTGGCGTCCCGCGCTGGTGTCCTCGCTGTCGGCCCTGACCTCGGCCTTGACCGCGTCGCCGAGACCGGCGAAGGCCCTGCCCCCGTAGGCACCCTGATGCACCGGATCGAAGCCGCTGTCGTAGTCGTAGTCGGCGACCAGGTAGGCGCCGTCGCCCGAGGCCGTCCCGGCTGAGGTCACCCCGGGCCCGGCCACATAGGCCTGCAGGGGCTGGCTGAGCACCACCCTGCCGGCTAGCCAGTCGATCTGGTAGTCCTTGCCGCTTTCGAGCACCTCGGTCGAAAGGACCTGCCCGGTGGCCGGGTCGCGCAGCTCCACCGCCAGGCGCTCGCTGCCAAAGACCACCATGCCGTGGGACAGGTAGTAGAGGGAGCCGCCCGTGCCCCTGAGGTTGTCGTGGGCGTGGACGCTGGAATCGTCGGCGGCGAAGGCGTCGACGCCAGCCTCGGTGCCGCCGGGCACGCCCTGGGCGGCCTGCACCCTGGCGCCGTACAGGGTCCTGGACACGGAGCCCACGGGGGCGTCCCAGCGCAGGGCCACGCTGCCCCAGCGCAGGCTGCAGCGGTCCTTTTCGAGCAGCAGGAAGAGCCTGCCCGGGGTGTCCACGTCGATGACCGTGTAGGACCCGTCCCCGTAGACGGGGTAGTAGGCCTCGGGATCCAGGCGGTGGAAGACGGTCTGCGGGTCGAAGCGGTCCAGGTGCTGGAACACCTGGTTGAGTGGCTGCTCGCCGGTGTCCATCTGGGCCGTCAGCAGCCAACCCCCTTTGATGCGTCCTTTGAGGTAGAAGCCTAGGTGCCCCTCGGAGAAGAATCCGGGAGTGACCAGATCCGTGGCGTTGACGGCCTCGACATGGCCCTCGACCTGGCGGTAGCCCAGGTTCAGGTCCGCGAGCCCGACGCTGAAGAAGTCGAAGGGCTTGACGTCGACGTCCCGCGCGAAGCTTCGCACCCCGCCCCCCGGCAGGCGCGCCTCGGTGTCCAGCTTCTGCACGCCCTCCTTCAGGATGCGCCGCCACACCCAGCGCCCCTGGGGATCGGCATGGCAGTCTTCGCCGTTGACCTGGACCGAGGTCCCAGCCGGGAAATGGGCGCTCAGCGACACCAGGGCCCCCAGCACCGGTATCTGCCGGGACCCAGCCTGGTCCTTGTCAAAGCCCGAAGGCCCGGCCTGCGCCGAGTCCGTCGCCGCCCCCACCTCGAGGGACTGGGCGCCGGGGCTGAGCGCCACGGCCCGTCCGGGAAGCTCGGCCGGGATCAGGGCGGCGTCCACCACGCTGAAGGGCTGGGGCTTCGTTTCGTCCCTGCGGCCCTCGGCGTCCATGACCACGAGGCGGAAGGTGTAGCCTGAGCCCGGCTCGACCGGCCTGCCGAGGTCATTCAGAAGATCCCAGCGGACCGGCTTGAAGAAGTCCGCGGCGGCTCCCTTGATGCGGCGCACGGGGGTGGCATGTCCGCGCCCGATGACCAGCTCCCACTGGGTGAAGTAGTCGGGATAGTTGCAGTACAGGAAGAACTGCGCCGAGCCCTTTCCGTCGCGCACCGCCACCGGCTGCTGCCCGAGCACGGCGCTCAGGACGCGGTCCGCGCCGCGGGGATCGTTCATCTGCAGGATGCAGGACGGCTCGGCCAGGTCCTCGGTCACCGTCTCGATGCTCCCGGTCAGGACGGCCTTGACGCCCTTGCGGTTGGTCGGCTGCATCGTGACCATGTCCAGCTCCACCCGGCGGTTCAGGGCCATGCCTTCAAGGGTCGTGTTCGGCGCGATGGGCCGGTTCTTGCCCTCGCCGATGACATGCACCTCCTGCGGCATCGGCTTGCCGTACTTCTGCAGGCCCGCAAGGATCGCGTCCTTGACCGCCTCGGCGCGGGCCAGCGACAGGCCCTTGTTGTCGGTGAACACCGCCCTGGTCTCGGGGGCCAGCCGCTCGTTGTCGGTGTGGCCCGACACCGTCATGCTCTGGATCATGCCGGGAATGTCGCGGACGAGCGCCTCGATGAACTGGGCATCCAAGGGATGCAGGTCCGCCTTGCCCGAGTCGAACTGGGGCCGCAGCGTGAAGTGGTCGTTGCTGATCTCGTAGGGCTCGACCTTGCCCTCGGCCACGCCGGTCAGCACGGTGTAGCCGTCCACGACGGCTGAGCCGCTGATGGACGCGGCGGATCCGGGCGCTGCGGGCGCCAGGGCTTCGGAATGCCCCTCGCCCGAAAGCAGGAAGAGGATCGCTCCAAGCGTCCGGCCCCACAGGCGGGGCGTCGCCGCCGAGGGAGCCGGCGTCGCCGTGGGCGCCGGCGTTGCGCCCGGTGCGGGAGCTGCGTCCGGGGCCCCCGTGGGCGGCCCTGCCGAATTCACGACCGAGATGCGGCTGAACAGCTCAGGGCTGAGGTGCGCCTTGAGGTACTGCTGCACGATGGTCAGGCGCAGGGCGGCCAGGTTGCCGTTGTTCATGGGGGCCTCGCACAGGGCCCCGGCCTGCAGGGAGAGCTGCAGCTGGTCCACGGTGGGCGCCAGGGCCACGATGTGGTCCAGCGCATCGGTCGCCCCCTCCGCCAGGCGGACGGTGCAGGGAACGAAGAGCACGGCGACCTCCTGCCGGAAGCTGGAGCGCACCTTGACCTGGCGCCCTTCCTTGCCGCAGTCGGGCCACCACACTCCGAAATCGACCCGAGTGGCCATGCCCTGGGTCAGGCGCACCATGCGCGGATTCTCGGTGGTGAACACGGCGCCCAGCGGAAGGCTTGCGGGATCGACCTTGAAGACCGTGTTCGAACCCCGGCCCTCCTCGATGTCCTGAATGCCTTCCAGGTGGTAGCGGCCCTTGGAATCGGTGACCAGCAGCAGGCCCGAAGTCGTTGCCACGCGCACCCCGGCGATGCCCGCCTCTCCGGGATCCTGGCGTCCGTCCTTATTCGCGTCGAGGAACACCTTGCCGAACACCAGGGCGTCGGTGAACTCCGGATCCGGCTCCACCTTGACCGTGGCCGAAGCCTGGACCGCCAGGGCCGCGGATCCCGCCCCCAGGGACAGAGGCACCGCGGTCGCGGTGTAGTTGCCCGTGGTGAGGCCGAGGCTCGAGGAGCTGAGGATGCTGAGCACAAAGCTCTGGCCCGGCTGAAGGGGTGGCGCCGGGAAGTAGAGGATGCGCCCGTCCCCTCCGATGGGATCCACGGCCGATCCCGACTCGGCCGCGGTCCCTGGCACGTACCGGAAGCCGACGGGCAGCACGACCTGAACCTCATAGTTGGACACAGCCAGGGAGCTCGGGTTCCCCACCATGGCGGCCCAGGGCTCGGGATCGCCGGGATTCAGCACCGGCTTCAGTGCCTGCAGCGTGATCGACAGCGTGCCCTGGGCCGGCGTGCCGGTGGCGGTCGGGGTCGGGGAGCCGGGGGTGGGGCTCGCCGTGGCCGTGCCCCGGGGCGTGGCACTGGCTGTTGGGCTGGCCGTCACGCTGGCGCTGGACCTCGGCGTCGGCGTGGCCGACAGCGTCGGGCTCGCGCTGATCGAAGCGCTCGGCCGCGCCGTGACGCTCTGGGTCGGGCTGGCCGTCAGCGTCGCGCTCGGGCTCGCCGTGGCGCTCTGGGTCTGCGTGGCCGTCGGGCTGGAGGACAGGGTCGGTGTCGGCGTCAGCGCGCCCACCACGCCGAACCAGCTCGTCGACGTCGGCTGGTCCGCCACCATCGTCACCGTCTGCGGCTGGTTGCCCGTCGTCACCGACGGCGCATACGGCAGCCCCGGCCCCGCCAGGTTCACGCTCAGCACCGCCGGACCCGCCGGCACCAGCAGGCTGAAGAATCCGAACGCGTCCGTCACCGCCGTCTGCGTCACCCCCCAGCCCGGCGAATACACGAACACCTGCACGTTCGGCAGGCTCGGCTGGCTTCCCTGCACCCCGCTGCGGTCCTGATCCCAGAACACCTTGCCCGTCAGCGAGCCTTCCTGCGCGGTCTGCGTCACCGACGGCGTCGGCGTCCACGAGCACGTCGCCGTCGCCGTCGGGCTGGCCGTCGGCGTCGCAGTCGCCGTCGGGGCCGGCGTCAGCGTCTCCGTCTCCGTGCTCCCCGCCGGCACGTTCGTGAAGCTCGGCGTCGCCGTCGGCGTCCACGTCGCGCTCGGTGCCAACGTCTGCGTCGCGCTTGGCGTCCCGCTTTCCACCGGGCTCGCCGTCCCGGTCACCGTCAGCGTCGGCGTCGGGCTTGCGCTTTGCGTCGCCGTCGCCGTCGGCGTCCCTGTCCCCGTCGCTGTCCAGCTCGGGCTTGGGCTCGGCGTCTGGGTCAGCGTGCTCCCCGGCGGCACCGGCGAGAACGTCGGCGTCGGCGTCGGCGCCGTGTTCACCCCGATCGCCGTCGCGTTCACCAGGCCCGCCGTCACCGCCACCACCTGCGGCGAGTTGCCCGTCGTCACCACCGGCGACGCCGGCAGCCCAGGCCCGCCCAGGTTCACGCTCACCGTCACCGGCCCCACCGGCACGAACAGGCTGAAGTTGCCTGACGCGTCCGTCACCACCGTGTGCGTCACTCCCTGCGAGTCGTACAGCTCAACCTGCACCCCCGCAAGGTTCGCCTCGCTGTCCTGCAGCCCGTTGTTGTTCACGTCCAGCCACACATGGCCCGCCAGCGCCCCCACCTGGCTCGTCGCCGTCGGCGTCGGCGTCGGCCGCGGGGTCGCCGTCTCGCTCGCGGTCTGGGATGCGCTGAGTGTCGGGCTCCGAGTTTCCGTGGGTGAAACGCTGGGCGTGCCGGTCCAGGTCCGGGTCGCCGTCGCGCTCGCCGACCCTGTGGGCGATGCGCTGGGGCTTGCCGACGGCGTCTGCGAGCCCGTGGGGGAGGCGGTCGGGGTCGCAGTAGGGCTAACCGTGCCGGTCACCGACGCGCTTGGGCTGGCCGAGCTGGTCGGGGAAGGACTAGGACTGGCCGTAGGCGTGCCGGACCAAGTCGCCGACAGGGTCGGCGTCACGGTTGGGGTTGCGGTATCCGTCGGTGATGCGCTCGGGCTGAAAGTGTCCGTGGACGATGCTGTTGGTGTCCAGGTCGAGGTTGCTGTCGCTGTCGGACTGGTCGAACCCGTCGGGGACGCACTTGGGCTGGCCGTCGGAGTGGCCGTGTCTGTAGGGGACACCGTCGGCGTTGCCGTCCAAGTCGGCGTCGCCGTCGGGCTCACGGTGCTCGTCGGCGAGGCGCTCGGGCTGGCCGTCGGAGTGGCCGTGTCTGTCGGGGACACCGTCGGCGTTGCCGTCCAAGTCGGCGTCGCCGTCGGGCTCACGGTGCTCGTCGGCGAGGCGCTCGGGCTGGCCGTCGGCGTGTCCGTGTCTGTAGGGGACACCGTCGGCGTTGCCGTCCAAGTCGGCGTCG
>Ga0302319_10015320_pt1 | contig 14217 bp, 13 predicted proteins | sample Bog_T0_2_FD_203319 | JGI IMG/M metagenome (GOLD analysis project Ga0302319, IMG submission 203319) | Peat permafrost microbial communities from Stordalen Mire near Abisko, Sweden - Bog_T0_2 | ecosystem: Environmental > Terrestrial > Soil > Wetlands > Peat | place: Sweden: Abisko, Stordalen Mire... | reverse complement strand
CTGGCATGAATATCAGCCGAAGCTTTGGCCAATGCCACATCCAAGCCCGCGCAATAACATCTGGCTTAAAAAGAACCCGTGGTTCGCACGCGATGTCCTGCCGGAGTTGCGCCAGCAGGTGACTTCAGCATTGCGGACGGTTTAATGCCACCGGCGCTTGCGCTGGCGGTCTTTATCATGCTTTCCAATAGTTTCATAATTTAGTATTTGCACGCGGCGCTGCGTAAGTATCAGGCCCCGGTACTCGCGGATTGGGGCAAAAATGATCCGTGTTTCCCGCCGGCCGGCGCGCTCGCGTTCACCAATGACGTACGAGCAGCGGAAGTTCAGCTGCTCGACACCGGTCATTTCGCGCTGGCAGAAGACGGCGACGTCCTTGCGGATTATCTCCGGAAATTTCTTTGTAAAAATGTGAAAAGTAAACCAGCCAAAACCAACTGCCATTCCGGGACGCAGTGCAACCTGTGTCCCGGAGAATTTTCGTGAAGAGGTAAGATAATTTATTCGCGCAGCGTCAAACCATTAGAAAACGATGGGAAACCAAGTATCAATCTTAAGGATTTATGGCTGACAAATTTCTTGAACTCATGGTGACGCCGTCCGTGACACGGGCGCAGGAACGTTATTTTGGCGGCGCGATGGAGGTGCCTGGCGAACGTCCGCGTGATGCGCTCACAGCGGACGAAACAGCCTTCATCTCCGCACGTGATAGTTTTTACCTGGCGACGGTCGCGGAGAGTGGCTGGCCTTACATGCAACATCGTGGAGGGAAGCCGGGGTTCCTGCATGTCGTTGACCCGAATACGCTGGCGTTTGCGGATTACCGGGGCAATCGCCAGTTGCTCACGACCGGCAATTTGTCCCTGAACGACCGCGTTTGCCTGTTCCTGATGGATTATCCGCAGCGCACGCGGTTGAAAATCCTTGGCCACGCGCGGGTTGAGGATGTGCGGAAGCATCCCGAACTGCTTAACTTATTCTCCGGACCTGAGGTTCGGCACAATGTCGAGCGAGTTTTTCTGATTGACATTGTTTCCTTCGATTGGAATTGTCCAAAATACATTACGCCGCGTTATACTGCGGCCGAGGTAGAGGAAGCTGTTTCGCCGTGGCGCAAGCGCATTGCCGAACTGGAAGCCCAACTCAAAAACTGACATGAATCCACGACCGCCATTACCGCCGTTCACCGAGGAAACCGCGCGTCAGAAGGTCCAGGCCGCCGAGGATGGCTGGAACAGTCGCGATCCGGAGCGGGTGTCGCTGGCGTACACTACGGATACCCACTGGCGCAATCGTGCGGAATTCATCAATGGACGCCCGGAGGTGGTGGCGTTTTTGCGCCGCAAATGGGAGCGTGAGCTGGATTATCGCTTAAAAAAAGAGCTGTGGGCATTCGGCGGCAATCGCATTGCCGTCAGGTTTGAGTATGAGTTTCACGATGACTCAGGCAATTGGTTTCGCGCCTACGGCAACGAGAATTGGGAGTTCGACGAGCTGGGCTACATGAAATACCGCTACGCGAGCATCAATGATTTGCCCATCAAGGAAAGCGAGCGGAAATTTCGCGGGGAACGGCCTCATCAACCAGGCTGACAGGCGGTTGCAGAGACCCAACAAGTGGGGTACTTGTTGGGTACATTAGAATTATGGAAATCAAACGATGCGGCTCACAGCCCTCCAGCAAAGGACCCGCTGACTGGTTTACCGGCACGGTGCGAATCGACTCGCCGTTTAAAGGGGCCGATCCGGCGCGAGTGGCGGGAGCGATTGTCACCTTTGAGCCCGGTGCGCGAACTGCCTGGCATACCCATCCGCTGGGGCAGACCCTGATTGTGACGGCCGGTTGCGGCCGGGCGCGGCGTTGGGGTGGTCCGATTGAGCAAATTGGTCCGGGTGACATCATCTGGTTTCCGCCGGGCGAAAAGCATTGGCATGGCGCGGCGCCAACCACCTCCATGACACACGTCGCCATTCAGGAACAGCTCGATGGCAAAGCGGTTGACTGGCTCGAAAAGGTCAGCGACGACCAGTACTTGGCGTGATCAGTGACTTCTCAATAACTCATCCGGTCCAGTTTCACTTTGCCGCGAAAGATCCAGTAGATGCTCACCGTGTAAGCAATGACCACGGGCACGCCGACGCAGGCGATGACCAGCATGATGCCCAGGGTTTTTGAGGAAGAAGCGGCGTTATAAATGTTCAGGCTGTTTTCCGGATTCGGCAGGCTGTAAACCAGGTTCGGAAAAGTGTTCAGCGCGAACAGGGCCATGAGGGTCACGATCGTGGCGCAGGACGAAAGAAACGCGCGGCGATCGTTACCGTGATGAAATTCGCGGGGGATGTTGGCAATGGCCAGCATATTGGCCAGGGCGACGCTAAAGAGCCATGGGTGTTCGCGCACCCGATCCGCCATATGCGGCACGAAGAGCAGGGTGGCCATGGTCAGACTCACGGCGCAAATCACAAAGAAAATGATGGAGCGCATGGCCCAGAGCCGTAGTTTGTCGTGCAACCCGCCTTCGGTCTTCATCACGCCGTAGATGGCGCCGTGCATCATGAAAAGCGCCACCGTAGTGATGCCCACCAGCAGGGGATAAGGCGTCAGCAGGCCCAAAAAGGTCCCGGCAAATTCGCCCTGTGCATTCACCGGTACCCCCCAGGCGATATTGCCCAGGGCGGTTCCGATGAGCAGGCTGGAAAGAATGCTGCCTCCAGCAAAGCCGATGTCCCACATCTGCCGCCACCAGCGCATGGGTTGCTTGCTGCGGAATTCAATCGCCACCGCCCGGAAAATCAGCGAGGCAAGCAACAGCATCAGGGCCAGGTAAAAACCTGAAAACACGGTGGCATAAACATCGGGAAACGCGGCGAAGAGGGCGCCGCCGCCGGTGACCAGCCAGACTTCATTGCCATCCCAGACCGGGCCGATGGCATTGAGCATCACGCGGCGCTCCTCGTCCTTGTTCGTGAACAGGTGCAGGGCGCCGATGCCGAGGTCGAAGCCGTCCAGCACGGCATAACCGGTCAGCAGGACGCCGACGAGAATGAACCAGGTGGTGTTGAGATCAAGGTGCATGGCGGGATTCAGTTTTTGACCGGCAAGGCAAGTTTCCCGGCCGGAATCAAATCCGCATCATCCGGTCCGTGCTGGATTTTCTCGTTCAAGAGATAAATAAAAACCGCGAACAACAAAAAGTAAATAAAAGTGAACATGATCAGGGAAGAGAGGACCACATTGGCCTTCACGACGGCGGACAAGCCGGCCGGGGTGCGCATCACGCCATAGACGATCCACGGCTGGCGTCCCACCTCCGCCGCGAACCAGCCGAGTTGGTTGGCCAGCTCCGGTCCCAGGACGGAGAAAACCAGCAACCACAGCAGCCAGCGGCGCTCATGCAGCGTGCCGTGGTGGAAGTACAAAAAGCCCAGCGCGGAAATGCCGATCAAGGCCACGCCAATGCCGACCATGCCATGGAAAAAGAGGAAGCACGCGGCCACCGGCGGGCGGTCTTCCGGTTTGAATTCATTCAGGCCGGTGACGGGTGTGTGAAAATCATAGTGCGTCATGAAGCTCAAGAGTCCCGGAGCGGAAATGCCGACCACCTTCTCAGCTTTTTCATCCACGTAGCCAACGAGCACCAGTGGTGCGTTCGAAGTTGTGTTGTAAAGTCCCTCGAAAGCGGCGAGTTTGGCGGGCTGGTTTTCCGCCACGCTTTGGGCGCTGAAATGGCCGGTGACCGCCTGCAACAGCGAGGCGCCCAGGGCAACGCATAGACCGGTCTTCAGGGATTTTCGGGCAAATTCAAGGTGTTTCCCGTGCAGCAGGTACCAAGCGCTGACACTGACGACCAGAAACGAGCCGGCCGACCACGCCCCGACAATGGTATGGCTCAGCCGGCAAAGCATGGAGGGGTTGAAAACCACCTGCCAGAAATCCGTGACTTGCGCGCGGGCGTGGAGGCCTTCGCCCACGATGTGATAGCCCGCGGGCGTCTGCATCCACGAATTGGCCACCACGATCCAGACGGCGCTGAAATGCGCGCCGAGCGCCACCATGCAGGTCGAGAAGAAATGCATTTTGCGGCCCACCTTGTCCCAGCCGAAGAGCAGGACCGCAAGAAAACCGGATTCCAGGAAAAAGGCAAAGATGCCTTCCGCGGCCAGCGCGCTTCCGAAAACGTCGCCGACGAACCGGGAATAACTGGCCCAATTCGTGCCAAACTCAAACTCCATGACGATGCCCGTGGCCACCCCGATGGCGAAGGTCAACGCGAAGACCTTGGTCCAGAAGCGGGCCATTTGGTGATAAATCGTGTTGCGCGTTTTAAGCCAGGCGCCCTCCATGAGCACGAGCATGACGCCCAGCCCGATGCTCAGCGGCGGATAGATATAGTGAAAAGCGATCGTGGCGCCGAACTGGATGCGGGACAGGGTTAATACATCCATAATATGTTTAAGAATCTACCTAATACGCCAGAAGACAACCATCTAATTCCATTAGCGCTCCATTGAGAACGGGTCTGCAAACACCACCCCTCGGAATTGCAAGATAGACTTTGGGTCTATAATTTCCAGGAGAGTCCGAAATAAAAGGAGCGGGCATCGCCGGGATGAAAGACCTGGGCACTCTGGCCGGGGACGCCGCCGTTCGCCGCATTGTCGGAAATAGGATCCACCGACGAGGCATAACGCTCGTCCAGCAGGTTTTTCGCCTCGAAGAAGACCGAAATATTTTTGCCGAATTGCATCCCGGCTTTAAACCCAAGCAGTGTGTAGGCCGGAGCATGAAGTGTATTGGAGTTGTCCACGGGATAGGAGGTTAAAATCGATTGCACATTTGGTCCGGCATAAAAGCCGTTCGGTGCTTCATACAACAATTGCGCTTCGTAATCGTGAACCGGCACACCCGCGATGCGGTTATTGCCGAAAGTGGGATCATTGTCGAAATGGAGGTCGGTCAGGGTATAATTCTGGCGCAAAGTGAGGCGGTCGCCGAATTGGTTCTTGTCCTCCTTGAGGAAAATTGAATCCAGCAATCTGATATCCAGTCCGGCTTCAATGCCCTGATTGTATGATTTGGGAATATTGACACCGCCGACCTCCGCGTCGGTTTGCGGATTGAATTCATCCAGCAACTCGTCGCGCACCCAGGAATGGTAGAGGGAAAGTTCCCACTGGAAGCGACCATCCTCTCCCCGCGCCCCGACTTCCGCCGTCCAGGCGCCCTGGGGTTCCAATGGTGTAAATGTCTGACTGGTGTTGGGACCGGAATCGAAACTAACCATATCGTCGAAGGAGGGAGGCTGCCAGCTGCGACTGAAATTGGCGTAGATCTGGTCCTTGTCCGTCAGTTCATAAATCAGTCCGATCTTGGGATTCAGGGTGCGGAAATCCAGTTTGCCTGATTGATGGAGATCTTGCGGGGCGGAGTTGGCATAGGCGTCGTAAAAGTTCCGCACCACATATGCGGCCTGAAGACCCGCGACCAGTGAAAGTTTTTCCGTCAAATAAAGTTGGTTCTGTGCATACGCGACGGCGTTGGCCGACCATTCGGTGTCGTTGCCGGTGGCCTGGCCTGGCGATCCGTTTAAATTGGCGTAGTAGGAATCCACTTCCCTCTCGGCGGTCGGATTGAAGCCGGTGGTGAAGAGGTTGTCGTGGCCGGAAATTTCCGAAGTCGTCACGGAATTAAACAATCCTCCGTAATTATCCGCCCAAAACGCCCCGATGCCCTGGTTGAAATCCTTTGCCGAATTGACGGGGTCCTGAACGTAGAGGTTGGGTTCGTAGGCATTGCGATGCCAGTAATAAACGCCGAGATCGGCGGATTCACCACCGGATTCATAGGCGAGTTTGTCGGCCAGACGCAAGTAGGTCCAGTCTTTGCGATAATTCTCTGCGACGGCATTGGGGTCGGGCTGCTGCGGATCCTGTTGCATTTGCTGGAGGGTCAAGGCGCCGGGCAGTTGACGATCCGTCTGATCCGCGATGACGTAAAAGCGGTTCTCGAGTTGGTGACTGATCTTGTAACCGAAATCACTGAAGAGAAATTGGGTGCTTTCGCGGCTGTGATCGCGATACCCGTCGCGGGAACGGTCGGAAAAGGAGATATAATAGTCAAAGCGGCCATCCACCCCGCCGGAACTGACCTGGCCGCGAAAAAAACCGAAGCTGCCGCCTTCCAGCCGGACGTTCGCCAGCGGGGCGTCATAGCCGGTAAACGGAACAAAATTGACGGCACCGCCCAAACCCAGCGCGCCAAATTGCAAGGCGTTCGCGCCCCGATACACCTCAGCGTACTTGATGGTGCTGACATCGAAATCCTCCAAAATGATCTCGCCGTCGCCCTGGTTCAGTGTCAGTCCATCGATGAGATACTGCACACCGATGGGCTCGTCCTCGGTATATATGCCCGAGCCGCGGATAAAGACCTTGCTCACCTCGACTTCGTTTTCCGAGAGCATGACTAGGCCGGGCGCATTTTGGAACAGGTCTTCCAGGCTGGAAACCCGGCCCTGATACAGTGGTTCGACCCCTTGGACAGAATAGCCACCGGGAACGTGCTCTTTCTTTTCCGCCGCCTGGCTTAAAGAAGGCGAGGTGAGGGATCCGACAATATGGGTCCCGGTGACGGTGGTCGGCGGCAAAATGATGGGCGCGTTGGCACCTTCAAGGTTTGAGGCTGGCTGGTTGGTGGATTGTGCCTGTGCGCTGGTGGACAAACATAGCGCCAAACTTAGCCCGGCGAGATGAATTACAAGCTTCGCATTCATGATCAAAATGCGATTTTTAAATTACCCACTGGTTGGCGCCTCGGTGCCCAAGCCATGATCGGCAGCGCAGCCTGCGGTGCGACCGTTGTCCAAACAAGGGCCACCACCAAGATTATTCCGCAACGGGGCGGCACACTCAAAGTTTATCCTTTGGGCGTGTTGCGGCAAGCCGGATTTTGCCTGCCGGATAGCCGGCAAATCAAAAGCGGTTCCGCTCCGGCTCGCTTCGCTCGCCTTTGCTCCACCGCGAAGCGGATGGTCCCCTGTCCGGTGTCACCTATCCGGTGGGTATGCCCCGAGTCTCGCCCCACCACGGCTGACAACAGTGAAAGGATTCACCTGCTGAAACTGATGGAGGTTCGTGGGGAGGAGGCGCTCTGGTTAATGGGGAGGGCACTGGAACAGAAAATGAAAAGGGCCCCGCTTGCGCCGGGAAAAAACCGGGGGCGGACTGGGAAAATAACTTGCCAATCTGGAGAGCAGGAAGAAAATCAAATAACGTGCGAGCGGTTGTGGGCAAAAAGCCATTTGGCAAATTTCGACAAAGCACAGTGAATCTAAATGATAATCCCAAAAAGGCGGCAAACACTTTCTATGTTCAATCCTGGAAAATGTTATTTGACAGGCTTTACCCTGATCGAATTGCTCGCTGTCATCGCCATTATCGCAATTCTGGCTGCGTTGTTGTTGCCGGTGTTGTCCAAAGTCGAAGGCAAAGCACAGCGAACCACCTGCCCAAACGACTTGAAAGAACTGGCCCTGGTCGTCACCGTCTACGCTCCGGACAACAACGACGCCATGTTGCCAATGTATAGCCCTCCGGTCGACGATGGTCCCTCATGGCAGGACCGGCAGTCCGAGCAGTTGCACAGTGGCAAAAGTTTCCCGTGTCCCACCGACACCAAATCCACCCATTACAGTTTTTGCGCCAATGAAGAAGCTTTTCCCGATCAGACCGATACCAATAACGCCTATTCGATGCCGCCCCGGGTTCTGGCGGGGTTTCGAGCACCGGTTTAATGTCATCGGCTTGGGAGATTTGGGCACGGCAAACGATCTCCTCACCCCGCGGCCTGATACCATCGTCATGCTCGCCCCCGGTTCGGACTTAAAGGACAATCAGGATGACGCAGACAGCGCCCGCCCTTCCGTGCGCCATTCCAACCAATGCGACCTGAATTTTCTGGATGGCCATGTGGAATCAATGCGATTGAACCAATTTTACTCCGGGCAAACGCCTGAAGACAAATGGTTTGACCAGGACGCCGTTGATTAGGCCATGCTGCTGTTAATTAAGTACAATGCATTGATTTGGTGATTAGGTTGCAAATCAATGCCACCTGCTTTACGTTAAGATGGTTATGCAGATTCCAATGTTTCATTGTCGATATTTCGTTTAAGTTTTGAATCCTGTAACCACTCGCTTTATTCTTGCCTTCGTTTTGCTGTCACTGATGGTGATTTCTCTCACCCGGGCTGATAACGATGTTTTTCCCACTGATTTTGACGGGGCCGATGTCAACATTGGCGAGCGTCTTTTTCTAGAGACGCGATTTTCAGAATATTTTTACACAAACTCTCAAGGGGACGCGAATGCAGCGATACCAGGCGATCCGATTGTGGCCACTTTGACCACCACCTCCGGATCGGTGCCGGGCCCGTTTGCGGGGCAGGCCATGAACTGCCGGCAATGTCATCTGGTGGACGAGGAGGGTTACGGCCCGTATGGCAATGTTGCGCTAGGCAACCGGACTTATTGCGACTTTGCCCAGCGCAGTCCGGTACCCTTGCGGGATGACGGACGTTTCCAGACGCCCCGCAATTCGCCAACCCTGGTGGACTCCTTTATTCCACACAACGGCCCATTATTGCTTCATTTGGATGGTCAATTTGCTTCCGCGCATGATTTGATCATCGGGACCCTGACCGGACGGAATTACGGTTGGAAGCCGGGTGAATACGCAACTGCAGTGCATCACATTGCCTCCATCATCCGCAACGATGACGGGCTGGGTTATCTGGCCATGCAGGCTCGCGGCGGACGCTGGCATGTGGAATTACCCGGAGAAACCTCCTACTCGAATGTCTTTTCTGGATTCACCAACTATGCGGGTTCCTATTTATTTGATCCACGGTCTTTGACCGCCGACCTCATATCACCCCAGTACCGGTTGAATATGCGGGATCCGGACACCACGGATGACCAGATTCTGAACACGATCGCCTCCCTGATCGAGGCCTACCTGAGAAATCTATTCTTCTCGCAAGCCACTAACGGCCTCAATTTTGTGGGCGCCGGCACCCCCATTTTCAACGGCTCACCCTATGATGCATTTTTAATAAAGAACAACCTGCCGCAATTCCCTGTTGCCAACGAGACGTCCGGACATTATGTCCAACGGTTGCTGGAGTCAGTCAACCAACTGCAGAACCCGCAATTTGTGACCGATCCGGCCGACGGGGTATTTGAGACGCAAACGCAATTATTCCAATTTGGCGCGAACGAGTTGGCCGGGCTGAAGATTTTTCTGGCCAGCGCGAATGGCAATCGCACATTCCCCGGCAGGAATGTCGGAAATTGCGCCACCTGCCATTCTCCGCCTGCCTTCACCGACTTTCTGTTCCATAACACCGGGGCATCGCAGGAGGAATACGATTCTGTGCATCAGCCCGGGGCATTCCGGGCACTGCGCGTGCCAGGTTCGGACAAGCGCGTCGCCAATTATGATGCTTATTTGCCGCCAACACCCAATCATCCCAATGCCACCGGTAATTTTGAGACACCGGCAAACCGGAACAATGCTGACCAGGCTGATTTGGGATTGTGGAATGTTTTTGCCAACCCGGATTTTCCTGCGCCCCAACCCGGTATTTGGCAGATTGTCCCGCAGATGCTCGGGCTGACCACGCCACAGGTGGAGAATTCTGCGCTGCACGACCGCCGGTTTACGTTTTCCGGCGGGAATGGCGTGCCCGGCAGTATCTATTACATAGTGGCTTCCACGAATCCGGCCCTGCCGGGAACCAACTGGACCGTGATTGCGACCAACACCTTTGACCAAATGGGCCGATTCAGTTTCGATACCGCTGTTCCTTCCGGCCCGGCCCGGTCTTATTATCGCCTTTCGCTGCGCCTGCCGACAGCTGCGGAAGTCTTGCCCCTGACCATTGCCCGTTTCAAAACCCAGACCATCCGCGACCTTGGCCAGTCCTATCCTTATCTGCATACGGGCCGGATGGATTCCATCGAAGCGGTGATCCGGTTTTATCAGAAGTTCTCCATCATGGCCCGTCGGGGTGAGGTGAGAAATGCAGACCCGGAGCTTTCCGGCGTATCGTTAGATGACAGCGCCATAGTGCCACTAGCCGCCTTCTTGCGTTCGCTGGACGAGGATTATACCGATTAGGCTGCAAGCCGGCTAAAACTGCGTGGCCACGCCGACCCGCAAGCAATCCAAATTTATGTCGGGATTGCCCGGATCTTTGCTGGAAGTGTTAACGACATAAGTGTATTTGTGATAGGAGACGTGACCATCGGAAAAAGCGATCTCACCCCCGGCGCTATGTCGCGCCGAGAATCGCCTCGTATAGCCATGCGGCGTGGCGAGATCCGTTTGATTGACATTATCCGCTTCCGCTGGCTTGCTATTTATTGGCGGTGAGTCGCGCTGAACCGGCGTGGGCGAAATGGCTGCGAGCGGGCCGCCGAATCTGCCCGGAATTTCTGGCTGCGAAGTTTGAATCAGCCCTTGCCGCTTTTTCGATTGCTAGCCTGCAGTGTTTGGGCCGGCGTGCGCAGGGGGTACAACCCGGGACAGCAACCGAACGTCTCCTGGAAGGCCTGACTGAAATGGCTTAGGCTGGAGTAGCCCACCTCGACGGCGGCTTCCGTGACATTGAATTTGCCGGACCGCAGCAATTCCGCCGCGCGCTCCATTCGGAGCTGACGAGTGTATTGCGGAATGGTCATGCCGGTGGTGGAGGAAAAAGTCCGGCTCAGGTGAAACGGACTGCAGCCCACCGCGCGCCCGATTTCCTCCAACGTCGGCGGTTCGGTCAATTTTTCCCGCAGCAGTCCGATGACTTTTTCCACCCGCCCGGCTGCCAGCCGATGTTGGCGCTGGCAGAACAATTCCGGTTCGCCGGGGTTGATGAAGAAAAATTCCGCCGCCACTTCCAGAGCCTTGGCCTGATACCAGACCGGTTGCGCCGCCCCCAGCACCGGCGCGTCGCGGAGGCTGGCGAGCAGTTGCTGCTGCCGGCTGGTCAACCGCAACGGTGGCGTGACGGCGGAGTCGGCGCCGGGGCCGGTCACGGCTTGGCGCACGAGTGGATGCAGGGACGGGGCACAATCGCCGAGGTGCCGCCGCAGGAAATCCAGGGACAACTCCACGGTGAGAAACTGGTGCCGTTGGTTGGCGGAACGCCGGGCACGTAAGGGTTGGTCGCCCTGCCGGTAAAATCCGCCGCTCAAAGGAACAAAAACCGCCTCCTGCTTGTCATAATTAACGCGCCCCTCACCTTCGAGGTTGAGGCAGACTTCAATGCTTTCGGGGTGAAAACTCCGGCCCCAGTCAAATTCCTGGTGAGACTTGAAATCATGCCACTCAAAACTCACACCGGCATCATGGACGCTGCCGTGCAAATGCCGCCAGCCGTCGCCGACCGCGCGCCAAACCGGGCGTTCGGTGAAAGGCTCCACGCCGCTGCTCGCAGTCAGGTCGAGAGCGGTGGCGGATGGTTGCGACGGCTTAGGCACAGCCTTAATGTGCCATTTTCCAGAGGGTGGGCAAATATCTTGTCATCCCGGGAGCAAGAAATGTCCAGCGCAAGTCACCATCAGGAAAAAGCAACCGAACGAAAGCGGACAAAAAGCGTTTCTGCCAGGCTAATGCCGTTATGAAAAACAAAAACGAATTCCGCGGATTCACCCTGATCGAACTGCTGGTCGTTGTCGCCATCATCGCCATTCTGGCGGCGCTGCTTTTGCCCGCGCTGGCGGGGGCGAAGGAAAAGGCGAACCGCATCGTCTGTCTCGGCAACCTGCGGCAATGGGGGCTCGCTCTGGACCTTTATCTGGACGATAACCGCCAGATTTTTCCCGATTTCAGCATCGGAAACAGCACGCCCGGCGCTCCCGCCGGTTATGATCAGGACAATATTTACTGGGCCGACCTTGCCGCTTTTGCCGCCAACGGTTATGGCAACAGCGCCTGGTTCAACGCACTGCCAGCCTACGTCTCGCAAAAGGCGCTATCTCAATACGCCGGGAATCCCACCAATTTTGTAAACGGGCGCAGTGTTTTCAATTGCCCCACCGCCACCTTCCTCGCGGCGGAGGTGACGCCGCTGACACGGGTGGCCTTCTGTTATGGCATTAATTTTAAGGGCACCAACGGCCTGGCTCCAGCCGGGATGCCCTTTAAGGCCATGGTGGTGCAGCATCCCTCCGCGTTTGTCTTTTTCTCCGATGACCGGGCTAATTCCGGCGAAACTCCGTTTTATGGGGCGAATCCCTCAAACGATCTCGGCGCCCCGCGCGGTTCACTGAACCATCTTTCTTCGCGTCATTCCGCCGGCGCTAACCTGACCTTTCTGGATGGCCATTCCGCATATTTCAAGTACACTTACCTGGCTTACCAAAAAGGCACCAAGATCGGCGACCCCGCCAACCCGGACATCAATTGGTCCTACGACGGCTCAGCTTCGCAGTAGCGGAGGGCAGTCCGATTTCCAAACGATTAATTTGACGTTTTAGGTAGTGGGATGGAGGAGCGCGCCGGATGATAGACTACAAGTATTCCTGGGCGCTGCCTAACTAGCTTTGCCGGTGGTCACTGACATCTTTTGCTTGCTGTGCTCATATGTAATAACTCTTATTACAGACTTAATCCGCAGTAGCAATCTATCTGCCTCTCCGCCGTTGCTTTTTATGTATGTACAACTTTTGTCGAATTGGATTGCTCCAGCTAATTTAATTGGTTGCGTACTTCGCGGCTGGGGGCCTGTTACAATTTGTCGTTTATCAGCCAATTTTGTTAACAAAAAGTTAGCCTTGTCTATTTTGGGTTTGACAGTTTTTGCGCCTGGTTAGTATTATTTACTCAAGTAGGAGAATTTACCCTGGTAGCTCACAACCAGATTCACATCAAGGTCATGAACGCAAACAGCCATCTGCTAAAACGATGCCTGGTTGCAGCGCTGCTTTTTCAAGCGCTCGCCGGTGGCGGACAGACCGTGGCTAAAATCGCCGCCGGAGGTTATCACAGCCTGATTTTGAAAAGCGATGGCAGTTTGTGGGCCATGGGCCATAATGTTGCCGGCCAGTTGGGTGATGCCGCCAAAGAACTTGCCGTCAATCAGCCGGAACAGATTTTGACCGGAGGCGTCGCGGCGATTGCCGCCGGCTCCCAGCACAGTCTTTTTATCAAGTCGGATGGCAGCCTTTGGGGCATGGGCAACAATTTCGCGGGACAACTGGGCGACGGAACGTTGAACGTTGTTACCGCGCCGGAACAGATTCTGCCCGGTGGCGTCACGGCGACTGCGGCGGGAGATCTGCACAGCCTGCTATTGAAGAGTGATGGCAGCTTGTGGGGAATGGGGGCCAACAATCGTGGCCAGTTGGGAGCCGGTCGTGATAAGTTTCTTGACCGGCCCGAGCGGCTGGTTGGCCTTGGTGTTACCGCCATTGCCGCGGGATTTTGTCACAGTTTGTTTCTAAAAAGTGATGGCAGCTTGTGGGCCATGGGTGACAACAGTTATGGCGAGTTGGGCGACGGTACGCTAACCAATGCCAGCCAGCCCGAAGTAATTATAGCCGGAGGGGTGGTGGCGATTGCCGCCGGCGGTTACCAGAGCTTTTTTCTCAAGCAGGATGGTAGCCTGTGGGGAATGGGCCGAAATGACCTGGGGCAGATGGGGGATGGTACGACCAAGAGTGTCGACCGGCCCGAACAGATTATTCCGGGCGACATCACCGCGGTGGCGGCGGGCGGTTTTCAGACTCTTTTTCTCAAAAGCGATGGCAGTCTTTGGGTCATGGGACAATACGGAAATGGCCCGTCGCGCGATGGTGTTGATCAAGGCAGCCGTCGGCCTGAACAAATCGTTCCCGGCGGGGTTGCGGCGATTGCCGCCGGCACTCTGCACGGTCTGTTTATCAAAAATGATGGCAGTCTTTGGGCCGTGGGGGAAGATCGTTATGGCCAGCGGGGGGACGAGGTTTTTAAGACGGATTACGATTTCGGAAAAATCGAACCAAAACTGGTTGTGCCGGGTCAATCAATCGTCGCGAAGGCCTTGGCCCGCTACTAAACCGGGTCAAGAAAAAGTGCAACCACTCCCGGGTTGGCGTCAGGGTCTTTTTTTTCTTGGTTGGAAGTGGTTGGCACTCAGGGTCAAAAGATTTTGCTAGACAAACCGCCTGTTTTTTGCTGCATTA
>Ga0302319_10015319_pt1 | contig 14217 bp, 19 predicted proteins | sample Bog_T0_2_FD_203319 | JGI IMG/M metagenome (GOLD analysis project Ga0302319, IMG submission 203319) | Peat permafrost microbial communities from Stordalen Mire near Abisko, Sweden - Bog_T0_2 | ecosystem: Environmental > Terrestrial > Soil > Wetlands > Peat | place: Sweden: Abisko, Stordalen Mire... | reverse complement strand
ACGAAACGCACTTCAAACAGCGATCCGTGTTCAGGCGAGTTCCACGCATTGGACACTACGACGCCTTCATCGTCAAGCTTAAGTCCGTGCGTAACGCAGACACTGCGTATACCAAGTGTCAACGCCGCGTTGTCGATTTCACGCGTGGATGCAAGACGCACGCGGTCGCTTATAGCGTACCGCATTATTTCGGCTCCTTCGCCAAGGCGGCTTCGACCAACGTTACGTCGCAACGCAGGCACGGAATACCGAGCGCGAGGCCGTGCGCACATTCATTGTGTCCGCCGTCGCACACCCACACCCACACCCACGGCTCGTACGTTACCAAGCGCAACCGGCGCAGCGCGTCGCGCTCGAGCTTCAGCTCGTTATACAAATCGCGCCAGCTTAAGTTTTTGAGCGTGGCGCGCGACGGCAACGACGGCGTGGGAAGCGCCGGCTCTTTACCGATGCTGCGCTCGGCAATCGCTTCGCACGCCTTGCCGACGCTGATTTCGCCGTCGGCGAGCAACGTGAGAATGTCATGATACGTGGTGGTCAAGTCGGCATAGAGGTTGGTGGCGATGGCGCGCTTCCATGCGGTCATCAATGAGTTGGTGGCCAATTCCAATTGCTCGAGCGAGATGTTTGTGTCGGCGGCGTAGTCCTTTGGATCCGGGTCGGTCATATTTTGAACTCCTTCACGAAGAATGTTTCTGGTAGTGGCGCGGCGGTGAACACCAGCTCTAGCGCTGGAGACTTGCGTACGTAGTCCAATTGCTCACTCGCGGTGGCTGAGTCATAGACACGCTCCGTTACGATGTGCTTATCGAAGTCAGGTCCGAGCAGGCGGCGCAACGACGCCACGGACACGGCGCATAGAAAGTGGATGCGAGACTCCGGGTCTTCAATGGGTGCGTATGATGGGCGTGTTTCGCAGAGGTATGCTTCGCATTCAGCGCAAAGTCCGGACGCTTCCATACAACGTGGGCAACTCATACCAACCACGCACCATTCTCGCACTCAATATCACGCGCAAAAAGTCCGCCGCACTTATAGCCATCGGCGTCGGTTACGTCGTGACCGTCTTCATCGGCCCTGGCTTGATAGCAAACGGCACGCGTGTCCGGGTGCAGCATACGAAAGCGCTGACCGCATTTAACGCCGCGCAAGCCGTTCGGCACGCGCGTCCACATGGTGCGGATGCCGCTCAATGTATTGACTTCCACGATTAAGTGTCTAGGGCACTCCGGCGTGACGGGCTTGGTGGCGACGGCCGCGGCCAACGCGATGAAGCCTCTGCGTGTAATCATTGCTTCTCCAATAGTTCCTTGAGCCGCTCTACGACACGCTCAAGTACGTAAGAACGCGTTTCGATGAGACGTTGATTATGCGACGGCGCGGGTTTGTCAAGAGCGGCGTTGAACGTCCTAAACACATCGTCGGCACCTTTGAATGCATACGCGGCGAGCGCATTCCATTGCTTGCGCGTGAGCGCGAGACGTTCCAGTGATCGATGTTTGAGTGCTATGTTCTCAGCTTTGAGTTGTTCATTCATTGCGGTCTCCTTTGTTCCTTCGCCTTTTCAGATGGTCTTTTGAACTGCTCAGGCCGCTCGGCCTTGTACATTTCAGCGGCTACAACGCTCGAGATTTGTTTACCGGCCACGTCACGACCGATAAGCCAGAACGTGCTGCGCACATTGCCTAAGCGCCCGTTGTTATGCGTCGCTTTGGTGAAGCCGGCGCGATCAAGCGCTATGCCCATGGTACGCAGCGTGCCGCGTTTACGATCATCTGGATCGTACGCCTTGAGTAAATCGGCGGATGTCCATACAGACGGCATCGCGCCATTTTGTCCCGCATATTTGCCGTGCACCGGCATAAGTATTGCGGTGGGGTCCAACTGCAAATCCGCTGCCCACGTATCTACATCGGTTCGGCTGTTGGCGATCATATCTAGTTTGAAGTTCGTATCCGGCGGTTCGGCCGTTGGAGAAAAGTCGCCCATGGACAACTCTACAGTAAGATAATGGAACACGTGCGCAGCGCCGCCTGCCAGCAACCAGTCCTTGAACGCCGTACCGGCGGCATTGCCGTACGGCGTTTCGGGAGCGTGTATGACGAATGTTCTGCGCTCGCCTTGATCCAATGATAAAGCCATAGGATCGTTGCTCGTAAGAAAGAAGTTGGTACAATCGGGAACCTCGTATGCTTCAATGCCTTTTCTGTTAACGCGCACAGTGCGGCTCGTAAGCGTGGATTTAAGATCGCCAGACGTATGCCGCTTGTCATCGAGCGCTATCTCATCACCGACAATAAACTGCCGCGCTTCAGCCCACCCATTGAAGCCGCTAGTAAGATCTTTATTGGTAATCATTGTATAGTTGTCCCCATAAATCGGCTTGAATGTTTCAGCCAGCAGGTTCTTGCCTGTGCCGCCTTTATGGCTCCATACGAGTACACAGCTGAACATCTTGGAGCCAGGATTGCGCAGCGGCCACGCGAACCACCGGCGTAGCCACATTGCATGCGCCGGTTCAAGGCCGCGCGCAACATGCGCAAATAAACGCTCCCATGGGCCGATGTCGCCTTTAATCGGCTCGACGCCCCATCCACGCCACATATTGTAATCGCCATCAGCGGTTATTTGCGACGCGCCGGGCGCGTATGTTATCCTGTTCACTCGCGAGCGGCACGCCCAGCCAAGCCATTCATCCGCAGCCTGCGCAACACGCGGCGCCGCGGCTTCTCCTTTTGCATTGACATGATACTTGAGATACACGCGGTCTTTGTATAACGCGCGCGTGAATTGTGCAGGCTTCATGATAAGTCCGTCTTCAAATCGAACTACGTTGCCGGCCGGACCGCCACCTGACCATATAACTGCCACTTCGCCGTTTAACTTATGCAACTCCAACGATTCTTGCACAGGTTGGGTGTTATCAACCAATGCTTCGTACGCGGCGATTCCATCTGCGGCTATAAAATCATCTACCCCGCGCTTTGTGCCGTCAGGCCCAGAAGTCAAATCGACATCATAAACCACGGCACCGCGCGCGACGAGCGTCGTGGCAAGTCTTGAAGCCGCAAGACGCACTAATGGCTTTGACGATTTATCGCTGTCAAATACGATATTGACACGACGTTCCGTCCAATCGAACGCTTCAAGTTCAGGTATAAGCGGCTGATGCAGTTTCTTACTAGTCCAATTGAATACGCCGCCTAATCCCAACATAAAACGGCCTTGCGAACAGCCGCACGCGGCTTTAAGTTCTCCTTCCGTAATATCTACAACGGTTTGTGTGTACTGCATAACGTCATTCCATGTAACGTCGCGCAGCAATGGCGGCATATAAACGCGCGGCGGCGAACCACCGGCTTGCGTATAACGTTGTTCCGACGGCGACGCAACAGAAGCCCATCCTTTTGACGGTCTGGCTTCAGGCCAAAATCGATAACGATAAAACGTTGGATCTATGGAGCCGTCTGGCTTGAAGTAAGGAATTTTGAATCCAGCCCACGGACGATCAAGCTTCGCCTTTAGCGCCATTTCTTCTGTCATGGGCTCAAGACGCAGCGCCTTGACGTGCTTAGGACCGAGCAGGCTCCTTGACAGTTTTTCCAGCATGGCGGCGCGAACTTGCGCCAGGCTTAGCGGTTGCATTCAGACTCCCGAGTCCTTTAAGCAGTAATGCTTCAACCAACCGGCTAACGTTGATAACCGGCTTCTTCGTGCGTCGTACTTTGTTGTTTTGGGTCACCGCGCGACGCACCAAGCGCGCGGCCGCCGCGCCGACCGCAGGATGCAACATGGCGAACGATACAAGATCCTCGCCTTTGCGTCCGCCGTGATCCTGCGCCAAGCTGCGCAGTGCGTCGTAATCGGCCGGCAAAAGACCCAGCTTATCAAGTGTTGGCGGGCCGACCGGTGGAGCGGCAGGAATCAATTCCGCTAAAAGATCGGGGCGCGCCGCGGCGTCGGCCGCCAGCGCTTTAACCGTGTCATAAAGAACGATTGGAAGCGACAACGTGCATACTAAGCGTGTTCGCAAAGCATTCCTTTCATGTACTAAGTCCTCAGTTCGATGACTTAGCCGTGTAATAGGTTACGTAAACGATTATACCATCGGCCGTCCGGCGACGCCCGCGACTTACAAACGAGGAGTTAAAAATACGACGTAAATCGCCGTATGCGATTGAAAAAGAAGGCTTTATAATGTCAGGTGGCCGGACGCTGACACAGCCACCCTCTAAGTCGTTGAAAATAAAGGATTAACTATCAAACTATCAATACTTTCAAAAATCACCGGATTATATATTTATGAATATACACGTAATATATTACATATCATCTTATGTATTTATACAATATCAATTTAATGTTAGTTATTAGTAGTTAGTTTATAAAGGTAATAAAATCAACAACCTAGATAACTCACATGCAACTAACATAACACGCAAACCGTTGAAATTAAAGCCGTTACGCTAATAGTCGGATCAGGTGTCCCTTCGGGTATTTCTTTTCCCGCCAAAAGGGTCGCTTGTGGTTTATGATTCATTCATACGCAACCGAACCACCTTAGTAACTCCGCGGCGCGCTGGCTCTGGACGGTCGACGCGCCGCGTAAGGCGCTCGACGCGCTTTACGTATCGGCGAACGACATTCGCCGGGCTATAGTCCGCCACGCACCTGGAGCTATCTCACATTGGAAGTTTGCATGTTGTCGCCGCAAGAAGCCGGTCAGTTAGAGAATTGGGGACAATGGCCGAAGTGCGCATGGCATCACCATTGTAAAAAGCGCGAAGCTGTTGAGCTCGTTAAGTCGGGCGAGCATCGATGGGTCGGCGGCGAAGACACGATGTGCAAAAGCCCGGTAACGATGATCGTCGCCAACCGCGTGACTATATGGCGGCCCGTGCAGGCCCACGACTTCGACGGCCGCGCCATCGTAGGATTCAAGACTTGGGGTTTAGCGCCGCGGCGTTGACCTCTTCCACATTGCATCGGCCGCGATCACGGGCGTATCGCCTTTAATGAGCAGAACGCCTTCACCTCACTCGCCGCCGCTGCACGCGCCGCATGCGCAGGAACTCATTCAACCTGCGCATGCACGCCTAATCCATAAGGAGTCTACATGGCACCCGCCAAGAAGCGAGGCGCGCCAGCGTCCGCCGCGGGAGAGCGCCAATGGAAACCTTCCAAGAGAATTGGTAAGCAAAGCACCAAAGCTGAAAAGCTTGCGGTGGTGCACGCAAAGAAGCGGGCCGCGAGCGAAGAAGTACACCTAGCAATTGCCGCGCGCGCGGCCGTGGCTCAAGCATCGCGGCCGCCGCTTCTGTACCCATTCACGGCATACACCGAAGAGCTTGGCGCGCGGATATATGATCTACTGGTCGCCGGTATATCCATTATGAAGATCGCCGAAATGGACGGCATGCCGAGCGACGTTACGATGTTCAAATGGATTGGTGACCCGAAGCACCCATTTTCTACGTTGTACAAGAACGCCAAGCAACTCATGGTTGCGCGCTTTGAAGAAGAGAACCAGCGCATTGCCGACGAGCCGCAGATCGGCGAAATAATCACGACGCGCGAATCGATCAACCCGGTGACCGGCGAACTGCAAACGACGACCGAAGTTAAAAAGTACGACATGCTTGAACATCGCAAGCTGCGCATCGCGACGCGCCAATGGACGCTCTCGCACTTGATGCCGAAGAAACACGGCCATCACGCGCAGCCTGGCGGCGACGCGCCGAACGAACAACTTAATGCTTTGTTCGCGGCGCTGAATGCTGGGCCGAAGGAATGAGCGCCGCGGTGCAGCCCATTGAACCGATCATGAAGCCGTTCGGACGCAAGGCGCACGCGTTCATCACGCGTCATCCGAAGCACGACAAGAAGTACACCATCGCAGAGGGCAGCGTCCGCAGCAGCAAGACGTTCATGGCAGACGCAAAGGTCATCGTACAGTATTCGCAGTACGAAGTGCCTGGCAAGCGGTTCATCGCCGGAGTGAGCAAAGACTCCGTGATGCGCAACATGCTTCTCGACCTGTTCGCCATCGTCGGCCGCGACGCTTACAGCTACAACATGCAGACCGGCGAGCTCTGGCTCTACGGCAAGCAATACTTCGTGGTGGGCGCGAAGGACGAAGCATCGTATAAGAAAATCCTCGGTTCTACCATCGGCGTATTCATTGGCGACGAGATTGTAGAATTTCCGAAATCGTTTCTTGCGCAAGTGTGGATGCGCATGTCTCCGGATGGCGCGCGATTCCTCGGCACCACGAACCCAGGCAATCCTTACTGCTATCTCAAATCGGAAGTCATCGATTCGCCGGACTTCGCAAGCCGGCTTGAAGTCATTCACTTCACGCTTGCCGACAATCCAAACCTCAGCGACGAAGCAAAGTCCGATATCGTCGCTTCGCAGTCCGGCGTATACAGGCTGCGCTATATCGACGGGCTCTGGGTCGTCGCCGAGGGCTCGATATACCGTGACAGTTGGGACGACAAGCTAAACACGTTCGACGAGCCGCCGCTCGGGCTTCTCAGCCCCGGCGGTTATGCCGGCCACATCGATCATTGGTACGCGGTCGATCCCGGCGTCGACCACGTACAGGCACACGGCGAGTTCTACGATGACGGCCGCATAATCTGGCTGACGCGCGAACAATGCTGGGATTCGCGCGCGGAACGTAAACAGTTGACAGACGGTCAATATGCAGACATGCTCGAAACATTCGGCGCGAAAGGCTGCGAGGTTCGCCTGCCTCCGGAGGCCGCATCGCTGCGCGCTGAGCTCCTCATGCGCGGCTTTTGGGTCGTCGATGCGGACAACGCCGTCAACGAAGGCATTCATACCGTCAGCACCATGCTGGCCAAGCGGGCTTTCCGTATATCCAAGACCGGCGCGCCGCGTACTTACAAGCGCATTCCTACTTACGCTTGGGACGACAAAGCCGCCAAGCGCGGCGAAGAAGAGCCGAAGAAACAAGAAGACGACGAATGCGACATGGTGCGCTACGGCCTTCACGGCAAGGTACCGGCGTGGCGCGTGTACGGAACGGGAGGTTGATGGTGGCGTTTAAGGTTGGCGCGAGGGCGAAGGACGTACAAGATCCGGAAAAGCCTCATACGTTTCAAAATTACTACGCAGCGGGTGCGTGCAGGTTATGCGGTAACGGTAAGCGACATCCGCTTCATAACCCGCCCGCGAGCGACGCCACAGTGCTCCGCCGCAGCGTCCGGGACCGCTCTGCGGCGTCCGACGCGCTTCGTACGGCCTTACGGTCGTACGCGAAAGACGAACGCGCCACGGATGGCGCGGGGTCTTACGGCTTCGCTACGTTGCTCGCCGTTCTTCTCGCCTGGTACCGCGCGCAGCATCTGCCGCCGCAGGACTACGATCTTGAAACATACCAGCCTGCGCGAAAGACATTCTGAGTTCCTCCTGGGCGGTTGGAACCTGAGAGACACCGACCGCCTTCTTTTTACATCGGAGCCAAATGCGAAACTTCAGAGTAACATTGCATGACGGCGTGCGGCACATCGTTCGCGCCGTCGATTTTCACCGTCCATGCGAGTCAATCAACGGCCGGTGGGAATTTCTTGACGCCGACGACAAAGTGCTGTGGAGTTGGAACGCCGAAGAAGTTTCATCGGTTGTCGAAGGCATTACTTTGATGGAGGTTGCACGTGCCAACTAACAAGCGCGACGACACGCAAATTATCGGCATCACGGATTTGAAGCGCGCGGCGGAAATCAAAATTCCAGACCGCTACGCAGACCGTGTGAAAGAAGACCGCGAGGCGACGCAGGCAGAATCGCTTGCCGCCATCGAACACGACCGTTGCGATAAGCCCATCGCCGTCTGGCTCAGCGCGCAAGAACTTGGATTGCACGTCGCCAAGCACGGCACGCCGCACGAGTTCAACCAATTGTTGCTCAGGAAACTGCGACACGCCGGAGCGCCGGTCGAAGGCTCTGACGCTGGGTTCTTGCGCTTGGCGCATGGCGCGGTCGCTAAAGTGAAGCCCGACCCGTTGCTGCATGAAATGGGATGGCGGTACATCTGGTTAAGCGCCGAGTACGTGTCGGCGATTGCGAAAGGGGTGAAGTGATGCCTGTATATTACGTCATAACCAAAACCGGGAATAGGCACGAGATTGAAGCACCCAACGTTCGCACCGCCACCATCAAGGCCGAACATGAGTTCGGCCCACAAAACATTGCCATGGCTCCGCAAGAAAGCATGAAGAAGCCCGCCACCGACCGCGCCGCGTTGCACCGCGCACTCGACGCAGTGCTTGATGGCGCGAGGGCGAAGTAGTTCATCGTGTCAACCAAACTCCCACCGCTCGGCGGTATACCGAAGCGCCTCATTCACGATTATGAAGCCGGCATCGCCAAAATAACCAAACGCGTTCTGCCGCCGAAGCTCGCCGATAAAACGCCTGAGCAATGGTTGGCCGAAATCGCGGCGCGCAGCCAGCAAGCCGACATTCACGAAGCGTCGAACTGGCTGGCGCGCAAAATGGTACAAGCCGTAAGCGCCGTCAACATGAAGACATGGCGCCAAGCCGCGGCGAAGCACATGCGCAGCGCGAAGCTTTACAAACTGCTGCGGCAGGAACTGCAAGGCGCGACCGGGCGGCGAGTGAGGCAACTTGTGAAAGACAATGCCGAGTACATTCACTCGCTTCCATTGGTTCAAGCCACGAAGCTTACGCAAGAGATTGCGAAGGCTACGCAGCAAGGCGCGCGGCCGGCCACCATCGCCAAGATGATGCGGACCAGGTTCCCCGAGTTGCTGCGTAGCCGCGTGCGGCTGATTGCGCGGACCGAGTCGCAGAAGGCGTCGTCCGCGCTTACGCAGGCGCGTGCCGAAGACCTTAGCATTCCGTGCTACGTATGGCGTACGTCGAAGGATGCGCGCGTTCGTCACAGCCACGACATCATGGAAGACGTGATTGTGTTCTGGGACGATCCTCCTTCGCCTGAAGCGCTGGCCGGTATCCATTCAACGCTCGGCCACTACAATGCAGGCGATTCGCCGAACGACCGCTGCTATCCTGAACCGCTGCTTACGCTCGGCGACGTTAACTGGCCGCACAAAGTCTACAGTCATGGCGCCACTCACATGATGACGCTGCAGGCATTCAAGAAACAATTTGCGAAGTACAAAATCGAGGAGGAAGTCACAGCATGACGACGTTTGAATTGGCGATGAAGGCCGTAGCGCTTAGTACCGAGTTCACGAAGCTGCGTGTCATGGCGCTTGACGATAAGACGGAAGCTGCAAAGCAACTGCCGAACGTCGCACGGCGTTTCAAAGAATTGAAAGCCGCGGCGCAGTGAGCGCGCGTCCCTGTTACATTCGTCAACGCGCGGCCTGTGCGCTGCGTAAGCTTGACAAGCTCAATGCCGTCGTTCTCGATTCGCCGCGCAAGGCACCTGCCAGCCGCGTCGTAATGAACAAGCTCCAAGAACTTACCGCGTACATCGATTTGCTGTGCGCGCCGAACTTAACTGAAAACACACCAAAGGAGAATGCAGCGTTATGAAGAAATTGCTTACCACGCTGGCGGCCCTCGTAGCACTGGCGCTGCCTTCTACAATCTTTGCCCAGACGTATACCGCCAATGCAGGCATCAGCTTCTTTACCGGCTCCGTAGCCACCGCGACCGTCGTCAGCGGCAATGTGCGGCTTCCCAACTTCTCTGGCGCCGGCACTCTCAACATTACCGAGAGCGGCGTTACCGGCTCGCCGTCCGGTTGCACCATCGTATTGAAGTATCAGCAGAACAATGCGACCGTCGCGACTTCCGCCATCAGCACTACGAGCTTCACGCCGGCGACCGGCGCGCAGCAGTTCTACATCGTTCCGACCATTGCGCCGACCGGTGACAGTTATACCGCGACTTATGCGTGCTCTTCGACATATCCTACGGCCGGACTTATCAGCGTCAGCTTCAGCCCGACGCAGACCGAAGTGCTTGCAAATGTCAGCGGCGCCGGCGACCCATGCAAGAATCCGTCGGCGGCCACTTCATCGGTCGTTATCAACACGAGCGGCGCAGGCACTACGCAGTTGGTTGCGGCAAGCGCGGGCAAGGCCGTTTACGTTTGCCAGGCCACCTTCTCCGTATCGGCCACCACCGCAACTGCGGTGTTCGAGTATAGTACCGTAGCCAGCTGCGCCTCCGGCACCACGGCGCTTACCGGCGCGATGGGCGGCGCGGCGAATACGCAAATCACGATGGGCTGGGGCGGCGCAATCGTCACCGCGCCCGCCGGCAATGCATTGTGCATCGTCAATGGCGGCACCGGTACGCAGACCGGCGTACTTAGCTACGTGCAGCAGTAACATTGCATGGCTAACTTTAGCGTGCTGTATAACAGCGACAAAGAAGTCGAGGCGGCGGCGTTGGAGTACTTCTCTCCCGCCGCTTCGGCTGTGCGCGCGGCGCTGCGTTCTACGCTCGACAGAACGCGCATAGTCGTCGACTGCGGCCACCGCGTACATCCGAAACCTACGCTTGACCAACTTGACAGGAGCCGATAATGCATTACAAGAACGGAAGAGAAGCAAAAGTTGGAGACTTAGTTCGTGGGCGCGGGTACAACGTGAAACATGAGATTATCGGCCGCCTGATCATGGCGCGGCCACATGAGTCGGCGTGCAATTGTACCGTAGCTTTCGTGGGCGTCAATTCAGGGGTTCGATTCACGGCGTACTTGGCGCCAGAAAATGGCGACTGGCTATCCTCGTCAGACGTGCAAGTTACGGCGTCTCTTGAATATGGACAGTTGGATACCTTTGTTGCGATTGATCCGAACAACGGCGATGTTCTTTTGCCCACGTCGCCAACCGCTTAGCAAGGAGACCGACAATGCGGCGTCTTACGCAGCAGTTCAAACCTGTGAGAACGCCGCGCCGCCGCATTGAGGCACGACTCGGCGACACCATCGTGCTAGGCGCGTTTGAAATAGACACGGAAATACTCGCCATGGTGCTTGATTCCGACGTGCGTGGGTTGTGGGCGTTTCTTCAGGACAAAGACGGGCGCGTGCAACCGACGCTGTTTACCGAAGAACGAGTAATCTGGCTTGAACCGAAAGACACTGAACTCGGTATCGATTAAGGAGGCGAGCGCGTGGCTGTAAAAACGACAATGAAAAAGCGCTCGCGCGTTAAGCCTAATTTCGCCGAACGCGATCTTGGCATTCAAGGCCGCGGCATAGAGCTCGCGCGCATCGCCGACTTTTTTTCTAACCCAGCCGCGCGCACCGGCTTCGGCACGACGAGCTTAGAGAACGGCACTCAATACAACATCGAACGCTGGTCACTTAATTACTGGGCCGTCATGTCGATGTTCGAGGTTAGCTGGGTTGCTCGGCGCATCGTCGAAGCTCCAGCGCAGGATATTGTCAAGACGTGGCCCACGGTGCTCGGCGACACGGACCCAGAAGATACGGCAAAGATCGACCGCATCATTCGCAAGACGAACACCAAGAACCAAGTGCTCGAAGGCCTGACCATGGGCCGTTTGTTCGGTGGCGCTGGCGCGCTCATCGTTATCAAGGGACACGAGAAGAAGCTCGACGAGCCGCTTGACCTTGATGAAGTAGAGCTCAACAGCTACAAAGGCCTGACGGTGTTCGACCGCTGGAGCGGCATCACGCCGTCTAGCGAAGTATGCAGCGACATCGACCGTCCGCTTAACTTCGGCCTGCCTGAGTACTATGAGTGCCACGGCAAGGACGGCGCTTCGTTCCGCGTGCATTCAAGCCGCATCATTCGCTTTACCGGTCCCATGATGCCTGAGCCGGAGCGCTCGGCATATAGCGGTTGGGGCATGAGCGTGCTCGCGCCGGTAATGCAATCCATTGTTAGCTACGACAACGTGAGCTACAACGCGCTTAGTCTGAGTTATCGTGCGCAGATCATCGGCATGCGCATGCCGGACTTGGCTTCGCTGTTGTCCGGACTTGGCGGGCCGCAGGGCGCTAATCAGGCGTTCGCGCAGCGCATGGGCGCTGTGAACGAAATGCTCTCGAATCAATCCCTCGTGCTTTTGCCGAAGGACGGCGAGCTGAGCAAGATCGACTATAGCTTCAGCGGGCTCTATGAGCTCATTCAAGCTTTCCAACTTCAACTTGCAGGCGCCGCCAAGATGCCTGTCAGTCTGCTTTGGGGCCGCACGCTGAACGGCTTGGGCCAGGCCGGCGACGGCGACGAGCGCATCTATGAGAAGACCGTCGCGACGGAAGGCAATACGTCGCTGCGCCCGGCACTCGAGAAGCTGTACCCGGTAATCATGGTCAGCGAGCTCGGTGAAGTGCCGGACGATATGGATCTTGACTTCCCAAGCATCCGCGTGCTGACTGAGCAAGAGAAGGCGGAACTGGCGAAGAACACCGTGGACGCGGTTACCGTTTGCATCAATACCGGCATCATGACGCCGCGGCAAGGCGGCACCGAAGTCAAGAAGTCTGCAGCCACGACCGGGTTCGGCGGCAGCATTACGGACGAAGCGCTAGAAAAGTTGAAAGACGAAGTGCAGGCAGAAGGCGAGCTTGGCGAAGGCCTGTTCGGTGAAGAGGGCGGCAAGACGCTCGACCCGGCCGGTTCGCCCACGGCCGCTCTGAAGGAGACCGACAAACTCGCTGAGGGCAAAGGCGCGCCGCAGAAACCGGAGAATGAAGACAACGAAGACGACGAGGCAAAGGCCGCAGACTATGACGACGACGGCTTGCTGCGCGATCCCGACGATGTAGCGCCGGTGGCTGAGGTGCACGACGCCGAAATGCAAGTGCCTGTAAAAGTGCGAAATGCGGCTGGCGTCGCTGTGGGTTCAGTGACAAAAGAAGGATTCGACTTTATCGCTAACTTTTACGCGGCGGCTGAATCGTTAATGCCAAATGTGCAGTACAAAAAATTCTATAAATTTGAAGCGGCACAACGATGGGTGCTGAACCGCGATGCGGCGCTGCGCACCACCGCGCACGACGCCGACGGCCCGTCGCGCGGCGAGCTTACCGTTCACGGCCTGCCGCTTGTCATCGAGACTCGCAAAGGCGAAGAGCGCCACGGTCGTCCGTTGCCCTACCACTACGGATACATCAAAGGCATAGACGGCGCGGATGGCGATTCAATGGACTTCGCTCTCGGTCCGGAGCCGGAATCCACTTGGGCCTATGTATTCGATCAGCGTCAGTTGCCGCCGCGCAAGAATTTCGACGAGCACAAGGTATTTCTCGGTTATGCGTCGATGGACGCGGCGCAGCGCGCTTTTGCCGCCGGCCATGATCGCGCTCATCTTGTGTATATGGACGTGACGCCAATGCAAATCGATGAACTGAAAACGTGGCTGAAGAGCGGTGACCACTCGAAACCGGTCGGAGGAGTGAGTAAATGACGACGCGCGCGGAACTTCACGCGGCGCTCGATGCCGTGTGGGATGCACGCGAGTCGCGCAGGCGCGCGCTGCACAAAGTGCTTGACGCAGAGTTCAAAGAGTCAGAACATCCGCGCAAGGACGATGGAAAATTTGGCAAAGGTTCTGGTGGTAGTAGCGCGCTGAAGTCGTACGCATCGCGCGAAGAGTGGCCTGAGCATATCAAAGCATTGAAAGTGCCGCCTGCTTGGACCGACGTAAAAGTCGCGGACAATCCGGACGCGTCGGTGCAGGCTGTGGGCAAAGACGCAAAAGGCCGGGCGCAGTCCATTTACAGCAAACGATTCACCGACACGCAAGCAGCATTGAAGTTTGAGCGAATCGCATCGCTTGAAAAAGACATGCCGATGATCGATGGACAACTCGCCGAAATGCGCAAGTCGAAAGAACCGGGTGTGCGTGCGCACGGTGACTGCATCACGCTTATCAGAGAGATGGGCATTCGTCCTGGTGGCGAAGAGGACACAGGCGCGAAAGTCAAGGCGTATGGCGCATCAACGCTCGAAGGCCGTCATGTCATTATCGATGGTGGTGACGTGCGGTTAAAGTTCATCGGTAAGAAAGGCGTGGCGATAGACTTGCCGGTCGAAAATAAATCGCTGGCTGCGATGTTGAAAGCGCGTGCCGCTAAAGCAGGAACGAACGGCCGCGTATTCGATGGCGTAACCAGTTCTAGCCTGCTGTCTACCATGCACGGTGAACTCGACCACGGCGGCTACAAAACGAAAGATTTGCGCACGCACCTAGCCACGTCTACCGCACATAAGTT
>Ga0302319_10015318_pt1 | contig 14217 bp, 10 predicted proteins | sample Bog_T0_2_FD_203319 | JGI IMG/M metagenome (GOLD analysis project Ga0302319, IMG submission 203319) | Peat permafrost microbial communities from Stordalen Mire near Abisko, Sweden - Bog_T0_2 | ecosystem: Environmental > Terrestrial > Soil > Wetlands > Peat | place: Sweden: Abisko, Stordalen Mire... | reverse complement strand
AACGTCGGCGACTACGCGGGCGCCGTCGCCATCCGCCGCCTTAACCGCCGCGAATATCACAACACCATTCGCGACCTCCTCGGCATCGATTTCAACGTCTCCGAACTCTTCCCCACCGATGGCACCGGCGGCGCCGGCTTTGACACCAACGGCGAAACCCTCTTCGTTCCGCCCCTCCTGCTCGAACGCTACCTCGAAGCCGCTCAGGAGATTCTCGATCGCGTCATCGTCACGCCGAACCTCTCAAAGACCCTCGCCGCGGCCGAACTGGTGCCCGCCGCGCCCGGCTCCAAAACGCGTGAACTGGCCCCAGGCAACGCTTTCACCGCCACCGTCTCCATCTACATAGATGGCGACTACACCATCCGCGTCACCACCGAACGCAAGGACGGAATAGGCAAGCTCGCCCTCAAAGTGGATGGCGCGGTCACGGGCGTTCCGCTCGTCCCGTCGCAACCGGGCGGCCGTGGCGGCGGTGGTGGCGCAGGACGTGGCGCAGCCCCCGCCACCACGCAGGCTTTCCAGGTTCAAGTCCGCCTGACGCGCGGCCTTCGCTCACTAGCCATCGAAGCCGATACCGCGCCCGTCCCCGTAATCAGCCTCGCCGTGGATCAAAAGCCCGTCACCCCGTCGGCCGAAAAGCTCGCACTGCACTATCGTCTCCTCGGTTCCGATCCAGCCACCGCCACCAGCCCGGAACCGCTCCAGGCCCGCCGCGCCGCCGAACAAGTCCTCCGCGGCTTCATTCGCAAAGCCTACCGCCGCCCCATCGAAACCGCCGACGTCACGCCGCTCATGAAACTCTATGACCGCGCAGCCGAACGCGGCGATCCCTTCGAAGAGCGCATCAAACTCGCCCTCAAGGGCGTCCTCACCGGCCCCGAGTTTCTCTTTAAGATCGAGCACCGCAGCGACAAGCCAGGCATCTACCCCCTCGGCCAATACGAACTCGCCACGCGCCTGGCATACTTTCTTTGGTCTACAATGCCGGACGAAGAACTCACCACCCTCGCCGCGCAGGGGCGCATGCAGGACCCCAAAGTCCTCGCCGAACAAGTCGACCGCATGCTCGACGATCCGCGCTCCGACGCCTTCGCCTCGACCTTCATCGGCCAGTGGCTCGGCACGCAGGATCTCGGCGGCCGTGCAGCCCCGATGCTCACCGAGCTGAATACCTACTACACGCCTCCCGTCGCAGCCGACCTTCGCGCCGAACCCATACTCATCCTGGAACGCATCCTCGGCGAAAACAGAAGCCTCCTCGAACTGATCAATGGCAACTACACCTACCTGACTGAGCGCCTCGTAAAGTTCTACCAGCTCGAAGATAAGTTCCCCAACTTCAAAGGCAACCAGCCCCAGTTGACCACGTGGCCGGACGACAAAAGAGCGGGCATCATGAACCTCGGTGCGGTCATGGCGATCACCTCGCACTACCGCCAGACAAGCCCAGTGCTGCGCGGCGCGTGGGTGCTGGACACGCTGCTCGGAACGCCCGTGCCTCCGCCTCCGCCGAACGTGCCCGCGCTGCCCGCCGTGAAGTGCGACGAGAATTGCGCCCAGACCGCGAAAACGGCAGTCGCCATGCGCCAGGTGATCCTGAACCATCGCGTGAATCCCGCCTGCTCCGCCTGCCACAATCTCATGGACCCGATGGGCTTCGCTTTGGAGCACTTCGACTGGACCGGCCGCTGGCGCGACACCGAATTCGACGGCTCGAAGATCGACACGACCGGTGCCTTGCCCTCTGGTGAAAAGTTCGATGGCGCGGCGGAACTCCGTCAGGTTCTGCTCGACAAGAAGGAAGATTTCCTCCGCCAGTTGACTGGCAAAGTTCTCGGCTATGCATTAGGCCGCAGTTTGCAGGATGGTGATAGCTGCACAGTCTCAAAACTGGCCGACGCCTTACAAAAGGACAATTACAAGGCGCGGACCCTGATGCGCGAAATCGTATTAAGCGTGCCTTTCCGCAACTATCAGGGAGGCAAGGTAGCAATGGAGGCAGCCGCCCCGCCACCCCCAAAACGACAAGTCCCCATGGTGGTGAAATGATCGGGCACATGTCCGCGCTTCCGTGGGCGACTGGACCCGCGGCGATAGCCGCGGTCTCCCGCGGGCAACCGCAACGCGTGGATCCGACGGCACCCCCGTTTACCGACCGCGACTGTAAAGGAGCGGTACCCGAATGACGGATGGACGGCAACCCCTTCTGCTCCGGAGTGCCCTCTGGGCCCGCAAGGGAGCGATGTAAAAAATCGCCGATAATGTAATCAAGACAGGAGACTAAAAATGGCCAAACGAATTTCAAGAAGAACAATCCTCCGCGGCGCAGGCGCAGCTCTCGCCCTCCCGTGGCTCGAATCCATGGCCCAGGCCGCGCCCGCCAAACCCGGCTCCCTGCAGCTCTCCGAGCCACCCCTCCGCTCCGTCTTCATGTACATGCCCAACGGCACGGTACCCGAGCACTGGACCCCCGCCGGTGACGCCGAAAACTGGGAAATGACTCCCGAGCTGAAGCCCCTCGAAAGCCTCAAAGGCGACTTCATGCTGCTCGAAAACCTCTGGAACGCCAAAACCGTCGGCCGCAACGGCCACTGGCCCAAAGTCCCCGCATGGCTCTCCGGCGGCTACGTCGAGCGCACCTCGGGTGACGATCTCGATTCCGGCGGCACCTCCGTCGATCAGCTCATGGCCCAGAAGATCGGCGACCGCACCATGCTCCCCAGCTTCGAGCTCGGCCTCGAAGCCACCCGCACCGGCATCGATACCGCCGGCGGCGGCTTCGCCCGCATGTACGGCTCCTTCATCTCCTGGCGCGACCCGCACACTCCGGTCCCCAAGGAAATCATTCCGCAGCTGGCCTTCGATCGCCTGTTCCGCTCCAACAAAGCGCCGGTCATCTCCAGCGTGAATCCCGACGATCCCGCTCTCCTCACCTCGCTCCAGCGCGACGAAACCAGCGTGCTCGATCTCGTCATGGAACAAGCCAAAAGCCTCCGTCAGTCCGGCAGTTCGGGCGACCGCGTCCGCCTCGACGAATACTTTGAATCCGTACGCTCCGTGGAGCAGCGCCTCGAAGCCTCGCTCCGCCCCCAGAAGCGCTGGATCAATCAGGGCAAGTTCCCGCTCGATCGCCCCGGCCCCGGCATCCCGGCCTCGCGCCCCGAGCACATGAAGCTGATGATGGATATTATGGTCCTCGCGCTCTGGAGCGATACCACCCGCATCGGCACCTTCATGACGGCCGACGCCCAGACCAACGAGGACTTCTCCTTCCTGCCCGGCGTTAAGGGCGGCATGCACTCCATCTCGCACCACGCAGAGGATCCCGTTCGCAAGAAGATGTACGAGGCGTGCGTGACATGGCACGTGGAACAGGTCGGCTACTTCCTGAACCGCCTGAAGAGTCTCGATGAAGGCGGCACGTCGTTGCTGGATAACTCCATGGTGATGTTTGGCTGCGGCATCAAATGCGGCAACCTCCACCTGGAGCATGATCTCCCGATAGCCGTTGCGGGCGGAGGCAAAGGCACTCTGAAGCCGGGCCGCCGTCTCCGGTTCGCAAAAGAGACGCCACTCTGCAATCTCTATCTATCGATGCTGCACCGCATGGGCATCGAAGAAAAGAGTTTCGGCGACAGCACTGGCCAACTGGCAGGCCTCGGCTAATGTGGAGCGGGTTGGCAACCTGCGGGCCGATTGTGAATTGGCCCACGCGGGGCGAGCCGCGCCAGGCGCCGCCGACTCAACCGACCAAATATCACGCGCACCTATCTAACAAATCTTACTGAGCCGCGACCGTGAGGGAGCGGTACTCAAATATTGAGGGGAGCACCAAAACGCAAATGAATAAACTAACAACCTACGCAGCCAGCCTCGCACTCGCTGGCGCAACAGTAATCCTCCTCGCCCAGCCCCCAGGTCCACAAGGCGCCCCCGGCGGGTCAGGCTTCGGCGGGCGCGGCGGCAGTGGCCGGGGCGGTGGTGGACGCGGCGGCAGCGGTCGTGGCGGCGGTGGCGGCAACATCGCCCCGCCCGCAGGCATGGCCCCCAATTCCCAATACCGTCTCGGCCCCGATTCCATGCCGCAGGACGGCGTCCCCAAAGGCGAAATCCAGGGTCCGTTCCACATCGAGAGCAACGTCTTCCCCGGCACGCAACACACCTATTGGGTCTACGTTCCCGCCCAATACGATCCCAAGGTTCCCGCAGCTCTCATGGTGTATCAGGACGGCCAGGCCTTTAAGGACGAAAACGGCGATCTCCGCGCTCAGAACGTGATGGACAACCTGATCTACCGCAAGGAAATCCCCGTCATGATCGGCGTCTTCATCAACCCCGGCCGCACGCCGGAGCAACCCGAGCCCACGCCCGCCAACTGGGGTGACGGCACCACCAACCGAGGTAACGAATACAACACGCCGGACGACAAGTACCCGCGCGTCGTGACCGAAGAACTGATGCCCGCCATCACGAAGGTCTACAACATCTCGAAAGACCCTGAGATGCACGGTATCGGCGGCTCCAGTTCCGGAGCGATCGCGGCCTTCATGGTCGCCTGGGAGCGCCCCAACGATTTCCGCAAAGTGCTGAGCAACGTCGGCAGCTTCACCAATATCCGGGGCGGTTATGTCTATCCCGAACGCGTCCTGGCCAGCGAGAAGAAGCCCATCCGCGTCTTCCTCTGCGATGGCCGTAACGACAACCGCAACGCCGACCCCAACCGCGACTGGTTCTACCAGAACGTCCGCCTGATGAAGGCGCTTACCGCGAAGGGTTACGACCTGAACTACTCGTTCGGGATGAACCTGCACGGCCAAAAGTTCGGCGGCGCGATCATGCCGGAAATGATGCGCTGGCTCTGGCGCGACGCGACGAATCCCGACACCGATCCGAACAACATGGTGGAGCGATCTTTCAAGGGCCCGGCAGCGAAATAGCGGCACGGAATATCGAGCAGGAGGGGAGCGCGGCAACGCGCTCCCCTTTTTATTTGAGCCTGTGTTGATAGGGGGGGGTAACTGCTGGGGTTGATGGCCGACGGGTTGGGGAGGAGACAGGAAAATGAACAAACGGATTTTGGTCATGGCGCTCTTCGCCACAATGAGCGCATCGGGCCAGTCAACCCTCGTGTCGCCGAATGCCAACGCCGCCGCAGAGGGTGTCGAGGTAGATGAGTATACCTTCGGAGGAAACCCTGATACGGTCCAGTGGCAAATCCCGGGATCTCAGCTGACAGGGATGACGGGCGACCTGATCACCGCACTGGGCTTTCGTATGGCAGCTGGCCAGGGAAGCGCGTCCGGGGATACGTTCTCGTCGTGGGATCTGGAACTGAGCGCCGCTGCCAATCCCTTCGGGAGCTTGAGCGGCACGTTTGCCAACAATATCGGTGCAGGCGGCGTCACGGTGTATGACGGGAGCCTGACGGTCTCCGGTACGGGCGGCTCCAATCCCTTCTTTCTGGTGGACCTAACGACGCCCTCCTGTATACGGGAGGGGACCTTCTGATGACGCTGAACGACTCGGGGGGCTCGTTTAGCTCATTCTACCTGGACGCAAACAGCCATGATTCCAACGGCGACACGGACGGGGGCGCTGCCAACCAAACCTTGGGGACGGCTAACTTCTTCAACTATCCGATAACGGAGTTCCAATTCGTACCGGGAGGATCGTCGCCGTCTGCACCCGAGCCAGCCACACTCGGCCTGTGCGGCCTCGCCCTTCTGGCCCTCGGCGCAGCCAAAGTCCGCCGCCGCATCTGACGGCTGCATCTGCGCCCATCGGCGTTCATCCGTGGTTAAAGGTTTTTTGAGTCACAGCTATTTTCGCCTGTGAAACCAATAACTTACATATATAGCTCCGCGCCGCCGTGCTCTACTATAGGCGGTGATACCCTCAGCGACCACATCCGCCTCGGCCCCGGACCGCAAAAGCAAGAGGCCGATACCCGTTTACCGGGTATCGGCCTTTTGCTTAATCGCTACTGAGTTCCGGTTAGAACTGCAACCGGGCCGAGAACGCCATGATGCGGGCGCCAGCCGTGCCGGTGGGCAGGCCAACAGCCGTTGCATTCGACACCTGATTGGTGGTCGGGTTAAACGTAATACCCGTGTTCATTCCGTTGAATTCCGAGTGATTGAACACGTTATACGCCTGCGCCTGAATCTTCAGCACGCGCTTTTCGCTGCCGAGCGGAATCATCTTGGTCAGGGTCATGTCGAAGTTCGTGATGCGGGGGTAGGAAAGAATACCCGAACCACCGCCGGCATTGCCGAGCGCCGGGGGGCCGACGATCGAGTTGTTCGGTCCCGTCGCCAGGGCCGGCATCGCAAAGACATTCGGATTAAAGTACGTGCCGACCGGAACATTCGTCAGCGGATTGCCCAACACCTGGCAACGTTGGCCGAGATCGGGCGTACCCGTGTAACCACCGGTCACACCGGCGGCACCCGAGGTCAGACCGCAACCCGGATTGAACGGCGCGCCGCTCTGCACCGAAGTGATTCCGGAAAGCTGCCAGTGATCCGTAATGTAACCCAGGCCCTTGACGCCAAGCGCCTTGGCGGGACCCGGAATGTCGTATGAGTAGTTGATCTGCAGGTTGCTGCGGCGATCCGTGCCGATGCGGCCGTAGTTCCATGCCTCATTCGTCGGAGTGCCCACACCGGTCAGGACCGGAGTATAGCTGGTGGTTCCCAGAGCCTTCGAGAACGTGTACGCGCCACCTATCGCCAGACCGTGAGAATAACGCTTGTTCACAGTAGATGTCAGCGCATTGTAGTTCGAGTGGCCATAGAACTGATTGACCGTGATCGAACCATATCCGGGGTAGATCGTACGCTGCAGGTTGGTGTTGAGATTGTTGCTCGTGCTGCCACCGGTGGTGGGATCGAGGTTGGCCCCGTTGAAAGGCCAGCCAGCGCCGACCGGGATGTAGTTCTCGTCATAGGTCAGGTGTTCGTGATAGACATACTGCAGGGTGTAGCCGAGGTCCACCACAAGGTTGCCGCCGAACGTGTGCTGCAGGCCCGCGCTGGCGCTCTGCACGGTATCCCACGGCACATTGGCCGGGTAAACTGTCGGAGCGATCGGGGTGACGCCCGCCTGGCTGCTGAGGGACGGAACCGTTCCGGTGTTCGCCGCCGAGATTGCGCCGAGCGTCAGATTGCTGACACCGACGTTATAAGCGATCGGCGCCTGCCCGGACAACCCGTAGTACTGATTGCCGTCGAGGCGGTTGTAGAAGATTCCCCAACCACCGCGGAAAGCCGTCTTGCCATCGCCGAAAACGTCATAGGCGAAGCCGAAGCGAGGAGCCGCCACCAATGCCTGCTGGTGATAAGGAGCTTCGTTGACGCCATTGGGTCCGAGCACCTGCATACCGGATGCCGGGTTGCCGGAGTTCGGAACCAGGTCGCCAATCTGCGAACTGGCCACTGTGGCTCCGGTAGCAGGGTCCCGCGCTACCAGAGTGTTGCCGGCGGCGCAAACTGCCACGCCATTCGAACAGTACGGCACATAGAGGCGTGCCTGCGAAGACTTCGAATAGAGGCTCGGATTGAAGTTCTCGTTGGTGAAGTTATTGTCTTCCTGCGGAGACTGGTGATAGAAGCGAACACCGAGATCGAGGGTCAGTCTGCGGTTTACCTTCCAGTTGTCCTGAATGTACTCTTCATAATTCTGGTACACGAAGTTAAAGGTAGTGGTTTGATTCCACTGGTTGTAGCTCGCAACGTTGCCCAGCAGCGCATTGGCCAGACCGTCGCCGCTGTTCAGGAACGCAGTGGAAGTCGACGCGCCAAAGCTGTAGGCGCCGGCATAGTTCCGGTACGATCCCTGGTACTTGGTATTGAACTCCACATAGATCCCTGCCTTCAGAGCATGATGGCCAATCACCTTGCTGATGTTGTCCATGTAGTACCAGGTCGGGTTCGTGGCAATTTCCTGACCCGCGGCGGCGCCGGTGCGGCCGTAAGACATCAGGTTTCCGGTCGGCAGACTGCCAAAGCTGAACGTCGGCAGAATGGTCGGATTGGCATAACCGTTGATCCCCTGGGAAGGGTCGGTCGGAACAGGGAACAGCGTGGGGATGTTCGGAATCAGCGAGCGTGCTTCCGTGGCGAAGTTGTCGGTGGTGATGTACGTGTACTGATCCCAGTTATAGGCGATCGTGGTTTCATTCACCAGGGTCGGAGAGATCGTGTACGTCAGAGTGCCGGAGTCGCTGTGGCCTCCGTTCGGGTGATTGATGGGGCTGATACCCTTCGAACCCAGGAGACCGCCGACGTCGCTGCTGAACTGCACGCCGTCGTACAGATTGTACATATAGTCGGCGTCGTTCAACCAGCGGACATAACCGCTCAGCTTGTTGTTGATGTAAAGATCGGTGCGCGCCACGCTGTTGAGGCGGGGGTGGATAGCGCTCGCCTGTTCGAAGTAGTTCACCACGTTCAACTGGTTGGCCAGGACCGGCGTGAAGTTAGGCAGCGGGAAGAAGCCCAGCATCGCCTGTCCCACCGGATTCAGGCGAGAAGTCGGAATCGCGTTGTTGGCAAACTGAGCATTGTTGTTAGACGGATCCAGCAGCTTGATCTGCGTGCCGTTGTTGTTAAAGGTCTGCGAGAAATCGCCGTTCCGCTCGAGGGCCGTCGGCGTATAGACCGATTCCGAACCGCCCGATACGAACTGGCCGGTGCGTTCCTGCGACCAGAAGAAGAACAGTCTCTTGCGATCCCGGTTGAAATGCTTGGGGATAAATACCGGGCCACCGATGCTATAGGTTTCCACGTTGTAACGGTAGGGCACGCGCGGTGTCGCGGCGCCATTCTTCAGCGTGTGGTTGTTCGCCCACGTATCGGCGTTGAATTCTTCATGCCGGTGATTCCAGGCAGCGGTACCGTGAAATTCCTGCGTGCCGTTCTTGGTGACGACCGTGATCTGGCCGCCGGAGTTGTGTCCGAATTCGGCCTGGAAGTTCGAGGACAGCACCTTCAGTTCCTGCACGGCGTCCAGGTTCGGCTCCACCTGGAGCGATGTGTTGGAGCCTGTGTCCATGTCGGTAACGCCGTCCACCGTGAAGTTCAGCGCGGTGAAACCACCGTTGATGTTCATGCCGCTGATGGCGCCGTGGCTGGTAACGTCACGGCTGGCGGTGTCGATGACACCCGGGACCAGACGCACATAACCGAACAGATCGCGACCCTTCAGGGTAAGGCTGTCCAGATCGGCCGAGTCTACGGTCTGCGACTTTTCGGAACTCTGGAGCTGCACGGCCGCCGCTTCGGCGGTAACCGAGATCGATTCCGAGGTTGCGCCGAGCTGCAGGATCATCTTGCCGGCGTTGTGAGTTTCTTCGGCCGTCACCACGATACCGGTTTGAGTTTCGCTCTTGAAGCCAGGCGCCTTAACGACCACATTATAGGTACCTGGTTCCACGTTCGTAAAGCGGTAGGTTCCGAGGCTGTCGGTAACGGCGGTGCGAACACCGCCCGTATCGGCGCTGTTCAGGGTAACGGGTGCGCCGGCAACAACGGCATTGGCCGGATCAACCACAGAACCAACGATCGCACTCGTGACGGTTTGAGCAAACAAGCTTGCACTGCAGAGTACAAGCGCAAGTATCGCGACAAGGAATTTCTGATTTTTCATATTATTTTTCGTAGAGCACCTATGGTTTTTGGAAACAACAACTTACGTCGAGTCCGAGGCCAAAAGAGCAACTTTGGTGACGATATCATTGTTGCGCTGGCATGTCAATCGTCTATTTTTGTAAAGACGGCGACTTTAACGTTGTTGGCGTGTGTTTGGGGCCTGCCGGAGGGGCCATTCCGGCTGAAATCATGTATGGTCCAGTACCGCTTCGATCATTCTGGGCCCATGCTGGCGCATCGCCGAGGCAAACTGGCCGATGAACTCGTCCGCGTTGGCCGCTCGCGACGCCTCAACGCCAAACCCCTCGGCGAGCCGGACCCAATCCGGCGCCGGACGGGTGAGATCGAGCATCTCATCGGCACGCGGACCCACCGCCCCGGCGCCCGTTCTGGCCATTTCTACATCCAGAATCCGGTATCTGCGATTCGCCAGGATCACGATTGTCACGTCTGATCGCTCCCGAGCCATGGTCCAGAGCGACTGCAGGGTATACATCGCGCTGCCGTCTGCTTCGAGAGCAACCACCTTTCGATCCGGGCAGGCGAGCGCCGCTCCCAGGGCAACCGGCAGGCCCTGTCCGATCGAGCCACCCGATACCGGGAGGTGGTCATGCTTCGGCGCGCCGGCCAGATGGGGCCAGATCTGTTCGTTGCAGGATACGGTCTCGTCGGAGAAGATCGCGCCCTCCGGGACCAGCGCCCCGACTGCGCGACCGATGGCGGAAGCACTCAGCGCCTCACCGTGAGGCAGCGTCGGGCCGATTCGGGCGAGAACTGTACCTTTATATGCGCCCAATTCTTCGGCGAGCAACTCAAGGGCGCTCACACCATCCTGATCTTCCCGGGCAAGGATGTCGAAGCCGCAACCCTCGGGGGCAAGCGTCGAGCGCAGACCCGGATAGCCGAAGAAGGAAACCGGAGGCTTTGCCTCCACCAAAATCAACCGCTCAAAGCCGCCAAGCAGTTTCTGCGCCGCCTCAGGAAAGTACGGGATCCGTTCGGCCATCGGGACATCGCCGCCGCGCGCCATCCTGCCGGAGTTTCGATTGGCGAAGACGCGAGTGCCGGTGGCGGCGCGAATCCGGTCGGCTGCGCGGAGGCCCCGTTCCTGCAGGGCCGTGCCGCTCAGGAGCAAACCAACAGACCTGCCGGACCGCAGCAGGGCCGCCGTTTCGCGGACGCGATCGCTTGTGGGCAGAGACCGGACCGGTCGAGACGCCGCGCTCCCTGGTTCGCCAGCCTCGCTCCAGGAAAAATCGGCGGGCACGATGAGACTGGCTACTTGCCCTGGCGGTCCGAGGGCTGCGCAGACTGCTGCCGACGCGGCCTCACCCATGGCCGAGGCGCGCCCAAGCGTCCGCACCCAGCCCGAAACCGGGCGGGCGAAGGCCTCGATATCGGCAGTCAGGGGCGCGTCGAAACCGAGATGCTGCGTGGAATGTTCGCCGACGATGTTGACCACGGGAGAGTGAGCTTTGCGCGCGTTGTGGAAGTTCGCGAGGGCGTTGGCAAGGCCGGGCCCGAGGTGCAGCAAAGTGGCGGCCGGCTTGCCCGTCATCCGCGCGTAGCCATCGGCTGCGCCGGAGCAGACGCCTTCGAAGAGTCCGAGCACGCCGCGCATGCCGGGAACGCGATCCAGCGCCGAAACGAATTGCATTTCGGAGGTGCCGGGATTCATGAGGCACAGATCGATTTCGTTAGCCAGCAGAGTCCGGAGGAGACATTCGGCGCCATTCATAGGTGTCGTTATCTATCAGAACATTGCGGTGGCGGCAGTCGGCTTACCGGGCTTTCGGGCGTAGCCGTCGGCCGCGCCGGAGTCACGGGTGGCTGCCCATCGCATCGTGACGTTGGCGATGTTGCGCACTAAGTGCGTTTAGATAAGCTATCGTCATATGCGAATGCGCGAAGGCAGAGTGGAAGGCAAGGTAATCGTGGTGACGGGCGCGGCCCAGGGGATCGGTTTCGCCTGCGCACGGAAGCTGGCGGAGGAGGGTGCCTCGGTGGTGCTCTCCGACATCAAGAAGGCTGAAGGCGAGGCGGCCGCGGGGCTCATCGCGGCTGAAGGGGGCAGCGCCCATTTCATTGCGGCGGATGTCACGAACGAATCCGATTGCGCGGGCCTGATGGATGGAGCCGCCGCGAAGTACGGCCGCATTGATGGGCTGCTGAATAATGCGGGCTGGTATCCGCGCGCCACTCTGGAGCAGACGACTTCCGAGTTTTGGGATCGGATCCAGAACGTCAATCTGCGGGGGCCGTTTTATTGTTGCAAGCACGCCGCACCACATCTGCGGGCGGCGGGCGGCGGCAGCATTGTGAATGTGGGCTCGCTGAACGGGATCCAGGGTCTGCCGAATCTGGTGGCCTATTCGGCGGCGAAGGGCGGACTGCTTTCATTGACGCGCACGCTGGCCGGAGCATTGGCGCACGATCGCATACGGGTGAACTATCTGATCCCCGGCTGGGTGCTGACGGAAGGCGAGATTGCGCTGCACGGGAAGAATGGCGTGACGCTGGAAGCGTTGAAGAAGCAGGGTGAGACGCTGGCGCTGGGTCGTCACCAGACGCCGGAGGATTCTGCTTATGCGGCGGTTTACTTGCTGTCGGACGAAGCAGCGCAGGTGACGGGAACCATCCTCAATGTGGACGCCGGCGGGAGTACTTTGCCGGTGCAGCCGGGCGCACCGTACCTGGGGTAGACCGTTATGGCCGCCGCAACGAGAATTTTGTTCTCGTAACGGAGCGGCGGCGGCCATGACGAGCGGGGATACCAAGGGGCGGCAGCCCGGCGGCAGCCCCTTGTCTAGACCGTTATGGCCGCCGCAATGTTCAACCCACAAATAGTCTACTGCCAAACAGCCCTGGAGTGTAGTGCCTGAATGGTTGCGCGCATCGGATCGTAAACCGGGGGCCATGGAGCGTACTCGCATTCCGCCAGCACCCAGGAGAACGCGGCTATCGCCGCGTGTCCAGCCGCCCTCGGACGCGCCCTAACCCTAACGCGAGAGCAGATGCCGCTCCCATTCAGGAATGGTCTTTGCGCCACTGCGCGTAGGTGAGGCGGGGGAGATCGAAGCGGTCCGTGGTGCGGCAATAGACCGAAGGAGAGCCGAGGCGTCCGATTGGGGAGAAACCGTCAATGTGGGATCGCGGGCCGACCAGGTGGTCCGCGACGTGGAACATGACTACTTCGCCGATGACGAGAGTGTTGGCGCCGACAGGCTGGGCGCTGTGGAGTTTGCACTCAAGGCTGACCTGGGTTTCGGCGAGGCGCGGAGTGGCGATGTGGACGGAAGGCGCGGTGTGCAGGCCGGCGGCGGTCAGCTCACTTTCATCGGGCGGAAAATCGGAGGCCGAGATATTCATGGCGTCGAGCAGGTCGACGGTCACCATGTTCACTACGAACTCGCCGGAGGAGCGGATGTTGGCGGCGGTGTCTTTTGGTTCACCGGTGTCGCGACGCCCGATGCTGAGGACGATGTAGAGGGGGTCGGCGCCGACCGCGTTGAAGAAACTGAAGGGGGCCAGATTGACTGTGCCGGTGGGGTTCAGGGTTGTGACCCAGGCGATTGGCCGCGGGACCACAAGGTTGGTGATCAGCTTGTAGTTGTCGGCTTTCGTGTGGAGCGCTGGATCGATTTGCATGAGGTGCCGGTTTGCCCAGTTTACCGTCGCGGGAAGTTTTAGGGCAAAATGGAACGATGACTACTACACGTCGAGACCTTGCGCTCCTGTTGCCCGCGCTGGCAACTCTTGCGGCCAGCCGTTCGCAGGCGGCCGATTTGCCTTCGCTGAAGTCGGTGACTTACCGATTCGAAGATTTGCCTTCCAAGCCGAATGGGAAGAATGTTTCGCATGCGATTTTCGATGGGCTGCTGCATGGCGGATTTCGGATTGAGGCGCATGAGACGGAGCTGGGGCCGGGCGGGGAGCCGCATCCGCCGCATCATCATGTGCATGAAGAGATGATGCTGATCGTGGATGGAGCGCTGGATTTTACGGTGAATGGGAAGACTACGCGGCTGAATCCGGGCGGGATCGGGTTCGCGGGGTCGAACGATGAGCATGGGGTGAAGAATCCGTCGGGCGATGCGCGGGCACGGTATTTTGTGATTGCGTTTGGGCCGGTTGGGTAGAGGGAGCGTTTGGCGGATCTCGCGTTTGGCGGATCTCGCGTTTGGCGGATCTCGCGTTTGGCGGATCTCGAAGGATGAGTGCAATCCAATTGCGCCCGGTCTGGTTTTCCCCTGGGCGCTGGCGTACCCTGAAAGAAGGAGTGAAGAACATGGCAACAGCAACACTGGACTGGTCACAATGCTCCGCCGTGGAGAGTGTCCCCGGCAGGCGTAGCGGCGCGTGGGTTTTCAAAGATACTCGCATGCCGGTTTCGGCGGTGTTTGAAAATCTTCAAGACATGAGCGTTGACGAGCTGGTGGAGGAATTCGGCGTCACGCGGGAACAGGTTCAAGCGGTACTCCAATTCGCGGCGCACAGCACCGAAGCGCCAGCGCCCCGGTCCTGATGCTGGTTTTGTTTGACCATGGCACGCCGAATTCCTCCA
>Ga0302319_10015316_pt1 | contig 14219 bp, 10 predicted proteins | sample Bog_T0_2_FD_203319 | JGI IMG/M metagenome (GOLD analysis project Ga0302319, IMG submission 203319) | Peat permafrost microbial communities from Stordalen Mire near Abisko, Sweden - Bog_T0_2 | ecosystem: Environmental > Terrestrial > Soil > Wetlands > Peat | place: Sweden: Abisko, Stordalen Mire... | reverse complement strand
GTTCTGCACCTGGGTTTGGCTCACGCTTTGCGTTTGCTCTGTTTTAGCTGGATCGACAAGGACGGCTTGACCGTTTACCTCGACCGTGTCTGTGGTGGCGCTGACGGACAGCTGAAAATCGACGGTAACGTTTTGTCCAACACCGACGGTGAGGCCTTTGTTATCGATCTTGGCGAAGCCGGCTTTCGATGCCGAGACATCGTAGAGGCCGGGCTGCAAAAACGCCGCCGAATAGATACCGGACTGATTGGTAGTTGTGTTTCGAGTTTGGCCGGTGGCGGTGTTAACGATTGTCACTTCTACGGCGGGCACAACGGCGCCGGAAGGATCGGTAATAGTGCCGCTCATTCCGCCCGCGCCGGCGGTTTGAGAAAAGGCAGGAAGGCAAAACACGATCAGAGACAGCGCTAGCAGTTTCTTGTGAAGCAAAGTTTCTCTCCTGAAGACTTGATGAATTGGAGTTCCAGCTACGGGGGAGGAACAGAGGCTTTTCTCTAGGGTGTCCTGAAACGGTAACGGATGTCAAGTTACAGTTTTGTGAAGACGATATTCCGGATAGAGGCCCAGCGGCAGTTTACTCGTGGAAGACGGATTTGAGCTTGTCGAAAAGGCCTTTTTTGGGCTGGCCGTTTTTGTCTTTTTGAGAACTTGCATCGGGCGCGGGAACGCTCTCGAGCGGTTCAGTTCCGGGCGGCGGAGGCGGCGCATTTTGCGCGCTGGGGGGAAGGCCATTGGGACTTGGCAACGGCATGTTCCAGTCTGTGACAGAAGTGCCGCCGGCATGCAAAGGACAGAACTGCGTAGGTGCGGTTCCATCTAGATAATATTCATTGCGAAGAACATTCGCGGGACAACCGCTGGTGGCTAGTTGACCCGAGCCGCTATCGATTTGCGCGGTGACGATACCGCTAGGAACGTTAAATTGCGAGACGTTGCGGTAAGCGCGATGTTGATGGGCCTTCTTCATAAACTCTGCCCAGATGGGCATAGCCGCTTCTGCGCCCTGCATCTTGACGTCTTTGTAATCGTCCAGACCAACCCACACAATGCACAATAATTTGGAAGTAAAGCCGGCAAACCAAGCATCCTGTGACGTGCCGGTTTTGGCGGCCGCAGGCAGGTTAAAGCCATAACGGTAAGCGCCGGCACCCGTACCAGATCGCAGCACTTCCTGCATGAGACTGACCACCAGAAAATTGACGCGCGGATCAAGCACGCGCTTCGTTTCCGCTTCAGAAGTCCAAATGTCTTTGCCTGATTTATCGACGATGTGCGAGATTAAGCGCGGCGTTACCATGACGCCGTCGTTGGCAAAAATAGTGTAAGCACCGGCCATGTCCATGGCAGTTACGTTATAAGTGCCTAACGCCATAGACGGCGTGCCACGGACATTCACTAAACCCGCTTTGTGAGCAAGATCAGAGACATTGTGATAGCCCGCCTGCTCCGCCACTTCAATGGCAGGCACGTTCAAAGATTTTGCGAAGGCCGTGCGGAGGGTAACGGGACCGGCCCAATTCTTGTGCATGTCATGCGGGTTGTACTCTTCGCCATTCCACATGAAAGTTTTCGGGTCGTCATCCACAATAGACGAGGTGGTCATCATGTTCGGGCTATTCGACAACCCGCCATTCAACGCCTCCGCATAGACAAAGGGCTTAAAAATACTGCCCGAGGGACGCTCTGCTTTGGTGTGATCCAACTGGCTCATCCCATAGTTGCGGCCACCGATCAACGCTTTCACTTCGCCGGTGTGCGGATCGAGGCAAATGAGGGCAACCTGGGGAATTTCAAACGGTTTCCCGCCGTTGCGTTTGCTGAGCACTTCATCAATGGCCTTAGTGCCGTCGGCTACAGCCGCTGCCGCATCGCGTTGCAGATCTAGATCGAGTGTCGTGTAAATGCGCGAACCGGATTCCTGAAAATCGTGATCGCCAAATTGATCGGCGAGCTGTTCGTTCACGTGGTCGGCGAAATAGGGAGCGTCGGTGGATTCAATCCCCTGCTTGGTCACAACCATCGGAGCATTAACAGCTTCGGTATATTGCGCTTGCGTGATCTTGCCGTTATCGAGCATCAACTGCAGGACAACGTTGCGGCGGGCCTTGGCGCGATCGGGCCAGCGGAAAGGATTGCGCGCGCTGGGCGATTGACACAATCCGGCCAGTGTGGCGGCTTCGGGCAAAGTCAGCTGCTTAATATCTTTGCCAAAAAACGCCTGCGCGGCTTCGCCAAACCCATTGATGCCGAACGAACCACGCCGACCGAGCTCAATCTGGTTGGCGTAGTATTCAAAGATTTTCTGTTTGGTGAGTTTGCGCTCCAAATGGATAGTGATGAGCAGCTCTTCCCATTTGCGGCCGACCGTTTTGCGCGAATCGAGGAAGAAATTCTTGGCAAGCTGCTGGGTAAGAGTGGAGGCACCCTGAACACGGCTACCGGCGCGCATATCGACCCAAAGGGCCTTCACGATACGAATGGGGTCGAAACCCGAATGCGAGAAGAAGCGCTTATCCTCTATCGACACGACGGCATCGACAAGCACTTGCGGAATGTCTTCATACTTGACGATGCGCCGCTTGGAACGGTTGGCGTCGAACATGGCGCTCAAGACGGCAGGTTCGAGCGAATATTCGGGCCGAGACGAATTATCGCTCAGCGCGATGATGGAAACAATTTTATTGTCCTGAATACGTAGGACAGCCGGTTCCGACTCGGTTTCAGACTGCTTGCCCGGAAAGATTTCAATGCCATCGGGCCGGAGATGGTACCAGCCATAGGGATTGGTCTTGGCATCTTCTTCATAGCCGCTTTCGTTGAGCTTGCTAGCGATCTCTGCTTTCGTAGCGTCATCGCCCACACCCACCAAGCGCGGCGCGGCGAACAATACCGACGAATTTGGAAACGGCCCTTTTTCTAACTTGATATCGGCCAGGTTGGAATATTTCACGTAGCTATAAGCCACGAACCCAATAAGGATGGCTACCATGCCGAGCAAACTAAAGAAGATGTAGCGGCTGACGCGAGCGTGATTTAGACTCGGGCGGCTTGAACGGGGAGCGCGGGAAGTACGGGCACGAGGAGGGCTGCTTTTCGGTAGTTTGATACGTAAAGGCAAGGGTGTAGTGGCCTGGGGAAGAAGAATCGTCTCTCTGCTTTGACGCCCGCTACGACACCTTGTTACTTACGGGCTTGATAATAAGATTCTAACTCTTTCCAGATGTCGCCGTCGTGCGGATGCCAGTCGGGAAGCTGGCGGCCCGTGATTTGCAAGTCTTCAATGGTAAGAGTGCCGTGGCCGTAAGGGCAAATGCTTTCAGTGCGCGGACGCCCCAGGAGTGTTCGACCCCAAGATCCGGTGCTGACGGGCATGATTAATTTGTGTAGACACGTTCGGCAACGCCGCCGCTGATCTAAAACGATTAGTACGAGTACAGCCGCGTCTAGATGCCAAAGAGCCAAGACCAGGAAGGTAAACGGCGCATCATGAAGAAACAACGCCTCTTCCATGCCCGGTGCTTGCTGCGGAATCGGGTAGAGATGAAGGATGCCATACTGCAAGGCAATCATGAGTCCACCGCCCACGAGTAGTTTCGCTAAGAAGTAGAGCCAGTATTTCATCTCAGACAATTGGACTCTCCTCATGACAGCGGAGTTGCTTTAAATCGGAATTCGTTTCAGCTTCGGACCAGATTCTTGGCCAGGAAGATGAGATTGGCTGGCCGCTCAGCCAAACGCCGCATAAAGTACGGATACCATGCATCGCCATACGGCACATAGAGCCGTAAGCGAAAGCCTTGCGAAACCAGTTTGCGCTGCAAATCGCGTCGTATGCCATAGAGCATCTGAAACTCAAAACGTTCACGATCGAGTTTTTGTTCCCCTATATGACGTAGCGCTTCGTCGATAATCCTCTCATCGTGACTGGCGATGGCTGGATAACTTCCTTCATTGAGAAGGAGCTTCATGAGCTTGATGTAATTGGCGTCAACATCCGCTTTTTGCTCAAAGGCGACTTCGGCTGGTTCGCGATAGGCGCCTTTGCAGAGCCTGACAGGAATTCCCTTGGCGGACAATTCGCGAATATCGGCTTCTGAGCGGAATAAATAGGCCTGAATGACGGCGCGCACGTGGCCCGGGAAGACTTCCTGGATGCGGTGGACGAGTTGCAGAGTTTCGTCGGTGTATTCGCTCGATTCCATGTCGACTTCGACGCGGCTGTTGATGGAGCGCGCGCGCTGAGCCAAGGCCAGGACATTGGTTTCGCAGATTTCACGTGAAAGATCGAGGCCGAATTGCGTGAGTTTGATGGAAACGGTGGCCGGGAGTTTGGCTGCTTCGATTTCAGAAAGGGCGGCTAAATAGGCATCACGCGATTCCGCTGCGTCTTCGCTAGATTCGACGTTTTCACCGAGGCAATCGAGTGTGGCCAGCGTGTTGTCGGAGGCCAGCTTCTTTAGAACAGCCACGCCATCTTTAAGTTCGGGACCAGCCACGAACCGTTCGGTGAGCTTGCGGGAAATGGATGACGTTTCCATCCAGTTGCGAAGCCAGGACTGCTCAGACAGGTAAAGCAGAGAACTGCGTAGCATGTCGTCTAGACTTCATCCTAGCGGAAGGAAAAGAACCGTTTAGGGCGGCTAGGCGAAGACGGCATAGCTGGCATAGGCTAACCCGGTGCCGATGAGCGCGCCGACAACTACGTCACTAAGGAAGTGCATGCCGAGCAAGATGCGCGACACAGAGACGCTTAGGGCGCAAAACAAAAGCGCCGCAGTAAGAAGAGGATAGAAAAGACTGAAGCCCACCGCCACGGCAAACGCAGTGATGGTATGGCCGGAAGGAAAAGAAAACCGATCTGGCGGCAGAAGCGTGGCCCAACAGTGCGGCTCAATTTCGCAAGGACGTTTGCGCCCGGAGATTTTTTTGACAGAGGTAAAGACGCCCACACCGACAAGCGCCGCCGAGCCGGCCGAAGCAGTGGCGGTGAGCCGCTCTTCGCCGCCAAACAGCAAAACGGCCAGACCGGTTATATACCAGAGCCAACCATCGCCCGCGCGGGTGGCGGCGATAGCCCACAGACGAACCCATTTGGGCGCAGGCCATTTATTGACCTTGCGCATGATTTTGTGATCGCGCGTGGCTATAAAATGGAGCATGCTTTGATGGGCCGTCATACGGATGGCCCTGTACACCAGTCTACGTGAAATAGCATCGCTATTGTTCCTCGTACTTCATTTGTACGGTCCAAGTGGTTACAACGAAATGACATTACTATAGATGTTGCGCGAAAATTTGAAGCTCGACCTGATTTATTTCAACGCAGGCGGTGGGCATAAGAGCGCAGCCACGGCTTTGGAGAGCGTTATTGGCACGACCCGGCATTCGTGGCAGGTGCGTTTGGTGAATTTGCAGGAGGTTTTGGACAGCCTCGACATTTTTCGCAAGATTACGCACATTCGGCTGGAAGACATCTACAACTTGGCGTTGGCTAAGGGGTGGACGCTAGGGTCGGAGTATCTGTTGCCGCTGATGCACATGGTAATTCGGCTGTATCATCCGGCTCAGGTGAAACTGCTCACCGGTGTTTGGAAAGAGCGCCAGCCGGATATGGTGGTTTCCGTGGTGCCGAACTTCAACCGGGCGCTTTGCGAGAGTTTGGGCAACGCACTTCCGAAAGTGCCGCTAGTGACGATTTTGACGGACATGGCCGATTATCCGCCGCATTTTTGGATTGAACGGCAAAAGCAATATTTAATCTGCGGGACGGACAAAGCGGTGGAACAGGCGTATGCAGCGGGCCATGATCCTCAGCACGTTTTCAAAACGAGCGGCATGATATTGCGGCCGCAGTTTTATGATCCGCAGTTGAAAGACCGCGGCGATGAATTGACAAGGCTAGGGCTAAACCCTGAATTGACGACTGGCATGGTGATGTTCGGGGGCGAAGGATCGAACGCGATGGAAGAGATTGCGGAGAAGCTGGGCAACAGCGCCAGTAATTTGCAACTGATCATGATTTGCGGGAAGAACGAAAAGATTCGCGCGCGCGTGGCGGGCCTCAAAACACGGAACAAGATTCACCTGGAAGGGTTCACGAAAGAGATTCCGCATTTCATGAGCCTGTGTGATTTCTTTGTGGGTAAGGCTGGGCCGGGCAGCATCTCTGAAGCGATCAAGATGAAGCTGCCGGTATTTGTGGAGCGCAATGATTGGACGCTGCCGCAGGAACGCTACAACACCGAGTGGGTGACGGAGCAAGGCGTCGGCGTGGTGCTGGAAGACTTTAAGAACATTGAACGCGCCGTAAGTGGGGCCTTGGCTAGCGGTGCCCTACATCATATGCGGGCGAAAGCGGCAGCGATGGACAATCAGGCCGTATTTGAGATACCGGAGATACTCGCGGAAATTGCGGACGCCCACAGTTAGACGGGTAGCGGGTTTCTTTCGGTAAACTGCGCTTGATGCCAATAGGGATAGATACGCGGCTTTTCGCTGGCGGCGTCGAGCTTTTTAATTTGCTCGGTGGAGAGATTCCAACCCACAGCGCCGAGATTCTCTTTCAACTGTTGTTCCGTGCGGGCGCCGATGATGACGCTTGAGATGGTGGGCCGCTGCAGGAGCCAATTCAGCGCCACTTGCGAGACGCTCTTGCTGGTTTCTTTCGCGACCGCATCGAGCGCGTCGACAACCTGGTAGAGGTATTCGTCATCGACTTGCGGGCCTTTGTCGCCGGTCTTATGCAAGCGGCTCACTTTCGGCAAAGCCTGACCGCGCCGCAGTTTGCCAGTGAGCCGGCCCCAACCCAGGGGACTCCAAATCAGTGCTCCCACTTTTTCATCAATTCCCAACGGCATTAACTCCCATTCGTACTCTCGACCGATGAGCGAATAGTAAACCTGATGAGCGACGTAGCGCGCCCAGCCGTAACGAGCCGCGACAGCGAGCGACTTCATCAGATGCCAGCCTGAAAAATTAGAGCAGGCTACGTAGCGGACCTTGCCCGCTTTGACTAGTGAATCGAGAGCTTCCACGGTTTCTTCGACGGGCGTGGTGGCATCGAAGCCGTGCATGTGATAGATGTCGATGCGGTCGGTCTTGAGGCGCTTGAGACTGTCTTCGCAAGAGCGGATTAAGTGGTAGCGAGAAGAGCCAACGTCGTTGGGGCCGTCTCCGAACCGGAAGGTGGCTTTGCTCGAAATCAAGAGCTGGTCGCGTTTGCCTTGGATGGCTTTCCCTAAGATTTGTTCGGACAAGCCGTTTGAATAAATATCGGCGGTGTCAAAGAGATTGACGCCGGCATCAAGGCATACGTCGACGACGCGCTTTGCTCCTTGTGCATCGGTGTTGCCCCAGGCTTTGAAGAAGTCGCCAGAACCGCCAAAGGTGCCGGCGCCGAAACTGAGGGAGGATACTTTGAGGCCGGAGTGGCCGAGTTGACGATAATCCATACCCCCGATTGGATGCGTAAAGTGTGGGTAACGCTTCAAAGGTGATCCCAAAGGTTCAGTTACGAGCGGGTTATCTCAGGATATCGCCTGAGAAACGCAGCCCCAATCCCGATTGCCAAACTTCCGAAGGAAACGATTTCACGTGGTAACGTTTCGCGTAGTAATGAGTTTGTCAAGAGGTCTTTTGAAAACCGGGTTGTTATCTTTCGGAAATGAACGACCTCAAAACCGCGCTTGGCCAGAAAATGATTCAGATCAAGAAGAAGAACCGTTGGACATGGAGCGATGTTGGCACCAAGATCGGCCAGTCTCCTGTGTGGACATGCGCTGCATGCCTCGGGCAGATGTCGATGACTCCGGAAATTGCTGGCAGGACAGCTGAATTGTTCGGGCTCTCCGAGGAGGAGCGTGATTTGCTCACCGAGATACCGTATCGCGGTTCGCTGCCAACAGTTCCTCCAAGCGACCCTCTTATTTATCGCTTCTACGAACTCGTATCTGTGTACGGGACGACGTTCAAGGAGTTTATTCAGGAAGAATTCGGAGACGGCATCATGAGCGCTATCGACTTCAATATGAATATCGAGCGCGAACAGGATCCGAAAGGTGACCGTGTCCGAATCACGATGAGCGGGAAGTTCTTGCCGTACAAACGTTATTAATCTGGTTTCTCGGGCCAGGCGTGTCGAGGATAGCGGCGGCTTAGTTCCTTGCGAACCTGCGGATAAAGGTTTTTCCAGAAGCTTACGAGATCGGTTGTCACTTGCACTGGACGTTGATTAGGAGCGAGCAATTCGACGACCAGCGGGACGGCGCCGCGGGCGACGGTGGGAGTCTGCTTCATGCCGAAGAAATCTTGGAGGCGGGAGGCGACAGAGGGAGGGCGGCCATCGTGATATTCGATGCGGGCGCGGCGGCCGCTTGGGAGTTGCACGTGTGTAGGAGCGATTTCGTCGATGCGACGCATGGGGAGAAGGGTCTGGAGAACACCGAGCAAGCCAATGGCGCGCATATCAGAGAAAGACGTACAGCCTTTAGCGAGTTCGCGAAGAGCCGCCGCTTGGGGATCGGGAGGTAAGTCATCTTTCAGATACGTTGACGCGAACTGGACGCGCCGCATGAGCTTGCCTAACTCCTCCGCGTCGCAGAATCGTTCTGGTCCGGCTTCGATTGCGTTAGCTGCCAGGAATTCTGCGGCGGCGAATGAGTCGGTGGGAGGTCCGGATGACTCATCGATGACTAGCTGCTCGTAGCGGAGTTGGTTGCGTTGCTCGACGCGCTCGGCTTCGCGGTTCCAGGCGAGTTCTTCGCGCGTTTCAATTGAATCGGGGAATAGGTCAAGGAGCCAGTCTGGTTCGATGGCGCTGGCAATACGGACTAAAGGAGTTTGGCCTTCGCGAACGTCTACTTCAATAGCGACTAGGTAATCGCCATGCGCGAAACTGCTTTTGTCCAATTGCGCGGCCGTGCCATTGGCGAGCAGCAACCGATCGCCGCGTGTGCGAGCGACACGATCGGGGAAGGCCAGCAAGATCGCCTTTTCAAGCGCGTGAGTGTCGGGCTTGCTACGCGCCGGAATGCGTACTTGATCTAACAGCTGTTGGCGCAGACGTCTTGCGTTGTAAGGCAGATCGGCGGCGAGGATTGCTTCGATATCTGAACCATGGGAGCGCTGATCAAAACGGGGACGGCCTTCGGAGAGGCGCGCGGCTAAGTCACAGGCTTCGCGTTTCGAGCCCATTCCGGCGGCGGCGAGAACGAAGCGCGCGAGTCGAGGATGGAGAGGCCAGTCAGCCATCTGTCTCCCATTGGGAGTTACGTTGCCGTGGGAGGTGAGTGCGGTGAGCTTCACCAGGAGGTCGCGGCCGTGGTTCAGCATTTCGGTCGAAGGTTGGTCGAGCCACTGCAATCTCTCCCAGGCGATGCCATGGGAAGCGAGGAGAAGGAGAGTGGAACTGAGATCGGAACGGAGGATTTCGGGAGGTAGGTGGTGAGGGCGGCGAACAAAGTCAGACTCAGGGAAGAGGCGAATTGCGATGCCGGCGCTGGTTCTACCCGCACGACCGGCGCGTTGAACAGCGGATGATTGGCTGATCTTTTCGACACTAAGACGTGAGAGTCCGCTCCAGGGCGAGTGAGTCAATACGCGGGCAAGGCCGGTATCAATGACCGCTTCGATGCCGTCGATGGTGACTGAGCTTTCGGCGACGTTTGTGGAACAGATGATCTTACGAGTGACGCTGGAAGCGACTGCTTGGTCTTGCTCTTCGGGAGTGAGGTCACCGTGTAGCGCTAGCACCTTAGCTTTTGCCTGCCGAGCAATGGGTTCGCAAGCGGCCATGGCTTTTCTGATTTCGGCAGCGCCGGGAAGAAAGACGAGAATGTGATTCTTAGTCTCTGACAAAGCTTTTTCGACGGCGGTAGCCACCTGTTGTTCGAGAGGAGCAGAAGAGTGAGGCGTGTAACGAACGGAGACAGGAAATAGCCGGCCTGGAGAGTTGATGAGAGGGGGGCTGCCCAGCGCTGCGCGTAGTTCTGGGCTGAGCGTGGCCGACATGATGAGCAGGCGAAGATCTTTGCGGCGCTTTTGAAGATCGCGCAACAGAGCCAAGGCCAGGTCAGTCTCCAGGTGGCGTTCGTGAAACTCGTCAAGCACCACTAGCCGCACATCACGAAGTTCGCTATCGGCCAGGAGGCGACGTGTAAGAACGCCTTCCGTCAAATACCAAAGCTTCGTCTTGGGTCCGCTGACATCTTCAAAGCGTACGCGATAACCGACGGTTTCGCCCAGCGGCTCACCCATTTCCTCGGCCACTCGACGAGCCGCCATGCGTGCCGCCAAGCGCCGCGGCTCAAGCACGAAGACCGGTCCCAAACCAGCCGCCAGCGCCGCAGCGGGAACGCGCGTGGTTTTCCCTGCGCCTGGCTCCGCCTGCAACAATGTAAGAGTGTTCCCCTCAATCGTTTTCAAGATTTCAGGCAACAAAGGATCGATAGGAAGAGGATGCCGGTAAGCGTGCGTTTCGTGGCTCAATCCTTTATTCTCGTTTGCTTCATATGTGCGGTATAGCAGGTTTCACCCATTTCCGGCGAAAACCGCCCGCTGGCGTGCTGAAGCGCGCGGTGCAGAGCATTATCCACCGGGGCCCCAATCAGCAAGGCACGCATGAAGGCGCCAATATTTCCATGGGCGCGGTGCGGCTCAAGATTATTGACTTGGGCGGCGGCGATCAACCCATGCGCACGGAGAATGGCGATACGGTTATCGTTTTCAACGGCGAGATCTACAACCATGCGGAGATTCGCAAGGAACTTGAGGGATTAGGGCACAAATTCAACTCTCACTGCGATACCGAAGTGGCGCTACGGGCTTTTGCGCAGTGGGATGTAGATTGTTTTTCGCGATTCCGCGGGATGTTCGCGGCGGCGTTTTGGCGGGAGTTCGAAGACCGCTTAGTGATTGTGCGCGACCGGCTGGGAATCAAGCCGCTGTATTACAAGGTGCAGGACGGCAACTTGTATTTCGGGTCTGAACTGAAAACACTGTTTGAACATCCGAACATTCCGCGCCGCATTTCGCAAAAGGCGTTGAGCTATTACCTGTCGTTGAATTATGTTCCGACGCCTTACACGCTGGTGGATGGCATTATTAAGCTTGCTCCGGGTTCGTGGATGGAGTGCCGTGCGGGGCAGATTCGTACGGGAACTTATTGGAGCAATAAGTTCGATCCGCAGAAGCTTGGTTTGACCGAGGCCTGCGCTCAGTTGGACGAGTTGCTGAAGCAGTCTATTTCCGAGCATCTGGTCTCCGATGTACCGCTTGGTATTTGGGCGAGTGGCGGATTGGATTCGTCGACGATTCTACATTACGCGGCTGAGGTTTCTGCGCGCAAGCTGGAGACGTTCTCCATTTCCTTTGCGGGGCGGCGCTTTGACGAGAGCCAGTATTTCCGGTTGCTAGCGAAGCGCTACAACACGGTTCACCGCGAGTTTGACGTGAGCACCGATGTCGATCTGGCGGGGGCTATTCATGAGATGGCGTATTACTCGGACGAGCCGAGTGCGGATGCCGGCGCTTTGCCCGTCTGGTTCTTGTCCAAGATGACGGCAGAGCATGTAACAGTGGCGCTGAGCGGTGAAGGCGCCGATGAAATTTTCGGCGGGTATCAAACTTATCTAGCCGATGGGTATGCGCAAACCGCGCGCTATTCGCCGGCTGTACTGCGACGCCTCGGCTTATGGGCTGCACAGAGACTCCCGGTCTCCGATGAGAAGATCGGGCTGGAATATAAGATCAAACGGTTCTTGGGAGGTTCGCTGTTATCTCCCGATGAAGCTCACTTTTACTGGAACGGCACGTTCTCCCAAAGTGAGCAAAAGGAGCTAGGTCTGAAATCGGCGACTGAGTCGTTGGGAGGTCTGTGTGAGTCACTCCCGGGCCTGCCGCCGCAGACTCAGATTCTGAATCGTTACCTCTTTGTGGATCAGCATTACTATTTGCCTGACGACATTCTGTATAAGTGCGACCGCATGAGCATGGCCCATTCGCTGGAAGTGCGGCCTCCTTTTTTGGATCACCGCTTGGTTGATTTTGCGGCGCGGCTGCCGGCGCAATTAAAGATCAAAGGCAAAACTACTAAGCGAGTCTTGCGCGAGTTGGTCAGCAAAAAGCTCCCACCGGAGATCATGAATCGGCCGAAAGAAGGACTCGACATACCAGCGCATGAATGGCTGCGTGGGCCGCTGCTTCCGTTAGTAGAGCAGACGCTCGGCGCTGAATCGGTGAAGCAAGTGGGACTGTTTTCGCCCAGCGCGATTCAAACGATTTTGGATCGGCACATGTCGCGGCAAGTGAACCTCGGCTATCACATCTGGGGATTGCTAACCTTACATCTCTGGGCCAAACGCTGGAAAATTGAAACCGACCATGAAGAAATATCTCATCACTCTGACCTTGTGCACGATCGCAGCTAGCGCCGCTGAAGTAGTAAACGACTGGAACGCGCTGGGCAAGGCTTGGTGGAAGCATGTGACTTATTTGGCGAGTGACAAGCTGAAAGGCCGCAACGTGGGCTCGCCTGGCTACGACATGGCCGCCGACTATGTGGCCGACCAGTTTCAAAAAGCAGGATTGAAGACGAGCTTCCAGCCGGTTGACTTCGTGGAGACGTCGCTGCTTTCGAGCAGTCTTGAATTAGTTCGCGGCGATCGCAGTATCAAGGTGGCGATTCCAGACGAAGTGCATACGGGCTTTTCTGCGCATTCACCTGAAGAGTTCGAAGCACCGGTGGTGTTTGCAGGCTATGGCCTGGTGATTCCAGAAGCGCATTACAACTCTTTAGAAGGGATGCCGATCAAAGGTGCGGTGGTTGCCTACGTGACCGGCGGTCCAGAAAATATTGATGGCAATTTGCGGTCACACTATTCGTCTTTGGAACAGCGCTGGAAAGCGATGCGCGCAGCGGGGGCGGTCGGCATGATCTCTATCCCGAACCCGAAGAGCATGGAGATTCCTTGGGCTCGTCAGTCGTTCTCGTGGGGCATGGCACGCATGGATTTGGCAGACCCGAGTATGAATGTGACCGAGGGTTTGCAATTTAGCGCTTCTTGGGATCCAGCTAAAGCGGATGATTTATTCGCTGAGTCGGGCCACAGCATTGATGAAGTGCTGGATGCCGCTAATAGTCAGCAGCCGATGCCCCGCTTTACGATTCCGGGGAAGATACGCGCGACTTTCCGGGTTGCGAGCAAACCCATCGCATCGAAGAATGTGGTTGGCTTGAAGTTAGGTTACGATCCAACGCTGCAAACGGAGTATGTTGTCATCTCCGCGCATCTTGATCATTTGGGAGAAGGCAAGCCGGTGAATGGCGACAGCATTTACAATGGCGCGATGGATGATGCCTCCGGGGTTGCGTCGTTAATAGAGATCGCCAAAGTTACCCCTAAAACAAAACGCTCGATCATCTTCTTGGCCGTCACAGGTGAAGAGAAGGGCGAGTTGGGGTCGGCGGTGTTTGCGGCGCATCCAACGGTGCCAGGCCGCATTGTGGCCGATCTGAACATGGATATGTTCCTCCCACTGTTCCCCTTGAAGTGGTTAGAGGTGCAGGGACTGAATGAGTCAACACTCGGCCGGGATATTACGGAGGCCGCGAAACTCGCGGGCGTTCAAGTGCAGGCCGACAAGGAACCCAATCGCAATCGCTTCATACGCAGTGATCAGTACAGCTTCATTAAGAAAGGTGTGCCATCACTTGCGTTTAAGTTCGGCTACATTCCTGGCGGCCCGGAAGAGAAGATCTTTAAGGACTGGTATGCGACGCGCTATCACGGCGTGACGGACGATGTGGACCAACCGGTCGATCAAGCGGCGGCGGCGCAGTTCGATGTTATTTTGCGGAACGTGGCGGTGTGGGTGGCGGATGCGGATAAAGCGCCGAGTTGGCGAACGGACAGCTTCTTCAGCCGTTTTGCGAGCAACTGATGTACTCTTTGCATCTGGAATGCAGACCGGAGGATGTAGATTTTCTCTCGGGCGAGCTATGGGAGGCCGGAACCGTTGGCATCCGTGAACTTGAAGATGGCTTGATCGCTGGGTTCGAGACGAATGAGATGCGCGCAGAGTTATTACAGCGTTTTGGCGGCGAGTGGACTCAGGAAGATTCAACGGACTGGGTGGAAGCGACGGAGCGGGCTTGGCCGGCGCGATTGATTGGCGAACGCATTTTCCTGGCTCCGCATTGGTGCACTGACGAGACTCCGGCG
>Ga0302319_10015313_pt1 | contig 14220 bp, 11 predicted proteins | sample Bog_T0_2_FD_203319 | JGI IMG/M metagenome (GOLD analysis project Ga0302319, IMG submission 203319) | Peat permafrost microbial communities from Stordalen Mire near Abisko, Sweden - Bog_T0_2 | ecosystem: Environmental > Terrestrial > Soil > Wetlands > Peat | place: Sweden: Abisko, Stordalen Mire... | reverse complement strand
GCCCTGTTGACGACTGGGGAAAACTGCTTGGCGACAGCGCCGCTGTCACCGCCATGCTGGATCGCTTGCTTCATCACGGACACGTTCTCAAATGCGGCCCGCGCAGCTGGCGCACCAAAACCGGCGGAACGGGAGATACGCAATGACAAAAGTAAAGACGAAAAGGATGCCGGGCAAAGAACGCCCGGCGGCGTCGCGACTCGTGATCCAGAGGCCTCCCACAACGAAGCTTCACCAAAAGAATCTATGCAGAAACACGAAACCCTCCACCGGCCAGCCCATCGGGCAAACCGCAGAGGGTCTCGTTCACCGATTCCTTCGGAGCCTGCCCCGTGTCATCGGCCCTGGATCACTCCGCAAGGCGCGACCCCGGCGAAGTGTCTCCCACAATAACATGCAACCAGAGCCACTGAAAGCCGAGCAAAACTGCCGCATCTGAATCCGCAGCTTGCAAATGCACCCTGCGGCACGGTAAAACAATCACGTCTCAGGCCCTTCAAAGTGGCCGGTTTTAAACTGACCACAAGTGGCCGGTTTTAAGGTGACCGCCGAGGCGTGGAGCAGCCGTCGTCCTGGCGGAGAATTGTGTCGATGCGCTTGAATGCCTGTTCGAACATGATGGGTGCCTTTGCTCTGCTTGTCCTATTCGTAGGATAGTCGGTCGCGGCGCGCTCAAGCCCGTCGGGTGGGCAAATCATGGCGCTCCGGCCTCCAGGAGCGACCTTCAGGGTGGGAAGACGGGCGCACGAAAAGATGGGGCCTACCGAAGCAGACCCCGAATAGATTCTCGATCTCAAGCCAATTTTCTAACTTTTGGCGGCATGGCCTTCACTGTCGGCTCCGGTGCCAGCTTGGCTTTCTCCAAACTCGGTATGGATTGCGCTACAGTTCACAGTGCAGAACGATTGCTCTAAATGGCATCTGCATTCATGGACGATACAAGCCCAGAACACACCTGCAAGCCCGCCTCATCCTCATTTTCCTGTGGAATGAGAAAATCATCCTTCTGAAGCGCGCCTTCAGCTAGACCTTTCTTACGATCCATGAGTTCATCAAGCAGCTGATCGAAAGTTCTTGATATTTTCCCTGAGATGTCCTTCAGGATTGGCAAATACACGGTGACATCTTTGACCTGCCCAATTCGATATGCGCGATCTGTCGCTTGACCCTCAACTGCTGGGTTCCACCAACGTCCGTAATGGATAACATGGTTTGCTTCCACGATGGTTAAACCAACACCTGCGACGAAAGGCGAAAGAATTACCACGTCAAAACCAGTTGATTTCCTAAAGTCCCCGAGAATGCCGCTCCTGGTTTCTCCTCCTGCCTTACTAAGACGGCCTGAGTGTGGAGTATCCCCGTTCACAATTCGTACAGGCCTATTGAACTCCAAACTCAAGACTCTTGCCAGTATCCGCTGCATCGCTTTATGTCGAGCAAAGATGATTGCCTTCTCGCCAGCTTGGCGAATTTGATGAAGGACTGCCAGAGTTTCACGGAGCTTTGATGACTGCGCCTTGAGTTCTTGAACTGAGAACTCATCCCCATCACCATCCAAAAGCAGCGGGTGCTGGTATAAACGCGCGAATCTCTGCAACAGCTCCAACCTGCCCTTTGACCGCCTTGCGGCGCTTAACCCTTCAGTCAGTCCCTGATGCTTCAGCACTTCTGCCTCTGACATGACACATTCCAGCTTGCGTTCATGCTTCTTTGGTAATTCGAGCACCTCGGACTTATTTCGCCTAAGCAAGAAAGCATTGGGCTTCTGATACAGAAGGCGGGTTTTCAAGTCAGCGAACGAGTCGTCACGGCGGCCTTCATACGCTTGTGAGAATTCCCTTGCCGAGCCAAGCAATCCAGGCTGTATCGTGTCGAACAAATTCCACATATCAAGCAGTCTGTTCTCAACCGGAGTGCCCGTACAAGCAATTCTGAAATCCGGCTTCAGTGCCTTCATCGCGTGAGAAATCTTGGAATTCGGAGTCTTATACTCCTGCGCTTCATCTGTGATGACGATTGACCAAAGCGATTTCCCGTTTGGGCAATAAGCAAAACTGAACTCATAATCACGGACTGCCTCATAGTTCGTAATTACGACTTGATTTCGCTGGATGCGCTCAAGGTTCAGGATCGGCTTCGCGACAATTTCTTCTCTGGCCTCCGCATCCTTTCGTATATATCCGCGCAGTTCTGGTCCGTAAAGAGGCAATACGTTACCAAACACTTCTCCGTTGTCCAGGAAGAACCTCTTCATCTCGTTCTGCCAAGTCTCCGTCTCCAGCAGAATGAGCGGAGCAACGATCAGGACCGGTCGGAATGGCGGCTTTGAGCAAGAGAGATCAGGAAACCGGCCGGACTCTATCGCCCAAGCAAGAAATGCGAGAATTTGAAGGGTCTTTCCAACCCCCATATCGTCTGCGAGCAATACTCCCCTGCGGTCTGCAATCCTCGTGCATGTCTGCAACCACTGAACACCGTCGCGCTGGTGTGCCTTGAGATCATAATCATTGGAAAGTGAGGTCGGTCGCTCATAGTGGACAACTGAAGTGCCGAGACGAGCGAGTTCAGATTCGTCTATGTAATCTTGTCGAACGAATTCATCATTTGTTTCGATCAAGAGAGTTTTCTTTGCAGGCTTATCTAGTCCACATTCTTCATTGTCAGGCTGCTGGACCGAGCCTGACTCCGATGCCTTCATATCTCCGAAGAGACCGGACATCGCGCCTTCATCCGAAGTGGCCTTGGGCACAGAAACAAACTCGTATTCTCCAATTCCAATGACTCGGTCACTATACGGAAGCTCTACGTCTCCAGCAATGCCGTCGAAAATAGAGCCGGGGTCACTTGTGAGCCTCTCCTTAACCTCTCCAGTAACACGCTGCACTCGTTTCATTCGGCCCAATACAGTCTTCTGCTTCTCGGTAAGAACGATGCGCACTTTTCCCATCCCTGGACGGTCCAAGGAATAGAAGCCTTCAACACCGCTATTCCGTTCAAACACAGCGCGAAAATCGCTTTTGTCTTCAAGCTCTGGGCAGGTCGGGATGAAACTAAGTGAACCGTCTTGATCCTCATACAAATCGAGTCCGATTGAAGATGGAACGATTACATCGTTTTTGAGAAGTGTGGCGTCAAGGGTTGCGTTGATCTCGACAGCCCATCGTTTGATATTCGCAAAGTCTGACCAGCTCCTCTGCGCCCCTTTCTCTTCCGGCGAAAGTATGTTGAATGTGTCCATTGCTTCAAGTAATGAATACATTCGTTCATCCAGCAGAAATACCTCATGGGTGGAAGTGCGTCTCAGATAGAATCCAAAGCGATCCAGAGGAACTTGCTGTGCGCCGAGTAGATATTGGTACTTGTACTTGAAATCAGGACGCCCAATATCGCTGAATCGATCAATCTTGAGTAGAAACGGGCTTGGCACAGCAAAAGCGGTTATTAGCCTAAATTCCTCTGCCTCGATTTCGGGAACATTTCTATACGGGATACTCACTGTATCACGATCATTTTCAGCGAGGCCCATTTCTAGCAAGGATGCAACTTCATATGCCGTGCGTCTGCCGGAACCAGTTTCCAAGGCATCAGCCGGCCACGTCTCAGGCCGCGTCCAATCAATCATGGATATGCTCTGGATGAACAGTGCGCCTGTGTCGGCGATCAGTGTCACCTCTGTTCCGAATTGTTTCAATACCAGTGTCAAGGTCGAATTCCCAATTCTGAAAGAGTCCTACGGGCTTTCAACTCCCATTCCCCATTGTGAATAATCCTGATCTCCTCATTGCCTTTGCGCTTGAGGTCGGCCGTTAAATGAAACGAGTATGACCGCAGCTTGACGCCACTCGACTCGAATTCCTCTCTCGTATAGACATAAGCGGCATTACCAGTTTCACTGAACTCAATAACAACATAGCCCTTTCCATAGCCTTCAAACACCATGAGGAATGCACTTGTGTTCCCACCAGTGACTCGTGAGTATGAGGGGACTGTCTTTGCCCTGCTGGCTTTAATCCTGTAAACATCATCGTCCGACACCGCCACCTGAAAGTCCTTGATCTTACCCTGCTTCTTTGCATACTCAAGCCAGAACTTCGCCCTTCTCCTATTTTCATCATTGCTTGGGACCAGAGTATCGAAGAAGAACTGAAGAGTTTCCTGCGCGAGCCAAGCAAGAAACTTCTCTTTAGCGTCTTGGGGAACGGTACGCCAGTTTGGAGCATTCCCGGCCAAGCGTGGGTCGCCGAGGCGCTCATCTCCATGTATGACTTCTACCATTGATTTCTGAAAACCTAACATTCGTGCTGGCAATTGACTGTTTATCAGATCACTCATAACTGCACGATACGTAACGGGGTGCAAGCCAACCCCGAGAAGGTTATCAAACACCCACCGGAAGTCTCTGACAGCCTCTGGTTCACTGATAAAGCTCTGTTTGGATATAAGTCCCTTAACAAACATTTCAGCCGCCCGTTTGTGAGTGTCCGCAATAAGTGAAGTTGACGGGTCGATGAAGAACTCACCACAAGCCTGCTTCATAGGCTTTCGATCACGGGTAATCACCTCGGCAAGGCGCTGGGACGCAAGTGCCGAGAATAAAAACAGTGAACGCCTCCAGACATCAAGGACTCTGCTCTTTCGAGGAATTCTTCCTTGTTCGAGTAAATCGTGAATGAGTTTTTCAATGGCTTCTGGGTTGTCCATACTCCGCCACTTTGCGAAGTATCCCTGGACAAATCCATTAAAAGTAGTCAAGCGCTTTAATGTTTCTGGATCACCCTTGAGAGCCTCAACCAACTTTGCCCTAGTGGCTGTTTCGGGCGAGATACAGAGGGTGCGCTTTTCTCGGCTATCGAGTTTATCAAATGCGTATTGCTCTTTGCGCCATCTGGCCCATACTTCCTCGGGATCAAGGACGGGTTTGGGAACGGCTACATTATCACTCTTCTTCTCAAGTACTTCTATTGTTCGGCTTAACTGACGCAAATATGTTTGCGGGTCAACGGGGCGGTAAACCGTTGACTGGCGAAATTCGGCAATGTCTAGTTGCAGGCGGTTAAGTGCTTCGCTGATCTGCGTCACTTTCTCAGCTCCTCATCGGCTGGTTTTGCATCCTGCGCTTTGACATGAATCTTGAAGATTACCCGTCGGCTCTGTTCGTCGGCTTTCTCGGAAGCAATTCGGCCAGGACCATCTGGTCGAACTGCTTCTTGATCCCCTCGACCCGTTGCAGATAGCTTTTCTAAAAAACAAGGTCTCGTTTTGCCGCTTAGATCGGCCAATGCTTCTGCTACAACTGCCATAGAACGCTGCTGACTAAGCGTAAGATTCTTGTTCACACTCTCTTGATCAGAATATCCCTGCCATTTATTCTTATCCGTCTGCCCTTCAACGACTATCGAGTCTACGCCATAGTTTGCGTCGCATAGGATATCTGCAATCTTCGGAATAAACGCCTGAAGAAACTGCTGTCCATCGTTCTTGAGGGTTGATTTCTCATTATCAAATCCCATCAGATTATTGGGAACGACAACAAGAATGGCATCTGGGTTCTTATCGTCTTTTGTGATTGAATTATCTTTAAGGCCTTGAGGCGTTCTATCTTTCCCTTGCGGTATCAAATCTTTTTGCAACTTGGCGAGTAACGTATCCCGAAGCGCCGTATCTTTACTCGCGGTATGACTGATAAATACCAGCAGCAGCAAAATGAAAATGACCATCAATGAGGTCATCAGGTCCGTCAGCGAGCTACTCAAATGTTCGGAATTATCGCGGTCTTCCATTGGAACGCTCCACCGTCTTTGCTATAACATCTGAAAGCTCTTCGAGCTTTTCGCCAAGATCGTCGATTTGGCCACTTAGCAGGTTGGCCGCCTTGGGAACCAGCTTGTCTGCGATTTCAACGATCTTGTTGAAGTTCTTTTCAACGCTTTGGTTGTAATCTCTGAGTCCATCACTGGTGGCCTTCATGATTCTTGCAAGCGGTTCATGCAAATTGTCTACAACATCCTTGTACTCTGCAACGGTTCTCCGGTACTCCCCAAGTTGTTGTTGATGCTGATCGTACAAGGATTTCAGTCCACCAGATGTCAAGAGTAACTGGCTTGCAACCTTCGCCTGGTCGCCGCTGATCGCTTTCAATGAATCAGATTGCCCCGCAAGCCCCTTGCTATAGGTCTGGACGTTGAGACTTGCATCTTGCATTTGTTTGAGAGCGTTTGCATTCTGCGTGAGAAGATTGCTCATAAACGTTTTTGCCTCAAGCAATGCCTCGCTTGCTCTCTTGAAGTCCTCGCTTCGATTCTCGATGTTGGCTAGCAGAAATTCCAGCCGCTTTGCAGTCGCCTCAGACCAAGCATCTGTCTTTTCGATTATGCTGCTCGCAGACTCTTGCGAATGACGTGCCATGTCTTTGGAGGCGTCCATCATGTCCACGGATAGTTTAGTGACGTTGTCCGTCAGATCGCTGACAACTCTTGTGAGCTGAGTCTGGACACTGTTGATATTCTGTTCTGCCGTCTCCTGAAGTTTGGTCATCAGTCCATGCATCAGGGCATTCAATTCTTCGGCTTGCTTTCTTCCAGATTCAAGCTGACCTGTTGTAGTCTCCTCGGCTTTTGCGATAATCACGCCAAGAGCCGTTTGCATTTGAGCGAACTGGCCATTCATTTCTGTCAAGACATGGCGAGTTGCTTCGAGTGTTCCCTGAACGTTTCCAAACTCGTCTTTCGCAGATCCCGACAGAGCTTCTCGGAACTGTTCGCCCATACTGGACAGTGCGTCGCCGATTGACTCTTTCAAAATGTCGATCATTCTCCCGAACTCGCCGGTCACTGAATCCTTCTTTTCAGACTCAAGCCGAACAATTGCAGATTGCAGAGCATCAAGCGAACCGACCATCCGTTCCATCGTCGGGCGGAATTCATTCTGCAACTTCTCCGCCACGCCGGACGACATCCCCGAGGCCAGGCCTGGTACCACCCGATCATTGAATGCGTTTGTGAGCCGATCTACTACCTCGCTGCTTATATTGCTGACAGAAACCGTCTGTTTGGCAGAAAATCGATGAATGTCCAGCAGTATTCGGGATGTATGGAGGAAAGGAATAGTCTTTGAAATCGTCGAGAGCATATGCTCGTAGGATTCCTTTATCCGTCTCACTGAAAAACGTTCCGTAATGGTAAATATGATGCTAAGGACAAGTGCGAATATGGAACTCAGAAATTTGCCCGACAATCCATTAATTAATTGCTCCATTCCGCTGACTGGTTCGCTGGCGTTTCCTTTATTGAAATGTACATTCATCAATGCCAAAAGAATCGCCAGAAAGGTTAGCGTCAACCCGAAGGCTGTGAGAATGCCTGGATATGCTCCGAAAATTGCAGCGGGAAAGCTCCGACCCACGACCACTTCATAGGGAAGTGCTGCACGAGGATTCTCGGTCAGAAACCATCCTTCAGCATCTTCGGGGCTGACATAAGGCTCTATCTTCTCGTCAATCCGATTCCACCATTCCCATGGTTTGCCCTTGAGCGCAGCGCAATTCTGGCGAATCCTATCCAATCGTTCTAGGGCCAACCCGTTGCGCCGCTCCTGTGAACTGTCCTCTGGGACTATTCCCATAGTCCGGGCCAAAAGTGCTATCTGAGACTCTAAGTTAGTGCGAGACAGCCATAACCACACCAGCATCATCAGGGTAGCCAGAATTAGCCCGTAGCAGCCCCAAAGGATCAGTGCAATAGTGTGGACCGAGGTGAATGGGACTGCAACGTCATGCATCGAGGGATTGTGCCTTTCCAGAACTTCGGCTCGACAGTCCAGAGCAGGTTCAGTAATCGTGGGGTTGACACCCCGACAAGTTGGAGGTTCTAGGGACTCTTAGGGGTCTGAAGTCGGTTGGGAACATTTTAGCGCCTCCAACCTGCGCTTGTACGATTAGCTAGCTGGATTGAGCAGAACGAAAGGAAATAAGCAGCCACGTTATGCTCTCCGCGCGGAGTTTTTCTTCCCGTATGAACGCCAAGAAGGCCCAAACCATTGCGTTTCGTTCTGCTTGGTTCGTTTTCAAGCCCGTCGGGTGGGCAAATCATGGCGCTCCGATCTTGAGGAGCGACCTTCAGGGTGGGAAGACGGGCGCACGAAAAAATGGGGTCTGCCGAAGCAGACCCCGAATAGATTCCTGATCTAAGCCGATTTTCTGACTTTCGCCGGTACTGCTTTCACTGCCGGCTTCGGTGCCAGCTTGGCTCTCTCCTTCGCGGCAAACTCCTGCTTGACCTTGAGGCTGATAGCGTCCACATCCACCTTGTACGCGGTGCAAGCATCGCGGAGCACCTGTGCGGCGGTCTGCCGGGTGGCCGCATGTAGGATGGTGATTTCTACCAGCAAGCCGCTCAACGCTCCTTCCTCTGCGCGGCGCAAGTAGGCAGTAAATAACTTCCCGATAGAGTCGCTGTCCTTTGCCTTCTTGATGCCACGTTGACGGGCGACAATCTCCAAACGGCGTTCGTCCAGCAATGCAGCCAACCGTTCGACCACGAAAAGCAGATCGCGCTTCATCAACCGCACCGGCACCGCTGCGACAATGGCGGCGAGGGTGCGGATTCCCGTCGCCTGGGCGAGTGCTTCTTCGCGGCGGCGCTTCTGCTCCTCGGCATTTGAATTGGAAGCGCTCGCGCTGAACTGCTTCTTCGGGTGATGCACCGGGCAATCTGTTTGTGTGCATACCTTGCGAGTTTCGCCCTTCTCGCCACCTTCTGTGACGATGGCCTCGGTGGTGTATTTGCACGTCTTGAACTCCGGGCGTGTAGCCTCTTCTTTCGTCTTGGGCTTCTCCTGCCGGACTTCGACATACTTGTTGCGCGGTATCGTGGTGCTGCCTTCCTTCTGCTGGCCATAGGCCGTGCTGATTTGTACCACCTTCGGTTTCGCTGCAATGGTCTGCCGGATGTGCGCGTCCAACTTTGCAGCATAGCATTTCGGGTCCGAGCATGAATCTTTCTGCCCTGTTCCCATGTCCGCGAAGAGTAGCTTGTTATGCCCGGTGCGCTTCGGGCACTCGACGCAAGAACCAGCCTCTGGCACAAGCTGAGCATCTTTCTTTGAGAACGGCGCGGATGCAAGTTCCAAGAGGATGTTGTGCTCAATCCACTGTTGCAGATGCCGCACGGGTAACAGAGTGCGCTTCGACTTGTTGTTGCTTCCATACTGCTCCTGATAGCAGGCACTGAGCGCCTCTTCTTGTTGCGCGGGCTGTAACTTCGCAAGTAAAAGAGCGTGTCCAGTGCCGATTTCCTCGCGGTAAAAAGCTTCGACCACCACGGGCGAAAGCTCAGTCAATTTCAATCGTGAGGCCACGAAGACGGGTGACTTCCCTGTTCGGGCGGCTATTTGTTCAATGGAGTATTTCGGCTCTTCCAAGTTGAGAAGAGCGCGAAATCCGTTGGCCTCCTCCATCGGATGCACATCGGAGCGAATCAAATTCTCGACTAACTGCGCCTCCAATGCCTCGGCGTCGGTAAGATTGACGATGCGCACAGGAACGGTTTCGGCCTCGGCCATCTGTGCGGCGCGATAGCGCCTGGCTCCCGCAACGATTTCAAAACTGCGTTCATTCAAAGGCCGGACAAGCAACGGAGAAAGCACTCCCTGAACGCGAATGCTTTCGGCAAGCTCTTTAAGCGCGGAATTCTCGAAGATGCGGCGGGGGTTGGTGGCGGACTCGGTGAGGACGGCGAGGGGAAGGTTGCGGTATTCGGTGGTGGCGTTCGGGTTCATAGTTGCTCTCCTTGAGCGGGTTGGGCGTTCCGTGGTGTGGAGTGGACGGCATTAGGCCGCCCACCCTGAAAGATTGAGTTAGCTGGCTTGCGCCAATTCCGGCTCTGCCTCTTGCGCGTCTTCCGCTCTGGGTGTTTCAAGCGCGGAAAGAATGAGGGCTGAGGTTCGCTGGATAACTTCCAAGCTCTCGGTCAAGAGGGCCGCATTTCCGTGGTACAGGTGGATGTAATCCGCCGATGCCCTGCCAGTGTCGAGGCCGATAGTCTTGCTAACTACAAAAGCTATTGCTTCGGCTTCGGTTTCGCGTACTATCTTGGTGGTTGCGGTGCGACGGTCGGCCTTGTGCAACATTTCGTGAGAAAGTTCATGCACGAGGGTTGAGAACTCTTCGGCGGTGGACTGGCCGGGAAGCAAAGCAATCTTTCCTCCGTAGCTCACTCCCAATGCGGGGGCAATCGACTCCTTGAACTCAAGCTGAATTCCCTGAGCGATGATGAAATCAATAAGCCGCTCCCGCCGTTCTCCTACATCGCCGCTAACTTTGGTTGAAAGTTCGGGAAGCTCTTCGCCGTCGGTCTGACTAACATCGAAGACATAGGCCGAACGGAATCCGACTAACACCGCGCGATTCTGGGTGCGGATGTCCTTCTCTGCCTCTTCGTCCTTCTTGCGCTTGATGCCGATAACGGGGGCAAGAATGCGGATGCCGTGCTCTCCCTTCTTCACTTTCCGTTTAAGCTGGTTCCATGCATAGAGGCCAGCGACGCGGGTTGCATCTGGCTTCTGCCGTGCAATCTCCAAAATGTTTCCGAAACTTTATGTCATCTTCCGAACTATGTTGATTCGGTATGCTCTGAGCCGCCGGAAGGTTTATGTTTACTGGCGGTGCAAGTTGTGGCACTTAACATAATGCGGGCAGACTTCTTACTACCGGCAACTAGCCGGAAGGAGAGGTTCTTATGCCAGATCGAAGCGTTGTTGTTCTCTCGCTTTCCGATTGTGTAGATCAGTATGACGCCCACCTGCTCAAGATCCGCGGCCTGTCGAAGTCCACCCGCAACCTTCATCGCCATGTGGTTCACATGCTATTGCGCTCCAGCTTTCCTGCCGGCCATATTGCCTGGAGTGAGTTTTGTTTTGGCGATGTGGTGCAGTTTGTCACCACCGAATTTCAACGACTGAATAGCCGCGCGACGCAACGTGTGTGGCTGATGGTGCTCCGTAGCTTTCTGCGCTATCTGGCGGCTGAAGGACATATTCCCGGCGGTTGGCATGCAGCACTGCCTTCGATCGCCAACCGACAGCATGTGCAACTGCCACGCGGACTGACGCGCCAGCAGGTCGGCGCGCTTTGGACCGCCAGTGAGGGATCGAAGCCGCGCGACCTGCGCAACCGGGCGCTATTCTTGCTCTTTCTGCGCCTGGGACTGCGCACGGAAGAAGTAGCCAGTCTTGTACCTGGAGATATCGACTGGAGCACCGGCAACCTGAAGGTGCGTAGCGCCAAGACCTCTCGGGTTCGCACCCTGCCTCTTGCTCAGGATGTCGGTGAAGCTCTGGTGGCTTACTTGCGCAGCCTGCATCAGCGTCCCGTGCGTCTCTTCGATCCCACGCGCAAGCCCCCGGTCCCGGAACAACGCTATGAGGTCTACGTCAGGAACTGCATCTACTATCTCTTTCAGCGCGCCGGCATCCGGGATCGCGGGCCTCATTCTTTGCGCCACACGCTGGCGACGGAAATGGTCGGCAAGGGAGCCACCTTCAAGGCTGTCTCCGATGTCCTCGGCCACAAGTCGATCATGACCACATTGATCTACGCCAAGCTTGACTTGGAGGCGTTGAAGCAGGTGGCGTTGCCCTGGCCCGGAGGTGCGCGATGAACTTTGCCGCATTGTCCGCCTTCGCAGAAGAGTTTATCGCGCTCCGGCAAGCCGTAGCCAGACGCGATCCACACCAGAACGGTCGGGATCGCCGCGGCTTGAGGCACAGGGAAAAGCTGCTGCGAAGTTTCATTGCCTACTGGCACGAAAAGGGTGACCCATGGCCGATTCGCTCTTCGATTCTCCTCGACTGGGTTGCAGTCGGATCAGACCGACAGCATCCGTACCGAGATCAGCGGCGCTTTTATGTTGCGCGCGCTTTTCTCCTGCAAGTGCGCGTCTTTGAACCGGAAACGGAGATCCCGGACAACATCTTCAAGCCACTCTACCGCAGGCGAACTCCACACCTGTTTTCCGATCAAGACATCGTCCGCCTAATCGATACCATTGCACAGGTGCGTCCGTGTGGCAACATGCGCCCGCTCACTTTCTCCACCCTGCTGGGGTTGCTGGCGAGCACCGGCCTGCGCATCGGAGAGGCGATCAACCTGACGATTGAAGATGCAAGGCTCGAAGCGACCCCACCCCATTTGCTCATACACGAGAGCAAGTTCGGCAAGTCGCGCTATGTCGTTCTGCATCCATCGACAGCGGAGCATCTGCGCATCTATCTGAGCACGAGAACGGAAATCCTTCGCGGCAGACAGGTGCAACCATTCTTCATCAACCGCAAGGGAGGACGGCTTGACTATAACTCGCAGCGATTGGCATTCGTCAGGTTGCTCCGCCTCGCCGGCATCCAGACCATACCCGGTCAACGAGGACCATCGCTGCATTCCTTTCGTCACACCTTTGCCGTGAAGAGGCTCACACTCTGGCACCGCGAGCGACGCGAGGTGCAACAACTCTTGCCCCATCTCGCGGTTTATCTCGGCCATCTCGGTCCGGAGAACACCTATTGGTATGTGAGCAGCGCACCGGAGTTGCTCCTCGAAGCCTCCGCGCGTTTTGAGCGCCTGCATACGGGCGAGGAGGTGGGTCGATGACACCTCCCACACTTGTCGGTCCACTGTTGCAGTTCTTCTTTACCGATTACCTCATCGCGCAACGCCGCGTCAGTCCGCAGACGATCGCCAGCTACCGCGATACGTTCCGTCTACTGCTCCAGTTCGTCGCTCGCGAGACTGGCATCGGTCCCACCGCTCTACCCGTGGCCAGCCTCGACGCCGGGATCATTCTCTGCTTTCTCGATGGCCTAGAAAAGAACCGGGGCAACAGCGTAGCCTCGCGCAACCTGCGCCTGACCGCGATCCGTTCCTTCTACCGTATGGTGGCGTTCCGCGATCCAGCCAGCGCCGGCGTTGCCACGCATGTACTCGCCATCCCGCTCAAGCGCGCCGACACCCAGGTGCGAACGTATCTGACTAGAGAAGAGATGGAGGCCATTCTCGCATCCATCGATCGAATCCAGTGGCGCGGCAGGCGAGACTACGCGCTGCTGCTTACTCTTTACAACACCGGAGCCCGTGTTTCGGAGATAGGAACCCTTCAGCGGAATCAGGTTTCTATCGCCTCAAAAAGCTACGTCCAGTTGCACGGAAAAGGCCGAAAGGATCGCGTGGTGCCGCTCTGGCCACGCACCGCGCGGATATTGAAAGAGTGGTTCCGCGAACTCGGCGACCAGCAACAGATCGTTGCGTTCCCCAGCATTCGAGGGGAACCGCTGACGCGCTTCGCGATACACCTGCTGCTTCGCAAGACAGTAGAACGAGCGCAGAGTTCCTGCCCCAGCCTGAAAACCAAACGCATTTCGCCTCACGTTCTCAGGCACAGCACCGCCATGGCCCTGCTCCAGTCCGGCGTCGACATCGCCGTCATCGCTCTGTGGCTCGGTCACGAGAGCATCGAAACTACTAACCAATACCTCCACTCCAACATGGCGATCAAGGAGAAGGCCCTCGCAACATTGCAACCAGTCGGCAAAAAGTTCCGCAGATTCAAACCCGACGATACGCTGCTCGGATTTTTAGCCACCCTATGACCCAGCCTATGTTAACCGCAGGGCGCGAAAACCAGCGCCCTGCCCAGCCTTCCTACCACCATTCAACATAGTCCGAGGCTGAACATAGTCTTTTCTACGTTAATCACAACATAGAAAGCTGTAATTGTGAAATCTGCCCATCGCAGTTAGATAGGCGGTAAGTCCCTCGCTGTGTCCCTGCTCCAACTGCTCAATCAGGGCTTGCACATTCGCCGCGATTACTTCTTTCGCTGTCTGCTTCTGCTGCGGCTGGTTAGGGTTCTGGGTGGAGGTGTTGACGGTGTTTGCGGTGTTAATGGCTACGGTCTGCATGGGTGTTACTCCTTCGTCTTTGCTCTTGAATGGCCGTGCTGTTGTTGTTCACACAACAACGCCTTGGCCCAGGCCCACGCCTGCGGGGGTAGCAACTGCAAGGGGAGGGGAATCTCCCAGGGCTTGGAACGGAGCGCAGTGGGAGTGGAAGGCCCCTTGGTCGTATCCGTCTGAGCAACGCATACTGTTCCATCGCTGAGTTTAGTGATGCACTGGAGTTATGAGCGAATCGGGAGCGGTGCGGAGGCGGCGGAGCCGGACTGAGGTGGAAGC
>Ga0302319_10015311_pt1 | contig 14222 bp, 14 predicted proteins | sample Bog_T0_2_FD_203319 | JGI IMG/M metagenome (GOLD analysis project Ga0302319, IMG submission 203319) | Peat permafrost microbial communities from Stordalen Mire near Abisko, Sweden - Bog_T0_2 | ecosystem: Environmental > Terrestrial > Soil > Wetlands > Peat | place: Sweden: Abisko, Stordalen Mire... | reverse complement strand
CCCCTACCCGACTATGGCCGTGACGGACGGGGTCAATAGGTACACGGAGTTGGATCGCTACGCCGATACTAATTTCCTCAGCCTCGGCATCAAGGGTACGCAGACACTGGCGCATTGGTACGCGGCGAACGTGGCGGGGGGCACCTACACCGTCAACATGGCGCCGACCCCCTATACGTGGGAGGACTATGCGGCCGTGATTGCGTTCGAGGTCGCAGGCGTCTCGGCGACGCCGCTCGCGGGCCATGCGCTGAATTTCCAGGCGGCGGTGCCACCGGGCTCGAACAGCGTCGCAGCGACGGTCACCGTCACGGGCTCGGGCGGCGTCCTGATCGCGCTCGCGTTCGACGATGTCGCCGCCACGCCCCCCACGATGCCGTTGACCGGCGCGGGCTTCACCGCCGTGCTGACCTCGGGGACGCTCTGGGACTTCACCAAGACGGGCAAGCCCTCGGCGTCGGCCGAGTATGCTCACGTCAGCGGCACGGGTGCCCAAACCGCGACGTTCAGTCCCCAGGAGACCGGTGCGCAGCTCCCGGATTACATGACCACGGCGGTGGTCTTGCACTGATCGCGCCGGCTGATCGTCCACCCCCCGCGCGCCACTTGCGGTCGCCGCTGCTGTCAGCGGCCGTGCAGCATCCGCAGGCGCCGCTTGTCGATTTTGCCGGTCGCGCCCAGAGGCAGCTCCGGCAGGATCTTGATCTCGTCCGGCACGTGCCATTTCAGCAGCCGCTCGCGCAGGAAATCGAGCAACGGCGGCGCGGATTCAGATGCGGCATCGGGCTTCAGCACAACGAGCAGCAGCGGCCGCTCACCCCATTTTGCATGTGAAACGCCGATGACGCTCGCCGCCGCGACCGTGGGGTGCAACAGGGCGGCATTCTCGATCGCCTGGGAACTGATCCACTCGCCGCCCGACTTGATGACATCCTTGGCGCGATCGACGATGTACATGAAGCCTTCCGAATCGATGGAGGCGATGTCGCCCGTGTCGAAAAAGCCCTCCGCGTCGGTGAGCGGCCGTGTGTCACCGAAGTAGCGCGCCACGATCGCGGGGCCCCGCACCCACAAGTGCCCCACCGATTGCCCGTCATGCGCAACCACCCCGCCGTCGCCATCGGTGAGTTTCATGTCGACCCCGCACGGCGGCCTGCCCTGCTTGATGAGCATCGGCAGTTGTTCCTCGAACGGCAGCGCCGCGATACGCGCCGTCGGGGCGCCGAGAGTGCCGACGGGCGACATCTCGGTCATGCCCCATGCATGAATGGTCTCGATGCCGAGCGCCGCGAACTGGCGGATCATGCGCTCCGGGCAGGCCGCGCCGCCGATCAGGACGCGGCGCAAGGTGCTGAAGCGCAAGCCGCGGTTCGCGACGTGTTCGAGCAGCGCCATCCACACGCTCGGCACCCCCGCGGCCACCGTCACTCCGGTGCGTTCGATCGTATCGTGCACCGACGCACCATCGAGCTTCGCACCGGGCAGGACCAGTCCGGCGCCGGCCGCCGGCGCGGCGAACACCGTGCCCCACGCATTGGCGTGATACATGGGCACCACCGGCATGACGACGTCGCGCGCCGTGATGCCGAACCCATCCGCCTGCAGCAACATCATCGTGTGCAGGAAATTCGAGCGGTGCGAATACAGCACCCCCTTCGGATTGCCGGTGGTTCCCGAGGTGTAGCAGAGACCGGCGGCGCTGGTCTCCGCGACCGCTCCCCAATCGCACTCCGCAGCGTGCCCGGCACGGAAGGGTTCGATGAGCGCATGCGGCACCGGCAGCGCCGGCGCGCCGACCGGCGGCGACAGAAACACGACCTCGGCGATGCCGGGATGGGACGCAAGCAGCGCGCCGACCAGCGGCGCGAACGCCCCGTCGGCGAACAGCAGACGATCCTCGGCGTGTTGCACGATGTAGCCCAGCTGTTCGATCGCCAGCCGTGGATTCAACGTGTGACACACGGCGCCGATGCCGCTCACCGCATACCAGGCTTCGAAGTGCTCGGTGCTGTTCATGGCGAGCGTCGCAATCCGCTCGCCGGGTTTGACGCCCCATGCGAGCAGGGCGTTCGAGAGGCGCCGCGCGTTGCGCTCGGACTCCCGATAGGTGATTCGGTCGAAGCGGTCGTCATCCCGGCGCGAGACAATCTCGCGCGTCCCATGCCACCGGGCCGCATGCTCGAGGAAGCGGTTGACGGTGAGCGGCCAATCCTGCATCAACCCTTGCATGCCCGGCCCCGCGAAATGTTACGGTGTCAATCGTACCGGCGAGCTTAACCGTTGTCCCGCCTGTCGGCGCCATCCTTTCTAAATATATCGACCGGGCGGGCGAAGAATTCGATCGCGAAAATGGCATGGCCGTCCGTGAACGAGGGCGACACGCTGTGGTGAATGATCGTAAGTGCCGGCTGTGTTCCGTGCTCGCGCTCGGCGCAAATGCAACCGCGGGATTCATACAGTTTTTTGCGCCGCGTACTACTGAATGGACGAATCGCGCGCCGCTCGCTAACGTCGATGCATGGTCCACCGTCGCAAGACTTTCAATCCCCTCGAGCCGAGCTCGGCGCCGCGCTGGTACGTCGTACGTTCCATGCACGGCACGGTGCTCGAATCGCGGCGGATGGCGCCGGGGACGGACCTGAAGCGCGTCTTCGTCACGACCATGCTCGCCTGGATGGACGCGGGCTGGCAGATCGGCGAATTCTCGTCCGTCACCGCCACTTTTTTCTGTGATCGACCTCCCGAGCGGCGCATGGTGAGCATCGATCCCGCCCATCCCGACGATGTGCCGATGGGTGCCGCGCGACTCGGGGGCTGCCACGATTGCGGCGATTGAGCCGGAATGCGCTATCCTGCGCAGCCGATGAGTGGAACATCCCAGCGCCTGATCCTTCGCAACACGGTCCTGCTCGTCGGCGCGCAAGCCATCATTGCGCCGCTCGCGCTGATGGTGAACGCGTTTGCGGCGCGCATTCTCGGGCCGGCGAACTTCGGCAAGATTTATCTGGCAACCACCTTCAGCTCGCTCGCCATTCTGTTCGTCGAATGGGGACAGAGCAGCACGCTCACCGCCATGGTCTCTCGCGACCGGTCGCGGGCGGGTGAGCTTCTCGGCAGCGGCCTCGCCGCGCGCGCCTGCATGGTGCCCGTCGTCGTCGTGGTGCTGTACCTCCTGTGCCTGCTCGGCGGCTACGAGCGCGGGTTCGTCGGCATCGTGCTCTTGATCCTGCTCACGACCGTCCTCGGCTCCGTCTCTGGAAGCTGTCAGGACGTCATCCGCGGCTTCGAACGCACGGACTTCGCGGCCGTGACCACCATCGCGTGGCAGCTGCTCGCCGCCGCCGTGTTGGTGCCGACGCTCTTCATCAGCGGCCGGCTCACCGCGTTTCTGATTGCACAGGCCGCATGCGCCGCGGTTGCCGTGCTGGTGCTGCTGCGTCTTCTGCCCGTCATGGGAGTGCCCCGCCCGACCGTGCGCTGGCAGACCAGCAAGGCGCTCTACGCCACCGGCACCACGTTCCTGCTGTTCAACCTCGTCCTCGCACTGCAGCCGAACCTCGATGCCGTCTTCCTGTCGAAACTCGCCTCGGCTGCCTCGATCGGGTGGCAGGCGGCGGCCCGGCGGCTCACCGGACTCTTGATCGTGCCCGCATCGGCGCTGACCGCGGCGCTGTACCCGACGCTCTGCAGGCTGTTCGAGGAGGACCGCGCGGCCTATTTCAGCACCGCCGTGAGCGCGCTGCGCATGACGACGATCGTCGCCGTGCCGTTGTCGCTCGGCTGCGTCTTCTATCCGCAGCTGCCGATGGAATTGTTCGGCCAGCGCGAATACGGCGCGGCAACCACGAATTTTCAGATACTGGCCGTGTTCATCCTGCTCGTGTACGTGACGATGCCGCTGAGCACGGCGCTGTTAGCGGCGAACCGGCAGCGCGCCTGGGCGGCCGCGCAGTTCGGCTGCGTGATCGTGAGCGCGGTGTTCGACCCCATGCTCATCCGCTGGTTTGAATCGCATGCCGGCAATGGCGCCCTTGGCGTGTGCGTGACGACCGTCGGCTCCGAAATCCTGATGGTGGCCGCCGCCATCCATCTGATGCCGGGCCGGATCTTCGATCGGTCGGTCCTACGCACCCTCGGCGCCGTCGTGTTGGGCGGCATCGCGATGGGGTTCACGGCCCGGCTGCTCTCGGGCATGAATGGCTGGGTCGCGGCGCCGCTATCGTTCGGCGCCTACGTGGCCTGCTTGTGGATCACCGGCCAGCTGCGGCCCGCGCAGCTCGCGCTGCTCGTGTCCTTGTTGAGGAACAAGGGGGCGCCCGCCGCTGCGGCAGCCGTCAAGCCACCATGACAGGTGGGCTGGTGAGACCTGCCGTCCTGCTGGCGTTAGCGTGTTTCGTACTGCATGCGCTCGCCAATGGGCGCTACGGCATCTTCCGCGATGAGCTCTACTTCATCGTCTGCGGTGGCCGGCCCGGGTGGGGTTATGTCGATCAGCCGCCCGTCATCAGCGGCCATAATCAGTATTTCCTCTGGGGGCCGCGCGGCCACGACGGCAGCGTCACCCCCGCCGTAGGCCCCTCCTCGACGGAGTTGCACTGCGGATGCCGATTAGCGAGGCGGTACGATCGAATATCACAACAGAGAGGTGAGATGTGAAGCTTGACCGGTATTCCGCGGACGGGGATTATGAAACGTCGGTCGGCAAATGCTACCCCGAACTCGATGATCGGGGTAATTGGGGCGCGGGCGTTTTGGGCGCACTACGGGCGCTGAAGCATCCCGCCGTAACACACATTTCACGGAGCGAAAGCAATGTCACGCATGCGAGCGGTACAAATTGCCGGTGCCAATGGCCCATTTGAATTGGTCGACCGCGATATTCCCACGCCGGGGCCGAGGCAGGTCCGCATCAAGGTGCAGGCGTGCGGAATCTGCCATAGCGACTCATTCACCAAAATGGGTGCTTTCCCGGGGATTCGCTTCCCGCGTGTCCCCGGACACGAAGTCGTAGGCGTCTTGGAGGCAGTCGGCCCTGAAGTACCCGAGTGGAAGGTGGGTGCGCGCGTGGGGGTCGGCTGGCATGGGGGCCATTGCGGCCACTGCGGCTCATGCCGCCGCGGCGATTTCATCACGTGTGCGAACGGCCAGATTCCCGGCATCTCCTACGACGGCGGATATGCCGACTATATGATCGCGCCCTTCGAAGCACTGGCCGCCGTTCCGGACACGTTGAGCTCGGCGGAAGCCGCGCCGCTGCTCTGTGCCGGGATCACGACATTCAACGCCTTGCGGCACAGCGGCGCCCGGCCCGGCGATCTCGTGGCCGTGCTCGGCATTGGCGGCTTGGGTCATCTCGCTGTGCAATTTGCGGCCAAGATGGGTTGTCACACCGTGGCCATCGCGCGCGGTACCGACAAAGAGCCGCTGGCCCGCCGGTTGGGCGCCCATCACTATGTCGACAGCACCTCGCAAAACGTTGCCGCGGAACTGACGAAGCTCGGTGGTGCCCGAGTGATCCTTGCCACGTTGACGGATGCCAAATCCATGAGCGACGCCGTGGGCGGCCTTGGCGTCGACGGTAAGCTCATGGTCATCGGTGCGTCCATGCAGCCGATCGAAGTCTCGGCGCTCGCGCTGATTTCCGGACGACGTTCCATTGCGGGATGGCCGTCGGGGACCGCCAGCGATTCGCAAGACACCATGGATTTCAGCGTGCTGTCCGAGATTCGTCCGGTCATCGAAATCTATCCGCTGGAACGGGCGGCTGATGCCTACGAGCGAATGATGAGCGGCAAGGCAAGATTCCGGGTGGTGCTCACGACCGATCGTGAGTAAGCAACGCGATACTCGCGCCGATAGTCCACCAGAACATCCATATCCACAGCGCTATTGCAGCGACCGCTCGTGCCGCACCTTGATGCCATAACAGATGCCTGCCGCCAGCGCGGTCAGCATGAGGGAACCGAATAACAGGACCAGACCACTGACGGTACTGTAACTGCCGCGTCCGCCGAGCGGCATATGCCGCCAGTCCGGCAGCAGGCTCAACTGCCAGATCGTCGTGCCGGTCATGGCGAGAAAGACAGCGATGAAAACCCACAGCGCTTTGCGGTCGATCATTTTGCTTTCCCCGTGGCTTTTTTCAGTGGCGCAGGCCTGGGTAGGCCGATGCCCACCGTCTCGGCGAAGGCGAGGTCAAATGAACGGGACCGACGCCCTAAACCTCACCGCGTGTCAGTATTGGTCGGGGCGACAAGATTCGAACTTGCGACCCCTTGCACCCCATGCAAGTGCGCTACCAGGCTGCGCCACGCCCCGACCGTGGCGTGAATGATAGCCCAAAAGCCCCGCCGCAGGTTCGCAGGCGCCTCCGCGCGGGCTCCTACCGGCGCAGGATCTTGATGAGTTCCTCGAGCTCGAGCCGCATTTGGTGGATGAGCTGCTGGCTTTGGTTCAAATCCACCTGGGCGTCGTCGCCGGTGAGGCGGTTGCGCGCGCCGCCGATGGTGAAGCCCTGCTCGTAGAGGAGGCTGCGAATCTGCCGGATGATGAGCACATCCTGGCGTTGGTAGTAGCGCCGATTGCCGCGCCGTTTCACCGGCTTCAGCTGCGGAAATTCCTGCTCCCAATAGCGCAGCACGTGCGGCTTCACGCCGCATAGATCGCTGACCTCGCCGATGGTGAAATAGCGCTTGCCCGGTATGGGCGGCAGGTCGCTATTATTGCTTGGTTCCAGCATATGCCTCGACGCGCGCCTTCAGTTTCTGGCCCGGACGGAATGTAACGACGCGACGGGCGCTGATGGGGATCTCCTCCCCGGTCTTGGGATTTCGGCCCGGCCGGCGATTCTTGTCGCGCAGGTCGAAATTGCCGAAGCCGGAGAGTTTGACCTGCTCGCCGTTCGACAGCGCAGAGCGGATTTCCTCGAAGAACAAGTCCACGAGTTCCCGTGCCTCGCGCTTGTTGAGACCCAGTTGATCGAATAGGGCCTCGGCCATTTCCGCCTTGGTCAGGGCTGCCATGCTTATTGATCTCTTATTGTGGCGCTCAAATCGTCCCGTAACCGCGCTACCACCGCGCTTACTACGGCATCCGCTTCTATGTCAGTAAGGGTGCGTGAAGAATCCTGTAAAATCAAGCCTAAAGCGATACTTTTTCGTCCAAATTCTATCCCAGGTCCGCGATACACATCGAAGACTCTCAGATCGCAAAGAAGGCCGGATGCGCTAACAGTAACAGTTTTCCGCAAAACTGCGAGGGTAACGCTCTCCTCCACCACCACGGCGATATCACGGCGAATCGCAGGAAACTTGGATATCGGTTTATATTGCAACGCGTTAGCGCTGAAAACGGATTCTGTTTCGAGCTCGAAAACAAATGTGCCAGGCGGCAAATGCAGGGCCTTCGCCAGGCGTGGGTGCAATTCCCCGAGCCAACCGGCCGCCACTTCACCCCGCAGGATGCGGGCCGTTCGCCCGGGTCTCAGGCACGATAGCGTGCCCGCCTCGAATCGCACGGCATCGGGTTCCGCTGCGCCGACACCGGTGAGCGCAATCACGCTCACGAGGTCGTCCTTGATGTCGAAGAAATCCACCGCCTCGCGCGGGCTGCCCCATTGCTCGGGCCAGCGCGAGCCGGTGGCAATCCCCGACACGGTGTCGATTTCGCGCAGGTCCGGCCCTTCGACGTTGAACTTGCGGCCGATCTCGACGAGGCGTACCCGCGCCTGCTGGCGTCGCAGATTCTCGGCGCAGGCCTTGATCAGTCCCGGCCACAGCGACACGCGCATCTCGGCCAAGTCCGCCGACAGGGGGTTCATGAGGGCGAGCGCGGGGGTGTCGGGAAAGAGTGCGCGTTGCAGCGCCGCTTCCACGAAGCTGTACGTGATCGCCTCGCGATAGCCTCGATCGATAAAGCCCGTGAGCACGCGCTCGGTCCGCACGAACCCCTCGCTCGTGATCCCGGGCGTCTGCGGCGCGACGGCATTGGCTTCCGGGATGCTGTCGAAGCCGCGCAGGCGCGCAACTTCCTCGATGAGATCGGCCTCGATGCGCACGTCGAAGCGGTGCGCGGGCGCCTCGATGCGCCAGCCATCGGTGGTGGCTTCGACCCGCTCGGCGACGGCGCCGAGAATCGCGTGCACCTCGTCGTCCGGCACGTCGCTGCCGAGCAGCCGCGCGAGCCGCGCCCGGCGCAGCGCCACCCAGGGCCGCGCCGCCGGCACACCGGCGTGTTCGACGCGCAGGGGTCCTGGCTCGCCGCCGACGATGGCGATGAGCAATGCGCTCGCCCGCTCGATTGCCGCGGCCGGCAGACCGAGGTCGACCCCGCGCTCGAACCGCTGCGCCGCGTCCGTGAACAGACCGAGGCGGCGCGCGCGTCCGGCGATGGCATCGGGTGCGAAATGCGCCGCCTCGAGGAACACGTCGGTGGTCGCCGCCGCGATCGCCGTGTCGCGGCCTCCCATGATGCCGCCGAGCCCGACCGGGCCGCGGTCGTCGGCAATCACCAGAAACTCGGGGTCGAGTGCGTATTCGCGGGCGTCGAGCAGCGTGATCCGCTCGCCGGCGCGCGCCCAGCGCGCATGCACGGTGCCGGCAAGACAGCCGCGATCGTAGGCATGCAGGGGCTGGCCGAGTTCGAGCATGACGTAATTCGTCACGTCGACCGCCGGCGAGATGCTGTTCATGCCGACGCGGCGCAACCGCTCGCGCAGCCACGCAGGGCTGGCCACCCCGGTCGAAATCCCGCGGATCACGCGTCCGGCGAACAGCGGGCACGCCGCCCCTGCGTCGAGCCGCACCGGCACGGTGGCCGGGTCGCGCGGCGCCACGGCCTGCGGCGCATGTCGCAGATAGCGCCGTTCCCGGGCCGCCGTGTAATCGCGCGCAATGCCGAACACGCTCATGCAGTCGCCGCGATTCGGCGTGGCCTTCACCTCGAGCACCACATCGTCGAGATCGAGTTCTTCGCGCAGGTCCCTGCCGACCGCAGCTTGCGCAGGCAGTTCGAGGATGCCGTCATGCTCCGCGCCGAGCCCGAGTTCGCGTGCCGAGCACAGCATGCCCTGCGACTCGACACCACGCAGCTTGGCGCGGCGAATGCGCACCTCGTTCGGCAGCGAGGCGCCCACGACGGCAACGGCCACCTTGAGGCCGGCCCGCACGTTCGGGGCGCCGCAGACGATCTGCAGGCGCTCCTTGCCGTCGATCGTGACCTCGCACACGGCGAGCCGCTCGGCGTTCGGATGCGGCGCACAGGCGAGCACCTCCCCCACGCTCACACCGGTGAAGGGCGGGGCGACGCTCGCGAATGACTCGACTTCGAGGCCGGCGAGGGTGAGCTGCTCGGCGAGCCGCGCCGGCGTCGCCGCCACGGCCGTGAATTCCTGGAGCCAGCGATAGGTGATCTTCACGGGAATTGCTTCAAGAACTGCAGATCGTTGTCGAAGAACAGGCGCAGATCGTCGACGCCATAGCGCAGCATCGCGAGCCGCTCGATGCCCATGCCGAAGGCATATCCCTGCCAGCGCTCAGCGTCGATGCCGGCGGCGGCGAGCACGTTCGGATGGATCATGCCGCAGCCGAGAATCTCGATCCAACCGGTGTGCTTGCAGACACGGCAGCCCCGGCCGGCGCAGAACACGCACTCGATGTCGACCTCGGCGGACGGCTCGGTGAAGGGAAAATACGAGGGTCGCAGGCGCATGCCGAGCGGGCGCTCGAAGAAGCGCTCGACGAAACCATGGAGCATCGCCTTCAGATTGGAGAAGCTGATGGTCTCGCCCACCGCCATGCCCTCGACCTGGTGAAACATCGGTGTATGGGTCACGTCCGAGTCGCTGCGGTAGACGCGCCCCGGGGCGATGATCGCGAGCGGCGGAGTCTGACGCTGCATGGCGCGGATCTGGACCGGCGAGGTGTGCGTGCGCAGCAGGCGACCGTCCGGAAAATAGAAGGTGTCGTGCATCGCGCGCGCCGGATGGTCGCGCGGGATGTTGAGCGCCTCGAAATTGTGAAAGTCGTCCTCCACCTCCGGACCCGAGGCGATGGCGAAGCCCGCCTGGCCGAAGATGCCTTCGATGCGCAGCCGCGTGCGCGTCACCGGGTGCATGCTGCCCGGCTCCTGGCCGCGCCCGGGCAGGGTCACATCGATCGTGCCGGCGGCGAGTTCGCGGTCGAGGGCGGCCTCCTGCAACTCTGCGCGGCGCGATTCGAGCGCCGCCTGGATGGCCGCCTTCGCTTCATTGATACGCTGTCCGGCCGCCGGCCGATCGGCCGCCGGCAGCGCTCCCAAGGATTTGAGCTGCTCGGTGAGCGCCCCCTTCTTGCCGAGCAGCCGCACCCGCACTTCATCCAAAGCGCCGAGGTCGGCGGACGCGCCGATGTCGGCGCGTGCCTGCGCCAGCAGATCCGACAGCGGTTCAGAGGTGCCATGGACGCGCTCGGCACGGCGGCATCCCGGCGTGGCGCCGGCAGCCGCTCGTGCCGGACCGTGTCAAGCCGGAAGGCTGGCCTTGGCTTTCTCCGCGATGGCCGTAAAGGCGGGCAGATCGTGGACGGCGAGATCCGCAAGCACCTTGCGGTCGATCGCCAGGCCCGCCTTGTTCAGTCCATCGATCAGCCGGCTATAGGACAGCCCGCAAAGCCGCGCCGCGGCGTTGATGCGGGTGATCCACAGCGCCCGGTATTCGCGCTTCTTTTCGCGCCGTCCGCGATAAGCATATTGGCCGGCCTTGATGACCGCCTGCTTCGCCGTGCGAAAGACCTTGCGCCGGGCATTGAAGTAGCCCTTGGCCTTCTTCAGAATTTTCTTGTGCCGCCGGCCGGCGACGACACCGCGTTTGACTCGTGCCATTGTGTATGTCTCCTGACTTGAAGCGTTCGGCTATGCGTTCGGCAGCAGTTGCTTGATCCGATTCACATCGGATTCGCTCACCTGCATGCCCCGACGCAGCTGGCGCTTCCGCTTGCTCGGTTTCTTGGTCAGGATATGACGACGGTGGGACTGACCGCGTTTGAAGCCATCCGCTGTCTTACGGAAACGCTTCGCCGCGGCCCGTTTGGTTTTCAACTTGGGCATGATCGACTCCTCATTTTTTGGCCCTGTTCACAAGCCGGAGTACGGCGCCTTCGGGATCATCCCGGATGCGCCGTATCCCGGCCGCTACAGGCGGGGTGGCAGGCTTTTTTAAGGCTTGCCGCTCACTTCTTTTTGGGCCCGAACACCATGATCATCTGCTTGCCTTCCATCAGCGGATTCTGCTCGACCACCGAGTACGGGGCGAGATCCTCAGAGATCCGCGTCAGGAGCTTGCGGCCGATGTCCTGGTGCACGAGCTCACGGCCGCGGTAACGCAATGTCACCTTGGCCTTATCACCCTCGGTCAGGAAGCGGACGATGCTACGCAGTTTGACCTGGTAGTCGGCCTCTTCCGTCCCGGGACGAAACTTGATTTCCTTGACCTGTATCTGCTTCTGCTTGCGCTTCGCCGCATGCGCTTTCTTGTTTTGTTCGAACAAGAATTTGCCGAAATCCATCACCCGAACCACCGGCGGCTCCGCCATCGGCGAGACCTCCACGAGGTCCAGGGCTTGCGAGGTTGCCATCTGCAGCGCTTCGGCGCGTGTCATGACCCCTGCTTGGCTTCCATCCGCAGCGATCACACGCACCGATGGTGCGGAGATCTCCTCATTGCGCCTTACGCGCTTCGACGTTGCGATACGCGATCCTCCAAAACGAGACGGCCGCGGCTCGCGACTTCGTCACAAAGCGAGGAAGCGAGTTCTCGCAACTCGATGACTCCCAGATCTTTGCCTCCGCGCGTGCGTACGGCCAGGGTGCGCCCCTCCATCTCCCGGTCGCCAGCGACCAGGAGATAAGGAACACGTTTAATTGTGTGCTCACGGATTTTAAAGCCTACTTTCTCATTCCTCAAGTCCGTTTCTACCCGAAGCCCCTGATTTCTCAGGTTTTCCGCAACTTCCAGGCAATAATCGTTCTGTCGGTCGGTGATTCCGAGGACCACGGCCTGTACCGGCGCCAGCCACGCCGGCAGTCGCCCGGCATGATGTTCGAGCAGGATGCCGATAAAACGCTCCAGTGAGCCGAACATCGCGCGGTGCAGCATGACCGGCGTATGGCGGTGGCTATCGTCACCGATGAACGTCGCGCCGAGCCGCTCCGGCAGGTTCAAATCAACCTGCAGCGTACCGCATTGCCAATCACGCCCGATCGCGTCGCGCAGCACGAACTCGAGCTTCGGCCCGTAGAACGCGCCCTCCCCCGGATTGAGCGTCGTCTCGATGCCGGCGGCGGCGGCGGCGTGGCGCAGCGCGTCCTCGGCGCGGTCCCAGATCTGTTCCGACCCGACCCGCTTCGGCGGCCGGTCGGAGAACTTGATGCGCACATCGTCGAAGCCGAAATCCCGGTAGATGCTCAAAATGAGTTCGGTGACTTTCACCGACTCCGCGGTGATCTGATCGGCCGTGCAGAAGATATGCGCGTCGTCCTGCGTGAACGCGCGCACACGCATCAATCCATGCAGCGCACCGGACGGCTCGTAGCGATGCACCTTGCCGAACTCGGCGAGTCGCAGCGGCAGTTCCCGATAGCTGCGCAGGCCCTGCTTGAACACCTGGACATGGCCGGGGCAGTTCATCGGCTTGATCGCGAAGGTGCGCTCATCGGGCGTTTTGGTCATGAACATGTTCTCGCCGAATTTCTCGACGTGGCCGGACTGCACCCACAGCTCCCGATCCATGATCTCCGGCGTGTTCACTTCCTGGTAGCCCGCCGCCGCCTGGCGTTCGCGCATGTAGCCAATCAGTGTTTGAAACAGTGTCCAGCCCTTCGGATGCCAGAACACCGCACCGGGCGCTTCCTCCTGCAGATGAAAGAGATCGAGTTCCCGGCCGATGCGACGGTGATCGCGCTTCTCGGCTTCCTCCAAGCGGGTCAGATAGTCCTGCAGCTGCTTGGGTGTGGCCCACGCCGTGCCGTAGATCCGCTGCAACATCTCGTTGCGCGAGTCCCCGCGCCAGTACGCGCCGGCCACCTTCATGAGCTTGAAGACCTTCAGCTTGCCGGTACTCGGCACATGCGGCCCGCGGCACAGATCCTCCCAGTTGCCCTGCCCATAGAGGCTGATGGGCTGATCGGCGGGAATGGCGCCGATGATTTCGGCCTTGTAGTGTTCGCCGAGATCCTCGAAGTGCGCGACGGCGGCATCGCGCGCGAGCACGCGCCGGTGCACCGGCAAATCCTTGGCGGCGATCTCGGCCATGCGCTGCTCGATCGCGGCGAGGTCCTCGGTCGTGAACGGACGCTTGTAGGCAAAATCGTAGTAAAAGCCGTCTTCGATCACGGGACCGATCGTCACCTGGGCGTCGGGGTAGAGTTCCTGGACCGCGTTCGCGAGCAGGTGCGCCGTCGAATGGCGCAGGATGTCGAGGCCCTCCGGGCTTTTGTCGGTGATGATGTTCACGGTGGCGTCGCGGTCGATCACGAAGGAGGTGTCGACGAGGTGCCCGTCGACCGCACCGGCAAGCGCCGCCTTGGCGAGCCCGGGACCAATGCCGGCGGCCACCTCGGCGACCGACGGGGGGTGCTCGAAGTGCCGTTGACTTCCGTCCGGCAGTGTAATTACAGGCATGTCGCTCACATTCACCAAGGGCGCCGGCCGACTCGTCCGGATTACGCCTCACGCTCGAGGATGGTGCGCGCTAGTGGGATCGAACCACTGACCCCCACCATGTCAAGGTGATGCTCTACCGCTGAGCTAAGCGCGCTCGGAGGGCGCGAAAGATACCGGAATCGGGGGCCCGGCGCCAGCCAGGAACCAGTCCGGGTTCGCCCGGACCGGCGCCTATGCCGAGACTGGTTTGGCGGCGAAGCGGAACTGGGCCTCACCGATGGTGAGGACATCGCCGTCATTCAGCGCCTGACGGGCGATTTTGCGGCCATTGACGAATACGCCGTTGGTGCTGTTCAAGTCCTCGATCACGATCTCGCGGGGCGCCATCACCACGACGGCGTGGTTGCGGCTCACCGAGGACGAGTCGATGCGCAGTTCGCAGCCCGTCGCGCGGCCGATGCGTGTGCGCCGTCCGAGCGTGCTGCTGACCGAGGTGCCGCCATCGACCCGGATCAATTCCGCCAGCCACTCCAGTTCCCCCGCCACCGCATGGCTGCCGGTGCCGTCCGTCGCGGTCGTCATCCCG
>Ga0302319_10015310_pt1 | contig 14222 bp, 12 predicted proteins | sample Bog_T0_2_FD_203319 | JGI IMG/M metagenome (GOLD analysis project Ga0302319, IMG submission 203319) | Peat permafrost microbial communities from Stordalen Mire near Abisko, Sweden - Bog_T0_2 | ecosystem: Environmental > Terrestrial > Soil > Wetlands > Peat | place: Sweden: Abisko, Stordalen Mire... | reverse complement strand
TGGAAGAATCTTGTCCGTGAAAAACCCTTCCGGCCTGAGATTCCGAAATGTGACGGACTCAGCCGCCACTCTGTCGAAGTTCGGTACGGCAATGCCCGGGTAGGGATGCTCAAAGACCTGCTTGTAGGAGAGCTCGTCGAACAGAATCCAGACGATGCGCCTGGGATGCGGTTTGGTGGCCTGTGGCGTCAGTAGTGCTGCGGTCTCCAAAGATGGATGAGCCCGGGCAATCCGCACAAGTTGCGGAACAATCCAGAGCCCGGAAAACGCCAACCCTGCAACCGCCAGCCGGACAACCCGCACAGCTACCTGCGTCTGCGCCGTCCAGCGCCATGACAATGCGATGGATAGCAGCACCAGTGCCAAAGCTGAATCATTCCACACAGCGGTGACTTCGGCGGTCCGATAAGCGGTCAATCTCTGCGCCAGCACCAACAGCGCGAGGTCGACCGCCAGCCAGACCACCGTCGCTGCGTAAGCCGCCTCCATCAAACGACTGGCAAACTCCGGAAGGCGGCGAATGGTGGATAACAGGGCTCCACCCAACAACGCATAAACTATGAAATCCAACAGGAGTCCATTCATCCGATGCACAATCGGCAAGTGCAGATGATAGAGGACAATATTGTCAAAGAGCAGAAACTTGTAGCAGTAAGGAAGCAGCAGCAACACTGCCAGGCCTGCACCCTCAATCCAATCCCGCGACTTCCTCAAGCGCGTTTCCCCAGCAGCCAGAGTGATCGCCCGTTCGACAGGTGTTGGTGGCCTAGAACTGCAAAATCCGCCGTGGCCGCTTCGAGAAACGACTCTTCGGTCAAATGGGAATAAAGGGCATCCCGTCCCCTGCAAAGGTCCTTGAATTGGTCATCTTCCCGCGGTATCCACTCAACGATCGCCGCATACGTGGTAATCTCCGCCAGTTGGCACAAAATCGCCCCGAGAGGGAGCCGCTCATTGACCAGAAGATGATGCAGCAGTCCGAGCATCAAGACGCAGTCAAATTGCCCCCGAGCTCGCTCCATTAAACTCAAATGCTCCTCATTGCGCCAGCCCGTGGAAGGCTGCGGCCAGGCGAAGTTGGCCACCAATGCCAATATCGGAAGATCCTCGCGGAATGCCTGTCGCCAATTCTCCTCCACGGCCTCCTGATCGCTATCCCAGGCCACCACCTGCGCACCACAGGATGCGGCAAGACGTGAGTAGTCCCCGGTATTGGCTCCCACATCCAACACCCGCTGCGGATGCAGTTCCTCCAGCCAATTGCGAACCGCATCAAGCTTGGCCTGCTTGTCCTCGCTGCTGTAATGCGTCATTGTTGCTGTGTATCTGCTCCAGCGCGAATGCTTGACGGGGCGAACAAGGGTGTCAAGTTGACTCCGTGTCTTCCTTAGCAGACGGTGGAGTGTGAATGTTGAGACTTCTTCGCTGACTGAGGCTCGATAGCCGACCCCGTGAGTTCGCTTTTCCAATAATCTGGGGATCGTCACCAGCAAAAGAAATGGCGCCCGAATGCGCTGCCAAACAGAAAGAAATGGAGCCAGATCGTCCGGCTCATAGCCGTCGCGGTGCTGTTGAACGGCGGCCAGTGGCCAGCCCAGATGCACATAAGCGCTCAGCGGCAATAAAAATGTCCGCACAAACTGCGCATGAGCGGCCCAGAGTGGATTGCAAGGCTCGCTTCGCTCTACGGAAAGCACATCCACCAGAATCGGCCGCGCATCGGAAAACAGGATGTTCAATGGCGTGGCGTCCTTCAGAATATATCCACACTCAAGGGCCTCATCGCACAGCTCCAGCGTAAGGCGCGCTGCCTCCACCCACTGGCCCGGAGTCCACTCCCATGGATAAGAAGGAAAAAAGACTGGCTCGTGCTCCAGCAGAACGGCCTCTCCCACATTGCCGGTTACGACTGTGGTCCCAGCCATTCGCCGCGACCGTTCCCACTCTTGCGCGCGCTCAGAGCCTAGCCAGGCCAGCGCCGACGGTGCCGATTCCGCATACACGCGGCGCAAGACCCGCCCGCCTTCGCGATAAAGTGTCCCGGCAGGATCGCGAAACGTCTGCTTCGCGGAACTATTGGTCGTGGGCATCTATGGGCGCGTTCAATGCTTGGAGGTCGAATGGTGGAACAGCTGCACAACAGTTGCCAACAGCGAGCGAAGACGCCGGCGCGCCATGAAGATCATTCCCGCAAATGCTGATCCTATGATTTGCAGAGTTAGAATCCCGGCGCCGGGATCGACGTACGCATACGCCGGACGCGTAGTGCACAGCAGGAACGCCAACAATGGAATTCCCGCCCAAACCCAATTCATCAATACTCGGCGACTCACCATACGCCCCTCTTTAGATACCCCGATTGTAGCGCCAATCATAAAGGTCGGAGGACGAATTCCGGCGTTTCGCGGAAAAACATGCCCTTTCGTAACTAATCCGGTCGCAAGTTTCAATATGGGTGAGCGTAATGAGGAGCCGTCCCGCAGTGCCGGAATTCCGCGCTTGCGGAGCACCGCAATCTAACGTCAAGAGCCGCCAGCGTAGTATCATCGAACAGGTGGCATATCGAAGCTTACAGCCGAAACTAAAATATTGTAGTCTCGGAATCCGCGTTTTATGACTGACAACTCCACACTAAAAGTCGACCGGCCGCTGCTGACGCTCGCCATTCCTACTTACAATCGCAGCACCTATCTTCGCCAGCTCCTAGAAAACCTGGAAGTGCCGCTGCGCGGTGAGTTACGAGTGGAACTGATTGTATCGGACAATTGTTCCTCCGACGACACACCCGCTCTGGTGGCCGAATTTCAGGCCCGGGGAATGCGGATCCACTCGATTCGCAACGCCGTCAACATCGGCGCCGACGGGAACTTTGTCCAGTGTTATGAGGCGGCTCGCGGGAAGTACTTCTGGATCATCGGCGACGATGACCTGCTCGCTCCCGGTGCCATGTCATCAATCCTCGATCGCATTCAGGCGGAGGAATACGACATCATCTACCTCAGCCAGTTCCCAATCAAGGAACCAGTCGGGGAACTCGAGCACCAGCAGATTCGCAACGCGGTCGAAATCCGCAGCGCCGAGGAGTTCGCACGTCGTATTCATGTTTTCTTCACCTTCATCTCGGCCAATATCGTAAACAAAGATACGATCATGCGCTCCCACCCGAAGCCCTTTAAAGACCTGACAGGTTCGCTTCTGGTGCAACTGGGATGGACATTTGCTGCTCTCGATGGCTTCAAGCGCGGGCTGTTGGTTTACGATCCCTTACTCGGAGCGCGCGACAACATTGCCGGCGGATACCAACTATTTGACGTATTCGGTCCGAGACTCAAAGCTGTTGCAGAAGACCGAATCAGCTCCCTGAAGGTAAGGCGCGCTATCTTCAATGGCACCCTTCGCCATTACCTGCCACTCTTCGCCGTCAAGTACCGGAGAGCCCGCATCCCTTTTCGCGAAGATTGCACACCGCAGGAAAGACTGACTCCCGCTTTCAGGGACTTCCTTTCCTATTGGGTCTTCCTCTACCCTGTTTTGACCCTTCCCCTCTTACTGGCCATTGCCTGGTATCTTCCGCTTCACTTGTGGGATCGCTCCACAGCACGTTTCATGCGCTGGCGCAGCGCCTGAAGGCGAAAGCATCCCAGCATCGAATTCCCTCGAATGCTCGCCCAGGGCAGAGTCTTGCTCCCTGTTCAAGGCGCTCAGTGTAGGGAGGTTTGCGAGTCAGGATCGTGATACTGCACTCCCGGCTGAACCAGCGCCCCGTCCAAAACAGGCCCGGTCGAGGATTTTCGGGAGCCTTAAGAAATAGCCCCAACTGGTGCGGAACGTCTATCGGAATCCGTCTTAGCCGCAAGCCTTGCGCCCAGCCGCATCATTGGCTTCTCAATAAGATGATACGAGGCGACGGCAAATAGAGCCAGGGATATCACAATTACAGCCAGCCGAATGGCCAGGTTGCTGCCTGCAAGTAGATTCACCCCGAGTGCAATAGCAAACAGGTGAGCCAAGTAAATACCGTAGGAGTACTTAGCCAATTGGTGACTCGCAGCAATCAGCCACTTCGCGCGAATCTGGCGGAACTGAGGAATTCCCAGGCCCAGCAGAATTGCCAGCACCCATCCGGTGGCCCAGGTTGGGTGGACCATAAACCCAAAGAGCAAAGCCAGGACAAAGAGCGGCATCAGAAAAGCAGGCAGTCGGGGCTGAGTTTTTTGGAAGAGAACGTATGCAATCACTCCAGGCACAAAGTATGGGATACAAACCGTGAAGGCATCTCTTTCCGTCCCGGACCCGGCGTGGGCATAGGCAGCTGACGCAGCCCAGAGGCAGAGAAGCGGCCAAACCTTGAAATTACTACGAATAAAGAAAAACAAGAAAGGCAGCAGAAAGTACATATCCACTTCCAGGGGCAATGACCACATGACGGAGAGAATGTTTCCCCCCCATCCAAGATTCTGTATCAGCAGTATGTTTGACACTACATTCATCACCGGTGGCTGCTTGAAAAACGAGTCACCCTGGGGATTCTGAAGCAAGGGGATATGGAAAATGACGATGGCCAGTATCGCTGCGATTGCAAGGGGGTAGATACGGAAAATCCGTCGAATATAGAAGTTCACGATATTTGGATTTCGTTCAAGCGACCACATCAGTACCAAACTCGTATGCACAAAAAACATGAACACACCTGCCACGCCGACCCAGGCGATGTTCCAACTGGAAATCCAAAAGACATGCATTGCCAGCAGAGTATGTTCAACGGCCACTAGCAGTACGGCTATGCTGCGCAACAAATCCAGATTTGGCACTTCGTTTAAACTGCGAATCCCAATCGACCGCATGAGCCCCCCGTCCCGTTGCCAAGGATTAGTAATGATATCAGGACCCATTCGCACGAGTTTGTCGCCTTTCTCGCTCACAACTCCTCTCCTGTACAGGAGGAAATCCATCTGGCCCATCCATTAAAGCGGCCAGCTTTGGTAATGCGAGGCTGGGAACCAGGCCAACCGGAAGACTCATGCTGCATCGGCGTAGAACAAGCGTCGAAACGCTCCGCCATCCAATCCACTGAGCCCCTTCCGAAGACTTAGGTACTCACGATGATGAGCAGATTGCTCGTTCTCGGCCGCCCGTTTATCAGGCGTTTCGAGAGCGGCTCAGTCTTCCGCTAGAACGAGTGTATGGCGGCAGCACCAAGGGCGAGTTGTGAGAATATCGCCGTTGAGTCGATGAATTTTTGCATCGCGGTGGGACGCAGTGTCTTCTCCGGTACCACAAGTGAATCCCCTGCGTTGAGCCGTAGATCCTCAAACGAGTTTCCCCATGCGCCAAGGCTCTTCATCGTTAACCGTCCAACCACTGAGCCATCGGCTCGGATGACGAATGAACGGCGCGCATCGGCATCGTGTGTCGATCCCCCTGCAAGCTTCAGGTAATAACTTACTGGGCGTCCCGGACGATAAAGAAACGAATTCTGGTCATAGACTGCTCCCACCACATTTACAGTCGCAGGCACGGGGGGAACGATGAACCGGTCTCCGTTTTCCAGGCCGATCGCTGGCAGGTCATTGATGGATGACACACTCGGCCGAAGTGAGAATACGATTCTGCCGGTCGCGCGAACCTGGCTGAGGCGAGCTACCAGATCCTGGCCAACTGTTCGCGAAGTGGTCACGTCCGGCGCCCCCGAACCGCTCCCCGCGATAGCCAGTGCCTGTGTGCCGCGCTCAGATTCCATGCTGATGTTCCGGACATACTCATCCAGACGCTGTTGTTGAAGAACTCGAGTAGACTCGCGGTCAAATTCCGAACCATAGAGATAAGCTCTTGAGGTAAAGCCTCCCGCTCGTCGAATCACATCGCGCAACGTCTCGCCCGGCTGCACACTGTAGATACCCGCATGGAGGATCTCTCCTTCCAAATCGACGTATTTGGTCTGAGTCTCGAGTGGCACATGGATATCTGCCTGCGAAAAGACCGTAATTGTGTCGGAAGGTTGCAGAAGCAAATCCTGGCTGGAATCATGTTTTATCACTAACTTGCCCAGATCGAAAGGGATGAGAGAAGTCTTCATTGTGTCCGGGTCAAGCCGCTCGATTACTGCGTAGTCCCAATCAATCTCCGGGGATGCTAATCGCACTTCCGTCCGGTTTGGCCTGACCCCGTTTTCCGGCCCAGCAGGCCGCAGAATCTGTGAGCCAAGCGATCCACTGCTGCCAGTCTCGGTTGCACTGGTACTGCCGACCTGGACTGCACTGGTGGGGTCAATCGACTGTTGCGGCCGATCCTGCGAAGTCAAGGCGGAGGTCAGCGTCTCTTGCGTTACCACCGCCGTGAAGCCCGTCCTGTTTGACTCAGGTTGGTACGGATCTCTTTGAAGGGTGGAGATCAATGGCTCAAATTCCGGGGAAGGCAGGCCAAGATGGCTGCGCTTCCACCAGTAATCCCTGCTCTCCAGCGAATCCCTGTCCGGAATCAAATCGCTCAGACGCATACCCGCACGCCAGTTGAACCGGCCCGGATTTGCTACATCGCCACGTAACGTCACGGTCTTCTGGTACGCCGGAACGGTCGGAAAAATACGCAACACGTCCGTGTCTGCAACAAAGAATCCCAGGCCCTTCGAGTCCACTGACAGTTCCATGGCCTCGCGCAACCCTCCGGGGCCCGCTCGTTCCAGGGATACGCGCGCGTTCGAAGAGAGCGCCGTCATGTTTCCCGCCGTTTCAATCAAATCGCCAAGCGTTTCACCATCCCGTAACTCGTAGATGCCAGGATTTGCGATGCTGCCGGTAATCGCCGCCTCAGGCCCTGCTGGCGCTATGTAAAGCACGTCTTCCGGAAGCAGGCGGACATCATGGGACTTATCGCCGTGAATCAGTAGCGCATATAAGTCGAAGTCGGCAATCACCTTGCCGTCCCGCTTCAGCAGAACATGGCGCAATGAACCCTGCGGTGACGGCCCTCCACTGGCGAACAAGGCGTCCACAAGCGTGCTGAGGGCGCTGACTGTATAAACCCCGGCCCGACGTGCACGCCCCGTAACGTAAACCTGAATCGATCGAATCTGTCCAACATCCACCGAAAGATCGAAGTTGCGATAAATCTTTGCAACCGCCGCACGCAGATGCTGATCGAGTTCGGAAAACGGTAGCCCGGCAACATGAACCGCGCCGACCAGCGGAAGATAAATGTCGCCGGAACGATCGACTCGCAGATTCCCGCTGTAGTTCGTCTGTCCCCAGATTCGAACCCTCAACTCATCCTCAGGTCCGATTACATAGTTCGAGGTCACCGGGGCCAGATTGATGGGTGCGAATGTGGATGGAACCCTTCGAAAAAGGTTAGCCCCATAGAGCGGGAGAAGCTGCCCGGTAGTGGCCGCAACGAATTTCTGAAATTCGGTGGGCGGATCCAACGGCGTCGGCTGCACACCCATCGGCCTCTGATTATTCTGCTGTCCGTTCAACGTGGTGTCTTCGGCGGGGGCCGCACCAGTCCTCTGGTTCTGCCGCAAAGGATATCCCTCGGGTCCCTGCCCCTGCATTTGATCCTGCGCCGGATTTTGAACCGCACCCTGGCTCTGGTTCTGGATGCAAGTTTCACTCGCCAAGGAAGGGTCCGATGGGCAGTTAGCTGAGGTACTCGGCTGCGCGCCCGGAGTCTGGCTACCGTCTGGGTTTTGAGCGCAGAGCAAGGTGGGCGCCAACAGGACTAGAAGCCCGAAACACGAGACGAAGGTTTTTGACATAGGAATACTTATCTCGCCAAGTTTATAGGATTCCACTGATAGACCGCAACAAACACAGCAGAGGTGAAGGACTGCTCACGGCCGGTGCGTCTGGCCGAGGTTAGCTGGCCGGATTTGGAGAATCTGAATTTGAGAGGAGGCGAAATGGACGACTGCCGGAGAATCTTGCCGAGTAGTGCTGTCCTTGCCCATAACCATGGGCTGCGCTCCGTCTGGCATCGGTTACCATCAAACCGTCAGGAGTATTCCAGCCTATGGTTTTTGATCTCGAACAAGCGCCACGCGGTCAGGCCTATAAATTGCTGGTCGGATTGGTCGCTCCGCGGCCCATTGCCCTTATCACCACAATGGATGAGCTTGGGCAGCTCAATGCGGCTCCCTTTAGCGCCTATAACTACCTCTGCACAGACCCTCCCATCATCGGCGTCGGCGTAACAAATCGTCCAGGGCAGCAGTTCGTCCCCAAGGATACAGCCCGCAACATCCGACGTACCGGCGAATTCGTTGTCAATGTCGTCACCGAGGACATTGCCGAAAAAATGAACATATGCGCCACCGACTTCCCACCTGACATGAGTGAAGTAGAGCTTGCCGGCTTCACCACCGTGCCGTCGCAAATCGTCAAGCCGCCGCGCCTGGCCGAAGCACATGCGGCCCTCGAGTGCCGAGAGCACTCCACCATCGAAATCGGCCGCTCCCTCATCATCCTCGGCCGCGTCGTCTCCATTTTCGTCGAGGACCAGTTCGTCGACCCCACCGGACCCTACATCAAAGCCGATGAGTTGCATGCCATCGGCCGCATGAACGGACTGGGGAACTATGTGCGCACCCGCGACGCCTTCCTTTCGATTCCCCGTATCTCTTACGAAGAGTGGAAGATCGGCAAGAGATAGGGAACTTTGTGCTGTTCTTCACTTCACCGTCACCAGATACACGCTCGGCGACCGCCTATTCAACTCCCAGTAACATTCAAGGAAGAGAATAGAGGACGGTAGTTCAACAGCAAGGGAGATTTCAGTGAAGAAGACTTTTGTTGCCGTGTTTTTGCTCATGCTTGCATTCACGAGCGCACATGCCCAAAAACTGACCGGAGCAGGTGCAACGTTCCCCTATCCAATTTATTCAAAATGGTTTAGCGAATACGCCGCGGCCCATCCCGGCGTCGAAATCAACTATCAGTCGATCGGCTCGGGCGGCGGTATCCGCCAGGTAACTGCCGGCCTCGTTGACTTCGGTGCTTCCGACATGCCCATGACCGACGACGCCCTTGCGGCCTCTAAAGTCAAGTTGGTCCATATTCCCACTGTTCTTGGCGCCGTCGTGCCCATCTTCAACGTTCCCGGCGCGACCAGCATTCGCTTCTCCGGCGATGTGCTCGCTGACATCTATCTCGGCAAGATCTCCACCTGGAACGATGGCCGCATCAAGGCCGATAATCCCGGCATAAATCTTCCTGACCAGAAGATCATTGTCGTTCACCGTTCAGACGGTAGCGGCACCAGCTTTATCTGGACCGACTACCTCAGCAAAGTCAACAAGGAGTGGGAAAACGGCCCTGGAAAGGGCACTTCACCTGCCTGGCCGGTTGGCGTCGGCGGAAAAGGCAATGAAGGCGTTGCCGGCCTGGTTCGCCAGATGCCAGGCGCCATTGGCTATGTCGAGCTCATCTATGCCCTGCAGAACAAAATATCCTTCGGTGCAGTCAAGAACGCTGCAGGTACCTGGTCCACAGCCTCCATTGAAGGCGTTACCGAAGCTGCCGCGAGCGTCAAGCAGATGCCCGCCGACTACCGCATCTCCATTACCAACGCTCCCGGCAAAGACGCTTACCCCATCTCCAGCTTCACCTACCTGCTTATCCCCGCCCATGCCGCAGACCCCGCCAAAGGCAAGGTCATCATCGATCTGCTTAGCTGGATCATCAACTCCGGTCAAAGCCAGGCCGCGTCGCTCTCGTTTGCGCCGCTGCCCAAACCGGTTGCGGACAAGGTCCTCAAAACTGTCTACGGGCTGAAATAGATCCCGGCGGGCGGATTGGCCTTTGCTGACTCTCCGCTCGCTCAACTCTTCAAAAAATCGTCGATCAGCCGATCTACCAGCGGTTCAAGTTGTTCGCCCGTCTTCGGCAGCACGAAGGCTCGAACCCCGGCATCCCAATCCAGTTTGAAGCTTGTTGAAAGCGCCGAAATCCAGATCTGCTGGATCGGCGCATTCGGCGTAATCACAAACTTGCCTGATGGCTCCTCAAACAGCACATGAATGAGTCCGCCCTGTCCGCCTTCCACCTCAAAGGCGCCGTCCGCACCTTCCTCACGCGCAATCAGATACTGCAGCAGCCCGTTCAACGCCGTCTCTGCCGCATTGCGAAAATCCAGTTCGTCCATCATGGCTCCAGTCTACCAACCCGCCACAGCGGTTCCACAATTTGAGTATCTCGGAAGCACAGCTCTCAAGTGCCTTTTTCTCAAGAAAAGAGGCACCCTCGGCAGGCCCCCAAAGGGCAAGTGAATTGTGAAACCGCTCAAGGCAACCCAAAGCTGGTTACACTGTCTGATTTTCGAACAATTCTGCCGTCTACATTAAAGTTCAGTTCGCTCCCGCCGATAACACACACTATGGGCTGCTTTGCACACGGGAGGGACGATGGGAATCACGCCGATCACCAGCCTCATTCCACTGCAAATCGCTCGCGCCGTCCAGGCCGACCTTGAGCCACTACCCATGGAGCGGGTCGAAAACTCCGCCCGTACCGGTGACGAGACCTACTCCCCAAGCAACGGGAAACCGGCCCACGGCTCCGAAGATGACGACTCAGAACCAGACGCCTCGGACGACGATTTCTCCAGCGGCACATCCGGCGATCAGGAAGATCAACCCAGCGCCAGCCCTTCTGACCCTACACCAGCCTTCGGCAACTCCAGCCCCATCAGTTATTTCGCCTAGAAGGTCCATTGATTTTGACTAGCCTTCCGCGGCCGAATTCCCACCTCATTCCGAAATCCCATTGGAAAAGGGCCGGACATACACCCCGCAGCGACTTGCATTTCGCGCCTCGAAGATTTAGTTTACTAACCAGTTAGTTAAAACATGCAGGAATCCCCTCAAACCCGCTCCAACCCCGATCGTGCCGACCAAACGCGCGCCCGCATCCTCGAAGCTGCCACCTCCGAATTCAGCGCCAATGGCCTTGCCGGCGCGCGAACGGAACGCATCGCCGAATCTGCCGGCGTTAACAAGGCCCTTCTTTACTACTACTTCCGCAGCAAGGAAGCCCTTTATTCCGCCTCCCTTGAAGCCGTTGCCACCCGCATGGCCGTCACCAACCTGTCAGTGCTCGCTCTCAACTGCTCACCCGGGGAACGCCTCCTCCGCACCGCCCTGAACCACTTCGACCGCATCTACTCTCAACCCGTCTTTCAGACCCTGCTTCAGCAGGAAATGATCCGCCTTCGTAATGGCGAAACCAACGCCCTCAGCCCACTTGTTGAAAAGCTCTTCAAACCGATGGGCGACAAGATGTTGGCAGTCGCGGAAGAAGGAATCCGCTCCGGCGAGTTGATTCCTGTTGATCCCTCGCAGGTTATGTACGCCGTCTTCGGCCCCAACGTCTTTTACTTCCTCTCCGCGCCCCTCATGCGGCTTATCTCGGATCGCGACCCATTTCAACCATCCGCACTCGAATTCCGCCGCAAGGCTGCCGTCGAATTCCTCGGCCAGGCCGTCTTCATCGACCGCGCCCTGGGGGCCGCCGTTGCTGCCCGCATCCTGGCAGATACGCCCGTGCCCCAATCTTCAGCACCCGGTTCCGCTCCCTGCGACCAGGCGCAAACCCACTCAGCCGCCGCTCCGGAATCCCTGAATCCCAAGCTCGAACAAGATCAAGTGAGGTACAAGTGAACGCACGCAATCGAGTCTTTCTAATCATCGGCATACTTATGGTCGGATCCTTCGTCTGGTACCTGACCACTACCCGCCACTCCAGCGATCTTGACCTGATTGGTACCGTGGACGCCAACGAGGTCCTCGTCAGTTCCAAAATCCCAGGCCGCATCCAGACTCTGTCCGTTGATGAAGGCGACCCTGTGCAGGCCGGCCAACTCGTCGCGGTAATCGAGAGCCAGGACCTGCAGGCCGCACAGCAAGCCGCCGCTGCCACCGCCAAAGGTCAGCAATTCAAGGTCGGCGAGACGGTTGAAACTGAGCGCCAGACCCGCGGCGAAACGGGCAGCGCCACCCTCAATGCCGAAGCCCAGCTCAGCGCTGCCAAGGCCACACTGGCCCAGGCACAGGCCAACTATGACCATCAGAAAGCCGACACCAGCCGCACCGTCGCCCTCGCCCAGCAGGGAATCATGAGCGCCCAGGCAAAAGACGACGCCGTTACCAGCCTGCAAGCCGACAAGGCAGCCGTCGATGCCGCGCGCGACACGGTTACCGCTTCGGAAGCCTCGCTCCGGCAGGCTCGCGCCCACGAGATGCTCACCACCGTCGCGGCTCGCACTGTGGATGAAACCCGGAACCAGGAAGCCAACGCCCGCGCCCTCGCCCAGGAAGCTGAAATCGAGCTCGGCTATTCGAAAGTGTTCGCACCGGTCGCTGGCAAGGTCAACGTCCGTGCCGCTCGTCAGGGCGAAGTTGTCTCTGCCGGCGCCCCCATCGTCACCATCATGGACCTCTCCCAGACCTGGGTATATGCGCCTCTTCCTGAAACCCAGGCGGACTCAGTCAAGCTGGGCGACTCTCTGCGCATCGTCATGCCCTCCGGCGCCCAAGTCTCCGGCAAAGTCATCTCCAAGGCTTCGGCAGCCGACTTCGCCACCCAGCGCGACATCAACGGCGGAACCAAGCGCGATATTGAAACCGTCCAGATCAAGCTCCTCATCGACAACCCGGGCGAAGCCTTCGTCCCCGGCATGACTGCCCATGTCTTCATCCCCAAAGCCAAACTGGTGCAGCAATGAACCCAACGCCCCCAATCCAAGCCCCCGCAAATCAAGAACCCCTAAATCAAGAACCCGCGAATCTGGACCAGAATCCGAAACCGCCCGGGAACGTGGCAATTGCGGTTGAGAATATCGTCAAGCGATATGGCACCTTCGAAGCCGTAAAGGGTGTCAGCTTCGCCGTCAACGATGGTGAGATTTTCGGACTCCTCGGACCCAACGGCGCCGGCAAAAGCACCCTCATCCGCATGATGACCACCCTCGTCCCCATCACCAGCGGCCGAGCCATGGTTGCCGGCTTCGACGTCGAAAAACAAGCCGATGCTGTTCGTCGCGTCATCGGAGTCATTCCCCAGGCCCTCACCAGCGACCCTGACCTCACCCTTCAGGAAAACCTCAGCATTTACGCCAAGCTTTACAGTGTTCCCAAGGCGCAGCGCGAAAAGAATATCCAGGACGTCCTGGAAGCTGTCGATCTCGTCAAGTGGCGCGACGCCCAAACCAAAACCCTCTCCGGAGGCATGCGCCGCCGTCTTGAAATTGCCCGCGGCCTGGTCCACAATCCCCACATTTTTTTCCTTGACGAGCCCACAACCGGTCTCGACCCCGTATCCCGCATCGCTGTCTGGGAGATGCTCGATAACCTGCGCAAAACCCGAAACCTCACCATGCTCCTCACCACTCATTACATGGAAGAGGCTGACAAGCTTTGTGACCGCCTGGCCATTGTCGACCACGGCAATCTTGTCGCCCTCGGCACGCCCCTTGAGCTCAAGCAAAACGTGCCCGGGGCCAACGTCGTCGAAGTCCACTTCGATCGCGAAACAGAACAGTGGAAGTCCCGCCTCGAAGGCCTCGAAGGAGTAACCAGCGTGCAAGCCGAAAGTGCCGGCTTCTATCGCGTCCTCACTTCGTCTGGTTCCAAATCCACCATGCAGTTAGTCGAGTTAGCCGCTTCGCTTGGTGAGAGCATAACATCACTTAGCGTCCAGAACACCACGCTTGACGACGTCTTTGTCCACTACACCGGACGCCAGCTTCGCGACGAGCAGGTCAAGGCCATCTTCACCATGCCGCCCCGGCCGGGAGCACAACCATGAACAGAATGTCTGCAATCTTCGAGCGCGAGATGCGCAAGTTCTTCCGCTCCCCCATCCTCATGATCATGTCCATGATGCTGCCCATCGTGCAGTTGCTCATTCTCGGCAACGCCTACGGCGGCAAAATCCGCGGCGCCCGCGTGGCCATCGTCGACTACGACAACGGCCCACAGGCGGTCAAGATTCGCGAGGCATGCGCTGCCATCGCGGTCAACATCGCCACCTTCACCACCGTCAACTACAGCAACGAAGTGCAGGCCCGCGAAGACGTGCGCACCGGCAAAATCGACGCCGCCATTATCATCCCCGCTCAGTATTCGCGCCGCGTCTACGCCCAGGACGCTCCCCGGCTGGGCCTTGTCGTCGACAACTCCGACCAGTTCACCAGTTCGAGCATCGAGTCTGAACTGCAATCGCTCGTCGTCG
>Ga0302319_10015309_pt1 | contig 14222 bp, 6 predicted proteins | sample Bog_T0_2_FD_203319 | JGI IMG/M metagenome (GOLD analysis project Ga0302319, IMG submission 203319) | Peat permafrost microbial communities from Stordalen Mire near Abisko, Sweden - Bog_T0_2 | ecosystem: Environmental > Terrestrial > Soil > Wetlands > Peat | place: Sweden: Abisko, Stordalen Mire... | reverse complement strand
AAAGGTCCTCTCTATGGCGACGCGCTGAAGAACCTGATCGCAAAGCATAAACTCAAGGAACTGTATCCGCTGCTTTCCCGCTGCCGCAGGCTCGACAAAGGCGCCGATCCGCACCGCGAACCTCAAGGCGGGACGTTCCGCGAATCCACTCCGCTGGTGACCGCCGTGATGATCACGGGACTCCACCGCGAGCGCTACGCCATGGCACGGGTCGCCATCGAATGCTTCCGCGTCCAGACCTGGCCGAGCAAAAACCTGCTCATCGTCAACCACGGGGAGGAGTCTCTCTATACCGGCGACGCTCGCATCCACGAACTGCGCTTTCGGAAAAGTAAGTGGCACACGGTCGGGGACCTCAGAAATCTGGCGCTTGATCATGCATCGGGCGATTTTATCGTCAATTGGGACGATGACGACTGGCATCACCCACGCCGCATGGAAGTGCAAATGAGCGCCCGTCAGCCCGACGCTGCGATCCTCCTGAAGAAGCGCATCCACCACAGTCTCGTCAACGGCTGCAGCCGCTATGCCACCTATGAAAGAGGCGCCGAAGCGACCATCCTGCACCCGCGCAACGTCGCCTTCCGGTATCCCAGCCTGCTGCGCGGCAGCGACTCAGTCTTCGCAGGCCGGTTTGCCGAAAGAATCGCAGTTGAGAACGACCCGGCCCTGCACATCCGCTTCTATCACGGGAAGAATCTCTGGGATGCCGATCACATCATGGCCCACCTGGCGGCTGAAGATATTCAGGGAAAGATTGAGATCTCTGAAGAGCACCGCGAGCTTCTCTCCCAGGTGCTGCCGCTATACGGCCAGCGCGTGACGGTGTAACTCGCTGGTCGTGTCGGCGATGGTGCGCAGAACCTCTTCGACGATCTCGGCCGGCTCGGGATCGGGCGTCGTAATAAAACAGGCGTATGTATCGAATGGATTCCAGTGCGCCTCGTACCGGATCGCGATATCCTGCGCGATCCGCGACCACGTGACATGCGGGCATTTGCACAGGCTCGCCAGATGCAGAGGAGCGCTGCTGGGCCCCACCGCGCACTTCGCCGAACTCAACGCCGAGCACTGAACCTCAAGCGGCATTCCCCGCAGATCCTTCGTGCCCTCGAACCAGTAGTTGTCGGGACCGCCGTAGCAGGCCACTTCGAGGCCCGCCTGGATCAGCAGTTCCACCAGTTCCGCGCATTTCTCTTCCGAGTATTCCTTGCCCGACACCACTCGATCTTCGATTCTCTTCTCGGGCCGGAACGCACAGAGAACATCGGCTACAAACGGACCGGGCGATGCGGGCGCCAGCAGCCTCCACTTCTTCGGAGTCAGCGATGGCTCTCCGGTTTTCAGAGCATCGCACTCCTGCATTCCAAACTCCTCAAAGAGAGTGGCCGGATCCAGAGTCTTGCTCCCCCTGCAGACACCGGGAACCCGGGTCAGCAGGCGGCCCTCGGTGAAACGCCAGCCTTCCGTCCTGAGAGGAATAAACTCGGAGGCAAATTCGTACAGATAGCGGCTGGATTCAGGCGCGGCGATAATCACATGCTCATAACTCTCGGCCAGGAATCGGACCATCGGGTTCCACCAGCACAATTCCCATCCAAACTCCCCCACCCACGGACCGGCGAACAACACGGAGTCCTTCGCGGACCCCGCAAAGAAAGGTTCATACAGAATCGGCGCCGGAGGCGACGGCCCCACTTCTATCGTCAATTCCGAATCCGCCGTTCTTGCGATGTTCGCGCGGCACCAGCGAACCACCTGAGACCGAGCCGCCTGCGTTAAACCTCCGCGCCTACCCGCTCCGGCCTCGGTCATCTCGTCAAAGGGAACCGAATGAGATTCCCGCGATTCTCGGGCTGCCACAAAATCCAGCAGGATTTCTTCTGCGCCCTGTGCCGGAACCGAAGGCAGCTCCGCGGCCATTTGCGAGCCGTATGTCAGCGCAGTCATGCACGCCGAAACGGTGGTCAGGACTCCGGCGCTCGACCTGCCAGGCCCGTCGGCGGCATGCAGTACCGAGGGACGGGCAAACCACGCTTTGTGCAGGTGGACAAGCGTCTCGGCCGGCAGAAATACATCGTCGCCGGTCAGCAGAACGGCGGGAAACGACGCCAGCGCTCCCGCACCCAGGCGCGCAAACGGATTCGATTCGCCCGACGGGTTAATGGCTCTTACTTTGCTGCCAGCCATTGCCTCCTGGCCGATACTGAATGCCCGGTGCTGATTGATCAGCAGGATTTCGCCGATCAGCGGCATTGCCTCATATCTGTCGATTAACGACGCGATCAGCGAAAGCGAAGGATGTCTGTTGAGCAGAACGAGCGACATCAGCTGAGGCGATTCCGGCGGCACGAACTGCGGCTCGTTGAAGTTAATTGAAACTTCGGCCGAACCCCAGCCCTGCGCGTTCGCAACCAGACGGCCTTCCTTCAAATTGCGCCGACTGGCCTTTTCATTGGCTCTCCACATCGCGTGCCAGCTGCGTTGACCTGTATGCGAAGCCTTCTCCACCATGGAATTCCGGATGGGAGGAGGCCCGCCCGTTCGGGCGCGAACATGCTTCAGTCCCAGTCCCTTCGCTCGCCAGATTAAATCCTGATCCTGATGGCCAATGGGCGCAAACTGCTCGTCGTATCCGCCCAGTCTGTGGAACCAGTAGCGAGGCACCCCTATGCGTCCGAACGTGCCGCGAAGCGGATCGCCCGCGGGCCCTTCGTCCATCTGCAGAATCGCGTCGTCATCGAACGAAAAACTCCGCGAAATCGCCCTCCGCATTCCGTGATTACTGTTATCGGCGTCGAGATTAACCAGAAACGACCCGCGCCCCAGGCGATGCGCCAGATTCTTCGCCTTAGGGCAATGATAATGTTTCGCGGAGGTATGAGCGTAAATCAGGCGGCCTGCTTCAATCGCCCGCAGGCACACATCGGAAGAAGCCACGAATCGTACCAGCCCGTCCGGGCTGCCGTAGTCGAGGAGAACCAACTCCTCGTCGTCGCCCAGTCGACGAAGATTGTCGGGCAGCGTCAGCGCAATTTGCCAAAGACGCCCGTGGCAGGTGGTGCAGTAGGACACCTTGACCGGATTCGAAGAGGCTTTCATTTAATCCTCAGGCTCAAAACGAACTTCACTTGTAGTCGAGATTGCGGCGTATTGTCAAGCCTGATACCGGCGTTTTACAAATCAATGGGCGACACGCAGTGTATCTAAGCTTACGCCGCATTGTGAAAAGCAGGTAAAATCCAAAAAGTTTCGATAAAGCCTTTCTTTTTCTCTTGACACACACGAATCCCGGCCACACTATAAATGAGAATATAAACGCCCTTTTTTCGGACTGACAGGAACAGGCGAATGCCTCTCGATCAAGTTGCGGAACTCGCTCGGCAAGCGGCGTCTGACCGCGGTGTTCTCAACGCTCTGCAGAACAACCCGGCGGGGATGCGCAGTCCACTCAACCTGAGTGAAGCGCAGGTACGAGCTCTGATCAGCGCAGGATCGTTTACCACCACTCGACCGGTAGCGACGACCAGCAAACCGAGGGAAACCCTTGCCGGCCAGATCGCGACCATGCAAATGGGAACCTTGCTGCCTCCGGAAGGGCAGGGAGGTTTCACGCTGGCCGAGCTTCCGCCTGTCGCAAAGGCGCCTCGCGTCTCGCCGGTGTCGCCGCCGGTTTCCAGCAGAGCTCCCCAACCGAAAGGAACACAGCCAGGAACCGGACCGATTGCGCAACCCGCGGCGCCGAAACCCGTACCCGCCGCGCCCGTGTCCCACGTAACGACCCCTGCCGCGAAGGTGCCCGGTGTTCCAAAGCCTCCGGGGGCACCCATGTTCGTGCCCCATCCGCCTGGCCCAATACCGACCGGTTCGCCCGGGCCCTCAACATCCAATGGCGGCAGTCGGCAGGGATCGGGTGAGACAACGCAGACGCCCCAGGAACCTTGCGAGCCGACTCAGGGCGGGGCCGCCGTGCAGTCGGCCAGTCAATATATTCAGGGCCCATGCGGGCAGAGTTCCTGCTGCGCATGCGCCACCGCCATGATTGCTATCGTTGCGGAAATATCAACCACCGCCCAGGCGGCGATTACCGCGATCACGGCGATGGCCGGGATGAACTGACCGATATGAATCGAAGGATGTAAAGGACGAAACAGATGGCAAAAACCACCGGAGCTATGAAGAGGATTTTAGTCGCGGCCGCAAAACCGGCGGCTCGAAGGCCCGCGGTTCGAAAGCCCGCGCCAAAACCTGCCGCACAGAAGCCGAAAACGATCCCCATTGCCGCCACGCCGGTTAAACCGAAACCGGCCGTAGCCGCAACAGTAACCCCGCTACCCACGGCGAGCTTGCACCAGAGTGCGGCGGCTAAGCCAGTCTCGAGAATTACCGTTTCCAATCCTCTGACGCAGAGTTCGTTCCGGCTTGCCGGAAACATTACGCCTCGGCCGCTGCCGCAAAGTTTTGCCAACCTCGCGGCCGCAGCGCCCGGAGGCTCCAGCACGGCCCCTACAGCAGCGCCGAAGGCATCGTCGCCCTCTGCCGCGCCGAAAGCGGCGCCCTCAGCGGCTCCAAAGGCTGCTCCTTCTGCGGCGCCCAAGGCAGCTCCCTCTGCCGCGCCGAAGGCAGCTCCTTCTGCAGCGCCTAAGGCAACGCCCTCTGCGGCCCCGAAGGCAACGCCCTCTGCAGCACCCACTGCGACACCGAAGGCTGCGCCCTCTGCGGCACCTTCTGCGGCCCCCAAGGCAGCACCTTCGAGCGGCGCTCCTTCCGCATCGGGTGGCGGTCCCTCAGGCGGCGGTCCTTCAGGCGGCGGTCCATCGGGGGGAGGTGGCGGTACCGGCGGCGGTGGTACAGGCGGCGGTGGCACCGGTGGTGGAGGAACTGGTGGCGGAGGAACCGGCGGTGGCGGCACCGGTGGTGGAGGCACGGGTGGGGGAGGTACCAGCGGGGGCGGCGGCACGACCGGTGGTGGCGGCGGTACCGGTGGTGGAGGTGGCACGACCGGGGGAGGTGGCGTTGCGGGCGGCGGAACGGGTCCCGGCAGCATTGCCGGCATGCTCGGCGCGGGCGGTTCAGACTGCTGCTGTCCTTCGCTCACCGCGATGGTCGCCATTGTCGCGCAGGTCTCGACCACGGCTCAGACCGCGATCACCGGTATCACGGCGATCGCCTCGATGGCTGCAAAGAGGGGTTAGCCTTCCATGCGCCCAGACATCAGCGTCGTAATCCCGGCGCGTAACGAGGGAACCAGAGTTGCACCGACAATTCAGGCCATCGCGCGCGCCCGGACCACCGATGCCCGAGTCGAATTCATCATCGTGGACGATGCCTCGACCGATGAAACGACGGCCAGCCTGGTTGGCGCCGCTCCCGAACTCCTCAAAGAACCGAGGATCGATATTCACGTTCACCGGCACGACGAGCAGGCCGGGATCTACAGTACGCGCAATCACGGCGCCTCGTTCGCTACCGGCGACATTCTCTTCGGCACCGATGCCCATGTGCGTTTTTCGGACGGTTGGGATGAAATTGTTTTAGAGCATATCGGGCCGGACCGCGTTCTTTCGGGAACCACAGTTCAGGCGGGATCGCCTTACCGCGGCTACGGCTGCGACCTGCTGATCCCGTTCATGGGCACATCCTGGAACCCCGGCCCTCTGGACGGTGTTGCGCATGTGCCGGTGGCCCCCTGCCATGCAACGGTGATGACTCGCGAGTTGTTCGAGCGCCTTGGCGGTTACGATTCCGGGATGATCCGCTACGGCGCAGGCGAGCCCGAACTGAGCATACGCGCCTGGCTGCAGGGCGCGGACGTGATGGTCGTCTCCGATCTGCAGGTGGAGCATGAATTCAAGCCGAAAGAGGAACTGGATCGTTTCATGAACGAAGTTCGGCCGTTCTGGATCCACAACTGCATCCGGTTCGGCTTTCTGTATCTGAGCGAGCTCGGATGCATGCAGATGCTCCGGTATTACTCGCTGCAGTTTCCCGAACTCTTCGAAGACGCTCTGCGCCAGGTGAATGAAAGCGATGTGTGGGAGCGCCGGAACTTTCTCGAAGAGCGCCGGCAGCGGCCTTTCCAGTGGCTGGTGGATTACTTCGGCATGAAGGATCAGGCCGGAGGAGAAGTGATCTGATCCGCGCGGATCGCCGAAGCGGGTTCTAAAGCAGGCAAGCGGAGTTTTTATATGGCATTGACCGTTGAAGTTCTGCGCCCCGAGGACCTTCTCACCCTCACGATTGAGGGGCAAAATCTTCGGCTCGATACGACCGACCCGAAGAAGCCCATGCTCGTGGTGGACACGCCGTCCCAGCCTGCGTACCTGATTGTCAGCTTTCCCCCGCAGAGCATTACCGAAAAGGCTTATTTCGAAGTCGGCAACCCTCAGCCGCCTTTCAACAACCCTCCGCCGGGCACGCCGCCGCTCGCAACCACCAGCGATCCGCTCGACCCGGCCGGCCAGACTCCCGCGAGAATGGCCGGGCCCAGCCGGCTTGTTTTTCAGCTGCCGAAGACCCTGACGAAAATCCCGTATCAGCTGAGCTCCCTGCTGGACTGGTCGCAGCTCACCCTTGTAGTTTCCCCCGTTGCCGAGGGAAAACCCGCGCCGGCTCCCATTCCTCAGCCGGGCGCGCTGCAAACCGCAATCGAACTCCCTTATCGGCTGATTCTTTCGCCGGGCTCAGGCGTGGCGTGGGTCAATGCGCTGGCGCCGGTAACGCACGCCGGGTACACCGAGCTCTGGCATACCCGTCTCGCGAAAATCGTCAAAGCCACAAACAGCAAAAAAGAAACGATCACAACCTTCCAGGAGGCCGACCTCCAAAGGACTATCCCGCTGCGCGCCATCTGGTCTCCGGATTTCGTCGACCATCAGGCGCTTCCCTCGCACGCCCTCGACCGCACGCCGTTTCTGACCCCTCTGTCGCCGCGCGACCGCGCGCAGATCGTGATCCTGACGTCCGGCACCAACGGCTACTACACGCTTCTGTCGAATAATCAGCCGGGCCCCTGGAAACCCTCGCCGATTTTCGCCAGCCGGATTTTTCTCTCAGCACTCGGCGGCTGGCTCACCTCTCGCGGCAACTGGTTCCCGCTGCCGGTCTATAACTTTCCTCTGTTTTTCAAACCGGTGCCGCTGCCGCCTGTTAACCCGATTAACCCGTTGCAGCCGGTTAAACCTCTCCCGATTCAGCCGGCCGCAAAGGTCACCCAGGCTGCCGCCGCCCCCGTGAGCGCGATCGTTCCGAACCCCGACGCTCGCCTGCCGTACGAAACGGTGGCGCTCGATCTCACCGAGTGGGACCACCTCGCGACTCTCGGACGCGACCACTATGTCAAAGTCGTTTACGAAGGCTATCTGTATCCGTTCGGCCATGCCGCAACTCTGGTCAAAGTGACGGAACGCAAGTTCTTCCCTGCGGAACTTGTGCCGCCCGCGCCGGGCTTTTCCTCATCCGTCACCGCGATCCTTCGCCAGCACATGTATATCGTGGTACGCGAACCCGAGAAGTCGTACGACCTTTCCACTTACGCTTTCCAGGGCCGCGAAATTCCCCTGCACCGGATTCGCATCGATACCAAAGTCACCCCCGATATCGATCCGCCTCCGCTGCCGGGCGGCACGGGATTTTTCTCGGAAAATTCGTTCTGGGTCACCATTAACAGCGTCAATTTTCAGTTCCACCTGACCGGCTACGATCTTTCCGGAGCAGCCATCGATTTCCTGGCCCCTATGATTTTCGTCAGCGTAAGCGAGGGCGATGTCGGCGCCGTCTACCCAGCCGCTTCCGACGCCAACTCGGTAAAAGCCAATTACGTGACGGGCGGTTTCGGGCCGATTTCGTCGGTGCGGGGCAAGAAGGTAACCTATGCCGACCCCGCCGCCGGCGATACCGCGCTCAAGACTTCCGGGCTCTACTTCGATACCCAGATCACCAGCGGTTTTCCTTTCGCCTCCGTGCCGTTCATCCCTGTCCTCTCTCAGGCGCAAGTGACGATCCCCAGCGTTGCGGAACTGCTCGGCATCACGACTCCGGTGGACGTCCAGTTCTACCAGACCTATCTTCAGAACGGACTGGATCCTAACGCCGGCGTCTTCGTAACTGTATCGGCTCTCTCCGGACAAAGTCTGCAGCCCATCAGTTTCAGTGCTGAAAAAGCCGGCGGGTTTGCCACGCCCGGTTTCACTGTCACCGCCCTCTCGGCGCGCAAAGGCATTGTCGCCGGATCGCCCGACGACGCCGCCAAAGGGCTGATCGACCCCAGCGTTTTTTTTGGAGGCTTGTCCGTCTCGCCCAGTCTGTTCGGAACCATCCCGCTCGGCAACCTGATTCCCATCGACAAGGTTACGAAGAAAGCCCCTGCCGCCAAAAATGCGCCGGAGATCCGTTCCAAAGAGCTGCCCAACAAAACGAATCCGACCTCCGTTGTCACGACTGTTAGCTTCGCGCCCGATCTGGTCGATTATTCCCAGGACCCGGTTCAGATCAAATTCAACAGCGACGGCAACAATTCAACGCTCACCCTGAAGGGCGAACTGACCCGGCCTCTCAACGGATCACCGTCGCAGTCGAACATCACCGGCAATCTCAACCACTTCGAAATCACCCTGCTCGGCGTCGTAGCCATCGGCATCAAATCGATCGTCTTCACTTCCGTCAACGGCGCCAAGACCAATGTCGTGGTGCAGCTCGCCGATAAGAACGCGATTCAGTTTATCGGCGCCCTGCATTTCATCCAGACCCTTGCCGACATTCTTCCCCCCGGGCTGTTTGGCGGAGACGGCCCCTCCATCGACATCACCTCCACCGGGCTCAAAGTTTCTTACACGCTCGGGTTGCCCCCGATTTCGATCGGCGTCTTTTCGCTCGAAAACATCTCCATCATGGCCGGCGTGGACCTTCCCTGGCTCGATGGAAAGCCGGCGTTCGAGTTCGCCTTCGCCACACGCAGCAAACCGTTTCTCATCACGGTCGAATGCCTCGGGGGCGGCGGCTTCGTTCACCTGATCCTGGACTCTTCGGGGATTCAGATGGTGGAAGGCGCGCTCGAGTTCGGCGGAGAATTCTCCATCGATCTGGGCGTTGCATCCGGCGGCGTCCACATCATGGCCGGCATCTATTTCAAGCTGGCCGGAACCAATTCCACGCTGACTGGTTTCGTCGATATCGGCGGCGAAGTTTCGGTCCTCGGAATCATCTCCATCTCGATCGATCTGAACCTCAGCCTCAGCTTCATTCACACCGCGCAGGGCGATAAGGTTCAGGGCCGAGCGACATTAAAGATCTCCGTCAGCATCCTGTTTTTCAGCATCTCCGTCAGCGTTTCCGTCGAGCGGAGCTTTGGCAGCGGCTCCGGCGATCCGAAAATCTCCGATGTCATCACCGAAAAGAACTGGCAGGATTACTGCCTGGCCTTTGCGGGTTAAAAGGGAATCGAAATATGGCGAGCCAGACCTTGATCTTCGTAGCGCTGCCCAACGGACCGGGCGATAAGGGCCAGCTGAAGCTTTCGCTCTATCTCACACCGCGCCTGCAGGGCGGCGCAACCCTCGCGGCTTTCCCGGATTTTCTCGACTGGACGCAGCAGGTTCAAACCCACGGCCTGAAATTCCGGATTGCCTGCGGAGCCAAAAACCACACCGTTTCCTCTGACCCGAAGGCCCTCCATCCCGAGTTGTGGAAGGCAATTTTCGCACCGGACACTTTTGTGGAGGCGTATACCCTCCCGCCATTCGACCAGCAGCTGATCGTCTCCTACCCATCCCGCCAGGCCCTGTCTTTCCTCAAGTACGCATATCAGTCCGTAGCCACTTCCCGCGCCGGCGGCGGAGACGGACAGCGGGGCGGACCGCTCGATCTGCTTTTTCCCCTCGGCTTCCGCAATGGCGCCTCAACCTCGTTCGGGGACGAAATTTCTCACAAGCGCCTCGATATCTGGAAAGAGCAGCAGGCGGCGGGCGCTCCGGGCATCCTGTTCCCCGGCGCTGCCGCCCAGTTTGCCACTACCCGAAATCCCGACGGTGTGGCGACTGTCCTTCAGGCGCCCGATCCTACTGCCACTCATGACATGATCACGCGCTTCGGCCTGTTTCACAGTATCCCGAAGGCCCCGAATCGTCCGCCGCTGCCCACCCCGCCCGCAGGCTTCAAAAAGACCCTCGATTTCCACGCCGCTCTCACGGCCCTCAACTCTTACCCATCTCTCATGCGAGGCCTCGGCCTCGTGTTCGATATCGAAATACCGGCGGCGCTCTGTCCGAATTCGCCGAATGCCGGCGCCTACGGGACGGTATCGGTTGACCTGGTAACTCCCGGCTTCAAATGGAAGATCGCGCCCACATTCAGCCTCACGCCGACTTCCTACTGGCGCGACAAAGACTCGTTCTGCTCCGCTCCAGCCGCTTCGCCCGCAGCACAGGCTGCGGGAAACTACCTGCCCGCCGATGTTTTCAAAGGTTTCCTCGCTCTCTCATTCGAGGATTTCTTTCTTTCGCAAGTGGACCTCGACGGAGCTCTGCTCAAAGCTCTCGGGCTGGCCGACAATGTCCAGAATCTGACCCGTCTGGGGACCATCTCATCGATCGATCAGACCCTGCCGTCCCTCCGTTCCGCGGGTATCTCGCTGATGGCGGACGGGCGTGCTCTGCAACTGCTCCAGTCGCTCCGCAACAACCAGGGATTTAACGATTCGCTGTCGTCGCAAAACGTCGTTCCCCGGCCCTACAACGCACAGGATTTGGTGCGCGGCTATCGCATCAATATCTGGTCGTCCCGCACCAACTCATGGCATTCGCTCCACGACCGCTCGGCCAGCTATCGGTTTGGCACGGACGGTAAAACCGAGTTCAACGTTAAAGACGAGGAAGGCTTCACGCAGCTGTCCGTTGTGCAGCCGGCCGACGATCCCACCCGGCATCCGGATAAGTATGCAAAAGCCAACGGTATGCCGCCCTACGGCACGAACGTTTACATCCACGAGCGCGTCGCAAGATGGAACGGCTGGAGTCTCAGCGTTCCGCGCCCCGGATTCTCACTGAACCGCAGTGCCGATCCCGGCAAAGCTCTCGATCCCGATCCGACCATGAACCAGGCCGTCACTCCTTTCAAGATGACCACGTCTTTCACGGTCAAGCCAGGCTCGCTTCCCGAGCTTCGTTTCGGCGCCAATTACCGCATGAGCGTGCGAACCGTGGACCTGGCGGGTAACAGCGTGCCCCTCTCGGCCGCGGTGCCCGATTCGTTTGCCGCGCCCGCCAACGGCGTTCAGATGAAGTATCTGCGGTTCGAGCCGGTCAACGATCCGCTGGTGGTTTTGCAGCAACTCCCGCAGGCGGGCGGGTCGCTCGAACGCCTCGTGATCCGTTCCCGCAACAGCAGCATTGCGCTCGATTCCACACCTACCAGCCAGACCGATCAGCGCCACATCGCGCCGCCGCGCGTGGCCGAGCGCATGGTGGAACAGCACGGCTTGCTCGATCTGAAAGGCAAGCTGAATCCCGACGCGGCAACTTATAGCCTGATCACGCAGCGCGACAGTTTTGCGATCCCGGTCCACGGCAAGGATCCGCTCGTGCCAGGCTCTACGTTCGACGTTGGCTATTTGCCCGACCCGATCGCCCGCGGAGCTGCCTTCCGCGAACTGCCCAATACGCCGAATGACGCCGATGGCCGCAGCGGTCCCAAAGGCCTGAGCTATTCGGTAGTGCCTGGCGTGGATACGCGCCCAGGCTCGGTAACCTTCATCGATTTCGGAAGCAAACCCTGGCCCCATGCCGAAGCCTTTCGTCTGCTCCTCGTCGAAGGCTCACAGCCGCCGGCCTGGGATGCCAGCGCGCGCGTCCTAACCGTTTTCCTGCAGAAAGCCGCCGTCGTAACCGTGCCGCTCAGCAGCTATGTCTCGCCTCAGGATCTCGACATCATGGGCGTATGGCAATGGCTGCGTGAGCTGTTCGAAGCCATGGAAATCAGTGCCATCCAAAGCAGCGCCGCGGACCAGTCCGTCACATGGACCAGTAACAATATCGCTGAAGTAACCCGGCTCGTGCTCGAAGGCGGCCACGAGATGATCACCCCCGCCCGCACCCTCACTTTGGTGCACGCGGTCCAGCAACCCCTGGGCGAACCGACCTTCCTTCAGTTGCCCGTCGTGCACAATCCCGCCGCGCCCATCTTCGCGTCGGCGCTGCGTAATTCTTTCACGCCGATCACCGCGTGGCGATCGTTAGAGTCCCACATAGCCGTCCTGCTCGGCGGCCTTCAAATCAATGCGGCCAGCAGTTCCCGCATCGATCTGCATGCGCGCTGGCTCGAAGTCACAGACGATCCCACAGCCCCGGCTCCCGCCGAATCCGTTCAGTCTCAAATTGTCGAGACCTTTAATCTCGCCGCGATCGATTTCACATCGTCCTACCCGACATACATCTATTCGGATGCGTCGCAAATCAGAATCGTGGCCGTGTACATCCCGCAGGTCGATGTGCTCTGGTTTGCCGGACCTCTCGATGAGTTATCGGGCGTAGACAACCCTTCGTCGTCCGTGCCCTCGTCCCCCCTGCACCGCTTCGACGATACAAAGCATCGGTGGATCGTCTACACTGCGGTCGCCACTACCCGATTCCAGGAATACTTCCCGGAACCCGGCCTCGACTTTACGAGAACCGGTCCGGAACTTGTCGTCGATGTCCCGAGTTCCGCCCGGCCCTCGGTGCCCGACATCGACTACGTGATCCCGATCTTCGGATGGGAGCACCAGGAAACCACCAACGTAAAAAGCAGCGTTCGCTTCGGGAACGGCGTGCGAGTGTACCTGAATCGCGGCTGGTACTCATCGGGGCAAAACGAACAATTGGGCGTCATGCTTTGGTCGGCTGCATCGGCCGTTCCCGACTATGCAACTCGGGAAACGAACAAAGCGCTGTTTTCGCAGTGGGGGCAGGACCCGGTGTGGGCGAACGGAAGTCTCAACGTAAATCCGCTGCCCACCATTTACGATTTTCCCGCCGCAACCGCAACCGCGTCGAGCCTGACGATTGTGGAATCGCCCCTCTTATTCGACGTCGCGGCGCATGACGTCGCCTACGATTCCGGGCGCGGCCTGTGGTACTGCGATATCGAAATCGGCAATCTTTTCACCTACTCGCCTTTCCTGCGTCTTGCGCTCGCACGCTATCAGGCGCACTCCATCACGGGCGTCGAACTCTCTCCGGTGGCGCTGGCCGACTTCGTCCAGTTGGCACCCGACCGTTCCGCCGTGCTCAGCGTGAATCCGGGCGATCCCCGCCAGGGCCGCCTCTTTGTCGGTGGTCTTGCGCCCCTCGGTCCGTTGACTTCGGTCCTGCAGGTAACGGTCGAAACCCGCGCCCAAAACATCGCGAGCGACCTTGACTGGAAACCGGCCTCCGCCGCTGACGTGCAGGTGGTGGAGGATAACCCGGCGCCGGTCGAAAACAACGCCGCGCTGTGGTCGGGTTCGATCCTCTTCGCGAAGGCCCCGCCGGTCGGCCGTTATCGCGTAGTGATTCGTGAATTTGAAAGGATCGCCGTCGACGCGGCTTCGCAGAACATCGCCGACCCGCCCGCTATCGGGCAGCGACTGGTGTACGCTGCGATTCTCGCGTACGATTACCCATAAAACGTATGGCGGAAGTCTGGCAGCATCGCACGCCCCTGGTGGCGTTTGACGAGTTTCTGGTAGCGCAGGAGTGGGCCGGGCTGCTTCAATATACAATGAAGCGGCGCGAAGACTTCGCTCAGTCCGGCGTCCTCAGCGCTGGTGGCGAAAGCCGCACCGATGGCGATTATCGCCGCTCCAGCGTGCTCTACGATCTGAACGCCTGCCGGACCATGTTCGTCAATCGCATCGCCACCTTTATGCCCCACCTCCTGGCAAGACTCCGCATGCCGCCGTTCCCGATATCTCAGTTCGAAGTGCAGCTCACGGCAACCGGCGACGGTCAGTTCTTCAAGAAACACAAAGACGATGACTCGGAGTCCGTAAACACCCGCGCGATCACGTTCATCTATTACTTCTATCGCGAACCGAAGCCGTTCTCCGGAGGGGCTCTTCGGTTGTATGACACGCAGCTCGCCTCCGATGGCACGGCGGGCCCCGGCCCGTATCAGACGATTCACCCGGTTCAGAATCAAATCGTTTTTTTTCCCAGCGATTGTCTGCATGAGGTGCTGCCGGTTCAGGTCAAATCCCGCGATTTCGACGA
>Ga0302319_10015308_pt1 | contig 14223 bp, 11 predicted proteins | sample Bog_T0_2_FD_203319 | JGI IMG/M metagenome (GOLD analysis project Ga0302319, IMG submission 203319) | Peat permafrost microbial communities from Stordalen Mire near Abisko, Sweden - Bog_T0_2 | ecosystem: Environmental > Terrestrial > Soil > Wetlands > Peat | place: Sweden: Abisko, Stordalen Mire... | reverse complement strand
AAAATCCCAGCAGCTCCCATCCCGCCGCCAACACACATCGTCACCAACCCATACCGAGCCTTGCTTCGTTTCATCTCGCGCATCAGCGTAGCCGTCAGCTTCGCTCCCGTGCATCCCAGCGGATGACCCAGCGCAATCGCTCCGCCGTTCAAATTCACCTTCGCGATATCAATCCCCAACGTCTTGATCACGGCCAGCGACTGCGCCGCGAACGCCTCGTTCAACTCAATGACATCGATATCCTCAAGCGTCAGCCCCGCCAGCTTCAGCGCCTTGGGAATCGCATACACCGGCCCAATGCCCATCTCTTCCGGAGCACAACCCGCATACGCAAACGACACAAATCTCGCGAGAGGCGTAGCGCCAATCGCCTTCGCGCGCTCCTCGGACATCAGCACCGCAGCCGCCGCTCCATCCGATGTCTGCGAGCTGTTCCCCGCGGTCACCACGCCGTTTGCATGGAACGCCGCCTTCAACTTCGCCAGCGCCTCGAGCGACGTATCCGCCCGCGGCCCCTCGTCCACCTTGAATTCGCTCTCCTTCGACTCCGCCTTGCCCCCGCCATTCAGCGTGGTATGCGTCACCTTCACCGCAACAATCTCGTCCTCGAATCTTCCCGCCTCAATCGCGGCCAGCGCCTTCTTGTGGCTGCTCAGCGCAAACGCATCCGATTCCTCGCGCGTAATCCCGTAATGCTTCGCCACCCGCTCAGCGGTCAACCCCATCGACATATAGGAGCCAGGAAAATTCTCCACCAGCCATGGATTCACCGAAATCTTGTTCCCCCCAAACGGCACATACGACATCGACTCCGCGCCGCCTGCGACAATCACCTCCGCGCCGCCGCCGCGAATCCGCTCCGCCGCCAGTGCAATCGTCTGTAGTCCCGACGCACAGTACCGATTCACCGTCATCGCTGCCGACTCCACAGGCAGCCCCGCACGCAGCGCAATCACCCGCGCTACGTTCATCCCCTGCTCCGCCTCCGGCATCGCGCAGCCAATAATCACATCCTCAATCTCCGACTTGTCGAGCATTGGCACACGCTCCAGCGCACCCACCACCGCCGCCGCCCCCAGGTCATCCGGTCGAGTATTCTTCAGCGTCCCTCGCGGCGCCTTGCCCACCGCCGTCCGGACCGCACTCACCACCACTGCTTCTCTCATCTCAACTCCTTCTCTGCAGCAACTTCATCAACGCCTGCCGCACGCGCAAGGCGACGCTAGTTCCGCAGCGGCTTGCCCGTCTTCAGCGTGAACCCAACCCGCTCAACGGTCTTCGCTTCACCGCACAGCGAGATAAATCCCTCACGCTCCAGATCCAGCAGATAATGTTCACTCACCAACGTCCCAGCTGTCACGCCGCCGCCAGTCAAGATCTTCGCCACGCGGTTCGCGATCTTCGCGTCATGCATGCTGATGTACTGCGCCTCCAGCATTGTGTACACGCCCAGCTTCAGCGTCGCCTCCACCGAAGAACCCGGTGCCGGAATGTCTGTCCGCATTACCGGAGCCGAATATCCACCGCGCACAAGTCGCAATGCCTGCGCCTTCGCATCGCTTACCAGCCGATCGCGGTTCATCGAAATCTCATCGCTCTCTTCCAAAATCCTCAACGCCTTCGCCTCAAACGCCGACGTAGAAACCTTCGCCATCGCAATCGTTTCGAACACGTTCCGGATCGCCTCATGCACCTCGGCCGACTCCGCGCCACCGCCCGGATTCAGCGCTTTCGCAGCGTCCAGCGCCCGCAACACCATCTCCTTACAACCACCGCCAGCCGGCAATATGCCCACGCCAGTCTCCACCAACCCGGTATACAGTTCCACGTGCGGTTGCCGCGCGGCCGAGTGCATTAGGATCTCCACGCCCCCGCCCAAACACAGCCCAAACGGAGCCGACACTACCGGCCGCGGACAGAACTTGATCGCCTGCGTCATGTTCTGAAACTCGCGCACCATCAGGTCAATCTCATCCCACTCCTGGTCCTGAATCCCCATCAGCAGCTGCATCAAATTCGCGCCCACAGAAAAATTCACAGCATCGCTGGTAATGATGAACCCGTCAAAGTTCTTCACCGCATCGCTTCCCGGTTGCAGTTGCTTCTTCAGAAACCCAACAATATCCTGCCCCAAACTATTCATCTTCGAATGAAATTCGAAGCACCCAATCCCATCCCCGATATCCACTAGTGAGATTCCGGCATTGCTCGCATACACGCCATCCGACCGCTTATAACTAGCCACAGTCGCGAGCTCCGGATTCGCATCCACCAGCTTGTAAGCCCCCGAAGCCACATCAAAAAACTCGGCACCCTCCGCGCGATACCACGACGTTCCACCCGCTGCCAGCAGCTTCTCCACCGCCGCAGGAACCGCCACGCCCAGCTCTCGCATCTTCGCAACGGTCTCGATAACTCCCGCCGCATCCCACATCGCGAACGGCCCCATCTCCCAGTTGAATCCCGCCTTCATCGCGGCATCTATCTCAACAATCGTGTCCGCAACTTCGCCAATCCGATTCGCCGAGTAAGCCCACATCTCCGGCAGCGCTGTCCAGTAAAACTTCGCGACCTTATCCTTCGCCGCATTCCCACTCAGCAGCGATTTAATCCGTCCCGCCAGCGAATCATTCGACTTCGCCATCTCAACCTCAGCAAACGCAGCCTTCCCTGCCGGCCGATACTCCATCGTCGCGAAGTCCAGCACCATCCGAACTTCCTGCCCATCCGCGCCTCGTTCCTTCTTATAAAATCCCTGCCGCGTCTTATCCCCAAGCCACTTACGCTCTATCAGCTGCGAAACAATCGGCGGCAGCGTCACATCCGCTCGCTCATCACGAATATTCGCAGCGAAATTCCGCGCCACGTTCCCCAGCACATCGATTCCCACCATGTCGGCCAGCCGAAACGTCCCCGTCTTCGGCCAGCCCATCGCGGAGCCCGTCAGCAAGTCAATCTCCTCGATGCTCAACCCCTGCGCCTCCATAATCCGCAGCGTGTTCAGCATGAAGAACGTACCAATCCGATTAGCAATGAAGTTCGGCACGTCCTTCGCAGGAACCACCGTCTTACCTAGCTTCTTATCTGCAAACTCCGAGATTGCCGCAATCGCCTTCGAATCTGTCTCCGGCGTCGCAATCACCTCGAACAGGCGCATGTACCGCGGCGGATTGAAAAAGTGCGTGCCAAACCAACGCCGCCGCAAATCCTCGGGCAGCGCCTCCCCAACCTTCCCCACTGGCAGCCCGCTCGTGTTGGTCGTCAAAATCGCGTCCGCCCGCAGATGACCAGCAACCTTGCTCAACAGGTTGTGCTTGATCTCCATATTTTCGGCGACCGCTTCAATCACCCAGTCACAATCCTTCAGCTTCGCCAGGTCATCTTCAAAGTTCCCAATCCGTATGTGGCTCGCAAACGCCGCATCCGCAAACGCCGCAGGCTTAGCCTTCTTCAGCGTCTCAAGAGCCCCCGCCGCAATGCTGTTCCGCTCGCCGTTCGCCGGCACAATATCTAGCAGCAACACCGGCAATCCCGCATTCGCAAGGTGCGCCGCAATCCGCGCGCCCATCGTCCCCGCGCCAAGTACGGCCACGCGCCGCACGTCATATACTCGTTCGCTCGCTCGCCCTTTATACGAAACCTCACTAACCACCGGTGCGGATTCCAACGCAGCCATCTTCGCCACTCCCCTGGAAGGACGGGCTTTCCCAACCGATGCGGAAGGCCAAACCAGCGCAGTCCCTCTAGCCCGTGCAGAATACTGAACGCCCGGTAAGAAAGTCAATACGCGCGAATTACCATTTTTCCGGCAAACTTTATCGCCGGAATTCAGCAGAATGTTCGGGTGGGGATTCAGACGTGTAGGCTTCTTGAAGACGCTTTGATGACTCCACTCTCTTATTGGATCTACTTTCATGTCGCACTGGTGGCCCTATTGGGGGCAGAATACCTGGTGCATCGGGCTGTGCCGGACATTCGACGCAAGGCAATGGTGGCGACAGGGATGTGGGTGGGTGCGGCGCTGGTATTGGCAGTAGTGCTTAGTAGGGTGTACCGCGTGGAGGGGGCCACGCAGTATCTGGCGGGGTATGCGCTGGAACAGGCCATGTCACTGGATAATCTGTTTGTATTTCTTCTCCTGTTCCGGGTGTTTCGGATTCCCGCTGGAAAGCAGCCGAAGGTTCTCTTCTGGGGTGTGGCCGGTGCGATCGTTCTGAGAGGATTATTTATCGCAAGCGGTGTCGGGTTGCTGAATCGGTTTCACTGGATTGAGTATGTGTTTGGCGGGCTGCTGCTGGTGGCGGCGGTGCGGCTGCTAAAGCCCGAGGCAGAAGCGGAGACGGTGCGGGCTCCGCGCTGGATTCAGTGGCTGACAAAATGGCAGCCGATCAGTGCGGATCAGGATCATTTTTTTGTCCGCGAAGACGGGCAGATGATGGCGACGGTGATGCTGCTCGCGCTGGTGGCGGTGGAGTTGACCGATGTCGTGTTCGCCCTGGACTCAATACCGGCGGTGCTCAGTATTACGCGACAACCGTTTCTTGCGTACACGTCGAACATTATGGCGGTGATGGGACTCCGGTCGTTGTATGTGCTGCTGGCGGCCGGGCTGGCAAAGTTGAAGTACCTGCATTTTGGATTGGCGGCAGTCTTGGGGTTTGCGGCCGTGAAGATGCTGCTGGCGGATTGGGTGGTGATTGGACCATTAGTGTCATTGGCGGTAATTGCGGGATTGATGGCGATAACGGTGGGGTTGTCGGTGCTGATGGCGCGGGAGACACGCCCGACCGCGTAGCGGGGTATCCTGAGAGACGATGACTCTTGCGGCTGCATCTACGGTGATTGACGTTCGAACTCCCTCGGCGGAGTACGAGGTGGAGGTCGGTGCGGGGCTGGTGGAGCTAGTGGGAGCGCGGTTGGATGCGTTGCTCGGTGGCGGGCTAAAGGCGGGCAAGCAGCGGGCATTTGTGGTCACGTCTCCGGAGATTGATCGGCTGTGGGGCCCGCGATTGGAGAGTGGCTTCCCTGCTCCATTGACCAGGTTGATGGTGCCGGCCGGCGAGGAGCATAAGCGGTTGGCAACAGTGGAGCGGCTGGCGGAAGAGCTCGCAGGACATGGAGCTGATCGGGATTCGGTGCTGGTCGCGCTTGGCGGCGGCGTGATTGGCGATATGACGGGTTTTCTGGCGGCGATGTATATGCGCGGGATCCGATATGTGGGAGTGCCGACGACGATCCTCGCGCAGGTAGACAGCTCACTGGGGGGAAAGACCGGCGTGAACCTGGCGGCGGGTAAGAATTTGATTGGGGCTTTTCATCATCCGCTGGCTGTGTACGCCGATATTGGCACGCTGGGGACGCTGCCCGCAGGAGAGTTGCGGGCAGGGCTGCAGGAGGCCGTGAAAGCTGGGATTATTCGAAATAGAGGGCTGTTTGAGTTTCTGGAGAGCGAGAGTGATGCGGTGCTGTCGGGCGATGCGGAGGCGCTGACGCGGGTAGTGGTGGATAGCGTTCGCGTGAAGGCTGAGGTGGTGAGCGCCGATGAGCGGGAGGGTGGGTTGCGGATGATTTTGAATCTGGGGCATACGCTCGGGCATGCGATTGAGGCGGCTACTGGGTATAAGCAGTTGCTGCATGGTGAGGCGGTGGCTTGGGGAATGATCGCGGCTACCGGGATTGCGGCGCGGCGTGGGACGGTGAGCGCTGCGGAGGCAGAGCGTATGGAGCGCGTGATTCGTGCGTATGGGCCGCTACGAGGATTTAGTGCCGAGGCTGCGGAATTGGTCGCCTTGACGGCTAAGGATAAGAAAAATCGGAGTGGGGCGAGGTCATTTGTGCTGCCGGCAGGGATTGGGGATGCGGTGGTAGTGCGGGACGTTGGGGAGGCGGAGTTGCTCGTCGCGGCTGAGGGGATTGTCGCAGAAGCAAGTGCGGTCGAGGTGCGTTCGTGAGGGTTCTGGAAGAGGTGAATCCGGGGGCGCGGCCGAAGGGCGAAGCCGACGAGGAGGCTGCCGCAGAGCATGTGCGGGAGATTTTTGACTCGATTGCGCCTAGTTATGATCTGCTGAATCATCTGCTGTCGATGGGGTTGGATCGGCGTTGGTGGGGGCGGGCCGCGCGGAGCTTTCGGGAGGTACTAGCGCGGCCAGAGGCTCAGGTGCTCGACCTTTGTTGCGGGACCGGCGATATGACAGCGGCCTTGCTTCGGGAGAGGCCAGGGAACGCGAAAGCGGTAGTGGGGCTGGATTTTTCGGGGGAGATGCTCGACCGGGCTCGGCTGAAATATGCCGGCGCGAATGCGGAGTGGGTCAAGGGCGATGCAATGCATCTGCCCTATGCAGATGGGAGCTTCGATCTGGTGACGGCCGCGTTTGGGTTCCGGAACTTGACGAACTATGCAGAAGGGCTAACGGAGATTTATCGGGTGCTGGCGCCGGGCGGACGGATTGGGATTCTGGAATGCAACCAGCCCGAGGGTCTGCGAGGAATTGGGTATGGAATTTATTTTCGGCATCTGCTGCCCTTGGTCGGTGGAATGATTTCGGGGAAAAGGGCGGCATATCAATATTTGCCAGAGTCGGTAGCGAGGTTTCCACGGCCTAAACAAATGTTGGCGATGATACGGGACGCAGGTTTTGAGGAGTGTGGGTGGGATGGATATCTGCTGCGGGCTGCGGGGCTCTATCGAGGAGTGAAGATTGGGGTCAAGAGGAGAACGGAGCAAGCGGAGTAGACCAGAAAATTGCTGGTGCATGGCAGCCCGGCGTGTATGCTCAGGGCGATGGAATGAAGGTCAATGTGGTTAGCCGAAGGTTGCCGGAGCGTAGAACGATGAGTCAAGTCCGATGAATCAGATCCAGGCGACGGCGGCGAAGCGATCGGCGGCACAGGCGTCTCTGTTGGCGGCTGCGGGGATCACTCTGCTGAAGCTGCTGACGGGGCTCCTGGCGGGCTCGCTGGGCATGTTGAGCGAGGCGGCGCACTCCTTTATTGACTTGATTGCGTCGGCGATTACGCTCCTGACAGTGCGGGTGGCGGACCTTCCGGCGGACGAAGAACATAACTACGGGCATGGGAAGTTGGAGAGTCTATCCGCGGCGTTTGAAATTCTGCTGATGGTGGCCTCCTGCGTTTGGATTGCGCGCCAGTCGGTATTGCGGATGATGCATCATGAGCACCTCGACCTCAGCTGGTCTGTTTGGCCGTTCGCCGTGCTGCTGCTTTCGATGGCCGTGGATTACACACGGTCACGCTCGTTGCACCGTGTGGCGGTGGAACACCGAAGCGATGCGCTTGAGGCTGATGCGGTGCACTTTGGAACCGACATCTGGTCATCGGCCGCGGTGTTCCTGGGGCTGCTAGCGGCGTTTCTGGGAGAAAAGCTGCACGTGCCAGCGCTGGAGTATGCGGATCCGATTGCGGCGCTCATTGTGGCTGGGATCATTCTGAAGGTTACCTGGAGGCTGGCGCGGCAGACGGTGGATTCACTTCTGGATGCGACTCCCCCGGAGGTACGCGAACAAATTCGCCGCGATTTGATTCGTGATTTAGAGGGTGCCGACGGGGTGCTCGCAGTAAACCGGGTAAGGGTGCGGCGGTCGGGGTCGAATTACTTTGTAGATTTGACGCTGAGTCTGCCGAGGAAGCTGACCTTTCAGCGGTCGGAACAGATTACTTTCTCGGCTACGGAGGCGGTCCAGAAGGTGCTGCCGGGTGCAGACGTCGTCATCCACACAGTGCCGACGGCGACTCTAGGAGAAAGCGTCTTCGACCGCATCCGCGCAGTGGCGGCCAGGTCGAACCTGTCGATCCATGACGTGAGTGTTCGGCAATACGATGGGGCGCTTCATGTGGAACAGCACCTCGAGGTTCCCGAGACGATGACACTGCGTGAGGCGCATGACCTGGTAACCGCACTCGAAACCGAGATGCAACACGAGGTGCCGGGGATTGCTACGTTGCTGACGCATATCGAGAGCGAGCCTGCGACGATTGCTACCGCCGCACAGCTCGATCCCAGCAAGAATCTTGAAAACCAACTCCGTGCAACGGCCAGTCACTTTCCAGAGATCCTGGATATCCACGACATTGCGCTGACGCGCGGGCATGGTGGTGCGGCAAACAGCGTACAGGTGAACCTGCATTGCACGCTGCCCGATGATCTTCCGATGGAGGCTGTGCACGAGGTGATTACAAACTTCGAAAGCGAGTTTCGGCTGGACCATCCACAGGTGGCTAGAGTGTTTATTCATCCGGAGCCGGCTACGGATAATCGGCGGTGAAGAGTTCTCCGTCGTCGGTTCTCAGTTGTGAGGAGAGGCGGCATCCTAATTGAGAACTGATATCTAGGAACTTGTATGCTGGGGCTGCGATGAAACGGTTTGTTAAATGGACACTGATGGGATTAGCGATGTTGACGGTAATGTTGATATCGGCCGCGCTGACCCTGCGGATTGCGCTGCATGGGCACGAGGTGACGATTCCGGACTTTGCAGGTATGACCGTCACCGAGGCTAGCCAGGCAGCGCTTCAGACCGGGGTCGATTTGAATATTGAGAATAAGTTTTATTCGACAACGGTGCCGGCGGGAAGAGTTTTGTCACAGGCACCGGCCGCTGGGTCGAGCGTGCGGCACGGGTGGCAGGTAAGGGTTACAGAGAGTCTGGGGCCTCAGCAGGTGACTATTCCGGATGTTGTAGGCGATCCCGTGCAGGAGGCGTCCATGGAAATACGGAAGATGCAGCTCGACCTGGGGACGCTGGCGCATATCGGGGCACCCGGCGATCCGGAGATGACCCTGGCGCAAACACCCCCGCCAAATGCCGGGGTCGATCAGCCGAGGGTGAACCTGCTGCTTAGCTCCGCCGTGAATGCGTCGACGGCATTTGTGATGCCATCGTTTGTCGGGATGAGTTTTGGGGCGGCCAATCGGGCGGCGATTGGCTTAGGGCTGAGAGTAGCGGTGATCGGCGGTGTGCCGGTGGCGCCCCCCGTCTTGCCGGGGCAGCCAGCTCCTGCACCAGTTGCGCCGAGTGGATTGGTTGCTGAGCAGTCTCCGGAGTCGGGGTTCAGGGCGAGCAAGAGCGACGTGATCCGACTCACGATCCAGGCAGCGGGACCAGCAGCTCCGCCGGCGGCGGCGGTTCCCGCGCGATGAGCGTCTAGCTGTTTCGATCGATTTGTGAGCCTACGAAGCTTTGGTCCGGTGGAGGAGAGCGGCAAAGAAGCCGTCTCCGGAAAAGTTGGTGTCGGGGAGGGTACGGAGCTGACCTTCGCGAAACAGGTCAGTGTGGGCTCCCGGCGCCACCAAGCCGACGGCGGCTAACTGGCTGAAGATGGGGTCGAGGGCAACCTTTGTGATTCCCGGTGTTGCGGCTAGCGCAGCGTTTACCACCTGCTCATTTTCTTCCGGTTCGAGGGAACAAGTCGAGTAGAGCAGGTGGCCTCCAGGGGCCATGCGACTGAGAGCCGCGGTCAGGATCTCGCGTTGGCGGGCGGACTGGCGGCTAAGGTCGGAGGGTTGAAGGCGCTGGCGGATCTCAGGATTGCGGCTCAAGGTGCCGGTACCGCTGCAAGGAACGTCGCACAAGATGAGGTCGAAGAGTCCCAGGTCGGCGGGAAGCGCGGTAGCGTCGGCGTGGAGGGTTCTTGCTTCCGGTGCTAAGGCTTCGAGACGAGTGGCAAGTGCCTGGAAGCGTCGGGGGTTGGCATCGGTAGCCAGAAGGTGGGCAGTGGGGTGGCGACGGGCGAGGACGAGGGTCTTGCCTCCGGGCGCGGCGCAGGTATCCCAGATGCGGGCGGGGTCAGGGTGAACGGCGGCGGCTAGCTCCGCCACGAGACGGGACCCGTCGTCGAGGTGTAGGGACTCAAGAAGGTGTGGTGAGTCGGAAGGTGCGGCGGGGGGGAAGAGAGAACTGGGTTGCGGCTCGGATTGATCGTGAGTGCAGATGGCAAGGGCGGCTGCCCGGCCGTAGTTTTGCACCCAACGGTCAACAAGCCAGAGAGGGTGGCCAAGGCGTTCAGCAAAGACGGCAGTAGTCTCATAAATTTTGGGCTTGGCGGGCGGCTGACGAGTGAGCTTGCGGAGGATGGCATTAACCATGCCAGCCGCATGGGGATGACCAGCAGCGCGAACCAGCTCGACGGATTCCGAGAGGGCTGCGTGGGCCGGGATGCGGTCTAGGTGCAACAACTGGAAGGCTCCCATACGAAGAGCAGTGGCGACCTGAGTGGGGAGGGCTTGGTCAGGACGTTGAAGGAGGGGTTGCATGCGTGCATCGAGGGCGATCTGCCAGCGGAGGACGCCCATGACCAGGGTGTGAGCAAGGTTGCGGTCGGCTTGGGAAAGGAGGGACATGCCTGGGCCGTGAAGGAGGTCGTCGGAGTGTGCGGAGGTATCGGCTACACGGACGAGGATGTCGAAGGCGGCCGAACGCGCAGGAGTGATGGCGGCCTGTTGCGGCGGTTTGGCCTGTGGAGAACTTTGCGGCGGAACAGGATTTCGCGCGGATTCATGCACAGTACGCTTGGTGCGGCGGGGTTTGGGAGGGGGAATATTAGGCATGTGGAAATCGGTGTGGCTGTGGAATTTCGGGTTAAGCTGCTTTCGCTTCTGGCTCGTTATGCGTAAGCCTACTCCACTCGTTCGGAGCGATGAACTTGGAAATCTCGGGCGAACTGCGAGCCCGGGAGGCGGGGTTTGCCTTCCACCTGGACTTCGTCGAGAGTGAGAATCGTATTTTGGGAGGCTCCTACCAGGAGCTCGCCGGTGGAAATGTCCAGCTGATTGGGCTCGAGAGCTAATGTTGCGGTTGAGGGGTGCATTCGGTGGATAAGAAAGCGCTTGCCGCGGAACAGGCCGTGCGCCCCCGGCCAGGGCGTAAATCCCCTCCAGCGATTGTAAGTCTCCCGCGCGGTGCGGTTTGTCAGATCTAGGCGGCCGTCTTCGCGGGTGAGGATCGGAGCTAAGGTGGCTGCGGCGCTGTCCTGCGGCTGGGGTGTGATACTTCCATCTTTTAGGCCGGAAAGCGTTTCGACTAAGAGCCTTGCGCCTATCTGTGAAAGCTGTGGATATAGCTCTGGAGAGGTGGTATCGGGTTCTATGGGAAGGCTGTGGAAAAGAAGTGTATTTCCTGTGTCCAGGCCGGCGTCGAGCAGCATCGTGGTGACACCGGTTTCTGTTTCACCATTGGCTACCGCCCACTGGATAGGGGCGGCTCCGCGGTACTTAGGCAGGAGCGAGCCGTGGACGTTGATGTTGCCGTGGCGCGGCAGATCGAGCATCCATTGGGGGATTATGCGACCATAAGCCACAATGATGATTGCATCTGGGGAGATTTCCTCAAGTAAAACGCGAAGTTCTTGATTCGTCTTTAGACGCTCTGGTTGGGATACGGGAATTCCTAAGTTGACGGCTAGTTGCTTTACCGGCGGGACTTGGATCTCCTGCTTGCGACCGGCGGGGCGATCAGGCTGGGTGAGGACGAGCGCGACATCATGTCCGGCGTCAACGAGAGCCTGCAGGCTCGGGACGGCGAAGTCAGGGGTTCCGCAGAAGACGAGTTTCATGATCTACCTCGCTGCTGGGGACTACCAGTCGCCGTTCTTTATTAGTTTCTTGATTCGACGAAGAGCGAGATCGCGTTTCAGGCGGCTCAGGCGGTCGATGAAGAGGATGCCGTGGAGGTGGTCGATCTCGTGGAGCATCGCGCGAGCCAATAACTCTGTACCCTCTACTTCAAAGAACTCACCTTTGACGTTCTGGGCTCGAACTTTAACCCAGGCGTCGCGCGCTACTTTTTCGCGGATGTCGGGAAGGGAGAGGCAACCCTCCTCTTCAACCTGCTTGCCGCGGCGATCGATGACTTCGGGGTTGATGAGGACCAGACGGTCTTCAGGACGCTCGTTGAAGCTGATGTCGATGACGGTAATTTGCCTGGAAACGGCGACCTGGGGCGCGGCCAAGCCGATGCCCTCTGCGGCATACATGCTGTCGAACATCTCCTCCACGAATTGCGCCAGCTCTGGATTGAACTCGGTGACAGGCTCGCCCTTTTTTTGGAGGATGGGGTCGGGGTACTTGATCACCTCGTGAAGTTTAGGGGCGGACTTGCGGACGGCATCGCGGGTAGCAATGCGGTTGAGCTTCTTGGTCTCTTTGTCGTCGAGTTTAGTGTCAGTGGGCATGTTCTGTAACAACGAGTACAGTATTCGATTGTTGATCAGTATGATTTTATCTGCTGGCAGTAGCCAGTGTAGTTGCGGCGGAGTTCGTGGAGGCTGTCACCGCCAAACTTCTCAAGCAGAGAGCGCGCTACGGTAAAGGCGACCATGGCCTCTGCGGCGACGCCTGCCGCTGGTACGACGCAAACGTCAGAGCGCTCATAGGATGCCTTAGTCGCCTCGCGAGTTTCGAAGGACACGGAAGCGAGGGGGCGGCGGAGGGTGGAGATGGGCTTGAGGTAGCCTCTGATGACAAGGTCTTCGCCGTTGGAGATGCCGCCTTCGAGGCCTCCGGCGTTGTTGTGCTCACGGGTGAAGCGCGTGAAGTCGCCTACGTCGCCGCTGGTGTAGGTGATGGCGTCGTGGACCTGGGAGCCGGGGGATTGGGCGGCGGTGACGCCTCGGCCTAGCTCTACTGCTTTGACCGCCTGGAGGCTCATGACCGCTTGGGCGAGGAGTCCGTCGAGGCGCTCGTCCCAGTTGACGTGGGTGCCGATGCCGGGGGGAAGGCCGTGGACGACGACCTCGAAGATGCCGCCGATGGTGTCGCCGGTGCGGAGGGCGATGTCGACTTCGGCCTTCATGCGGGCTTCGGATTCGGGGTCGACGCAGGCGAGGAGGACGGCTTCCCTGCTGGCTAGCGCGGCTATCTCGGAGAAGGTGGCTTCGCGGGAGAGCTCGGCGCTGCCTACGCGGGTTACGTGGCTGGCGACCTCGATACCGAGGGCACGGAGGAGCATTTTGGCGACGGCGCCGCAGGCCACGCGGGCGGCGGATTCGCGGGCGGAGGCTCGCTCGAGGATGTAGCGGGCGTCCGGGAAGTTGTACTTGAGAGCTCCGGCGAGGTCGGCGTGGCCGGGTCGCGGGCTGGTTACGGCCTTGTGCTTTTCGGCGTCGCCTTCGGCTACGGGGAGGATCTCTTCCCAGTTCTTCCAGTCGTTGTTGGCCAAGGTCATAGCAATCGGCGAGCCGATGGTTTTGCCGTGGCGAACGCCGGAGAGGATGTGGGCGGTGTCGCGCTCAATGCGCATTCGGCCCCCGCGGCCGTAGCCCTGCTGGCGACGCCAGAGTTCGTGGTCGAGGAAGGACTGGTCTACCGGGATGCCCGCAGGTAGACCGCTGAGCAGGGCTACGAGGGATTCGCCGTGACTTTCGCCGGCTGTGGAGAAACGAAGCATGAATTTTTATTCTACTTCGTCCTGCACGGACGGCGAGAGGCTTCGCGTGGCTACCCCACCTCCCCCCCTCTAAAATTACTCGCAAGTTTTTGACGTCAAGGAATTTAAGGAGCAAAGTATGGCATTCGTCAGATAAAAAGTGGCCGTAAGATCTTGGATCGAGGAGGGTTAACTGGCAAAGTATCCCCTTCCTATCCCCTTCGCGGGGAATGGGCTGCGCATTTTAATTTGGGCTCTGTGTCTATTGTAGCGAGTGGGCGGGGGTAACTCTGCCAAGTTTTGAAAATATAAATCGCCAGTGTTGACAGGGGTTTGGCGATTTTGGAGGCCGCTGAGGGGTTGACAGTGTCCTGCGGGGACGGTTGGGCGTCGTAGTCCTTGCCGCAACGCCGGTTTCGTTGCTACAAGGCCGTCCCTAGCGCAAGCTACAGATGAGATCATCCAGGCCGTTCATTGTCTGAACAAAGAAGGTCCCGTCAACCGGTGCGATGAGACCCCTCTTTATGGCGTAGCCACCGACGATGAGTGCAGGTCGGGGAATCGGCAGAAGGTCCATTCGTCTCGCGATCTCGTGGAGCTGCATCTCCTGTCTTTCCATCGAGAGTGAAACCAGATGGCGGAGGGGGAGCTCTCTGCAACCAGCGCAACGAGTTCCTCGGCGTTGGGCGGCGGATGAAATTCGCGGGATTCAATGCCTTTTGATTCCAGCCACAGAGAGAGGATCCGAATGCCAAGGTTGTGATCGTTTCCAGGCACATTGAAAAGGAAAACAGATGCGCGGGATCTGGGGTGGGTTTTCGATCGGGCGGAGATGACCAGCGGG
>Ga0302319_10015307_pt1 | contig 14223 bp, 15 predicted proteins | sample Bog_T0_2_FD_203319 | JGI IMG/M metagenome (GOLD analysis project Ga0302319, IMG submission 203319) | Peat permafrost microbial communities from Stordalen Mire near Abisko, Sweden - Bog_T0_2 | ecosystem: Environmental > Terrestrial > Soil > Wetlands > Peat | place: Sweden: Abisko, Stordalen Mire... | reverse complement strand
TGGTGGTGGGGGAGCGGTTGGGCCCGATGTGCTCCAGCCAGGCGTTGAGGAGCTCCTCGACGGTCTCCGAGCCGGTGCTGACGTTGCCGCTGGACACCTTGGCCACCATGGCGGCCAGCTCCCGTTCGGCCAGCCGCCTGCCGGCACCCGGCCGGGGGTCCTTGGCCTCCACGGTCTTCCGGATCTGGATGGGCGAGCCGTTGGCCCGACGGCCGGCGTAGACGCGGAGATGCCACACGCCGGGTCGAACTTCGGTCATGGAGCCCTTCACGCCCAAGATTGTAGTCACGGAGTAGTCACGGAGGGCAATCTGGAGGGTGTCGTCGGACCGGAAATACCCTCTGAACTGGTGGGCCGTGCGAGTCTCGATCTCGCCACCTTGGGATTAAAAGTCCCCTGCTCTACCGGATGAGCTAACGGCCCGCTGAGGAGCGTATCGGCTCTTTCCTCGGATCTCCGACGGTCGGTACAGTCCTGTGGTCCGGGGGAGCCAGTCGCCCGGCCGAGGAGTCCACAGTGTCCGTTCTCGACAATCCGGTGTGGTGGGCCCTCGCCGGATCGCAGCGCCACCTGGGGTCGGTGTCCGATCGCGTCGCCCGTTTCGATCCTGAGGTCTCACCCTTTGCCGCCGCTGTCGACGCTCCCACTGACGACGACTGGGCGGAGCTGGCCGGCATGGCGGGACCGGGTGGACAGCTGGCCCTGATCGAGCAGGGGGAGGGCGCCATCACCCCCGGCCACGGCTGGACAGCGGTGTGGGAGGCATCCGGCGTCCAGATGGTGTGGGACCGGGCCGACGTCGAGATCGGTGCCCGTCCGCTGCGGACGGTGGAGAGTCCGACGCCGACCCCGTCGCACCCCATCGCGCTGGGCCAGGACGACGTCGGCGACATGCTGGACCTGGTGGCCGTGGCCCGGCCCGGCCCGTTTTTGGCCCGAACCGTCGAATTCGGTGGCTACCTCGGTGTCCGGGACGCCGGACGGCTGATCGCCATGGCCGGCGAGCGCCTCCGGCCGCCGGGCTTCACCGAGATCAGCGCCGTGGCCACGGACCCAGGCCACCGCCGACGGGGACTCGGCGAGCGTCTGGTGAGGGCGGTCGGGGCCGCCATCGTCGAGCGGGGCGACATTCCGTTCCTCCACGCGGCGTCGACCAACGTCACCGCCATCCGCCTGTACGAGTCGATGGGCTTTGTCGTCCGTCGCCCGGTGGCCTTCGTCGTGCTGCGGGCCCCCGGCGGCGACGGCGGCCCGGTCGGCTAGGAGGACCTGACCGGCGCGGGCTCACCCTGCGTTGGGCGGCACCCCGGCGATGACGACCGCGGCCGGCTGGCCGCCCACCCGGACCCGACCGAGGACCCTCCGGGTGCGCAGGTCGACGTGGATGAGGGTCCCGTTCAGGCCACTGACCCAGGCGGCGGCGCCACCCGGAGCGACGGCCACGCCCTCGGCCAGGGCGCCCACCGCGATGGCCGGACCGGCGTGCTCCGTGGTGAAGTCGATCGGGGTCAGGGTGTCGCCCCCGCTGACGTAGGCCGAGGTGGAGGTCGACCGTGCGGCGATGCCGGTGGGATTGCCGGCCACGCCGATGGCCGGACCGGGCGTCATGGTGGCCAACCGGATCGGTGTGACCGTGCTGGTCTGGAAGTCGGCCACCAGCGCCGTGGACCCGTCGGGCGTCACCAGCACGGCGGTGGGCTCGGAGCCGGCCGGCACCGGGGGTCCGGGCCGCAGCGACGGCAGGGCGATCGGGGTCACGGTGGCGTCCTGGTAGTTGGCGACCACCGCCAGGGTCCCCGTGGGCGAGATGGCGATGGCGGCCGGCTGCCGCCCCACCCGTATCGGTAGCCCCACCCGGAGCGACGGCAGGGTGATCGGGGTGACCGTGTCATCGCCGAAGTTGGCCACCAGCGCCAACGTCCCAGCGGGTGACACCGCCACGGCGTCCGGCTCGAGGCCCACGTCGGCGTGGGCCACCACGTCCCCCGAGGCCACATCGATCTCGGCCACCGTGTCGTTTCCCTTGTTGGCCACCAGGACGTCCTTGCCGTCCGGGGTGACGGCCAGGGCCGAGGGCAGGGTGCCGGTGGTGATGGGGGGCTGGGCCCGGCCGGTCGACGTGTCGACCACGGCCACGGTCTGGCCCGGGTTGGCCACGCCGGCCCCGGTCACGACGTAGGCGGTGGGCGTGGTGGGGGAGACGGCCGCCGACGGGGACGTGCAGCCGCTCAACACCATGGCCGAGGCGCCGAGCAGCGCCGCAGCCATGAGCGCGGCGGGTCGACCGTGCCTGCTGGCGGTGCTGAGCATGCGCTGATGGTAGAGGCTGGTGCGACCGGCCATCGGTCGTGGGCGCCCTAGCCCTTGGAGCAGGCGGCGCCGGGCTCGAAGGGGGCGTCCCGCCACTCCGGCTGGTCGGTGACGGGGAAGTAGTCCCCGGTGGAGGGATCCTGTCGGTAGGGGACCGGGGACGGCGCTCCGCCGGCCAGCTCGGCCACCGCGCCGAGGAGGGCGTCGATGTCCTCACCCGCGGTCCCGAGGCCGCCACTGGCCCGCACCGCTCCCGGAACGTTCCGATGGTCCCCGCCGAGCACCTCGCTCCGGTAAGCGGCGACCTCCCGGTCGTCCAGTCCGAGCAGGCGGATGACGTAGGGGTGGGCACAGAAGCAGCCGTGGCGGACGGCGATCCCGTACTCGGCGCTCAGCCGGGCCGCCACCAGGGCGTGGTGCATGCCGTCGACGGTGAAGGACGCCACGGGGAGGAAGGCACCGGGAGCCCGGTCGTGCGCGGCCGGACCGAGGAGTCGGACTCCGTCGATGGAGGACAGCCCGGCGAACAGCCGTGACGCCAGGGCCTCCTCGTGGACGCGGATGGCCTCCCAGCCGATCCGGGCCAGGGCGTCGATGGAGGCGTGCAGGGCCACGGCCCCGATCACATTGGGGGAGCCGGCCTCCTCGCGGTCGGGCGGGGCGGTCCAGACGACCTCGTCCAGTCCCACCAGGTCCACGGCACCGCCACCGGCCAGGAACGGCTCGCCCGTCTCGAACTGGCGGCGGGGGCCGACCAGGGCGCCGGACCCGTAGGGGGCGTACAGCTTGTGCCCGCTGAAGGCCACGAAGTCCGCACCGGCCGGCAGCGGGCGGTGGGGAGCCAGTTGGGCGCCGTCCACCACCACCCGGACCCCTCGTTCGTGGGCGGCCTCGATGACCGCCCCGAGCGGCGGCAGCCAGCCGGTGACGTTGGACGCGCCGGTGATGGCCAGCAGGGCCGGGGGCTCGGGGCCCCGGTCGAGGGCGTCGGCGACATCCTCGACGGTGAAGGTGCCCTCGTCGGTGCACTCCACGTAGCGCCGGGTGGCCACCCGACCCCACGGGAGGAGGTTGGCGTGGTGCTCGACCACCGTGGTCACCACCACGGCGCCGGGTTCGAGCTGGAGCCGGAAGGCCAGTTGGTTGATGGCCTCGGTGGTGTTGCGGCACAGCACGGCCACATCGGGCCCGTCGGCACCCCGCCCGGCGAAGGCCAGCACGGCGCGACGGGCCTCCTCATAGGTGGCCGTGGCATGCCGGGACCGGTAGCCGGCGCCGCGATGGACGCTGGAGTACCAGGGCAGGAACGCCTCCACCCGGTGGGCCGCATCGGGGTGCACCTGGGTCGAGGCGGCCTGATCGAGCTCGACCGCCATCCGCTCGGTCCCGTCGAGGCAGGGCACAGTCTGGCCGGCACCGATCAGCGTGGCCAGGGGGCCGGACGCGTCGGGCGGCCGAGCTCGCTCGGAGGGGGGGTGCACGCCCCAACCCTACGGGTCCGCCGTCGGGCTGCGGGTACGCTGCGGCCCATGGACATCGATTCGGCCGAGCAGCCCACCGCCTGGGGTGACAGCGGTGCCCGTGGGCCGGTGACGACCACCGGAGACCGGCTGCGACCGTCGGGCGCCGCGGAGGAGCCCACCCCCTCGGAGGGCAGCGTCGACTCCGAGAACACCGTCGACCGGGTCGACCGGCTCCTCGACGGCGTGGAGAGGGCCCTGGCCCGGCTGGATGACGGCACCTACGGGCACTGCGAGCTGTGCGGAGGTCCCATCCCCGACGACCGGCTGGCCGCCGAGCCGACGGTGGAGCGCTGCCGGGACTGTGCCGCCGACCCCGGACACGCCGGGTTCCCGATGGGGGAGACCGCCGCGGTGCCGGCCGGCCTCGTGACGGGCGAGTCGGCCTGACTCAGCTGCAGCTCGGCACCACGCCGTCCACCAGCGCCGCACTCCACGACGCCAGTTGGGCCGGGGTGTACTCGTCGAAGCCGGTGAACCCGGTCCCGGGCGGCCAGATCTCGACCGACTGGGCATGGTGGGCGATCGCCACCCCCACCGCCTCACACAGGTCGAATCCGTTCGGGCTGATGGTCTGGAAGTCGACGGGGACGTCGTGCCCGTACTGCTGCCACAGCGAGTCGATCTCGTCGTAGACGGGTGACTGCTGGGTGGTCACGGTGTCGGTCAGCCCGTGGTTGTCCAGGATGCAGAGGGGGAGGTCGCCGGTGATCTCCGATGCCGCGCACTCCGACATGATGTCGGCGGTGACGCTGAAGTCTGGCGACCGCGTCCCGGTGGCGGAGACGTCGCTGAACGTGTTGAAGGTGAAGTCCACAGCCGTCTTGTGCCAGGCCGAGTAGTTGCCCAGGGCCCCGTCCAGGCACGACTGCTGGTCGGCACTGGTCCAACCGGCTGCGGTGAGCGCGGCGATGGCGGTCCCGTCCATCACGAACGGCTCCGCGCTCGCCGTGTTGCAGGAGGTGACGGCGACCTCACGCACCAGCGCATCGGCGTCGTACTGCTTGGCCAGCGCATCCTGGAGGTCCGTCCACTGCTGCTCGTAGTCGGCCGACCAGTAGCGCCCGAGCGTCCCTCCGGCGGGCCGCTGCGAGTCCCCCGGCACGCTGATCGGGGCCCCGTCGATCTGCTTGGCCCATGCCGGTGCGGTGTACCCACCCCAGACGCGCAACTTGACGGCCAGTGGGTCGCTGGAGTTGGCGGCGTTGTAGGCGCTCACGGCGGCGAGCGACGCGTTCAGTGGTGCGAAGTCCCACTGACCCTGGCTGGGCTCGAGCTGGGCCCACGACACGTTCACCACGATGCCGGCGAACGTGTCGGGGTCAGTGGCGACTTCCGCCGTGTCGGTGACCGGGAAGGGAACTCCGGTCTCGTAGGGCTGCTGGGAGCCTTTGTCGATCAGGCCGATGATCAGGGGCTTGACCGACGCCATCTTCGGCGACACCGCCACGGTCAGGGCGGCCGTCTGGCTGACCACCGACCCGGTGCTGTTGGAGGCCACGGCCCGGTAGACGGACCCGTCGTCGCTCGTGGAGGCGGTGACGGCCAGGGTGGAGGTCGTGGTATCGGTGTCGGTGAAGGCCCCTCCGTCGGATGACACCTGCCACTGGTATGCCGGTCGGGGTGAGCCGGTCGCCTTCACGGTGAAGCGGGCGAGCCTTCCCAGCATGACCGTCGCGGGCTGGGGCTGTTGGGTGATGACCGGTGCGCTGGCCGGGGTGGCGGCCGACGCCACGACGCCTGTCGTCACCGCTGCCGCGGCGACGAAGCAGGCCGTCATGGCGATGGCGACCCGGCGACGGCGAGCCGTGCGCCCCTCGGTGCTTCCCGGTTCGGTACGTGATCCCATGGGGAGTTTCTAACCACCGGATATGAGCGATCTGTGAGGGTTGGGATGAGGATTCTGTGGGGCGTCGGCCGGGCCGCCTCGGACCGGCCCGCCCCTCAGCGGCCTCCTACTTCTTGGTCTCCCAGAAGATGCGGTCGATCTCGGCGATCTGAGCCAACAGGTCGTCGGCCACGGCCACGTCGGTCGACTTCTTGGTCTCGCCGGCCTTCTTGGTGGCCTTCCAGAACAGGTCGTGGAGCTGGGGGAACTTCTCCAGGTGCTCGGGCTTGAAGTAGTCGGTCCACAGGACCCACAGGTGGTGCTTGACCAGCTCGGCGCGCTCTTCCTTGATCAGGATGGCCCTCGTCTTGAAGTCGGGATCGTCCGAGTCGTTGTACTTGGTCACGACGCCCTTGATGGACTCGGCCTCGATACGTGCCTGGGCCGGATCGTAGACACCGCACGGCAGGTCGCAGTGGGCGTGCACGGTCCGCGGGGGCGACAGACGATCGACGGCGGCGAGCAGGTGGTTCGCAATGCGCATGGGCGGTGCTCCTTGGTATCGGGATGACGACGGTCAGGTGGTACAGACTTGGGCGATGGCGCCCGGCGACCTCACCTTACCCAGGTTGGCATGGGGCCATCCCGCCGGATGGGTCCGACGGTGAGCGGACGTGTCGTCGGCGGCACCGTGCTGGCGTCGGCGGTGCTCCTGGCCCTCGGGGTGGTGGCGGTCCGGCGCTCGCTCCACCGGGTCGAGGTGGCCGGTGCCTCGATGGCCCCGGCCCTCCAGCCCGGCGATCGCCTGGTGGTGGTGGGCCGGCCGTGGGGGCCGCCCCGGTGGCCCCGTCCCGGCCAGGTGGTGGCGGTCCCCGATCCCCGGGAGCCGTCCCGCCTGCTGGTCAAGCGGGTGAGGTCCGTCGACACCGGCCGGGGGACCCTCGACGTCGCCGGCGACGCGCCCGCCGCCAGCACCGACAGCCGCACCTTCGGTCCCGTCCCCCGATCGACGGTGCTCGGCCGGGCGGTCTACCGGTACGCCCCGCCGGAGCGCAGGGGGCCTCTGGCGGTGCCGGAGGAGTACGATCGTCCCTGATGCCCAGTCACCGTGCCGATCTCGACCGCATTCTCGACAGCCGCTACCTCGACGACATCGGAGCCCGGTCCCTGACCGACATCCGGTCGATGCGAACGGAGTGTCAGGAGGCCGAGGTGGCCCTGTCCTACCTCCGCCGCCTCATCCAGGGCCGCCTCGACATCGTCCACACCTACCTCGAGCATCCCGGTTCGGACGCGCTCCGTGATCTCAGCACCCTGGTCAACGACCTCCCGAACATCCTGTCGTCCGGTCCCGGCCGGCCCACCGGGCCCGGGCACCTGCCTCAGCTGCTCTCTCCGGACACCGAGGAGGCCGACCTCACCGCCGAGCTCGACACGGTCCTCGGTGCCGACCAGGTCGGGACCCTGGCCGATCTGGACATCGACCAGCTGAACAGCATCGCCGGGCAGCTCGAGGCCCTCGAGGCCAGGGTGTCCGCCGAGCGCCGCGCCCTCCACGAGCGGATCGACACCCTCCAGGCCGAGCTGGTCGACCGGCACAAGACCGGTCGGGCGTCGGTCGACGGCCTCCTCTCGTGACACCCCCGCTCGTGACGGTCGGCACCATCCCGTGACGGAGCATCCCCACCACGAGAGTCCCCAGTTCGTCAAGGAGCTCCCCGAGAAGTTCAACGAGCTCGGCTCGTTCATCCGCGAGCAGCGCAGCTCGGCGCGGCTCTCCCTGCGACGCCTGTCCGAACTGGCCGGCATCTCCAACCCGTACCTCAGCCAGATCGAACGCGGGCTGCGACGGCCCTCGGCCGAGATCCTCCAGCAGATCGCCAAGGCCCTCCGTATCTCGGCCGAGACCCTGTACGTCCAAGCCGGCATCCTCGAGCGGCCCGACGGCGACACCGACCTGTCGCGCCACATCTTCGCCGACCACCACCTCACCGAGGAGCAGCGCCAGGCCATGCTGCGCATCTACCTCTCCTTCCGCCACGAGAACGACGACATGGCCGAGGCCGACCAGGCGTCGGACCACGGGGAGGCCGACGACGTGGCCGGTGCGGGAACGACCGCACCGGGGGAAAAACGTGAGGTCAACGGGTCGTCCGCCGCCGCCGCCGGCACCGGTGCCGGGCGGGCATCCGGCTGAAGGGGCCTCCCGGTAGGCTCGGCCCCGCATGAGGCGTCTGGCTGTACTTTCTCTCCACACCTCCCCTCTGGCCCAGCCGGGCACGGGGGACGGTGGCGGCATGAACGTCTATGTGCGCGAGCTGTCGTCGGCCCTGGCCCGAACCGGTGTCGAGTGCGATGTCTTCACCCGCTCGTGGTCGGTCGACCTGCCGCCGACCATCAGCATCGAGCCCGGGTTCCGCGTCCACCACGTGTCAGCCGGACCGCCCATCCCCGTGCCCAAAGAGGAGCTGCCTGCCGTCGTCGACGAGTTCGCCGAGGGCGTGCTCAAGGTGATGCAGGGCCCGGACGGGCTCGGCTCCGACGCCGGCCCACCCTTCGATGCCGTCCATGCCAACTACTGGCTGAGCGGTATGGCCGGGCACATCGTCAAGCACCGCATGAACATCCCCCTGGTCTGTACCTTCCACACCCTGGACCGGGTGAAGGCCGAGGCCAGCCCCGAGGAGGTCGAGGCGGACTCGCCCCACCGGCGGGCCGAGGCGGAGGCGGCCATCATCCGGTGCTCGGACACCGTGCTGGCATCGTGTTCGGTGGAGGCGGCCCAGATCTCCGAGCTGTACGGGGCCGACCCCTCGCGGATCCGGATCGTGGCCCCCGGGGTCGACCATGCCTTCTTCGGCCCCGGTGACCGTGTCCAGGCCCGTCGTGCCCTGGGCCTTCCCCGGAACGGTCCGCTGCTCCTGTTCGTGGGGCGGATCCAGCCGCTGAAGGGTGTGGCGGTGGCCGTCCGGACCCTGGCCGCCCTGGCCCGGGACCGTCCCGACGCCCACCTCGTGGTGGTCGGTGGGCCGAGCGGGCCCCAGGGGGACGCCGAGGTGGTCCGGACCGCAGCGCTGGTGGAGGAGCTGGGCCTCAGTGACCGGGTGGTGATGGTGCCGCCCCGCCCCCACGAGTTGCTGTCCACCTACTACCGGGCCGCCGACGTGTGCCTGGTGCCGAGCCGGTCCGAGTCGTTCGGCCTGGTGGCCCTGGAGGCGGCGGCGTGCGGGACCCCGGTGGTGGCCTCCGACGTCGGCGGGCTGCGGAGCCTGATCGACCACGGCCGCACCGGCTACCTGGTCGAGGACCCCACCCCCGAGGCCTTCGCGGCGTGGGTCCGCCAGATCCTGGCCGAGCCACTGCTGGCCGAGCGGCTGAGCACCGGGTCCGTCCTGCGGGCCCGCCGCTACACCTGGACCCATGCCGCCCACCTCCTCCGCGAGGTGTACGGCGAGCTGACCGCCGGGCGGCTGGTGGAGTGCTCGTGACCGCGCCGTGGCGGTGACCGACCGGTGGAGCGGCCTCCTCGGTCCGGACGAGCGGGAGGCCGTCTGCTCGTTGATCGACAGGTGGGCCGAGCGCGAGCTGGCGGCCGGAGGGGCACTGGTGGCCGTCGACCGGCAGGCCGGTGGGGACCCGGTGACCGGCGCGCCGCGGTGGTACCTCAGGCTGCGCGGCGACGAGAAGGAGTTCGTGACGGTGTGGCTGACCCTGCGGCAGCGCACCCTCCACCACGAGACGCAGTTCATGCCCGGCCCAGAGGTCAACATCGAGGGGACCTGGGAGTACCTGCTGAAGAAGAACGCCGATCTCCTGGGGATGAGCTTCGCGCTGGGTCCCGAGGAGGCGGTCTATCTGGTGGGTCGGGTGCCGGTCGAGCGCATCGATGACGACGAGCTGGACCGCATCATGGGCGCGTCGCTCGCCTACACCGACGAGTGCTTCCCGACGGCCATGAGCATCGGCTACGAGGGCCGGTACCGTCGCCGGCCCCCGTCCGAGCGGTAGCCGACACCACCCGGGGGCGTCGCGGGCCGCTGGTAGCGTCTGGCCGCATGGCCCCGAAACTGGTGGTGGTGGGTGGCGGCAAGATGGGTTCCGCCCTGCTGACAGGCCTGCTGGCGGCCGGGTGGGCACCGGTGGAGGCGCTGGCCGTGAGCGATCCCGACCCGGAGCGCCGGCGGGAACTGGCCCACTCCCATCCCGGCCTCGAGGTGGTCGACGGGCCGGTCGAGGCCGAGGGCGCGCTCCTGGCCGTCAAGCCCGATGTGGGCGAGGCCGTGCTCCGTACCCTGTCCGCCGTCGGGGTCCGTCGCGTCCTGTCCGTGGTGGCCGGCCTGTCGACGGCCCGACTGGAGGCGGTCATGCGACCCGGGGACGTGGTCGTCCGGGCCATGCCCAACACCCCCGCACTGATCGGCGCCGGTGTGGCCGCCATGGCCGGTGGCAGCGCCGCGACCTCGACCGACCTGGACTGGGCCGAGGGCATCCTGGCGTCGGTGGGGTCGGTGATCCGGCTCCCCGAGCGCCAGCTCGACGCCGTGACCGCGGTGTCCGGCTCCGGCCCGGCCTACGTGTTCCTGATGGCGGAGGCCATGATCGAGGGCGGCGTGATGGCCGGGCTGCCCCGCCCGGTCAGCCGGGAGCTGGTGGTGGCCACCATCCTCGGCTCGGCCCGCCTCATGGCGGAGACGGGCGACGAGCCCGCCGAGCTCCGCTCCGCCGTGACGTCGCCCGGGGGGACCACGGCGGCGGCCCTCCGCACCCTGGAGTTCAAGGCGGTGCGCTCGGCCTTCATCGAGGCGGTGGCGGCGGCCACGGAGCGATCGAGGCAGCTGGGGCGGTGAGCGGACGCCGCGGCTCGAACCCGGCGATCTACTTCCTGTCCGACTACGGGATCGCCGACGAGTTCGTCGGCGTGGTCCACGCCGTGCTCCACCGCCTGGCCCCCACCTCGACGGTCATCGACCTCTCCCATCTCGTCGCGCCCTTCGACGTCCAGGCCGGCGCCGACCTGCTGGAGCGCAGCCTGCCCCACCTGGGTCCGGGGGTGGTGCTGGCCGTGGTCGATCCCGGCGTGGGGACCGCTCGGCGCGCCGTGGCCGTGGCGGTCGAGTCCGTCGACGGTCCGCAGTGGTTGGTCGGGCCGGACAACGGGATCCTGCTCCCCGCCGCCGACGCGCTGGGACCGGTCACCCGGGCCGTCGGGCTGGAGGCCCGGGCACTCGCCATTGGGAGGACGGCGTCCCCCGGTCCGGCGGGTGCCACCTTCGACGGGAGGGATCTCTTCGCCCCGGCCGCCGCCCACCTCGTCCTCGGGGAGGATCCGTCCCGGCTGGGGCCGGATCTCGATCCCACCACGCTGGTCCGGATCCAGCCGGGATCCGGACCGGTGGCGTCCCGTCCGGACCTGTCGAACCCGTCGGGCCTGTCGGGTCTGTCGGCCGAGGTCGGGTGGATCGACCGGTTCGGCAACGCCCAACTGCGCTCGACGCCGGCCGCGCTGTCGGACGCCGGGCTGGCGCCGGGGGACCGTGCCGTGGTGTCGGTCCGGTCGGACGACGGGTCGGGCGGGCCGCCGACGGCGGCCCGGTGGGTGGGCGCCTTCGCCGAGCTCGGCCCCGGGGAGCTGGGCCTGATGGTCGACGCCAACGGGCGCCCCGCCCTGGTGGTGGACCGGTCGTCCGCCGCCCGTCTCCTGGCGCTCGCCGGTCCGGGCACCGTCATCGAGATCACCCCGGCGCCAGGCCCCGCCGACTGACTTTTCCCCTGGTCGGGCCGGAGCCGCCTGACTACCCACTCCTCGTATGCAATTCTGAGAAGTTAATTCGGCAGGTTCCGACCCGCCTCCACCCGGCCCGGCCCGGCTCCCCGACCGGCTCCGACCGGCCCCGAGCGCCACCTGACCCGGCCCCGAGCGCCACCTGACCGGGCCCCGACCGTCGTGAGGGGTCGGACACCCGGAGTTTCACCGGCCACCCCGACGGTCCTACGATCCCCCCAGTGCCAGACGACCCCGTCTCTGCAGTCAAGCCGGACTCGCGCCGCATCCCCGAGGCCACGGTGGCCCGCCTTCCCGTCTACCAGCGCATCCTCGAGGAGATGCTCCGGTCGGGAACGGCCACGGTCTCCTCCGAGGTACTGGCCTCGGCGGCACGGGTGAACGCCGCCAAGGTGCGCAAGGACCTCTCGCTCCTCGGGTCCTTCGGAACCCGGGGGGCCGGATACGACGCCGCCTTCCTCATCGACCAGATCGACCGGCAGCTGGGCCTCGACCGGGTCTGGCCGGTGGTGATCGCCGGCATCGGGAACCTGGGCCGTGCCCTGGCCCGTTCCCAGGGGTTCGCGGCGCGAAACTTCAGGGTGGCGGCGTTGCTCGATACCGATCCCGGGATCATCGGCGACGAGGTGGACGGCGTGGTCATCCATCATCCCGACGAGTTGGGCCGGGTGGCCAAAGAGGTGCCCCTGGCCATCGGGGTGATCACCACGCCGGCCTCGGTGGCCCAACGGGTGGCCGACACCATGGTCGGCGCCGGTGTCCGGTCCATCCTCAATTTCGCACCCCGCGTGCTGGAGGTCCCTTCCGAGGTCCACCTCCGGTACGTCGACCTCAGCATCGAGCTCCAGGTCATGAGCTTCTACCAGTCACGGCTGGACGAGCGGCTCACCGAGGGGATCATGCCGGCCATCCGTTCGATCGGGGTGTCCTCACGGCGATCGGGGTGATCCGGTCCGCACCGTCGCGTCGCACCGGGGACACAGGCCTGAATGGCACAGGAGGCCCCGGCCCGCGAAGCTGGTGGGCCGGCGTGCCGACAGGGTGCGGCCCACGCCCCTCTACCATTGGGGGTGCGAGTGACCGGATCCCGTGATCCCCGAGCGAGGCTGTGAGCCAGTGGAGCATCAAACGAGTCACCAGAAGGGCCCGGGGGTCATGACGTGTCGGTGATCGTCGTCGGGCTGGAGCAGCGCCAGTCGCCGCTCGATGTGCTGGAGCGGGTGGCCGTGACCGAGGCCCAGCTGCCCAAGGCCCTCGGACGCCTGCGGGACCGGTCCAACCTCTCTGAGGCGGTCATCTTGTCCACGTGCCTGCGCACCGAGGTGTACGCCGTCGTCGACCGGTTCCACGACGGTGTCGATGATCTCCAGGAGTTCCTGGCCGCCACCAGCGGCAGCCCGCTCGAAGCCCTGGCCGACCACTTCACCGTCCGGTTCGACGACGACGTCACCACCCACCTGTTCACTGTGGCCGCCGGATTGGACTCGGCCGTCCTCGGCGAGTCCGAGGTGCTGGGCCAGGTGCGCCGGGCGTGGGAGCGGGCCCAGGCCGAGCGGGTGTCCGGGCCGGTGCTCGGGTCGCTGTTCCGCCACGCCGTCGAGACCGGCAAGCGGGTGCGCTCCGAGACGGCCATCGCCCGGGGCATCACGTCGCTGTCCCACGGTGCCGTGGCACTGGCCGAGGGGCGACGCAGTGGGGGACTGAGAGGCGCACGGGTCCTGGTGGTCGGCGCCGGTGAGATGGGCGAGGGGGTCGTCCAGGCCCTCGCCGGGCACGATCTGGCCGACCTGGTGGTGGCCAACCGCACTCCGGACCGCACCGACGGGGTCATCGCCGCACTGCCGGCCTCCCTGGCGGGCCGGGTCCGGTCGACGGGCCTCGACGACCTGGCGGGCGTGCTGAGCTCGGCCGACGTGGTCTTCACCTCGGTCGGCACGACCCACCCGCTCATCGACCGGGCCATGGTCGGAACGGCCGCCGTGGCGGTGGGACGGGCACCGGGGTCGGAGCTGCTGATCGTGGACCTCGGAGTCCCCCGCAACGTGGAACCGTCGGCGGCCGGGATCGACGGCGTGGTGCTCTTGGACATGGAGGTCCTGCGCTCGGCGGTGGCCGAGGCGCTCTCCGGTCGCCAGGACGAGGTGGCCGGTGCCACCCGCATCGTCGCCGACGAGGTCGAGCGGTACCGGGTGGCGTCCAGGGCCCGCGACGCGGCCCCCATGGTGTCGGCGCTCCGGTCCCGGGTGGAAGAGGCGCGGCACGTGGAGTTCGAGCGCCAACGGTCCAAGCACTCCGAGTTGAGCCAGGAGCAGTGGGATCAGGTCGACGCGGTGACCCGGGCCATGGTGGCCAAGTTGCTGCACCAGCCGACCGTGGCGCTGAAGGACGCGGCCGGCACGCCGCGCGGTGAGCGGCTGGTCGAGGCGCTGCGAACCCTCTTCGACCTGTAGATGGCCACCGGGCCGTCGGCGTCGTGACTGATCGGCCGGCCCTCCGGTTGGCCACCCGTGGGTCACCCTTGGCACTCTGGCAGGCCGACCGGGTGGCCGGCCTGCTCGTCCGCATCGGGGTGCGAGCGGAGCTCGTCGTGGTCGAGACGGTCGGCGACCGGCGCACCGACCTGCCCCTCGACCGGATCGGCGGGCAGGGGATCTTCGTGAAGGAGGTCCAGGCGGCGGTGGCGCGTGGGGATGCCGACGCCGCCGTCCACTCGGCCAAGGACCTGCCGGCCGCGCCGGAGCTGTCCGCCCCGGGCCTGGTACTGGCGGCGTTTCCCGAGCGGG
>Ga0302319_10015306_pt1 | contig 14223 bp, 13 predicted proteins | sample Bog_T0_2_FD_203319 | JGI IMG/M metagenome (GOLD analysis project Ga0302319, IMG submission 203319) | Peat permafrost microbial communities from Stordalen Mire near Abisko, Sweden - Bog_T0_2 | ecosystem: Environmental > Terrestrial > Soil > Wetlands > Peat | place: Sweden: Abisko, Stordalen Mire... | reverse complement strand
TTATAAAATGAGCGCCACAAACACAATCCCAGCCACATCCCCCACACCGGGAAAACTGACGAAAAAAGACCTGACCGCCGACCACCCCACGTGGTGCCCCGGTTGCGGCGACTTCGCGGTTCTGGCCGCATTTTACAAAATGCTGGAACGCCGGCAGCTCCCGCACGAAAGCATCGTAACCCTCGCGGGAATCGGATGCTCATCGCGTTTCCCGTATTTTGTGAACACCCACGGCGGCCATTTCATCCATGGGCGCGCGGTCCCGCTGGCTTCCGGCGTAAGCCTCGCGAGGCCCGATCTGCATGTCTTTCTTTTCGGCGGTGACGGCGACGCCTTTTCCATCGGGGGCAATCACCTCGAGCACGGCGCGCGCAAGAATATCAATCTCACCTACGTGATCATGGACAACTTCGTCTATGGCCTGACAAAAAAGCAGACATCACCCACGTCACCACTGGGTTATAAATCGAAGACCGATCCAACCGGGGCGATTGACCAACCGGTGAACCCGATCAAGAAGCTGCTCGCGGCCGGCGCCACCTTCATCGCACGCACGCATGCCACGCAGATCAACCACATGATCCAGACGATGGAGCGTGCGATGGACCACCAGGGATTCTCAGTGGTCGAGTGCCTCTCCGAGTGCGTCGAGTTTTTCCCCGGCGCCTTCGACGCGGGCAATCCGCGCAAGGGCGGCGAGTTCAAGCTGATCGAGGAGAAGAAATGGGACGGCACGCCCGAGGACGAGCAGCGTCACGACATCACCGATGAAATCGCGGCCTACAAACTCGCGAACCTCCCCTTCCCCGGCATGTTCGGCGTCTTTTACGAAAGCGACCGCCCGACGAAAAACGCCCTGGAGAAAAAATGGGTCGACGCAGTTCGCGCTAAGACCGGTGAAGCCACCGATCTCCAGTTGCTGCAAAAGACATTTGACCGGATGAAGTAAGGTATGCAGCTGGGGCGGCACGTGCTTCGTAGTGCAGTTTCTTAACTGCATACATGAGGGTCCGCAGGCTGTTCCTTAACCAGTCACTGCTCAACGTAACGCCAAACTCCCGAGTGCCAGTTGGCAGTCAGGATGACGTAATGTTTGTCGTCGAAAGTCACAGCCGCATGGCCCGAGCCGTTTGTCATGGGGGCATTGGGGTAGTATTTTGTCCATGCACCTTTGGTGCCGGTGGCGCGTGGCGCGCGCTCCAAGTTCGGGGGGTACTCGCCGCCCGTAGCCCATCCGTTTTCGGCATAGATATAGTTGGGCGTTCCGTAGACGTCGTTCTCCCCAATCCCGTAAATGTCGCCCGGGTCGTTCGGCCCCTTCTCGCCATTCACACGCGTCCAGGTCATCCCATAGTCCGCGCTGCGATAAACCCCTTTTCCCTGAGTCCCACCGATTCCCGCCATATAAACCACGCCGCCACCAGCGTTGAACATCTGGGCATTGCCGTGGAGATGCTGAAGTTTTTCCACCTGGGTGAATGTTGCGCCGCCGTCAGTCGTGCGAAACGTGCCGCCGGATCCGACCTGGGAAATGGTCAGCCAGGTGCTGCTTTTGGTGGCACCCGCTTTTATTTCGTCCGGGGAAGGATCGATAAAGAAACAATAGAGTGAACCGCCCACCTTATTATCCGCGGCTTTGATCCTGGTCCAAGTCTTACCGCCGTCGTGGCTCTCGTACACACCGGTCGTTTGGTGGATGCCTACGAGAAGGTGATTACTGTCGGTGGGATCGATCTCGAAGTCGTAGGGCTCATCTTCCTGCTGACCATTGCCTTTGAGCGTATTGAGCTTGTAGAGCGCCCATGTTTTGCCGCCGTCGATGCTGCGAAGCGCTCCACCGGCGTAATAGCCACAGGCCCAAAGCGTTGGCGGGGTTGCCGGGTCGCGCTTGGGATTTGGGTCAATGGCCATGGCGTATATCGAAACAAGGTCCGAATGAACCCAACTCGTGCCGAAATCGGTGCTCTTCCATAAGCCGCCGGCGTTGCCCATACAATAGATATCCCCCGGTCGGGCCGGATCGGCGTAAATGGACTGCGTGCCAAACGGCTTTGACTTCAAGAGTAAATCGGGCGGCGTTACATTGATCCAGGTGCCCGGCTCTTGGGCGGAGAGTGCAGGAGCGGGCGGAGTCAGTGGTTGGTTGGAGCTATCATCCGCCCGAATCGCGGCGAGAGAGGCAAAGCAAAAGGCGATTGTGAAAACCACGGGGCGAAACAGCAGTGGCAACCTGGACATATAAAGAAGATGTAACACAAGGTTCCCGTGATTGAAAGCGCGGGCGCTCGAGCTTCTGGCGATCAGTATCAAAACCAACGGTCGAGTTGCGCGACGGTGAGTTCGTCGAGGCGCCGGACTGCGCAGTCGGCCTCGCCGAGATCCGCGAGCGGGTGCGTGGTGGCTACACCGACGACTTTCATGCCTGCGTTTCGCGCGGCCTGGATGCCGACGTGGGCATCTTCAAATACGACACAGATTTTCGGGTCGCGATGAATTTTGGCCGCGGCCTTTAGGAAAACATCCGGGGCGGGCTTGCCGTGCGTGACATCCTCGGCGGAAACGATGTCTGCAAAATATTCCCTGAGATGGATGATATCGAGGGAAGTCTCGATATTCAGGCGGTGAGTGGAGGAACCGACCACGCAGGGAATACCGGCATCCGCCAGTTGTTGCAGCCATTCCCTGACACCCGGAAGCGGCGAGAGACCGCTCTCTTTTACTACGTCGCGATAAAGCGCCTCCTTGCGGAGCGAGAGCCGGTTGATCTCGGCAACATCGTGCGACCAGTCGAGAAGTTCAGGAATGATGAATTCGTTTTTTCTCCCGAACCCAGCCTTGAAATGCCCCACGGGGAGCGGCTTTGCGATTTCCCGCGCGAGACGTTCCCAGCTTTCCTCGTGGTGGGAGGAGGAATCGATGACGACGCCATCCCAATCGAAGATTGCGCCCCAGATGTGTGCGTGCTGCTTATTCAATGCGTTTGAGGGCGGGCAGCCCGTAACTCTTCATCAAATCGGCGGATTCGGCCTCCACCTGTTTCGCATCGAGATAAATCACCGTGGGGCTCTCCTCGAATTCGATCTTGTGGAAACCGTTCACGGGATTTTTCACAGCCCTGTCCACATCGGCAAGACTGTTGAGCGGGATATCGTTGATTTTCGAAATCACGAGTGAGTTCAGATCCTCGTAGCCGATGGTGGCGGTTGAAGGAAGCACCTGACTAAGGAAAACGACTTTCTTATGCCCCTCCGGGAAAAGCTCGGACTGGAACTCATCCATGTAAACGAAACTCTGCGGCGCTTTTTTATACCACTCCGCGCCCCATTCCTTGAGATACTGGCCGGTGAGTTCCTGAAGCACCAATCCCCCAAGCACGAAATATTTGGGTGGCCGCCCTATGGTGTAAGGCTCGATCACATAATCATCCACCGGGCGATACGCAACGGTCACATCCACCACGCTCGTCACACCCTTGCGAAAGATTTTGAATTTCACGACATCGCCGTCGTAGTTCCCGGTCGAAATAAGGTTCGCCAGGGCGATTTTTCCGTATTTGGGATCCACGTAATCGCCATCCTGGTCGATCGCCTTGTCTCCAATCGCCAGCAGCACGTCACCAGCTTGCAAGCCAGCCTTGTCCCCCGGCCCATGCTTTTTCACATCGGTCACATAGACACCGCCAGTCTCATCGCTTTTCAATCCCACGTAGCGGCGCAACTGAGGATCGCGCATCGGCGAAAATACAATGCCTGAGCGGGGAAAGCCCCGGTATTCCTTCTTTGCCGCGTCCGTCAAGAAATGCTGGACGACGGGCGTGGGGATCAAGTCCACATTCTGGGTGCGGGCATCGTAGCGCATGAGGATGCCGATGAGCTTGTTGTCCTTTACCACGGGCACGGTGAAACTGCTGTCGCGATATTGCAACGACGAGGTGATCTGGTAAACGAGCAGCGCACTGTCATCGATCGGGTAGCGCGAAACCTCGACGTTTGTCACCAAGCCCGCGGTGCCAAGCAATGCGCCCGTATCTTCCAACTGCCAAACGGAAACATGGTCGCCCACGTGCGCCTCGGTGAGTTCCAGCGGCTTGATCCCGTTGAGAAATTTATCGTCGGCAGGCTTCAAGATCGCAAGGTTCGCCTCGTAATCCACCACCTCCACCGTGGCGACCGTCTTCTCGCCGGAAGCGGCCTTCTCCAGCTCCACATAATTCGCATTGGCGACGAGTTCCGCGGTGACCAGCACGCGATTATCTGCCAGCACGGAACCGAGGGCATGCCGGGAAAACGGGGCCTTTTTGCTCCACGGGCGGATGAAATCGTAGGCCTGGTTTGTGACATTCACGCGCACCACCTGCACAGGCTTGTCCGCTGTGGTCACGGTTGCCTTGGCGGGAGTCTCCTTCGCGGCGCACAGCGAAGCGAGAGAAAACAACAAGATTGTGAAAAGGGAGAAAGCGCGCCCCGGGGAGGTGTGTTTTTGGATTTGAGAAATGCTCATGCGGTTTGTTTTCGTAAATGGCGCGCTCAATTGACGGCCTCGCTCAGGTTTTGTTCGCTCAAGACATTGTAGCGGGACATGATCCTCTGCCGCGCGGCTTCCACCGCCTGGCGCTCGAGCACTATCGGGCGGCCGGTGCCGATCGTTTTGATCACGTATTGCTCGGAAGGCTTTGCCAGGGCCGCTGCCAGGTCGTCCAGCGTTTTGATTTTTACGCCGTTAACCTCATCGACAATGGTATCCTTGAACCCTCCAAGATAGGAGTTGATCTGATCAGGCAGGATGCCGCTGAGAACTATTACCTCCGGGTGTTCACGATAGATTTCGTTCTCAATGAAATAATCGTAAAAATAGCGCACACGCAGGTTGTCGATGCCGTTCGCGCCGATGAAATCGCGGTTGAGCGGCTGAAACAAAAGGCCGCCGAAAAGCACGTAACGGGGCCGCACGTCGTAGGCATTGGCCTGCATGTTGTACGGCCAGGCGGCATTCAAGTTGACGGTCACGTCCATTTCCTTTTTGTCGCGGAGGATGTGCAGCTTCACGTCGTCCCCCTTGAATTTGCGTTCCACGATCTCCGCCATCTGCACGCGCTGTCCATCGAGATCGACAAATGCGTCGCTGGCGATGGAGTGCCCGTCAATGCTGAGCAGCACGTCGCCCACTTTCAACACCCCGGCCGAGCAGCCTGCGGAGGCGACCTGGCTTACGAACACGCCCGTGTCATCATCCTTCAGCCCCAGTGCGCTGCGCATGGCGGGGTTTTGCAGATTGAAGGTCGTGACGGAGAGATCCATGTATTTGTCGTAATGCCCATCCTCGATGTCCTTGAGGAAACGCAGGACCACGGGGGTGGGGATCATGTAGCCGGTATTCTGCGCCACGTCGCCGCTGTAACCTTGAAACGCCACACCGATGACCTTGCCCTCCTGCAACACGGGGCCGCCGCTGTTCCCGGGGTTGATCGGCGCGGACGTCTGGATCGTGAGATGGGAATCGATGCCGGAATGCGTGTACGTCTGGAAGTCGATGCGCGACACGATGCCGTTTGTCACGGACATCCGCTCGCCGCCGATTGGGTAGCCGTAAACGGTGACCGTTGATTCAATTTCCGGGATTCCGCCGAATTGCAGGGCGACAGTTCCCTTGAAAAAACTGTCCGCCTCCTCGATTTTCAACACGGCCAGATCGCAGTCATGGCCGACAAACTGCACATGGGCCACATATTTGTGCGGATCGTTGTCCTTTTCCACGCTGATGAACCGCGCATTGCTGATGACGTGGGCATTGGTCAGGATGCGCTGGCCGTCGATGACGAAACCCGCGCCGACTCCGCCGCCGATGTTACCGGGAACCCAGGGGACTTTGTAATTTGCGTCCTGCGAAGTGACGGTGATGCGGACAAGGCTCTTGCGGACTTCCGCAGCGGGCGTGACGGCCAGGGTGGTTGATGAGGTGAGGGCTAAACAGACGAGGAGGGTATTCCAAAGAAAGCTACGCATGAGTGATGTGTAGATTACTGCAACTTCCCATCCTGTAAAGTGAGATGTAAAACCGCGTGGCCATTCTCCCGCCGCAATGCGGAAAATGCCGGCTTCTTTACTTTCCGCCCGCGTCAGACGTTGAAGCGAAACTCAACCACATCGCCATCCTGCATGACGTATTCCTTGCCCTCGATGCGGAGCTTGCCGGCTTCGCGGGCTTTTGCATTGGAACCGAGGCGGATGAGGTCCTCAAAGTGGACGATTTCCGCCGCAATGAAGCCGCGTTCGAAATCGGTATGGATCACCCCGGCAGCCGCTGGGGCCTTGTCGCCCGCGTTGATCGTCCATGCACGGGTCTCCTGCTCACCTGTGGTGAGATAGGTGCGCAGACCGAGCAGATGATACACCGCGCGGATGAGAGAACCGACTCCGCTGTCGCTTACGCCGAGATCGAGCAGGAATTCCTTCGCCTCCTCGTCGGTGAGATCGACAAGCTCGCTCTCGATCTGCGCGCTGATGACCACCGCCTCCGTAGCGAGGTGGGAGCGGACGTAATCCTGCACGGCTTTCACATAGCGGGTGGAGGGATGAATCTCGACGGTATCGCCTGGCAACCCGCCCTCCTGCTCCTGCGCGGCATCCATCTCTGCGGCGATATGCGCCAGGTCGGCCTCGCCCACATTGCACGCAAAGATCGTGGGTTTCGCCGTGAGCAAAAAGAAATCGCGGGCGATTTTTGATTCCTCATCGCTCAACGCAAGCGTGATGAACGGCTTCCCGGAATCCAGGTGCGGAAGGATTTTTTCGATCACCGCCATCTCCGCTTTCGCGGCCTTGTCGCCGGAGCGCAGGCTCTTTGTCAGGCGCTCGGCGCGTTTCTGGAGCGTGGCGAGATCGCAGAGGATGAGTTCCGTGGTGATCACCTCGATGTCGCGGATCGGGTCGATCGAACCGCTCACGTGATGGATATCGTCGTTCTCGAAACAACGGACGACCTGCACGATGGCATTCACCTCGCGGATGTGGCTGAGGAACTGGTTCCCCAGCCCCTCCCCCTGGCTGGCACCCTTGACGAGGCCGGCGATATCGACGAACTCAATCGCGGCGGGGATGAGCTTCTTTGAACTGGAAAGTTTTGAGAGCGCAGCGAGTCTCGGGTCGGGCACGGTGACGATGCCCAGGTTCGGATCAATGGTGCAAAACGGATAATTTGCCGCCACCGCTTTCCTAGTACGCGTCACTGCGTTGAAAAGGGTGGATTTTCCGACGTTTGGTAAACCTACAATGCCTGCGCTTAACATAAGGCGCGAACCATAGCGGAGTTTTCCCGCAGCCGCACAGAAAATTATACAGGTTTGTCGGGATTTTGCGCGTCAGCCTTCAAATCGTCGATCCAGTAGGCGTGCGTCATCACCCATGCCCAATAGAGAGGGAGCATCAGCAGACCGAGGCCCATGGTTGCCGTGGCGGCGAGGCTGCACCAGAAAACCGCCAGCAAAGCGCCCGCCCCATAGAGCCAGCCCATGGTTTTGTGCCCCTTGTAATAATGCCCTGCCCCGGGAACGATGCTGAGCAGGCACGCCGTGACATCCACGGGACTCGTGCCGGTATTGCGGTGGCGGTAACCCTTCACCCAATCGCAACGGCTGCATTGATCGGGCGATTCAAGAAGAGGAGAGTCGCACAGGGGGCAACGCTCGACTTCGGTTTTTGGCGGTAATGGCTCGGTCGTTGACATCATGACAAATCTCCTTCACATGTTGGTTCAACCCGTGGTTCCCTTGATCTGGCAATATACTAGTCCGGGAGCAGTGTTGAATCAATACCGAATATTTCGTTTCCATCTTCCATGCCGGACGCAAATAAAATCACCGCCTACCTCGATCGCTACCTGAAAACCGCCACAATCGCCGATTGGGGGCACGCATTAAACGGCCTGCAGGTCGGGAATGAAGGCGAAGTGACAAAAATAGGGGCGGCGGTGGATGCCTGCGAATTTTCGATCAATGCGGCGGTGGAGCGGGGCATCGATTTTTTGATTGTGCATCACGGATTGTTCTGGGGAGGCGCAAAACCGCTGGTCGGAGGGCAATACCGCAAAATCAAGGCGGCGTTCGACCACAATATCGCGATTTACAGCGCCCATCTCCCGCTGGATGTGCATCCCGTGGAGGGCAATAATGCGCTGCTCTGCAAGGCGCTCGGTTTTAAAAAGAAGGAACCGTTCTTTTTTGAGAAAGGGCAGTTCATCGGCTTCAAGACTTCGCTTTCGATGGATCGCGATGCCCTGGTGCAACGGCTCGAATCGGTGCTCGGTTCGCCGGTCAAGCTCTGCCCGGGCGGTCCGCAAAAGACAGCGCGGATCGGTGTGGTGACAGGCGGTGCCGGCCGTGAGGTACAGAGGGCGGTGGATGAAGGCGTGGATACATTCATCACGGGCGAAGGCCCCCACGACTCCTATCTGAACGCCGAGGAACTGGGCGTAAACCTGATCTACGGCGGGCATTACGCCACGGAAACTTTCGGGGTGAAAGCCATGGCGGCCCATCTTTCCCGGCGTTTCAAATTGCCGTGGGAGTTCATCGATCACCCCACCGGGTTGTAATGAAAAACCGCCGCTCCTTCCGATGCAAAGCCGGGAACCAGACCAGCGCACCCCCATAGCACGCGCATTTTTCGAGCGCGATCCCCTCACCTGTGCCGCGGAACTCGTCGGCTGCGAACTCATATGGGGCGGCTGCTCTGGCATCGTCGTCGAAACCGAGGCCTACTCGGTGAAGGACGACGAGGCATGCCACACCTTCGCGAGAAAAGGAGCGCGGGAGTTCGTCGCCACCCACCGCGCGGGCGCCGCATACATCTATTTGAACTACGGCGTCCACTGGCTCCTGAACGTGCTGGTGAAAGGCGGGAGCGAGGATGGCTTTGTGCTTCTCCGGGCTCTGGAGCCTGTCCGCGGCATCGCCAGCATGCGGCGGCGCAGGATGCTGGAGAATATCGGCGCGCTCTGCTCCGGCCCGGGCAAGCTCTCGGAGGCACTCGGCGTGCGCGGTGACGAGCACGGCATCGATCTTTGCAAATGCGCGCAGCGGGGATTTCAATCGCGCGCGAAACCGGTGGAGGTTGTTTCGGACATCCGCATTGGCATTTCCAGGGCGGCGCACCTGCCGTGGCGGTTCCTGTTGAAGGATAGCCCATTCGTCAGTCTGCGCGCAGGCACGGTGAAAAAAATAAAGGCCAGATCGAAGCAAGTCCGACCCGGCCTTTAAATTGGTAATGAACAGCTTACTTTGAGTAGCCTTTCGACGCCGTGGATGACGTCGTGGAAGCTGCTTCCTTGTGCGCGCAAGCGCCAAGGCTCAAAACTGCAACTGTCATCGCGATAACTGTAAAAAATTTCAACATTTGAATCTCACATCCTTTCCGTGCTGGTTGCACATCGCCATTTACGATTGTTTACAAAAACAAACAACGCTTTTTTGCAGGCGATTTATTGTCAATCGATAATGACCTCGGTTCCGGCCTTAACAAGATCGTAAAGTTCCGCCACATCCGCATTCCTCATCCGCACGCATCCGTGGCTCGCCGGGCGGCCGATCTCCGACTCATGGTTGGTGCCGTGGATGTAAATGTAGCGGTCGTGCGTGCCGGCATTGTGCTCCTCCAGCCCGTGCAGCCAGAGTATCCGCGTCTGCACATGGTCATCCGGCTGCTCCTCCGAGCCAGATTCCCCCGTCGCTACCCTGCTTTTGAAAATGGCGCCCAGCACCGCCCCGTCCCCGATTTTTTCCGAAATGCTAAACCGCCCCGTCGGCGTCTTGAAGCTGCCCGGCTCCGTGCCAACCCCATATGCCGAGGTGGACACCGGAAAACTGCGCACGATTTTTGCCCCTTCCAGCAGGTCAAGGCGCTGCCCGGAAATGCTCACGCGAATTTTTCGGTCTTGGGATTGCATAATTTTCCGGTGAATATACAGTGTCCTCCCTTTTTTATGAGTAAAAACTATCACGTCGCCATCGCAGGCGCCACTGGCGCTGTCGGAGTTGAAATGATCCGGACACTGGAAAAACGCAATTTTCCCGTGGGCAAACTCACGCTGCTTGCCTCCGCCCGCTCGGCCGGGAAGGAAGCGGAATTCCGCGGCAAAAAAATCGTGATCGGGGAGTTGAAGGAGGATTCTTTCAAGGGCGTGGATGTCGCGCTTTTCAGCGCAGGCGGCTCGATTTCGAAACACTTCATCCCCTTCGCAGTGCAGGCCGGCGCGGTCGTGGTGGACAACTCCTCCGCGTACCGCATGGATGAAACCGTGCCGCTCGTCGTCCCCGAGATCAATGGCGACGACGTGCGCAAGAACCGCGGCATCATCGCGAACCCGAATTGCACCACGGCGGTCACGCTCATGGCGCTCTATCCGTTGCATCGCGAGTTCGGCGTGAAGCGCATCTTCGCCGCCAGCTACCAGGCCGTGAGCGGCACCGGCGCGCAGGCCATCGAGGAATTGCGCTCGCAGGTGAACGACCTCGTCGCAAACCGCGACATCACAAAGAAAGTCTATCCGCACCAGATCGCCTTCAATGTGATCCCGCACGTGGATTCCTTCCTCGACACCGGCTACACCAGGGAGGAGATGAAAATGCAGGGCGAAGGGCGGCGCATCATGCACCACCCCACCTTCAAGGCATCCGTCACGTGCGTGCGTGTCCCGGTTTATCGCGCCCACTCGGTCGCCGTGAATGCGGAATTTGAAAACCCCGTCTCCGTCGAGAAAGCGCGGCAGATCCTGTCGCACTCGCCCGGCATCAAGCTCGTGGACGACCCCGCCCACAATCTCTACCCGCTCCCGCTGAATTGCGCGGGCGAGGACGATTGCCAGGTCGGCCGCATCCGGCTCGACTGCGCATTGGACAACGGTCTCGCCTTCTGGGTCAGCGGCGACCAGCTCCTCAAGGGAGCCGCCCTCAACGCCGTCCAGATCGCCGAGCTGATCTGACATTTCAAATTCAATAACCCCGGCTTCGAAATGGTGTCCGCGTGATGCCTTCGCAACGATGAAATATCTACGCTATGCGCTGTCCCTGTTCTTCGTCCTCGCGGGCGTAAACCACTTTTTACGCCCCGCGCTCTACCTCTCGATCATGCCTCAGTGGCTTCCTTTTCCCTCCGCTGCAAACTGGATCAGCGGCGCCGCGGAAATTGCGGGCGGGATCGGGGTCCTGATCAGGCCGTTGCGCACCGCCGCAGCCTGGGGACTCATCCTGCTCCTCGCGGCTGTGTTCCCGGCAAATATCCACATGGCTTTGCAAGGAGGCGGCGCTTACCGCATTCCGGACTGGATCTTATGGGTGCGCCTCCCGATGCAACTGCTCTTTGTGGCGTGGGTTTATTTTTCCAGCCTGCGGAAGAAGGACGGTGAACGCGAAACAACGATAGTTGTTTGACTGTATCGATGCATCAATTTTAACATTCCCGCTAATCCTCCGCCGGTCATCCCTTGAAGATCGGTATCGCCTAGTAATAAATCCCGCAGCTTTGGCGGATCAAAAAAGAAGATCGCTCCCAGGACCTGGAAGAAAAGTCGGCCGGGAATGGCACCTGGACAAGTGCGCAACCCACTAACTTAATGTCATTTCAAAATGACGAATCAGTTATGGTTATATCCATGCTCTTACCGGCGCAAACGCCTGTAATGGTGACGTCGTCTCCTACTGAAATCAGATTATCCGCTTTGCCATAATAGGACTTGGTGTTGTCCTTATAGTTGTAACCATTTGAGTTTCTGCTCTCGTAATTGAATTCCCGGAACAGCCGGACCGAAACATGTCCTTCGGAAAATTTTAATTCATGCTGCACTCTGAAGTTTGACATCCCTACATTGCCTTGATTGGCCTTGTCCCATTGTGCAATGAGTCCGGCTAAGGGCGTTGCGTCAATATTGATTGCGGGGGTGCCAACCGGGGTCTCGAAAACAATCGTAACTGTTGAAGTGTCCGAGGATCCCTTCTTGGTAAACTGGAGTTCCTTGATTCTTCCTTTTATGGATATTTTTTTGCCTAGGTATTTTGCATCGGCGGCTTGCGAATTATTGTGGTACAAGGTCGCCAGTTCCGTTGCGGATACTTCACCGGCGCTTGGCTCCGCCTGCAATCGTTGCAATGCCGGAACAAGAAGGAAAAGGAACACGATAAGTCCCTTGGAAATCAGGCGGGGGTTTATTCTCATGGAGAAGGTCATCCCACAGCGTTCAATGTTGATTGTCAAGAGATCACTTTTTGCGCCGCCTGCCCTGCCTGTCCATCATGCCGCCGCACACATTCCCACAAATACACGCATGTACTCACAATCACGATCGACGACCCCCAGGGCGTCGCCTCTCCCAGAAAGTGAATCGCAGGCAGGGTGGCCTCCGTCTGCTTGTCCATGAGCATCACGTTCACAATCATCATGGCGCTTGCCGCGGAGAACAGGAAATGCACCAGGCTCAGCCTCGCATTCGTGCCGAAGGCGGCCGCGCTGACGATTGCGCCCCACATCAGGTACCGCTCGTGCATCTGTCCCAGCAGCATGAACATCAGCAACCACGGCGTAGCCAGGGCGGTCAATATTCCCGTATCCCGGTTCCCCGCGAGCCGGGCTGCGCCCCGCGCGCAAAACCACAGCGCTACGATGTAACACAGGCGCAATATCCATTGCAGGTTTACAGCCACATCCACCCCGCCGAAGTCATGGGACCAAAGCGGATCCTTCAATGAAAAACCCGCGTAATCCAGCAACGCCGGCAGGTTATAGCACGATCCCATGATCAGGTAGGGATATTGCTCCGTCCCATACATGAAGCCGATCTCCGCCCACGCCACGCTCCCATGGCTCACGACACCCGCAATCCCCGTGGCAACCGCAAAAAAACCGCACAGCCACGTTTTGCGGTCCGTCCATTTCCGGGTCGCCAGGAACACGGCGAAAGCCGCCACCGCGCCGGTCACGCACACCCATGCCGCCGGCCCATGCAGGAGCCACGGTGAGACTATCACTGCCACCGTGGCGGAGAATCCCGCCACCACGCGCAACGCGCGGCGCCATTCCTTTTCCGCGACCGGCCACATCACAAAAAAAGGTGTCACCATCAGCAGTTGCCCCTTGAACATTGCCCCCAGCGCCAGCAGACATCCGCACCAGAGCCAGCGTCCCGTGGATGCCGATAGCGCCGCGAATACGAAGAACGGCAGGCACCACACATCCCATTGCGGCCACGCATGGGCATCGAGGATCAGCGACGGCTCGATCCATGCGATGGATGCCGCTGCCAGCCCGCAAATCCACCCCCGCTCTTCCGGGGCCATGCCACGCAGCCAGCGCGCAGGCGTCTTCCCAGTCCCAAGGCCCACCCAGTGCCGCACCAGCAGAAAAATCCCCGCCGCTGTTGCCGCCTCGCACAGCACATTCAAGAAGAGCAGCGGCCCCGCATATTCCGGTTTTCCCACATCGGCGCCGGGATGCAGTGCGAGTTCGTGCTTTGTCCACACTGACATCACCAGCAATCGCAGCGGAGGATAGTCGAGGTGATAATCGTCGTCGCTATAGTCCTCCTTCACCTGGTCGTACAGCGCCACGTAGCCCCGGAAAAAACTCACCCAGGAATCCGGCGACCCCTCACCTCCTGTCAGCGATTTCCCTTCGTCAACCACCTCCCCGCCCCAGTAGAAACCATTGATGATGTCCTTTGTGAATCGCAGATCGCCCGTCTCGCTCCATGCGAGCTGCCGCAACCGGATCCCCGTGAGAACCAGCGCCAGGGCCACCAGGCAAACCGCGCGCGGGCCGGTAAATCCGGAACAAAATTGCTCCCACCGCGTACAACTTTTCATCATATTTCTGGAAATGCTTCGGTCGGGAACAAATTAAAAAATCCTGCTGTCGTTGGATTTCAACTTCGCATCCGTGTATCGGATGACAAAGAAAAACGGACGCCGCCATCAGGAAATATTTTCATCATCACCCGCCCCTTCGAAACAACGACATCGTTCGTCATTCGAGCTCAGTCATTTTACGCCCTCCGCCCTTACTTGTCCGGCATAGCCCTCAGGCAACGACGGATGTCCAGTGTATCAACTCCAAAAACCTCCTGTCTTAGAGGGCGTCTAAAAAGTCCAAGTGGCGCGTGTGCTGATCGATGCAAACTACCGAAAATTAGGAGTGCAAGCTTGCAGCTTGAGAGCGTTCGACGGCAAGCCGGAGGCTTGCG
>Ga0302319_10015300_pt1 | contig 14227 bp, 7 predicted proteins | sample Bog_T0_2_FD_203319 | JGI IMG/M metagenome (GOLD analysis project Ga0302319, IMG submission 203319) | Peat permafrost microbial communities from Stordalen Mire near Abisko, Sweden - Bog_T0_2 | ecosystem: Environmental > Terrestrial > Soil > Wetlands > Peat | place: Sweden: Abisko, Stordalen Mire... | reverse complement strand
GCTTCAATCTGCGCCTCGGGCGACAGCGGAATGTGCACCGCCATCTGGTCGCCGTCGAAGTCTGCGTTGAAGGCCGTGCAAACCAGCGGGTGAATCTTGATGGCCTTGCCTTCAACCAGCACCGGCTCGAAAGCCTGAATGCCGAGACGATGGAGCGTTGGCGCGCGGTTCAGCATGACCGGGTGATCCTTGATGACTTCTTCAAGAATGTCCCAGACCACCGGTTCCTGCATCTCCACCATCTCCTTGGCCTGCTTGATGGTGGTGCACTGGCCGGTCTGCTCAAGGCGGTGATAGATGAAGGGCTTGAACAGCTCGAGCGCCATCTTCTTGGGCAGGCCGCACTGGTGCAGCTTCAGCTCGGGACCGACCACGATGACCGAACGGCCCGAGTAGTCCACGCGCTTGCCAAGCAGGTTCTGGCGGAAGCGGCCCTGCTTGCCCTTGAGCGTATCGGAGAGCGACTTGAGCGGACGGTTGTTGGCTCCGCGCAGCACGCGGCCGCGGCGGCCGTTGTCAAACAGCGCGTCCACTGCTTCCTGCAGCATGCGCTTTTCATTGCGCACAATCACTTCGGGAGCGTGCAGGTCCATCAGCTTCTTCAACCGGTTGTTGCGGTTGATCACGCGGCGATAAAGATCGTTCAGATCCGAGGTGGCAAAGCGGCCGCCATCCAGCGGCACCAGCGGGCGCAGCTCTGGAGGAATGACCGGCAGCACGTCGAGAATCATCCACTGCGGCTTGTTGCTCGACTTGCGGAAGGCCTCCACAACCTTGAGGCGCTTGGCGTACTTCAGCTTCTTCTGCGCGGAGGTTTCGGTCTTCATCCGCTCGCGCAGTTCCACGCCCAGCTCTTCGATCTGCACGCGCTTGAGCAATTCCTTGATGGCTTCGGCGCCCATCATGGCCTTGAAGCCGGAGGGGCGGAACTGCTGATCGAGCTCGCGGAACTTGGTCTCGTCCTTGATGATCTCGCGCTCGCGCACGGGAGCGTCGCCGGGATCGACTACGACATAGGACTCGAAGTAGAGAATGCTCTCAAGATCGCGCAGCGAAATGTCGAGCAGGTGGCCGATGCGCGAGGGCAGGCCCTTGAAGAACCACACGTGCGAGCAGGGCGAGGCCAGCTCAATGTGGCCCATGCGCTCGCGGCGCACCTTGCTGACCGTCACTTCCACGCCGCACTTGTCGCAGATAACGCCGCGGTGCTTCATGCGCTTGTACTTGCCGCACAGGCACTCCCAATCGGTCACGGGTCCAAAGATGCGCGCGCAGAACAGACCGTCGCGTTCCGGTTTGAACGTGCGGTAGTTGATGGTCTCAGGCTTGGTGACTTCGCCATGCGACCAGCTACGGATCTTTTCCGGCGATGCCAGCATAATGCGGATAGCGTCGAAGTCGGTGATGGGGCTGGAAAGCTCAAACGGGTTCGAACGGAACAAGGCGACCCTCCTTGGCAGACTGATTGGTTGCTGCCGCGGTATCTCCCGGGATTCTTTTTTGCGGGCTCTTCCTTCCCGGGAAGCGGTGTTTGCCGCTTTCAAGAAGAACCCAAATTCAGAGAGCAGCTTCTAGCTCCTAGCTTCCAGCTTGTTTCCTGCTTGAAGCTGCTTCACGCCTTTAACTAGAGCAACCCTTGGTTCACCTCAGTTGCTAGTTCTACCCCGATCGAGCTAGAAGCTAGAAGCTAGCGGCTAGAGGCTGCATTTAGTCCGCCACCGCCGCTACGGGTTCCGGCGCCGGCGTCTTGCGTACCAGGTCGGCGCGCTTGATCAATTCCACATCAAGGCACAGCGACTGCAATTCGCGAATCAAAACGTTGAACGACTCGGGCACGCCCGGCTCAATCGCCGCCTCGCCCTTCACAATGGCCTCGTAAATCTTGGTACGGCCATACACGTCGTCGGACTTGGCGGTAAGCAGTTCCTGCAGGATGTAAGCCGCGCCATAAGCTTCAAGCGCCCACACTTCCATCTCGCCAAAACGCTGTCCGCCGAACTGCGCCTTGCCGCCCAATGGCTGCTGCGTAATCAGCGAGTACGGCCCGATCGAACGCGCGTGAATCTTGTCGTCGACCAAGTGCGACAGCTTGAGCATGTAGATGTAGCCAACCGTTACCGGCTGCTCGAACTGGTCGCCGGTCATGCCGTCGAACAGTGCTGTCTTGCCCGATGAAGGCAGGCCGGCCGATGCCAGCAGAGCCTTGATCTCGCTCTCCTGCGCGCCGTCGAAGACCGCGGTGCCGAACCAGATGCCCTTCTCCATGCCGGCGGCGACGCGAAGCAGCATCTCGTCGTCGAGTTCCAGCAGTTGGCGCAGGGTTGCGGTTCCGGCAAACTCTTTCTTCATCAGCTCGCGCACCGAATCGGCCGCCGAGTTCAGCTTGATCAACTCGGCAATCTTCTTGCCCAGCGCATGTGCGGCCCAGCCAAGGTGCGTCTCAAGAATCTGGCCCACGTTCATACGCGAAGGAACGCCCAGCGGATTCAGCACAATCTCCACCGGCGTGCCGTCGGGCAAGTACGGCATATCTTCCTCGGGAAGAATGCGCGCAATCACGCCCTTGTTTCCGTGGCGGCCGGCCATCTTGTCGCCCACCGAAAGCTTGCGCTTCATGGCCACATACACCTTCACAAGCTTGATCACGCCCGGAGGCAGCTCGTCGCCCTTCTGCAGCTTGGCCACCTTCTCATTGGTGATCTTGCGCAGCACTTCGATCTGGCGCGAGGTCATCTCTTCGATCTCGTCGATCTGCTCGTTCACCCGCGGGTCCTTGTCGGCATAGCGGATGCGCTTCAGATTCTTGGTCGAGATGCGCTCGATTGTGTCGCGGTCCAGAAGGGCGCCCTTGGTCAGCAGGCGCTTGTTGGTGCGCTCGTCGTGCAAGTCGGCCAAAGCCTCCTTGCCGCCCAGGATGCCGTCAAGACGCTTCAAACGCTCGTCGGTCAGAATGCGGATTTCGTCGCCCAGGTTCTTTTCGAGCTTCGATACATACTCGGCCTCGATCTGCTTGGCGCGCTCGTCCTTCTCCTGCCCTTTGCGGCTGAAGATGCGCACGTCCACCACCGTGCCCTCGATGCCCGGAGGGCAGTTCAGCGAAGCGTCGCGCACATCGCCGGCCTTTTCGCCAAAGATGGCGCGCAGCAGCTTCTCTTCCGGCGTCAGCTGGGTTTCGCCCTTCGGCGTAACCTTGCCCACCAGAATGTCGCCGTGCTTGATCTGGGCGCCGATGCGGATAATGCCGCTCTCGTCCAGGTCGCGCAGCGAGTGCTCGCTCACGTTGGGAATGTCGCGCGTAATCTCCTCGGGTCCCAGCTTGGTGTCGCGCGCTTCAATCTCAAACTCCTCGATGTGAACCGAGGTGTAGTAGTCCTCGCGCACCAGCTTTTCGCTGATCAGGATCGCGTCCTCAAAGTTGTAGCCGCGCCACGGCATAAAGGCCACCAGCACATTGCGGCCCAGCGCCAGCTCGCCCTGCTCGGTGCAAGGTCCGTCGGCAATCACCTGCCCCTTGATCACCCGCTCGCCCTCGCGGACAACCGGCTTCTGGTTGATGCAGGTGTTCTGGTTCGACCGCTTGAACTTGATGAGCTGATAAATGTCCGAGCCGACTTCGCGCGACAACTGCGTGGGATGATGCTCGCCTTCGACGCGCACGATGATGCGCTCGGAGTCGACCGAATCCACAATGCCGTTGCGCTTGGCCAGGATGACCGCGCCTGAGTCGCGCGCCGTCACGCCTTCCATGCCCGTGCCCACCAGCGGCGCTTCCGCCACCAGCAGAGGAACAGACTGGCGCTGCATGTTTGCGCCCATCAGCGCGCGGTTGGCGTCGTCGTGTTCGAGGAACGGCACCAGCGATGCGGCCACCGACACAAGCTGCTTCGGGCTCACATCGATGTAATCGACTTCAGTGCGGTTCACCAGCACAAAGTTGCCCTGCCGGCGAGCATTCACCAGGTCCTCGGTGATCTGCCCCTCGTCGTTGAACTCGATGTTGGCCTGCGCAATGGTGTGCTTGTCTTCTTCCCACGCCGACAGATAGAAGCTGAACGGAATGGAATCGATAGACCGCTTGCCGGCCTTCTTCAACTCGGCATTCAGGCGGATCGACTCGTCCTTTTCAATGTGGTCGCCCACGCGCAGACCGCTCTCGCCTGCGTTCACGATCTCAACAAAGTCCAGAATGCGCGAGTCCTTCACCTTGCGGTAAGGCGACTCGATGAATCCGTACTCGTTGATGCGCGCAAAGCAAGAGAGCGAGCTGATCAGTCCGATGTTCGGGCCTTCCGGCGTCTCAATCGGGCAAATGCGGCCGTAGTGCGTGGTGTGTACGTCGCGGACTTCAAAGCCCGCGCGCTCGCGCGACAAACCGCCCGGTCCAAGTGCGGAGAGACGCCGCTTGTGCGTAATCTCCGACAGCGGATTGGTCTGATCCATGAACTGCGACAGCTGCGAGGAGCCAAAGAACTCGCGGATAGCCGCCATCACCGGCTTGGCGTTGATCAGGTCGTGCGGCATGGCCGTCGAAAGCTCCTGATACACGCTCATCTTTTCCTTGATGGCGCGCTCCATGCGGACCAGGCCGATGCGGAACTGATTCTCCATCAGCTCGCCCACGGCGCGCACGCGGCGGTTGCCCAGGTGATCGATATCGTCCACCATGCCGATGTTCTTGCGCAGCTTCAGCAGGTAGCGGATGGTCGCGTAAAAATCCTCGGGCGTCAGCGTGCGACGATCCAGGTGCGTCGCATCCTGGCTGTCGTAGAGCTTGATGTTGAACTTCAAACGGCCCACGCGCGAAAAGTCGTACTTGCGGGCGTCAAAGAACATGCCCTCAAACAGAGCAGTGGCCGTATCCAGAGTCGGCGGATCGCCCGGACGCAGCTTGCGGTAGATCTCGATCAGCGCCTCTTCCGGCTTGTGTACCGAGTCGCGCTTGAGCGTGTTGGTAATGATGTTGCCTACGTCGTCGCGATCCGGGAAGAAGACTTCAAAGCTCGTCGCGCCGCTTGACAGCACCTTGTGCAGGCGGTCGGCGGTCAACTCCACGTTGGCCTCCACCACCACTTCGCCGGTCGATGTATCCACAACGTCCGAGGCGGTCAGCGCGCCATCCAGCTCGGCGGCCTCAACCTCAATCTTGTCGATGCCCGCTGCGCGGATTGCCTTCATGCTGTGCGCGGTAATCTTGCGGCCCGAGTGCGCGATCTCTTCGCCGTTATGCAGCACGGCATGTGCAGGCTTCGCGCCCACCAGGTGCGTGCCGGCCTTGGCGTCCTGCGGAACGGCCCAGTTCAGCTTGCCGTCGGCAATGTGGATGCGGTCGACAGTATAGAACGTCTTCAGAATCTCTTCGTCCGAGCGCAACCCGAGCGCCCGCAAAAAGATGGTGCCCAGAAACTTGCGCTTGCGGTCGATGCGCACATAGAGCGTGTTCTTCTGGTCGTATTCAAACTCCACCCACGATCCGCGGTAAGGAATAATCTTGCCCAGAAAGTAGGTGCGGTTGCTGGCGGTCTCAAAGAACACGCCGGGCGAGCGGTGCAACTGCGAAACAATCACGCGCTCGGTGCCGTTCACAATGAACGTACCGTTCGGCGTCATCAGCGGAATGTCTCCGAAGAAGACTTCCTGCTCTTTAATGTCCTTGATGGACTTGGTGCCGGTCTCCGGGTCCTTGTCGTAAATGGTGAGGCGCACCGTCACCTTCAGCGGAGCGGAGAAGGTCATGCCGCGCTCTTCGCACTCCTGCTGGTCGTACTTCAACTGCAGGCTCACCGGGTCGCCGCACTTGTTGCAAAAGTCGGGAGTGTTCTTGTTATACGTGCCGCACTTCTGGCACAGAACGTCGCCCGGCAAAAACGGGTTGGTGATCACCATGGCGCCGCAATGCACGCAGGCGGTGCGCAGGTGATGAAGGCCCTTCAAGTGGCCGCACTTGCACTCCCAGTTGCCAATTGAGAAGTCCACAAAGTCCAGTTGCGATATGCCGCGGAAATCGGCAATGGGAAAGACAGACACAAACACCGACTGCAGCCCCGAGTCGTCGCGCTCGTTAGGCAGCTTATCCATCTGCAGAAAGCGCTCGTAGGACTGCCGCTGAACTTCAATCAGGTTTGGAATCTGGGTTGCCGTGGGAATCTTCGAAAAATCGAGCCGGCTGCGAATCGCGCGCATCTCGTTGGGCATGATCACTCCTGAGGCTCATCACTGCAGTCCCGGCATAGCCTTTGCCGGTCTGATCCGGCGCCCGAGTCTCGTGAGCGCCGGCCGATTACGTAAGGTAGTTGCGCAAACTGGATAAGCGAACCAGAGAAACCTGGCAGCCATCCAAACGACACCGTTCGGCTGAGAGCTTACGCCTCAGTCCTAACGGGAAAAACCAGCCAGGTTTGCTCCCTTGAGCGTCGCGTTAATTTTGAGTGGCAGGCATTGCAGCCCATCCGGCGGCTGCGCTAGACTGCGCACAACCGGAGTTAGCGGTTCAGGCAATGAACCCTGTTGAACAACAGGATTCACATGGGAAGGCACTGCATTCAGGCAGATCTGTTAAAAATTCCTGCTTCTGCTTAGGCCGGGAGACACAAAAGGCCCGCAAGGACGCAATGCCTCACGAGCGTGGCTCAATGCCTATGCTCCCTACCGATTTCTCCTGCCCTGTTCTCGCCAATCCCAAAATTCGCTTTGCCGCTCGCTCGCCAGCCACTCGACCCTCGTCAACGGACACTCTGGCCTGGCTCCAGATAACCCATTGACCCTAAGGCACTTATTACTGCGCGGTGTTCGTGGTCAAGGGGCTTGGCTCTAGCCCTGATCGCGAACGCTTGCGTGCCGTTGTCAATTCCTGAAAACACCGAAAAATCGCATCGTTCGGCGTCGCCTCGCTCCACGAAGGCGAAAATGTGTGCCGAAAAGACGCGCAACGTTTATCGTAGCGCGTCCCGGCTCCACTTGCAAGTCCAATCAGGTTACTTGATTTCGAGGGTTGCGACGCCTTCGAACTTCTTCTTGATAGCCTCAACCTCATCCTTGGTCGCGCTTTCCTTCAACGCCTTGGGAGCGCCGTCGACCAAGTCCTTGGCTTCTTTCAGGCCGAGCGAGGTAACTTCACGCACTGCCTTAATGGTGTTGATCTTGTTCGCGCCGAAGTCCTTCAGGATGATCTGGAACTCCGTCTTCTCTTCGGCTACTGGCGCAGCAGCAGCGCCGGCAACAGCCGCAACAGGCGCCGCGGCCGCAGCCGATACGCCAAGGGTGGTTTCGAGCTCTTTCACCAAAGCCGCCGCTTCCAGCAGGCTCAGGCTAACAATCTGTTCCTTCAACTGTGCAATATCCGCCATTTTCGTCTCCAATCAGAATCCGTTTTTTGAATTTCGTCTTAACCCGGCCGCCGAACCCGCTTGAAAGTTTCCGATGCGCCAGACCCGCGCACTTCCAAACTGCCCCACAGCCAAAACCTAAATGCAGCTCTCAGCTTCCAGCCTTCAGCTTCTCTGCGCTGGAACTACCCAACCCGGCTTCAACAAAGAATCAGCCCGATGCTGGGTGCCCCCGGTCTCGATTTTGAGACCGGGGAAAGCATGAACCCAAGTCACAAAACCAGTTGCCGCGAAAAAGCTAGAAGCTCGCCCGCGTTTTACGCTGCGCCTGCAAACTTTTCCTTCTCGACGCCCTGCCCTATCACCACGGCCAAATCGCGGCCGGTAGCATTCAGCACCGTCGCCAACCGCTGCGCAGGGGAGTTGATCAGGAACAGCAGCTTCGAGTAGAGCTCATCCTTGCCCGGCATCGTCGCCAGCGCCTTCACGTCTTCCACGCTCAGCAGCTTGCCGTCCACAATGCCCAGCTTGAACTGGAACGTGGCGTTGTCGCCGGCCCACTTGGCAAACACCTTGGCCAGAGCCACAGGATCGCCGCTGGTAAAGGCCACCGAGTTCACGCCCTTCAGGCCCTTCAGCGCGTCCTCAACCTGCGTGCCCTTGCTTGAAACCGCGGCCAGCTTGTTCTTGAGCACGCGGTAACGGCCGCCGGCTTCGCGGATCACCTTGCGCAGCTCATAGTCCTTCGCCACCGTCAGCTTGCTAAACGTGCCAACGATTGCCGTCGTCGAGCCTTCAAGCTCGCTCGCCAGCAACGCAACCTTCTCGTTCTTCTTCGCCTTCGAAATTGCCATCGTCTTCGCTCCGCTTCGACAAGAACCAGGAAACAGGGCTCAGGAATCAGGGATCAGTTTCTTACCACCGTCCCGCCACCTATACCCGCTTCCCTCTCCCCATCTAGACAGCGCCCAATGGGCGCGCAGTTTCAAATCCAGTTTCTAAACTCTCGAATCGGGCAACCAGGCAAATTCAGCGATCAAACTAACTGATCCCTGATCCCTGGTCCCTGCCCTTTAGTGCTTACCCGCCGCGTCTGCCACAGCCGAATCCAGCGGAACTCCAGGGCCCATCGTCGAGCTCAGCGTGACGCTCTTGATGTACTTGCCCTTGGCCGCCGAAGGCTTGGCGCGCACAATCGAGCTGATCACCGTGGTGGTGTTGTCGATCAGCTTTTGCGGATCGAAGCTCAGCTTGCCCACGGGAACGTGCACCAGGCTGGTCTTGTCGGCGCGGAACTCCACCTTGCCGGCCTTGATCTCTTTCACCGCCGCGGCCACATCCATGGTCACCGTACCGGTCTTCGGGTTCGGCATCAGACCCTTGGGGCCCAGAACCTTGCCCAACCGGCCCACAACCTTCATCATGTCCGGCGTGGCAATCAGCGCGTCGAAGGCGGTCCAGTTTTCTTTCTGGATCTTCTCCACCATCTCCTCGCCGCCAACGAAATCGGCGCCGGCTTCGGTCGCTTCCTTCTGGCGGTCGCCAGAGGCGATCACGGCAACGGTCTTGGTCTTGCCCAGCCCGTGCGGCAGAACAACCGTTCCGCGCACCATCTGGTCGGCATGGCGCGTATCCACGCCCAGGCGCATCGTCAAGTCGACGGTCTCGTCGAACTTGGCGTACTTAACCTGCTTCAGGAGGCTCACTGCTTCAGGCAGCGGATACGCCGGCTTGGTCACCGCGGCGCGCGCCTTCGCAATATTCTTGCTGGATTTCTTCGGCATTCTTCCCTCGTCTCCCACCGCTTTTGCCAGCCCCGCATTGCGGGGAACTCTCTGGGGATTGCCTCACCGGCAGCTCAATTCCGCCACCCGAGCCAACCCACCATCCAAGCCCAAAAGCCGTGGTGTTATTGACAGTCCAGGGTTCTCCCATGGACACATCTTTGAATTCTATCCAAGTGGCGCACGAATTGCAAACCGGTCGTAAGAAGGACAATGGCGTGGTCTAGCTTTCCTCAGCTGGCAACGGTCCTCAATGCAGCGTAGACTGCGGAAATAGAAAAACCTGCCATTTGATCGGCCCTGCTCCAAGCGTGAAGCAAAGGGCGTGAAGCAAAGGCTGGAGAGACGTGTAAAGACGGGTCAGGAAAGGTGATCCGCGGAGTTCGCTCGGAACGATGGCCAAAGCAGAAACCGGGCAAGAACGTAAACCAAACCGCCACGCAGATCGTGAGAGGCTCCTAAAGATTAGGCAGCTCCATTTGTTCAGGTCTTGTGGTAAAAGGGTCGGGAATGGGCCTAATATAGTCTTTCCTCAGACGGTCAAATACAGCCCTGATGTTGGGCGCTCCAATATAGAGTCTTCCGCGTCGTTCACCGCTTGGAATCAATAAACCCGCATCCACGGCATTCTTCAAGTCTCGGCTTGCCATTATGTCGTTCAATTCCGCGAGATTTCGATAGGTCGAATTCCGTACACGAAGGCCCATAGCCGCATCGCACACAGCATATAGCGTTCTTTCGGGCAGACCAAGGTGTTTAACTATCTCTTCCATTTCTGCCCAAAGAATATCCATGACTTTTGTTCGGCTTATTAGCGTATAAGCTTGGCGAAAATGCGCAGTGAGATTGAACTGAATCCAGGCTTTTGTGCTGTTGCGAGGATGCCAGAGACCCTCGGCAGTCTTGGCTAAAACGTCATAATACGCCTGCGTATTCCGTCCAAGATATTCTTCAATCGAAGAGAATTCCGATTCCAGAATGCCTTCTCTCGCAAGAACAAGTGTCTGGAGACAACGAGCCATGCGCCCATTGCCGCCGGAGAATGGGTGAATCAGTACGAGATTGAGATGCGCCATTGCCCCTTTAATGAGAGCGTGGGGACAATCATCATCGAGGCAATTTAAGAATTCAATCAGCTCTTCGATGAGGCCAGGAACACTTTCAACTTCAGGCCCCTCATAGACAACTTCTCCGCTCGATTCCTGGCGCACATAAATGGTTCCCGGTCGCCAGTTGCCGGGATGCTTCGAGAGATCGTGCTGAAGCATCATGAAATGTAGACCTCTCAAAAACCCTTCGTTGTAGACAAAGTTTTTGTCTTTAGCCAACTCGAGGACAAAGGTCATTGCAGTGCGATAGCCGGTAACGGCGAGCCATACCTCTCGATTTGCGTCGAGCGGCTCCTCTCCTTCTGCTGCCGCAATCGCATCTTCTGCGGTGACGTTATACCCCTCAATACTGTTCGATCCTTGAATTCCACGAGCAAAGGTGTTGCGGCGAAGAAGACCTGTCCATCTGCGAGGCCGCGCCAGATTATGACGAAGTTTATGCCTAGCCTCTTCGACTCGCTCTATCACCTCAGCTTCCTGGGACCCGATTGCCGCAGCTTTGAACAGCATAAAAAAAGAATAGATGGGCGCGAAAAGAAAGTCAAATACTATTTAACAAAAGTACAATAATATTGCACTTTCTCTTGGGCCCTTAGTTATGGACTGTCTCAGTCTAGAAAACGAGTCCAAGTCATTTCCGCTCTATTAGATGGCTGAAGTTTGAAAATCAAGGGGTAATAATCACGCGGATCAAGTGAGATTCGCGGGCCTCTTTGAATGCGCGTCCGACCGCGCCCTTCCCCGCCCCTCCCCCGAACCCCAACCGGCAACAGCAATCGCCCCTCTCACCCTTTTCCCACCACCCCGTTTTGTGTCACACTTCTTGCATGGGAAACAAGGATAAAGGCAAGAAAGAGACCAAGAAGGCACCTAAACCCAAGGCCAAACCGGAGCCCGGCCGCAAGCGCGAAGTCTTTACGCCTGCCCCGCCCAAATAAACCAATTACAGCTCCGGATGGGCGCTTCCAGTTCAAACCTCACTCTGGCGTCGTCTCCTTCGCCGGAGTGGGGGTTTTCTCTCCCCCGGCATTCCTCCGCCCCGGCCCGCGCCAGTGTCTGCAATCCAGCCCGCGCCCCATCCCAAATCCGGCTCCATCCCCCTCCCGTGCCATCCCCGGCGCGCCCCGGTCCAGCTTTCTCCACCCGTCACAGCATCCCCCGCCCAAAATGCGCTAGCTTCAATACCAGCAAAGCCGCTTTACCGCGAGGCGATCCCTATGGCTACAGCGTTTTCGACTCTGTTCTCTACAGAAAGCACACAGCAGAGTGGCTTTTTCCTTAAGAAAAAGCCACATTCGATGCGGTTGCAATGTGAACAAGTGAATCGAAAACGCTCTCGTCTTTCTCCCCCCAAGCTGTTCGCCGCACTCCTACTCGCCGCACTCCCCTGCGCAGTCGCCGCCCGCGCCCAGCAACCCGCTCCCGCCCCGGCCAGTTCTCCCTCAACCATGCTCAGCGCACCGGCCAATCCCGCTCCCCTGCCGCCAACCGCGCCCGCCGGCCGTCCCGTCGTCGGCCTCGCTCTTGAAGGCGGAGGAGCTCTCGGCATCGCCCATGTCGGCGTCCTGCAGTGGATGGAGGAGCATCACATCCCCATCGACCGCATCGCCGGAACCAGCATGGGATCGCTCGTCGGCGGCCTCTACGCCTCCGGTGTCTCTCCCGCCGAGCTCCGCGCCCTGGCCACCAGCGACGCCTTTACCGGCGTGTTCACCCTGCAAACGCCCTACTCCGACCTGAGCTACCGCCGCCGCCAAGACCGCCGCGACATTCCCGACTCGCTCACCCTCGGCCTGCGCAACGGCCTCCAGGCCCGCAACGGCCTGCTCTCCGACCGCGGCGTCAACGACTTTCTCGACACCAACATGTCCGCCTACAACAGCCACGAGCTGGACTTCAACTCCATGCCCATCCCCTTTCGCTGCGTGGCCACCGATCTCAACACCCTCCACTCCATCACCTTCGCGAGCGGCCCCCTGCCCACCGCCGTCCGCGCCTCCATCTCCATCCCCGGCGTCTTCTCTCCCGTAAAAGACGCGCAGGGCCACTACCTGGCCGATGGCGGCATCCTCGATAACCTGCCCGTCGATGTCGTCAAGCGCGATCTCGGCGCTAACATCGTCATCGCCGTCCACCTCAAGAGCGACGCCTTCTCCAACTCCGATATCGGCTCGGTCCTCGGCGTGCTCAGCCGCGCCTTCTCCGCCGGCATCGAGCAAAATGTGGAGCAGGGCGAGCAGCTCGCCGACGTCCTCATCGTCGTCCCGCTCGACAGCTACTCCACCACCGATTACGGCAAGGGCGGCCAGCTCATCCGCGAAGGTTATCTCGCCGCCCGGGCCAATAGCGCCGCCCTGCTGCGCTACGCACTCAACGATCGGGACTGGGCCGCCTACCTCGCCGCCCGCCAATCGCGCACGCATCCCCAGCCCGGCAATCTGCTCGCCGTCAAGGTCGCCGGCGGATCGCCCGGCGCAACCCGCGTCGTCCGGGACAACGTCGATCCCCTCCAAGGAAAGCCCATCTCGCCCACGGCCATTATCTCCGCCCTCTCGCCCGTGCAGTCCAACGGCGTCTACTCCGCCACATTCCAGACCTACACGCCATCCCCCGCCGGCACGCAGTCCAACACCGCGAGCAACAACACCAGCAACAACGCCGCCGCCGACACCGGCATTCAAGTCCGCCTCACCAAAGACACCATCGGGCCGCCCTATCTCATCGTCTCGCCCGAGTTGGTCGCAGAATCCTCCAACATCACCCGCATGGGCCTCAACCTCCGCGTTGTCGATCAGAACCTTGGCGGCTACGGCTCCGAGGCGCGCGCCACCGCCGAGCTCGGCTATAGAACCGCGCTTGAAATCGAGTACTACCGCCTGCTCACCCCGCGCGGATATTTCCTCGAACCCACCGCCAGTGTCCTGCGCCAACCCGTCTATCTCTGGGCAAATCAAAAGCGCGTCGCCGAGCGTTTTCAGCAGAACCTCGCTGCCGGCCTTCAAGTCGGCCGCACCTTCGGCAACGCCGCGCAGCTATCCGCATCCTGGTCCGCGCTCGACACACGCTGGGCCTTGCGCACCGGATCCGGCGGCGGCCCTTACATTACAGGAACCGCGCAAACCGGCCTGCTCCGCATCGACATCGACCGCGCCGCATCCGGCACGCTCTCGCCCAGCGGCTATCGCTTCACGGCATCCGCGGGAGCCTTCTACCACGCCGTCGCCAGCGCCAACGCGCCCCTGGCCCAGCTCTCCTTTAGCCGAACCGTATCGCTCGGCGCAGACAACATCTTCGCCGCCACCGGCGAAATCAACTCCTACCTGCGCCGCAACGTCGCCCAGCCCTTCCGCTTCACGCTCGGCGGACCCATGCGCCTCTCCGCCTCCTCGCTCGACGAGTACCGCGGCACCGACGCCTATCTCGCCCGCGGCGGATACATGCGCCGCCTCGCCGCCCTGCCCACCGGCCTCGGCGAAGGACTCTACAGCATCCTCGGCTATGAAGCCGGCGAAGTCTGGTCCCCCGAGCAGCGCGTCTTCCTTCGTCAGGACGGAGTCGCCGGCCTCATCGGCAACACCCCGCTAGGCCTGGTCACCTTCGGCGTAGCCATAGGCGACGCCGGCCACAGAAAAGTCTTCGTAACTCTCGGCCGCTGGTTCTAGATCGCAGGCAAACCACCGACTCCTCGTTCCACAACTGAATACGGCTTTTCAATTGTTCGTTCTTCCACGGAAAGTGGGTGCCCCAGGTGCCTCGCCTTTGGGCACCTGGGAAAGCACAAAACCCAAGCTACGAATTGCGGAGCGGCTCAATCGACAATAGCTCCCTGTGAGGCAGGTCACAAATTACCGAGTTATTCTGCCAATAACCAACTAATAATCACTGATAGTTACCTCACAACTCCACAGATTTTTACAATTATCCCGTTGACTTACGCCGCAGCTTGCTTCATAGTTAATGCCGGATTCGACCAAGCACCACTGGGCCCCTCCTGCGCCAAGGTTCCGCGAAG
>Ga0302319_10015299_pt1 | contig 14227 bp, 8 predicted proteins | sample Bog_T0_2_FD_203319 | JGI IMG/M metagenome (GOLD analysis project Ga0302319, IMG submission 203319) | Peat permafrost microbial communities from Stordalen Mire near Abisko, Sweden - Bog_T0_2 | ecosystem: Environmental > Terrestrial > Soil > Wetlands > Peat | place: Sweden: Abisko, Stordalen Mire... | reverse complement strand
AGCAGCGCAGACTGCGAGCAGGATGTGGCATTCGAGTTGCAAGATTACGCGTAGTCGAAACGGGATTGCGGTTCGGGTAATGGTCGACCGGGTTTTGGAAACAGAGTTGGTAATTGCATACCGGAACTTGGAGGAACGAAGGCGTGATGAGAGAGCGGGCTGGGCGAAAGGGCGCGGCGGCGGTGGCAAGAATCTCGTTCATGACTGTTCTGGTTGTAGCTTGGACCCAGACACCTCTAACTTATGCGCAGGCGCCGGGCACTGCGGTGACGCAGTCCGCCAAGCTGGACGGTCTTTCGCAGCCGGCTTCCGGGGATGCGGCTTCGGATACTAGCGCCACCAAGCCCGCGGAGGCGCCAAGGAACATTATCGATACGGAAGCGCTCACCAAAGAATTGGAAGCCATGAAGCTGCGGATTGAGCAGTTGGAGGCAGAATTGAAAAACCGCGGCTCCCAGGAGCCTCCGGCGGCAGCGGCGGCAAATCTGCCGAACCTTGCTGGACATGTTCCGGCCCTTTCCAGCGCAGTAAGCGCGCCGCTCCCGGCTCCAGTTTTAGCGGGATCGAGGGAGCAACCGCTGGGCGTGCCTTCCCTGGCTGCTTCTGCTGCAGTTCCAACGGCGGATGCGCCGCCCGCGAAAAAAGAAAAGATCGCGCCGTTTTCCGATTGGGACTGGACCTGGTTGAACGGAAACCCGCGCAATAAGGACACGGCCTTCGATTCGAAATTCTTCACCCCGGAGATCCGCGCCGACGTTACCTACAATTACGATTTCAACAAGCCGGTCGATAACTCCGAAGGCGGTTCCAGCGAGCTGTTTCGTTCGAACGAAATTCAATTGGAGCAACTTGGCATCGGGGGAGACTTCCACCTGGATAACGTGCGCGCCCGCTTCATGACTCAGTTCGGCATGTATTCCACCGCGACCATCCGCAATGATCCCAGTTATGCCAAGGGCCAATGGAATATCGCGGACGCCGACCGCTACCTGGCGGAAGCCTATGGCGGTTATCACATCAACGCCCTCGATGGCATCAACCTGGACGCGGGAATTTTTATGTCTTACGTCGGGCTCTTCAGCTATTACAACTTCGATAACTGGGCGTACCAGCCTTCCTACGTTTCCTCCAACACTCCATGGTTTTTCGAGGGTGTACGCATCCAGATTTTTCCCAATCCCCATCTCAAGATCGAACCCTGGATCATCAATGGATGGCAATCTTATGGCTCGTCGAATTCGAGGAAAGGTTTGGGTGGGCAGGTAAAGTGGACGCCGCGACCCTGGATGAATGTCCTCTCCAACAATTACGGCCTCGGCCATGACGATCTCTATATTCCAAACCGGGGCCGCCTCCATACCGACAACAGCATCGAGATCAAATATTTCGACAAGCCCGGTCAGACCCTGGATAAGATGGCCTTCTCCTTCACCGCCGATGCAGGCTGCGAATTCGGCCCCAGCACTACTACCTCGACCGGCACTTATCTACAGGGCGTGGGTTGCCACGGCGATACCAAGGACGCCAACTCGGTGGGCGGCGACCACTTCAAAGCGGGGATTAATCCGAAGCAGAGCTTCATCGGCTACATGTTGTACAACCGCGTATGGTTCAAGAAAGATACCTACGGGCTGACGATTGGCGGTGGACAGATCAACAATCCTGGGCGCTATCTGGTTTTGCTTCCGCCGATTAATGGAGAAACCGCGCCGTCGGCGGCGATCAACGCTCCTTACTTCACGGGGAATCCCTCCGACCCGTTTAAAGCCTGGGACACTTCCATCACTTACGATTACATGCCAAGGCAGTGGCTGACGTTCCGCTGGGAGTACGACTATCGCCACGCCAGCGTGCCGTATTGGTCGGGTAAAGGCGGAGTGACGCCTCCCGGCTCCGGCGGGGTGCCCTATACCAACAACGGATCTCCCCAGTTTTTTGCCTGCAACGATGGCAACACCTCAGGGTCTTTGACCCTCAGCGGCGCGCAGGCGGCATGCGCGGCGCAGAGCAGCAGCGTCTGGTTCCCCGACCTTCGGCGGGACGAACAGTTGTTCGACTTCGACATCATGGTCAAGTTTTAGGGCCGAAGGTTAACGCGAATAATGGAGAGGAAGTTTTATGCAAGACCTGATTTTCGTGGCGCTGACGATTCTCTTCTTTGCAGTTTCGTCGGCTTATGTAATTTTCTGCGAGCGGGTGCGGTAAGAGGATAAGGTATGGAACCGATCGTGATGCTCATCATTTGCGCCGGTCTGCTGGTGTACTTGGTGTACGCCATGTTGCGTCCGGAGAAATTTTGATGGCGGCCAAGGGGATGAGAGCGAGATGACGGCCAACGGATGGTTGCAGATTTTCGTCTTCCTGGCGCTGGTGTTGCTGGTCACCAAGCCCCTGGGAGCATTCATGGCTCGAGTGTTCGGCCGGGAGAAAACCTGGCTCGACCCGCTGATGCGGCCGGTGGAGCGCGTCCTCTACAAGCTGACCGGCGTGGACGAAGCCCATGAAATGGATTGGAAAGAGTATGCCCTCGCCCTGATTTTGTTCAGCGGCGTTTCCATGATCCTGCTCTATGTTTTGCAGCGGGTGCAGCAGTGGGCGTGGCTGCCGTGGAACCCGCAAAAGCTTCCCGCAGTGGCGCCGGCACTGGCCTTCAATACCGCGGCATCCTTTACCACGAACACCAACTGGCAGAATTATGTGCCGGAAACCACCATGAGCTATCTCACGCAGATGGTGGGGCTGGCCTATCACAACTGGGTTTCGGCTGCGGCCGGCATGGCGCTGGCGATTGCGTTTATACGCGGCGTTGCGCGCCGCGAGCAAAAAACCATCGGCAATTTCTGGGTCGACCTGGTCCGGGGATCGCTTTGGATTTTGGCGCCGCTCTGTCTTGTCGGGGCATTGCTGCTGGTCTCTCAAGGCGTGGTGCAGAACTTGAAACCTTACGACACGGTGCATCTGGTCGATCCCTACCAGACGCCACAGCTGGGAACGGACGGCAAGCCGGTAAACGGGCCCGACGGAAAGCCCCTGATGCAGACCGTGACGCAGCAGACCGTCGCGCAAGGGCCCACCGCTTCGCAGGAAATCATCAAAGAACTGGGCACCAATGGCGGCGGTTTTTTCAATGCGAATAGCGCGCATCCCTTCGAAAACCCCACTCCGTTCAGCAATTTTCTGGAGATGTTTTGCATCTTCGCGATCCCTTCGGCATTTACCTACACTCTGGGAAAGATGACCGGCTCTCCCCGCCACGGGTGGGCGGTTTGGGCGGCGATGGCGTTGCTGTTCCTGGCGGGAGTCACGACGGCGTATTGGGCGGAGGCGCGCGGAAATCCCATAGTGAATGCCGCGGCGCAGCACAACCTGCAACGCTCTTCCTCGTCATCTTCCTCTTCCTCTTCGGCTACGGCGCAAGCCGCCGGAAATCTGGAAGGCAAGGAAGTGCGCTTCGGAATCGCGAACTCTGTGCTCTTCGCGACCGTTACCACCGACACCAGTTGCGGCGCGGTGAATTCCATGCACGATTCGTTCACCCCACTCGGTGGCATGGTCCCGTTGATCAATCTGATGTTGAGCGAAGTGATCTTCGGAGGAGTGGGCGCGGGCATGTACGGCATGCTGGTGTTCGTGATTCTCTCCGTGTTTATCGCCGGACTGATGGTAGGGCGCACACCGGAGTACTTAGGAAAGAAGATCGAAGCTTACGACGTGAAGATGGCGATGCTGGTCATCCTCATCTTTCCGCTGGTGATTCTAGTGTTCACAGCGATTTCCGTTCTATACAGCTTCGGTACGTCCGCCATGGGTAACGCCGGGCCCCACGGATTCAGCGAGATTTTGTACGCGTTCACTTCCGCTGTTGCCAACAACGGTTCTGGGTTTAACGGACTGAGCGGCAACACCACCTGGTACAACCTTTCGCTCGCATTCGCGATGCTGCTGGGGCGCTTCATGATGATTCTGCCCATGCTGGCGATCGCCGGCAATCTTGCGGGAAAGAAACAAGCTCCGGCAACGCTGGGAACTTTTCCCGTCACCGGGCCCCTGTTCACCAGCCTGCTGATCGGGGTTGTCGTGATCGTGGGTGCGTTGACTTTTTTCCCGGCGCTGAGTTTAGGTCCGATTCTTGAGCACTTGCTGATGCAGGCGGGCAAAACGTTTTAAGTAACTTCCTCAAAGAACATATGGCGAGCAAGAAAGCAAAACGAAGTTTGTGGGACATGAAAATCGTGCGGCGCGCGTTGTGGGATTCGATCGTCAAGCTGCATCCCGTGACCATGATGCGCAATCCCGTGATGTTCGTAGTAGAAGTGGGCAGCGTTGTAACCACGGTGCTGCTCATTCTCGGGCGACTGCATGATCGTCCGGGCTTCGGCTTCAATCTGCAGATTACGTTGTGGCTCTGGTTCACCGTGCTGTTCGCGAATTTTGCCGAGGCCATGGCGGAGGGCCGCGGCAAGGCGCAGGCCGACGCGCTGCGCCGCGCGAAGGCCGAAACCATGGCAAACCGCTTGCTTCCCGATGGAAAGACGGAAACGGTCCCGGGCTCAAAGTTGCGTTCGGGAGACATGGTGCTGGTCGAGGCAGGAGAGTTTGTGCCCGGCGATGGCGAGATCGTGGAAGGCGTGGCTTCCGTGGATGAGTCGGCGATCACCGGCGAGTCTGCGCCGGTGATCCGCGAGGCGGGCGGCGACCGCTCGGCGGTGACGGGTGGAACCCGCGTTCTCTCCGATTGGATAAAGGTGAAGATCACTTCCAATCCGGGCGAAACATTTCTGGACCGCATGATCGCGTTGGTGGAAGGCGCGGAGCGGCAGAAAACTCCCAACGAAATTGCTTTGAACATTCTGCTAGCTGGGCTGACCATCGTCTTCTTGCTCGCCGTGGTCACTCTGCAACCATTCGCGATCTATGCGGGCGCTCCGCAGACGGTGTTTGCGCTGGTCTCGCTGCTGGTGTGTCTGATTCCGACCACGATTGGTGGATTGCTTTCCGCGATTGGGATCGCGGGCATGGATCGACTCGTCCAGCACAACGTGCTGGCGATGTCAGGACGCGCCGTGGAAGCTGCAGGTGACGTGAATACGCTGCTGCTCGATAAGACCGGAACAATAACTCTCGGCAATCGCGAAGCGACGGAGTTTGTGACTGCGCCGGGTGTGACCGAGGCGATGCTCGCGGATTCCGCGCAACTCTCTTCTTTAGCTGACGAAACTCCCGAGGGCCGCTCGATTGTGGTGCTGGCCAAAGAAAAGTACGGGCTGCGCGGGCGCGAGATGAGCGATCAGGATGCCGAATTTATTCCCTTCAGCGCAATGACGCGCATGTCGGGCGTGAATCTGAATGGCCGCGCGGTGCGCAAAGGCGCAACCGATGCGATTGCCAAATATATCGAAGAGCAGGGCAATTCGCTGCCCGCTGAAGTGCGCGCATCGGTGGAGGCGATCTCCCGCTCGGGAGGAACTCCGCTGGTCGTGGCCGAAAATGGCCGGGCCCTCGGCGTGATCCATCTGAAAGATATTGTGAAGGGCGGCATGCGGCAGCGTTTCGATCAGTTGCGGGCCATGGGAATTAAGACGGTGATGATTACGGGAGATAATCCGCTGACCGCCGCGGCGATTGCGGCGGAAGCCGGTGTCGACGATTTTCTCGCGCAGGCCACTCCCAAAGACAAACTGGACTTGATCCGGCGGGAACAAGGGCAGGGGAAACTTGTCGCCATGACCGGCGATGGTACCAACGACGCTCCGGCGCTGGCGCAGGCCGATGTGGGAGTCGCCATGAATACCGGAACGCAAGCGGCAAAAGAAGCCGGGAACATGGTCGACCTGGATTCGAATCCAACCAAGCTGATTGAGATCGTTGAGATTGGAAAGCAGTTATTGATGACTAGAGGAGCGCTGACCACATTTTCCATTTCCAATGACGTGGCCAAGTATTTCGCCATCATTCCCGCGATGTTCGCCGGGACGTTTCCTGTGCTGCAGGCGCTTAACGTGATGCACCTGGCGACGCCGCAATCAGCGATTTTGTCGGCTGTCATCTTTAATGCGCTGATTATCGTGGCTTTGATTCCGCTGGCGCTGCGCGGCGTGAAATATGTTCCGCAAGGCGCGGCGGTGTTACTGCGACGAAACTTGCTGGTCTATGGTTTAGGCGGAGTCATTGTGCCGTTCCTTGGAATCAAGCTGATCGACTTGATACTGGTGCGGGCGCGGTTGGCTTAGATTGCGAGGCAAGAATCGAGTATGAAAAAGAATTTAATCACGTCGGTGTTGATGACCCTGGTGACTACCGTTTTGTTTGGTTTGCTTTTTCCACTAGTGATCACCGGCTTGGCTCAGGTTCTTTTTCCCAACCAGGCCAACGGACAACTGCTGATTCGCCATGGCAACATCGTTGGATCGCGGCTGATCGGGCAATCGTTCACTTCGCCGGGATATTTCCACTCCCGCCCGTCGAGCGCTGGAACCGGCTACGATGCTGCTAATTCCGGCGGATCGAATCTTGGGCCCACCAATCAGACTCTTGTCGCGCGGGTGCAGGGAGACGCGGATCGTTTGCAGCCGGAGAACCCGAGAGCGCCAATTCCCATGGACTTGCTCACCACTTCCGGCTCGGGACTGGACCCCCAAATCTCCCCCGAGGCGGCGGAATTCCAAGTGCCGCGAATCGCTCGAGGGCGTGGACTAAGCGAGGATGCCGTGCGCGAAATCATTCGCCAGCACACCGAGTCTCGGCAGTTCGGATTCTTGGGGGAGCCCAGAGTCAACGTTCTGGAATTGAACCTTGCTTTAGACGAAAAGTCGCCAAAGCCCGCCTCCCGTTGATTAGCATTGATCTTGCCCGATCGACCTTCCCAGATCCTGTCCCTTCTGATCGAATGATCGAAAACGGAAACTTTCGCAACTTGCGCTCGCGAAGCTGTCTAACGCTTCGGCGTTGACGACAGCCGACTCCGTGCGGTCTGATAGAAGTTCGCATGCCCGCGTTCGCGACATGTTAAGTCGATCTGCAGAAGTAACTCACAAATGAACGAAGCCAAGCGTCCGGCAATTAATTGGATGGATATCCTCTGGCTGATTTTCCTGGCTGGACTGGCAGTCCTGCCGCCGGTGCTGGAGGTCCATAAGCAGTTGGTCCTACTGGCGTTTGGTTTGGCGCAATTAGGGGAAGGTTGGATTCTGCGCAAGGCTCCGCAGCGAGGGCCCGCATATATTGTTCTGCTCAAGATCGCTCTCGCCACTCTACTCATCGATCACACCGGAGAGTTGAGCATTAACAGCAGTTACTGGCCAATTTATTTTCTACCTGCGGTCACGGCGGCGGAATACTTCAGCCCTCTGGCTACATTACTGTGGACGGCGTTAGCCTCCGCAGCCTATTGTTCCTATCTTTATCCGGCGCTGCAGGAATACGAAATCAATGCGGAGAGTTACGGACTGCTCGCCATCCGCGTGCTGTTTTTCTTTCTCGCGAGCATGATCGTGAACCGCTTCGTCGTGGAGAATCGGCGGCAGATCAAGCGCTATCAGGAGTTGGCCGAGACGTTGGCTGAGACCAATCGGAAATTGGAACAGGCGCAGGAAGAGGCGCGGCGATCGGAACGGCTGGCGGCGCTGGGACAAATGTCCGCTGGACTGGCGCATGAGATCCGCAATCCTTTAGGCGTGATCAAAGGATCGGCGGAGATGCTGCATCAGAAGCTAGGGACGACGAATCCTCTGGCCACGGAGTTGGCCGGCTACATTTCTAGTGAGACGAATCGTTTGAGCGCGCTGGTGACTCGGTTCCTGGACTTTGCCCGTCCCTTGCATGCCGAATTAGTTCCGCAAGAAATTACGGTAGTGCTGGACCGGGCTCTGCACGCGGTGGCGGCGACCCATCCCCACGACGAGGGATCGATTCAAGTCGAGCGCAATTATCAACCGGGCTTACCGTTGGCTCCCATGGACGAAAGTCTGAGTGAGCAGGCGTTCGTCAATCTGATTCAGAACGCGTATGACGCTATGGGCAACGGCGGTGGTACTTTGCGGGTGACGGCGGCCCGGATGACCGCCGGCAACCAAGAGGGAGTCGAGGTGCGGATTGAAGATACCGGCCCTGGAATTCCCGCGGAGTTGAAAGAGCAAATCTTCAATCCTTTTGTGACCACCAAGAAGACTGGCGTTGGACTCGGGCTTTCCATTGTTTCCAGAATCATCGATGGGCATCACGGAACCATTCGCGTAGAGAGCGGCGGCGACAAAAACGGATTAAGAGGAGCTCGATTTGTTATTTTCTTTCCAGGGGCGTCCGATGCGCCGAGTTATCTTGCATCTTAAAAGTTAAGCTGAGGAAGTTAGGCCAAAGAGTTTAGATAAAGTAGGGCAACGTCACTCATGCCAACCATCCTGATCGTCGAAGATGAAGCGAAGATGCGGCGGCTTCTGGAATTGAATCTTGCCGAAGATGGCTTCGCAACTCTTTCTGCCGGCGACGCCGAGACCGGACTCAAGCTATTCGGGGAGAACACGGTAAATCTGGTGCTGACCGACCTCAAACTGCCCAGCATGAGCGGCCTGGATTTCCTACACGCGATCAAGCGGCAGAGCGCGGCGCTGCCGGTGGTAGTGATGACCGCCTTCGGAACGGTGGAAACTGCCGTGGATGCCATGAAGGCTGGGGCGAGCGATTACATTCTCAAACCGTTTTCGCTCACCGAGATGAGAATGGTGATCCACCGGGAGCTGGACGTTCACAATCTGCGGGAAGAGAACCGGTCACTCCGCGAGGCTCTCGGGAAGCGGTATGAACACCCGAACGTAGTGGCGCGCAGTTTCAAGATGCAGGAAGTGCTGGGGATGGTGGACCGCGTGGCGCCTACAAACTCGACGGTACTGCTGGGCGGGGAAAGCGGAGTGGGCAAGGATCTGATCGCGCGCGCGATTCATGAGAAATCCCGGCGAGCGGCGGGACCGTTCATCAAAATCAACAGCACCGCGATCCCGGAAAATTTGCTGGAGAGCGAATTGTTTGGCTATGAAAGAGGCGCATTCACCGGCGCGAACGCGAGCAAACCTGGCAAATTCGAATTGGCCGATAAAGGCACTTTATTTCTGGATGAAATTGGCGACGTCCCGCTTGCCATCCAGGTAAAGCTGCTGCGCGTGCTGCAGGAGCGGGAGTTCGAGCGGTTGGGCGGAACGCGTACGGTGAAAGTCGATGTGCGTTTGATCGCCGCCACCAACCGCGATCTTCGCGAGGCGCTCGAGCAGGGAACGTTTCGCGAAGATCTTTACTACCGTTTGAATGTCGTCCCCATCGATATTGCGCCCTTGCGCCAGCGTAAGGAAGATATCCCCGATCTGGTCAATCTTTTTATCTCGCGATTCGCAGGCGATTCCGGTAAGCCCGTCGAAGGCATCACGCAAGAGGCGATGCAGATTCTGGTGAATTACCACTGGCCGGGGAACGTTCGCGAGTTGCAGAACATTATCGAGCGCGCCTGCGCGCTGGCCAAGGGCGTGGTGTTGAAGGTCGAAGACATCCATCTCGATGTCCGGCCCGCCCGTGCCGTGAACGGGGCAGGCAATTTTCTTCCGGACGGCATGACGCTAGAACAGTGGGAAGACGAAATGATTCGCGAATCACTCCGCCGCGCCAATGGAAACAAGAGTCAGGCGGCGCGGTTGCTGGGGCTGTCGCGCAATGCGCTGCGGTATCGGCTGTCAAAAATCGGGATTGCGGATGAAGGGGAGAAAGAAAGCTAGGCTCAATTTCGCCGAACTCTCCAGCGATTAGTCCCAAGCCTTCCACAATCCTGGTTGAAAACCACCAACCTTGGTTGAGCATGACCACCGGCATCCGAATGCGGGTTTCCCGATATCCTGCTTTGTCGCTCAAAATAAAGGGCTTGCTAGTCTGACACGTTGGCAGCGAAGTTGCTTCCGCATAAGCATCGACATTTTGTCTCTCGGCATCTTTGTGAGGGAACAAAGCGCGAGGTTTTGGCGTGAAAAATAAGCTGATGAAGAAAAGCTGGATCGTAAATAGCAAGCTCGTGGAAAGCCCGGCAGTCCTGACGCTGCTGTTGGTTGCAATATTTTCGGTCTCCGCACTCGCGCAGACCACGGAGGAAGGAAGCGGACCATCGGAGCAGCCGAGCGCGCCCATGGAGATGGGTCAGCCACAAGCTCCGCCTGCAGGCCAAGCGAATCAGCCTGGACCTCCTCCGCAACCCGGGCAACAAGCTCCCGCCGGGCGGCCGCAAATGGGTGAGGAATCGCAGCCGGGCGGAACATCGAGTGACAGACTGTCGGGGGAAGGTCCCGCGAAGATCGATCAAGGCGTGGGCCGCATCAGCATGACTCACGGCCAGGTATCGACGCAGCGCGGAGATTCCGGGACGTGGTCGGCAGCCATCCTGAATCAGCCGGTGATGAGTGGAGATAAAGTCTCGACCGCCGCGGGTGGAAGAGCCGAAGTGCAGCTCGACTTCGCCAACATTCTTCGTTTGGGATCGAATTCGCAAGCCAACATTGCGAACTTCACGAAGAAGTACATCCAGATTCAGGTCGCCCAGGGTATGGCGAATTATTCGGTGTTCGCGGACAGCGAGACGGAACCCGAGATCGATACGCCCAACGTTGCCGTGCATCCGGCGCATGAAGACGGCGTGTTTCGTATCGCAGTGCAAACCGATGGCGACAGCATCGTCATTGTGCGCAAAGGCGAGGCGCAGATTTCAACTCCGCAGGGCATCGCCAATCTAAAACAAGGCGAGATGGCCACCGTGCGCGGATCGGGCGCCGACGCGCGCTACAAAGTTACTCCTGCGCCGGAGCGGGACGATTGGGACCGCTGGAACAGCGAGCGCGACCGCATGATCCACAACGCGGACGCGTGGCATCACACGAATAAATATTACGTCGGATCGGAAGATCTGGATGCGCACGGAAGATGGGAGGACGATCCCGATTACGGCCAAGTCTGGGTTCCCGATGAGCCCGAGGGTTGGGCGCCTTACCGCGATGGCAATTGGGTTTACGAGCCTTACTACGGCTGGACGTGGGTTGGCTTTGAGCCCTGGGGTTGGGCGCCTTATCACTATGGGCGATGGATGTGGTACGGCGGGGCGTGGGCGTGGTGGCCTGGTCCGGTTTGGGGCGTGGGATTTTATCGTCCATTCTGGGCGCCGGCGTATGTTTCATTCTTCGGATTCGGCGGCGGATGGGGATTCGGTTTCGGCTGGGGCGGATGGGGTGGCTTCGGTTGGCTCCCGATCGGCCCTTGTGACCGCTTCTTCCCGTGGTGGGGCGGATACGGTGGCCGGTTCGGGGTGGTGGCCTATGGACGATTTGGCGCGGTCGACCGCTTCGGAGGAATCGGACCTTTGCATGGTGGAACGCGATTCTCCAACCTCGCGCACTTGAACGATCCGCACATCAGTCGCGGCGTTTCAACCGTTGGCGCGGGGCAGTTCGGGGCCGGACATACGCCGGCAGTGGCCGCCACTCACGCGCAGTTGAGCAGCGCTCACATGATGACGGGCAACCTGCCTGTGGTTCCTTCGCGGGCCAGCCTGTCGGCGAGCGGGCGTGCCGCAGCGCCATCCACAATTCACAACGGCGCGGCGTCTCATTTTTACGGCACGCAGAGCACAGCACGGCAGCAATCTTTCCAGCAGGAGACCGCGCGCCTGCAGCAATCGATGCAGCAGAGTCACTTCAGCCCCGTAATCGCGGGAACCCGCACTGGGTCGGCCGAATCGCGCAGCGCGGCGGCGTCCCCAAGGACAAGCCCGGGCTCAACGGCGTCAGGCAGGGAAGCCGCGAAAACCGCAGAGCGTTCGAGCGCAGCGTCTTCGTCCGCTGGTCGTTCTGAAAATAACGCGGATGCAAATCGCTCCGATGCAAGCCACGCCGAGCAATCATCGGCCGGTCGAAGCGGCGAAGCGAATGGCGGCGAGTGGAGGTCGTTCACTCCTGATGCGCATACCAACGAGTCAGCCGGTCGGGACGAGAATAGCGCCGGTAGTTCGAGTCGAGGGGAGAGCGGGAGTTATTGGAATCGCACCGCTCCCAGTTCGATTGGATCTCGCCAATCGAACGCCAGCAACGGTGCGAATGGCTATGGGCGCGGCAGTTACGGTTCGCGTCCCCAACTGAATATGAGACAGCCCATCGTGCAGCCCCGTTCATCTGGGAGCTATGGCGGATACCGCGGTGCGCCAGGCTATAGTGGCGGCTACGGCGGCGGTTCCCATAGTGCGCCGAGTTCCGGAGGTGGTCATTCGGGCGGCGGAGGTCATCACTAGGACAGCGCGCCAAACATCCGGTGCAAGTTGCAGCAAAAGTGAAGCGAGAGAGGCGAGAGGAGGGCGTGCGAACCGGCACGCTTTTTCTTCTGGACCGTTAAGTATTAGGGTCGTGCATACGCCGGATTATCCGGATCCGGCGGATCATAGTCGCGCCCGTACTTATTCTTGTGCGCCAGTTCGAGGTCGGACTCGGACAGATTGAACGTCCCCAGAAACGTTTTATCAGAACTGACCTTGACGTCGCGTTCTGCGGCCTGCAGCAACTCCGGCGAAACCGACGGATGGAAGACGTGAACGTGATAGCTGCCAGCCGGAACACCCCTAATAGCGATGTCCCCGTGCGCGTCCGAGATTCCGTAGTAGGGAGTATCGAGAGCAATCACCACGGCGTTCATTTGAGAATGAATATTGCAGAAGATAAAAGAAATGCCTGGCTTATCGAACTGCACAAAGCGGGTGGTACCACTCTCATAAAGTCCAAGATCGAAGCGCTTGCCATCGAACAAAGAAAAAACATTATGAAAAAACGGGTCGTGGTTGGGAAACTCAACTTTTCCGCCGGCTGGAATTACAAGCAGCGCAGGTTGAAAGCTTTTATCTTTTTGAACCAGTTGAGGGATTTGTGAAAGCGCCTGCTGCGGGGGCGTAACGCTAGCCGTGTTGCCCAAGGGCGTGAGCCAGATCACCAGCTTGGCCGAATCTTTCAGCGGATGCCCGCTTCGCGTGAGTTGCGCTTTGCCCCGGAGGTCGAGGTTTTGCGCGAATGAATTTGCCGACAAGATCCATAACAAGCACACCATGGCACGGAGCTGAGCGAAGTTTCTCATCAGAACAAAATACCCATGGCGAGATTCAGTTGGTTCGTGATACTGCTGTTGTCATAAATCGGAAACGTGTGCAGGCGCCGGAATTCCGCCGATAGCAAAAGGTCCGAACGTGGCCGGTAAACCAAATTGCCCAGTTCGCCGTGATTACGTCCGAGAATTGGGCCAAAGTTGTTGGCATCGGTGGCAAAGCCGCGAACGTCGCCGGCGAAGGCATTGTCCTCCGCGAATACACCGTTCAGCTCCAGCTTAGGCGTGAGTTGGAATTTGAGTTGGCTCCATCCTCCAGCAGACTCCAGGCCGTGGATGCTGGTGGAAGCATAAGCCGGATTGCCGCCGTAAACGATGGTCTGCCCGATAGCGCCGCCCAAGCCTCCCACGGCACGGCCGCGATAAAACTCACCCGAAAGATTTAACCGGCGGAGCAGTGGAATCTGCCAGTCAGTCATGCCAGCCCATGCGTCGACGTTACGGTCCCAGCCCCAATTCTGGCGCCCATAATAACCGGCTGCGCCGATACTCAGAGGATGACCAAACACAGGCCGAGACCAGGCGGTGCGCAGCGCATAGGCCGGCTGCCCCGAACTCTCACCCGCCTGCGCCGAGCGATAATACGAATTGCTGGGTAGCTCCCAATCAAGATTGTCGAGAATTCCGCCTTGTAGACTTACAGTTTGATCGTCGGAAAAACGAAAACGATGTTCGACACGAAGCTGCGGCGTCCATCCCCATAAATTTCCGGCATAAGCGAAGGCAGGAATGGCAAGCGATGCGAAAGACGTCGGAGACAATGGCGAGAGAAAAAGCGAATCCTGACCGCCGATCACGGCTGTGTCTTTCCAGTCGAGGCGCACACTTGCAGTTTGCAAGCGCGCGATCCCGAAGCTGACTCCGTTAGGAGTTGCGGGAAATCCACCGGCGAAATCGAATTGCACATTCGCCGAGGTTTTCGCGCCGGCCACGGTCGGGCCGAAGATCTCCAGACCAATTTCGGTCTGCCGTAGAGTGGCGCCAAAACTCGCCTGTGAAGTGCCCGGGGAGGGCGGTTGCGCATAGTCCGGGAGGTCGAGGTTGTCGGAGGCTCCGACATTGTGAAATG
>Ga0302319_10015298_pt1 | contig 14227 bp, 13 predicted proteins | sample Bog_T0_2_FD_203319 | JGI IMG/M metagenome (GOLD analysis project Ga0302319, IMG submission 203319) | Peat permafrost microbial communities from Stordalen Mire near Abisko, Sweden - Bog_T0_2 | ecosystem: Environmental > Terrestrial > Soil > Wetlands > Peat | place: Sweden: Abisko, Stordalen Mire... | reverse complement strand
AACGTTCAACTGCATGCAAGTATCTCGATCGGCAGGGCCATTTCTTTACACCCCAAGTTTACTCCCGGTCATCGCGCATTGAAGCAACCTAGACATCTTGCTCAGCGATCGGTACTCCTTGTTCGCCTGAAGCGGGCATCGCTTGGCGCCACGTTTCGCCGTGCTTCGCGGGAATCGGCCCGGGGGGCATGCTTTGTAGAGCATGCGCCTTCAAGTCTTGAACCTGTCGTCGATCTCGACTTGATAGCCGCTGGCGAGACGATTCGTTTCATTAGCCATGCCTGTGACGGCCATCACTTCCGCAAAGATCTCCGGGGTCATCCCAGCCTTGCGCGCCCCGGCAGTGTGGGAAGCGATGCAATACGCGCACTGGTTGGTCACGCTGACCGCGACATAAATCAGTTCCTTCGTCAGGGGATCGAGCGCGCCGGGGGCCATGATCTGCTTGATGCTGTCCCACGTGCGGCGCAGGGTGGCCGGATCGTGAGCGATCGCCTTCCAGAAATTATTGATCCAATCGGTGCCGCGCGTGATCATAATGTCGTCGTAGACGGCCCGCACTTCGGGGCCGGCTTGATCGTATTCGATAAGTCCCAGGGTTGCCATAAATTCCTTTATAAGTAATTATGGCGTGATGAGGACCAAAATTATGGCCGGGTTGTTGGCACTTCCCCTGGCCGTCAGCTCGCAGAATCCGATGCGCAACAGACCGCAGTTTGAGAACGAGAAAGTGAAGATCACGGAAGTGGTGTACCAGGCAGGCGTTCCGCGCGAGCGCTATACTCGGCCGACGGATCAAGTGATTGTGTTTCTAGACGATTGCCGGTACCAGAGAATCGATTCGAAGACCGGGGAGAAAACGGTGCGGGAGAGAAAGGCGGGGGAAACGATTTGGCATAACCAGGGCGAGGATGCGCCGGTATTGATCAATCTGGGAGAAAAGCCGTACCGGACGCTGGTGATTGAGCTGAAGAAATAGCCGGCTCGGAAGAGCCTGCTAAAATCATTTACCATTCGGTACTCTATGAATCGTATTCTCCTCCTTCTCTGCGCGCTGGCGCCGATCTACGGCCAGTCCGCCCACGAAGCCGCTCTCAAAGGGCTGAAATTCCGGGAAATCGGGCCCGCGATAATGGGCGGCCGCATCGACGATTTCGCGGTGGTCGAGTCCGACCCACGCATCATCTACGTTGGAACCGCGTCGGCCGGGGTCTTCAAGACGGTCAACGGAGGCATTACCTGGGAGCCGATTTTCGCCGATCAAACGACGTCTACGATCGGGGACATTGCGCTTGCGCCATCCGACCCGTCGATCGTTTGGATCGGCTCGGGCGAGCCCAACAATCGGCAGAGTTCCTCCTGGGGCAACGGCGTTTATAAGTCAATGGATGCCGGCCACACCTGGACCAACATGGGTCTTAAGGACACGCAGAGCATCGGGCGCGTGGTGATCCATCCGGCCGATCCGAACATTGTCTATGTGGCAGCGCTGGGTCATTTGTGGGGACCGAACAAAGAGCGCGGCGTCTTTAAGACGGCCGATGGGGGCGCCACCTGGACGCAGTCGCTATACATCAACGACGATACTGGCGTATCCGATATTGCTATCGATCCGCAGAGTCCGAATACGTTATACGCCACCGCCTATGAGCGTCGCCGGACTGTGTTCGGGTACAACGGCGGCGGTCCGGATGGCGGAGTTTACAAGACCACCGATGCGGGCGCGCATTGGACCAAGTTAACCAAAGGCCTGCCCGAAGGCGGCGATTACGGGCGGCTTGCAGTGGACATCTACCGGCGCAATCCGAACATCGTCTACCTGCTGGTGGAGCACGGAAAAGGCGGCGGCATTTACCGCTCCGAAGACAAAGGATTCTCCTGGGCGAAGATGAGCGACACCAATCCGCGTCCGTCTTACTACAGCCAGGTGCGGATCGATCCGAACAACGAACAACGAGTGTGGGCGCTGGGCGCTCCGCTGTATTACACGGAAGATGGCGGCAGGACGTTTCGGCAGGACCGCTGGCCGAAAATTCATAGCGACTTCCACGCGCTGTGGATCGACCCCGCAAACTCCGATCACATGATCCTGGGAGGCGACGGCGGCATCACCATGACCGGCGACGGCGGGCGCAACTGGGATTATGTGAACACGATTCCGCTCGGCCAGTTTTACGAAATCGGCTTCGACATGCAGAAGCCCTACCATCTCTGCGGCGGCTTGCAGGATAACAACGCATGGTGCGGTCCGAGCGCGACTACTTATGCGCGCGGGCCTACCAACGACGAGTGGGTGCAGGTGGGCGGCGGAGACGGCTTCTATGCGCAGATTGACCACACCGATCCGAACATCGTTTACACCGAATCGCAGGACGGCAACGTGCTGCGGAGAGATCTGCGCACAGGCGAACAGAGGTCCATCCGGCCGCTGGAGGACAACGACAAAGCGCCGCGCTATCGCTTTCAATGGAACTCGCCGATCGTGACTTCCGCGCATGACGCCAAAACGCTCTACTATGGCGGCAACTATCTCTTCAAATCGACGGACCGCGGGGATGCCTGGCAGCGGCTGGGTCCGGATCTGACTACTGGGGTGGATCGCGATTCGTTGCCGATTCTGGGTAAGGTTCCGGGGAAGGAGACGCTGTCGCGGCACGATGGCGTGCAGCAATTTCCGTGCATTACGACGATCAGCGAATCGCCTATGCGCGCGGGGCTGATCTGGGTGGGGACAGACGATGGCAATGTGCAAGTGACACGCGACGACGGCAAGACTTGGACTAACGTGGCGGGCAAGGTTCCGGGTGTTAAGAAGGGCGCGTATGTCAGCCGGGTGGTTGCGTCGCGGCATAACGAAGGAACCGCCTATGTTTCGTTCGATAACCATCGCAACGACGATTTTTCGGTTTATCTTTACGTGACCACCAATTATGGTGAATCGTGGACGCGCATTACGAACGGTATCCCGCAAGAGGCGGGCACGGTTCACGTGGTGCGCGAGCATCCGCGCAATGCCAACCTGCTGTTTGCGGGAACCGAGTTTGGGCTATTTGTCTCGTTCGATCGCGGCTCTACTTGGGAGCGGATGAAGAACGGACTGCCTACGGTCCCCGTAGATGACATCGCGATTCATCCGCGCGAAAACGATTTGATTCTCGCTACCCATGGGCGGTCCATTTGGATTATGGACGATATCACGCCGTTGGAGGAGATGAGCGATAGCGTTACGGGGGCGGATCTGCATCTGTTCGACACGCGGCCCGGGATCGAGTGGCGATTGTTCAACCACAAAGGGTTCACGGGAGCGAAGGATTTCGTGGCGGCGAATCCTCCGTATGGGGTCATTCTCGATTACTACTTAAGGGCGAAGATAGAGGGACGGAATCCGGTGAAGATCACGATTGCGGATCAGGCCGGCAATAAAATTCGAAAGATCGATGCTCCGGGGGATGCGGGGATCAACCGCATCGCGTGGGATTTGCGCTACGATGCAGCGGCAGCCCCACCTCCGCCTTTGCCTGGAGCAGAACCCGCTGAGACTCCCGGCGGCCCAGGAGCAGGGGGAGGCGGTGGAGGCTTTGGGTTCGGGGGCGGACGAGGTCCAACCGTCGATCCGGGAACCTATACGGTTACGATTGAGGCCGCGGGTAAGACGGTTTCGAAGTCCGTCACGGTGGAAGAAGATCCGCGTGTCAACATGACTCCCGAAGAGCGCGCCCAACGGCGTCAGGCGATCGCGAAACTTTACACGATGGCGAAGGAGGCGGACGAAGGACGGCGCAAGATCGTCGCGCTGCGAACCTCATTGACGTCACTCACGGATGCCTGGAAGAAAGCGGGGGCCGCGGAAGTTCCGGAGAACGTGAAAAAAACCGCGGCAGACTTGCTCGCCAACGTAAAGGAAGTGGTGGGCACATTCGAAATGGATCGGGAAGGAGGACTGGGGAATGCCGGGCCTCCTTTGAAATACACACCACCGCCGATGAATCAGAAGATCACGCGATTGATGTTTTCGATCGATGGATACGCCGGGGCGCCGACCGCTCGCCAGGTGGCGGATATAGAGGCTTCTTCCACCGAGCTGCAAGAAGGGATGACGGCAGTACGGAAATTGACCGGCGACGATCTGACACGGCTGAATAAGATGATGGCTGAGGCGGGCATTCCCTACGTGACTGCCGACCCACCGGGTCCAGCGGTTGGGGCTGGACGTCGCGGAAGGCCATAAGAACCAGAGTCCCGGCGTTTTTCGATGTAATTAAGATCACGCCCGGCCAGCGTTACCTTCTTTGTCAAAGAGTTCGCCTCCCGGAGTCTATCCATATTCGGGAGGAACTCCCCAGTGTGGATAGTCCGGCTTGCCATACGCAGGCCATACACATTTCTTGTGATGGCGATCCTGATCGCGATTCTGGGCACCGTCGCTACCCTGGAGATGCCCACCGACATTTTTCCTTACATCAACATCCCGGTCGTGAGCGTGGTTTGGACTTACAACGGACTCTCGCCGGATGAGATGGAAAAGCGGGTGGTCACGGTGACCGAGCGCGCCATGACCACGACCGTCAACGACATCGAGCACATCAAGTCGCAGTCCTACAATGGCGTGGCGGTGATCAAGGTTTTCTTTCATCCCAACGTCAGTGTCGACCTCGCGCTGTCGCAGATCACCGCTATCGTCCAGACCATCCTACGGGTACTGCCGCCGGGAATTTATCCGCCCAACATCCTGAAATACGACGCGTCCAGCGTGCCCATTCTGCAAATGGGATTGAGCAGCAAATCCCTGAGTGAGCAGGAATTGTACGACCTGGGCCGGAATTTCATTCGAACCCAGCTCGCCACAGTGCAAGGCTGGGCGCTCCCGCTACCGTATGGCGCCAAGACACCGCAGGTGATGGTGGATATCGACCCGGCGAGGATGTATGCCAAGCAGCTCTCCGCGACCGACATTTCGAACGCGCTGAATCTGCAGAATCTGATTCTGCCGGCGGGGACGGCGAAGGTAGGAAAGCGAGAGTACCTTGTTCGCGTCAATAGCAGCCCCGAGTTAGTTACGGCCATGAACGATCTGCCCATCAAGACGGTGAACGGGGCGACAGTCTACATGAAAGATGTCGCGCACGTCCGGCTGGGCTATGCGGTTCAGACCAACATCGTTCGAACGAACGGTTCGCGCGGGGCTTTGCTAACTGTTTTGAAAAACGGCAAGGCATCCACGCTCTCGATCATTAAAGAAGTCAAGAGCGCGCTGCCGGGCATTCTGGCGGGGTTGCCGCCGGAACTGAATGTGAAACCTTTGTTCGATCAATCGGTGTTCGTGCGGGCGTCGATCGAAGGCGTGATCCGGGAAGCGGCCATCTGGTGCGCGCCGGTAATCGGAGATCTATCTGAAAGGGAGCCGCAATGAACTGCTTCCCGAACTCGATTTGGTCGGCACGGCGCAAAACAGCTCGCTCGCCGGATCTATGAATTCGTTGGCCGCTACAACGGGGACTACCGCGGCGCCGTCAACAAGCAATATCGGCGGCTATGGCACGTCGCTTGGACTGTTGCTCAGCGCTAAGTATCCCACCTATGGTATCGGTATTCAGTTGAACCTTCCGATACGCAATCGAGTCGCCCAAGCCGATGTCGAGAGAGATGAACTGCAATATCGGCAGGCCCAAGCGGAGCAGCAACTCCGGAACCAAGCGCAACTGGAAGTGGAGGCCGCGCTGGTAGCGTTGCGGCGAGCCCGCGCAGCTTATGACGCCGCGGTGAAGACCCGCATCCTGCAGGCCCAGTCGCTGGAAGTGGAGCAGGTTCGGTACGAAGCCGGAGTGGATACAGCCTTCTTCGTGATCCAATATCAGAGTTATTTATCGCAGGCGCGGTCCACTGAAGTTGTTGCGAAAGCGAATTATTTCAAAGCCAAGGCTGCGCTCGATCGCGCTGTCGGAGCCAGTTCGGAGCGAAACAATATATCAATCGACGAGGCGTATCACGGACGAGTGAATCATTAGCTTATTTCCACCGGAATAGCTTCAAGGCAAGCGAGAAGCAGACCACCAGCCAGATGCTCAACATACCCCATTGCGGCGCCAACTGTGCCAGGTTCGCACCCTGAAGCATGTTGGCGCGCAAGGCGTCGATCACCGCCGTCAAGGGGAGCGCGTGGATTACCGGCTGCAAAGCGTCGGGAAAACGCTGCGCCGAAAAGAAGACGCCGGAGACAATCCACATCGGCAGCATGACCAGATTCATCAATCCGGACGCGGCCTCGATGGTCTGAGCGCGGGATGCAATCAGTAGTCCAAGGGCGGAGAATGTCAACGACCCTAAGACACACAGAACCGCGAAGTCCAAGAACGACCCGCGAACCGGTACGTGAAAGACCAACACGCCAAACCCGAGCAGCATGCCGACTTCGATCACCAGCAGCAGCTGCCGGGAAAACACAAACGACATCAGGTAATACGAGCGCGGCATGGGGGTCGCGATCAGACGCTTGATCAACTTCTTACGCCGGGCGTCGACGATGGTGAATCCCATGCCCCAAATGGCGCTGCTCATCAAATTCATTCCCAGAAGGCCGGGAATCAGGAAGTCGATGTAGCGGGAGCCGGGTTCGCGCATCAGAATCTCGGTCGAGGAGACCGGATCGACCCGGCCAGCCGCTTGCTGAATGGCCCGATCGGCCAGCATGCGGGCGGACCGGCCCTCCGGGTTGGTGTCGTCATACCGATAAACGACCGTTCCCGCACGTCCGGGCTCCACCAGCAGGGCGATCTTCCCCGTGCGCAACGCTTCTTCGGCAGCGGCTGGCGATAGTTGCTGCACATCCAGAAGCTTATCCCGCCCTAGCGATTGCCGAAGCTCCGTCGACACCGTTGCGATTTTCAGTACTTCTTGAGGCTTGTTGCGGAATGCCAACCCTAAACCTGCCGCCATCAGGACGGGAAAGACGAAAACCCAGAACAACGCCTCCGGTTCGCGCGTGAATTCGTGAAAGCGTACGATCGTCAACTGCACTAGAGGATGATCCGCCAGACGCTTAGCGCCCGGTTCCTTGCGCGCAGCTTCCTGAGCCCCAATTTGTGGTACCGCCGTTAAATCACTCATCGCGCAGATGCCTTCCTGTCAATGCCACGAAAACGTCTTCCAAACTGGCGGAATGAGTCCTCAATTCCGACAGAGTTACTCCCTGCCGGCTCAGCTCCTGGAGCAGCGCGGGCACTGCTCGATGCAACTCCGTGACCTGGACCTGAACTGAACCATCGCCGGCTCGCACATCCCGGACCCCTTCAATTTTACTCAAACCGGACACGTCCAGAACGGCGCTTCCCGGTCCGGCGATGAACTCGACCATATGCTCGGCGCCGATGGAGGCGATCAGCTCGCGCGGCGTACCCAGAGCGATCACTTTACCTTGGTCCATGATGGCTACGCGGTCGCAGAGCCGTTCCGCCTCCTCCATGTAATGAGTCGTCAGCACTATGGTGCGTCCCATCAGCTTGAAGTGTTCGATGAAATCCCACAGTTGACGGCGGGCTTGCGGATCGAGTCCAGTGGTGGGTTCGTCCAGAAATAGCAAATCCGGAGCCCCGACCAGTGCGCAGGCCAGCGCCAGCCTCTGTTTTTGTCCACCGGAAAGCGTGCCGACGCGCGCTTTCTTTTTATCTTCGAGTTGAACTAAAGTGACGATTTCCGCGGCATTTGGTCCCTGGGAATAAAAGCTGCGGAACAGGCGAACGGTTTCGAGGACAGTCAGCTTTTCCGCTAGCTGCGTCTCCTGCAGTTGAACGCCAAGCCTTTGGCGAAGTTGCTTGCCGTCCGTTTCCCAGCGCAGACCGAGCAGCTCGACTTCACCCGAATCCGCAACGTTTAAGCCTTCGCAGATCTCAATCGTAGTGGTTTTGCCCGCGCCATTGGGTCCGAGAAGCCCGAAACACTCGCCCTGCCGAACCTCGAGATCCAGCCCGTCGACCGCGACCAGGCTCTTATAGGTTTTTCTGAGATTGCGAACACGCAGGGCGGTCGCCGCTGCGACGGGCGTAGGATTAGTAGGGAACGGCGCGTTGGTCATGCCCCTACGTTACAATAACGTCCGAACTGAGGCGGTGTTGGCGCTTATAGCAGTACTGTTTGCAGCATCCGTCCTGGCAGGTCAATCGATCCATGATGGGAGTTTCCGTATCGCCGTATTGCGGACCATCTTTCCCGGAGCGCGGATAGAGCGCGAATCCGGAGGGAAGCTCAAGCATGCATCGCCCGTAAGGTCGAAGGCAGACGGGATCGATTACCCCGACGCCCTTGCCGGCGAACCGGCTTATCGAGTTACTGGAAAGCCGATGAATGAAGCAGCAACCCAACGCATCGGAGGATCTGGCTCACGATTCTGAACACTCCAAGAGGCGTGAAGTTCGCTTCGCCCTCTTCCCCTGGCCAAGCGAAAATGCCAGCGGACTTCTTGCCGTTCTCCAGTACAACTTCCTCGGCGCGAATCCTCCAATGTGCTGTCTCTCGATCGGCCTGTTGGTTCACCTAAGCCGGACCGCAGCAAACTGCCAGGTGCGCGACGAGTTCTTGTTACAGACCTCTCATCACGGCTCCATACAAAGAGCTTCGCTGATAGACCTGACCGGAAACGGCACGCCAGAACTGGTCATTGAATCCGACGTTGGTGGGATGGGATCTGCAGCGAGTACTCTGCAAATATTCGATCTAAGCGGGCCCAGCTTTCACGAACTGTTGAACGTCTATTCACGATTGGAGTACATGGATGAGGAAGGCTACAGCCAGATCCCGGATATTGAACGGACCCGTCAGGCTCGCGGCGGACGATTCTGCACGACAAAGACGCTGATCTTTGAGAAGGGAACATGGTTTTTGAGACGCCCCGGATAAGCCATCCCTGCTATCAGAGCGGCGAGGGTGTCGATTCCGAGGGCATCAGGCAGCGCAACCAATCTTTCGCTCTCCGCTAGCACTGTTCCCAGAAACTTGGCTATGAGCAATGTCCGCGCACATAAACTTGACAACTACGCACTAAAGCTGCATAATTGAAACAGGCTAAAAAGATCCGGCTATCATCCGGGAGGATTAAGGTAAAATGAGCAAAATCATAGGCATCGATCTGGGAACCACGAACTCCGTCGTCTCCGTTATGGAGGGCGGCCAACCGGTAGTGATTCCCAATCAGGAAGGGGGCCGCACTACTCCGTCTGTAGTTGGTTTTACTAAAAGTGGAGAGCGCCTGGTCGGGCAGGTGGCCAAACGCCAGTCTGTCACCAACCCCGAGAATACGGTCTACTCGATCAAGAGGTTTATGGGGCGCCGCTTCAACGAAGTCGGCCAGGAGATGAAACTGGTCCCCTACAAGGTGATCGCGGGCGAAAACGGCGACGCGCGAGTGGAGATCAATGGCAAGCGTTACTCCCCGCCTGAGATCTCGGCGATGATTCTAAACAAGTTAAAAGAAGCGGCTGAAGCCTATCTGGGCGAAAAGGTGACCAAAGCCGTCATCACCGTCCCGGCCTATTTTAACGACGCGCAACGGCAGGCCACGAAGGATGCGGGACAAATCGCCGGCCTTGAAGTGATGCGCATCATCAACGAGCCGACGGCGGCTGCCTTGGCTTACGGGCTGGACAAGAAGAAGAACGAAACCATCGCGGTCTACGATTTTGGCGGCGGAACTTTCGACATTTCGATTCTCGAGGTCGGCGACGGCGTGGTTGAAGTGAAATCGACCAACGGCGACACCCACCTTGGTGGCGACAACATCGACCAGCGCATTATAGAGTGGCTGATTCAGGAGTTCAAGAAGGATACGGGCGTCGACGTTTCCAAAGATCAGATGGCGCTGCAACGCCTGAAGGAAGCGGCCGAAAAAGCCAAGATCGAACTGTCCACGGTCCTCGAAACGGAACTCAACTTGCCCTTCCTGACCGCTGACGCAAGCGGTCCGAAGCACATGAATATCAAGCTGACGCGCGCCCGCTTCCAGGACATGGTGTCGGATATTCTTGAGCGTAGCGTTGAACCTTGCAAACGCGCCCTGGCCGATGCCAATGTCACTCCGCAGCAGATCGACGAAGTGGTTCTGGTGGGCGGGTCCACTCGTATCCCGAAAGTTCAGGAAATCGTTCGCAACCTGTTCGGCAAGGAGCCGAATAAGAGCGTAAACCCGGACGAAGTGGTCGCAGTCGGCGCCGCCGTTCAGGGCGGTGTGCTGGGCGGTGAAGTGAAAGACGTTCTGCTGCTTGACGTTACCCCACTCTCGCTGGGCATTGAAACCCTCGGCGGCGTATTCACCAAGCTGATCGAGCGCAACACCACGATTCCAACGCGCAAGGGCGAAACGTTTTCCACCGCCGCCGACAATCAAACCTCGGTCGAAATTAAGGTGTTTCAAGGCGAGCGTGCCATGGCGGCCGACAACAAGATGCTCGGCGTATTTCAACTGGTCGGTATTCCGTCCGCTCCTCGGGGGATGCCTCAGATCGAAGTGACCTTCGACATCGACGCCAGCGGCATCATCAACGTCAGCGCGAAGGACAAAGCGACCAATAACGAACAGAAGATCACCATCACCTCATCGTCCGGCCTGAGCAAAGATGAAGTGGAGAAGATGGCCAAGGACGCCGAGCTTCATTCTGTCGACGACCGGCAAAAGAAGGAAGAGATCGAAGCTCGCAACCGCGCCGATTCGATGGTCTACAACATCGAGAAAATGTTGAAGGAGCATCGCGACAAGGTGGGCGAGGCCGACGTGAAAGCCGTCGAGTCCGCTCTTGAAGACACCAAGAAAGCTATGCAGGAAGGCGGAGCCGAACGCATTAGCCAGGCGACGTCGAAGCTGGAAACCGCCAGCCACAAACTGGCGGAGGCGATGTACAAAGCCTCTTCACAGGCTGGCAGTCAGGCAGGCAGCGGCGCCCAACCCGGCGCCGGCTCGACCGACGGCCACAAAGCCTCCGATTCCAAATCGAAGGACAATGTCGTGGATGCGGAGTTCGTTGACGTAGAAGACAAAAAGTAAGCTCCTGAAATGTGTTGCCGGTGCCTGGCTCCAAAAAGCCGGCGCCGGCAGCTGTTAATTGGCAATTGTTATGGCCGCCCAACACGACTACTATGAAACCCTTGGTGTGCCCAAGGACGCCAAGGAAGACGAGATTCGGAAGAATTATCGCAAGCTGGCGCGTAAGTACCACCCGGACCTGAATCCAGGCGACAAATCCTCCGAGGAGCGGTTCAAGAAGGTTCAGGAGGCTTATGACGTCCTGAGCGATAAGAAGAAGCGCGAAGTCTACGATCAGTACGGGTTCTATTCCGATAACATCCCGAGCGGCGCAGGCGCGGCGGGGGGCGGACCGTCTCAGCGGCCTCCAAATATGGATTTCGGCGGATTCGATTTCACCGAGTACGTCAATCAACAGCGTCGCGCTCAGGGGGCAGGAAGCGCCACGGGTACTACCGGTGGATTTGGAGGAGGAGGTGGTGGGTTCCGCGACCTCTTCGGCCAGTTTTTCAGAGGCGACCGTGAAGAACAGGCCACCGGCCCGGAAAAAGGGTCGGATCTGGAGTATGGCCTCAACATAGAGTTTTGGGAATCGATTCGCGGTACCCAGGTTAAGCTCAGCATCAATCGACAGGAAGTCTGTGACGTTTGTAAAGGATCGGGCACGGCGGGCGGCGCGACCACGGTTTGTCCGGAGTGCGATGGCACGGGAAACGTGAACCAAATGGCCGGCGCGATGAAGTTTACGCTCACTTGTCCGCGCTGTGACGGAAAAGGCCGGCTTCGTAATGTCTGCCCGAGATGCCATGGCGACGGATTGTTACTGGATCCTGAAACTGTGGAGGTTCGCATTCCGCCGGGAGCGTTATCCGGATCCCGGCTGCGGGTCGCGGGCAAAGGCAATGCGGGCCGGAACGGCGGTCCGTCCGGGGATCTATACATAACCATTCGCGTCACACCACATCCGTTCTTCCGGCGCGAAGGCGACGACATCGAGATACAGCTCCCCATCACGGTCTCCGAAGCGGGATTGGGCGCTAAGATCGAGGTTCCGACCATTGACGGACGCGCTTTGCTGAAGGTGCCGCAGGGAACTCAAAACGGCCAGAAGTTCCGTCTGAGGGAAAAGGGTGTCATGAATGCGAGGAAGAATCGGCGAGGGGACGAGATCGTGGAAGTCGTGATTCAAGCGCCTAAAGTACAGGACGAGCGGACCCGCGAACTCCTTCGGGAACTGGCGCAAGTGAGCGCGGAGGATCCGCGGCAGGAATTGTGGAGTAAGGTGTAAAGCCCATGGCCAAACAACGATCAAAAGCAGCTTACATGATCTCGGCGGTGGCGGAGCAATACCAAATTCACCCTCAAACGCTCCGCCTTTACGAGCGCGAAGGCTTGCTGGCGCCCTCGCGCAGTGACGGCAACACGCGTCTCTACACCGACGACGATCTGGAACGCCTGGAGGTTATTCTGAAGCTTACGCGCGAACTGGGAGTCAACCTCGCCGGCGTTGAAATCATCCTAAATATGCGGGAGAAAATGGAGGCCATGCAGGAGCAGATCGAGCAGTTCGTCTCGACCCTGAATCAGGAACTGGCCTCCCATGTCCGCAAACCGGCACAGGAAGACCGCCGGTCTCTGATTCCGGTTATTCACATGACCCCGATGATCCCGATCGATCAGGCTAAATCGACCGCCGATACAAAAAGGCGGCGTACCCAGGGTCGTCCTCAAAATTAAGTGTCGATTGATGCCATTTTTTTGGTATGCTGATACCAGGAGGAGCAAATCTTGTGGTTGAGCCAGGTCGTATTGCTGAGGTGATGGGGGGTACCCACATTCTTGGATGCAGTATATCCTCGGTGGAAGACCTCTCGAAGGCAGTATTGGGCGGCTTACCTAAAATGGCTCTACGTTTGACCGTGAAGCGTGCCAGCAAGGGCGCACACGACGTCAGCCAGCTGGTCTATAAGATCGTTCCGGAGGCCACTTATAAGCGCCGCACGCGGCTGACTCCCGCCGAAAGCGAGCGAACGGAAAGGCTGGCCCGCGTGATCGCTACAGCGGAATTCGTTTGGGACGATCAGGATGCCGCGCATCGCTGGCTGCATGCTGCTCATCCGGAATTAAGCGGTAGAACGCCGATCCAGTGCGCCATGAGCGAACTGGGAGCGCGGCAGGTGGAGGACCTGCTCGATAAAATCTTCTATGGCCTTTCGGCTTAGAGGGCCTCTTCGCCTGTTCCGTATTGCCGATCGCCGCCACCCTCTGTTCGATGGGATGGGATCATTCGCGCATGGGAATCGCTGGAATTCCAGGGGCAAGCGCGTGATCTACACGGCGGAAACCTACGCCGGCTCGCTCCTGGAAATTCTGGTGCATTGTAATATCGGCACGATACCCCGCACGCACGCCTGGATTGAGATCTCCGCGCCCCAGCAGGTGAGCGTGGAACGTATAGAAGTTGAGCGAGTCCCTGGTTGGGATGCCGCGGATATGATTGCCAGCCGGGCGTTCGGGGATCGCTGGCACCGCGAGAGGCGAAGCGCCATTCTACTGGTGCCTTCCGTCGTGACGGCGGGCATCGAGAGCAACGCAATCCTGAATCAAGATCACCCCCAGTTTCCGCTCATCCAGGCCAGCGATCCGCGGGATGTTCCCTGGGATCGCCGGCTCTTCGAAACTCGCTCATAGACCAAGCGACTGATTAACAATCTGTTGGGCCTCTTCAACAATCTGTCGTAGATGCTGGTCGCTCTTGAAGCTCTCGGCGTAGATCTTATAAACGTTCTCGGTGCCGGAGGGCCGGGCGGCGAACCAGCCGTGCTCGGTGGTTACCTTCAAGCCGCCTATAGGCGCGCCATTGAAAGGCGCTTTTGTGAGCCTCGCGGTAATCTTCTCGCCAGCCAAATCCGTCGCCGTTACCGCATCGGGAGACAGTTTCTGAAGCGCTGCTTTCTGCTCGGGGCTGGCAGGCGCATCGATGCGCGTGTAATAAGGCATTCCAAACCGCGCCACTAAGTCGTCGAAATGAGCGCCCGGATCCTTCTCCGTCACCGCCGTGATTTCGGCCGCCAGCAGATCCATGATGATCCCATCTTTATCGGTGGTCCACACCGTTCCATCCCGGCGCAGGAAACTGGCCCCGGCGCTTTCTTCGCCGCCGAAGCAGAACGTGCCTTCGAAGAGTCCTTCGGCAAAGTACTTGAACCCCACCGGCACTTC